>VOFD01002509.1_pt1 | contig 40562 bp, 71 predicted proteins | sample 5384101 | NCBI WGS metagenome assembly VOFD01 (sample SAMN12384723, study PRJNA508395) | human gut metagenome | isolation source: healthy gut C | host: Homo sapiens
GATTGGACTCGAACCAACGACGCACAGCTTAGGACGCTATCGCTCTATCCAACTGAGCTACCGGGGCATTTTTGCCTTATTTTCCCGATTATTTTCAGTTGGATAGAGCCTTAATTTAAACTCACAAGCTCGTCGCTTGTTTTGCCAACTGAGCTACCGGGGCATTTTGCCTGAACTTGTTAATTACAAAATTAACAAATATATTCTATAATAACCAAATACAAAAAATCATCCCTAAATAACAATTTTTATTGAAATAAATTGCTTAATTTTATATTATTAACCTATGGAAAATATGAAAAACACAATGAAAGCACTAATCTGGCACAAAGACGGTTCTATAGAACTTACGGACAGACCTGTCCCCAAAATCTTGCATCCAAAAAGATGCAATAGTAAAAGTTACGCTGTCCTCTATTTGTACAAGCGACCTGCATATCATTCACAATGCAGTACCGCAGGCTGTATCGGAAACTATTTTGGGACACGAATTTGTAGGAGAAGTAGTTGAAACGGGTGCAGATATAAAAAACATATCCAAAGGCGACAGAGTCAGCGCAAACTGTGAAACCTTCTGCGGGGAATGTTTTTTTCTGTAAAAAGAGGCTATATAAATAACTGTATTAAAGGCGGCTGGAAGCTCGGCTGCACAATAGACGGATGTCAGGCCGAATATGTAAGAGTACCCTATGCAGACACAGGACTTACAAAAATCCCTGACAATATCAGCTATAAAAAATGCTCTTTTTTGTAGGTGATATCCTATCGAGCGGCTATTTTGGCGCATTGATGTGTGAAATACAATCCGGTGACACAATTGCAGTAATCGGGGCAGGCCCCGTCGGCCTATGTGCAATGCAATGTGCAAGAATCCTTGGTGCAGGTAAGATAATAGCCATCGATATTGATGAATCAAGACTTAATATCGTAAAACAGCAAAATCTTGCAGATATAACACTAAATCCAAATACAGATAACTGCGAAAAAATTATAAAAGAGCAGACAGACAAAAGAGGCGCAGATGGCGTAATAGAGGCTGCAGGGACAAAAAGAGACATTTAAGCTTGCCTGGCAAATCGCTCGCCCTAATGCTGTTGTTGGCATAGTTGCAATGTATGAAGAAGCACAAATTCTGCCGCTGCCCGATATGTACGGTAAAAACTTGACTTTTAAAACAGGCGGAGTAGATGCAACTCACTGCAAAGAACTCTTACAGTTAATTTCCGAAGGTAAAATTAATACTGATTTTCTTATCAGTGAAGAAATTCCACTGGAAAACATCATTGAAGCATATAAAAAATTCTCGCAGAAACAAGAAGGTATGCTAAAAATAGCTATAACACCTTTCTTAAATGAATAATTTTCACTAAACATACAAGTAGGTCAGCTTTACTAAGCTGACAACAGCAACTAATAACAGACAACAGAGCAATAGCTTTATCTTTTTAATTGTTTATTATTTATCTTATGAAAAGATTATTTGCTATTTTTTACTGTTATTTTTCCAATTACCCGTTTTGGCTGATACCTGCAACTTACAGGAACAAGTTATAGCGGAACAGCATATGTTTCCGGAAAAAGATGCACCCTGTGACAAGGTAGTCATCACAAACCTGAGAAACATAATATGCAAGGGGAATGTGTTTCAAATAGTTTATGATTGTAAATTCTGGTCTGACAAAGCTAAAGCCGGAGACAGAGTAAATTTCACTGCACCCGAAAGCATCTACACACAGGAAGGTACTCTGCTGATACCGGCTTGTTCTAAGATTATTGCAACCGTAATAAAAATAGACAAACCGAGAAAATTTAACAAAAATGCAAGAGTTTATTTAAAATTTGAATGCTTGCTGCTCCCTGACGGAACAGCCGTACCAATGTCCGCAAAACCGTTTACAAAAGACGGTTCTCTAAAAGAAGGCCCCTGGATGACAGCAGGAAAATTGACAGCCTCTACTCTCGGACTGGGTATAGCAGGTGCAGGCGCTGGTGTTGGATTTGCATTCATACCCGATCCAGCCAAAATAGGCACGGGTCTTGCTATAGGCATACCGATTGGCTGTTCTGTCGGTCTAATAACCGGCCTTTTAACACCGGGCTTAAAATATCACGCAAAAGCAGGCGAAGCTATAAAAATAATCCTCTGTGACAATCTTTGCATCAAAAAAATAGAATGCCAATAAATCTTATCAGCACATTTGCTTTAAACTTTCACTAATTTTAAAATCTGCGCCTGTAGATGCTTTTATATCATCAATAGTAAACATAGGATTTATTTCTTTTAAAATAAGTCCGTCATTGCCTACCTCAAAAAAACGCATCTTTCGGTAATTATCATATCCACTTCTTTATATGCGGTTAAAGGCAGATTGCATTTTTTTACAATTTTTATCTGACCCTTTGATGTATGCTCCATTGCAACAATAACTTTTTTTGCACCAACAACAAGATCCATGGAACCGCCCATGCCGGGAACCATTTTACCCGGAATCATCCAGCTTGCAAAGGCTGCCGTCTTCATCGACCTGCAAAGCGCCTAATACCGTAGCATCAATATGCCCGCCTCTCATCATTGTAAAAAGCCATCTGGGAATCATAAAAACATGCTCCGTATTTTGCTTCTACATAGCCGCCGCCTGCATTAATAATTCTTTTTTTATCTATATTGTCTTTTGACTGATCTTTGCCAACTCCCAAAAGCCCGTTTTCTGACTGGAATATAACATGCATGTTCTCCGGCACATAGTTTGCTACAGCCGTAGGCAAACCCTATACCCAGCGTAACAACATCGCCTTCTTTAAACTCTTTTGCCGCTCTTTTGGCTACAATCTCTCTTATTTCTTCTTTTGTAAGCTCCTTTTTGCTTATGAGAGATAGGATTGGTTGCAAAACAAGAGTTTGTTTCATTTTTTTCTATAGATTTTTGAGCTGTTAATTCCATTTAATTGTTTTCCTTTACAACAATGTAATCTACAAAAAGTCCGGGTATAACTACGTCATTGGGATCAAGACAGTCAACAAGCTCATCAGCCTGCACAATAACAGTATCAGCAGCCGTTGCCATTACAGTGTTTAGATTTCTTGTGGTTCCGTAGAAGGCAACATTGCCGAATTTGTCCACTTTAGTTCCGTATATTAACGCAAAATCAGCACCTAACGGTTTTTCAAAATAAACTTTTTACCGTCTATTTCCATTGTGTCTTTATTTTCTTCGAGAACCGTACCTACACCCGTAGGAGTTAACACACCGCCCAAACCGGTCCCCTTTGCTCTGATTTTTTCAATCAAAGTGCCCATTGGAACAAGCTCTATATCCAGCTCACCCGAGTGCATTTGCTTGCCCGTTTCCGGATTTGTTCCGATATGTGAAGTAATAAGCTTTTTTATTTGTTTATTAACAATAAGTCTTCCCTTATCTGCATGAGGATAAGTTGTGTCATTGGAAATCATGGTAAGATTTTTAATGTTTTCGCCCACCATGATAGAGGATCCGTCTTTTATCATACTTATTGCTTTTTTAGCCGATACTACGCTTTTCATTAAATAAAATTACCCCAATTTAATACATTTCTATTTTATTATAAATATGATATTTTAAAAAGCGAACATGTAAAAATTTGCTTGCAGATTGCAAACTTCTTAACAAAAAGGTGACACAATGAAGGAAATTTTATGTTTCGGGGACAGCAACACTTTCGGCTTTATTCCTGGAAGCGGTCAAAGATACAACAAAACCGAACGCTGGAGCGGTATTTTAAGTGGACTTTTATCCGAAAATTACAGAATAATTGAGGCCGGATGCAATAACAGAACTGCATTTTCTCCTAATCCCGAAGGTGATTTGTTCACGGGAACAAAAAGCTATTCTTCCATATTTGGACAGCCACAGAAATATGGATTTAATAATACTTGCTCTGGGTGCAAATGACCTGCAATTTTCTTACAAATTATCAACAGAGGAAATATATAAAGGAATAAAATCTTTTGTAAAATTGATAAAAAATAATTCAAACGCCAAAATACTCCTTGTCTGCCTGTCCATAATAAAAACAAAATGTTTTAGACACATTTTTTGCGGAAATGTTTGATGAGAGATCTATTCAAAAATCAAAAGAACTTCCCGAAATATACAAAAAATTTCAGAAGAAGAAAACATACTTTATCTCGACTTAAATAACATTGCACAAACATCTGATACAGACGGACTTCATTACACAAAAGAAGCACACAAATTAATAGCTGATGCTTTAGCAAGACAAATAAAAAATTTATAAATCTAATGATACCAAAGGAGATTTTGATGCTTACGGAAAAAGAAAAATGATAAAAGGACTTATATACGATGCAACAGACCCGCAGTTAACAAAAGACAGAGAAACAGCGGAAGAATTAAATTTTAAATTTAACAGTCTGCCGCCTTCTAAAAGAAAAGAAAAAGATGAAATAACAAAACAACTTTTCGGTAAAGTAGGAAAAAACTTCTTTATACGTTCAACTATGTATGTTGACTACGGCTACAATATAGAAATCGGAGACAATTTCTATGCAAATCACAATCTTACAATTTTAGATTGTGCAAAAGTCAAATTCGGAGATAATGTATTTATTGCACCAAACTGTGGTTTTTATACAGCCGGACACCCTCTTGTTGCACAGGAAAGAAATACTCTTTTGGAATATGCTTACCCAATAACTATCGGCAATAATGTGGATAGGTGCCGGTGTACAGGTTATGCCCGGTGTAACAATAGGCGACAACACAGTAATAGGCGGCGGAAGCATAGTGACAAAAGATATCCCCTCTAACGTGGTTGCTGTAGGAAACCCCTGCAAAGTACTAAGAGAAATATCCGAAGAAGATAAAATTTTAAATAAATAATTAGCTTTTTTGCAGTAAGCAGGTATTTAATTTTAGAGTGACTTAAAATCCTACCCGTAGGGCGGATTTTTCGGAACGAAAAAATTAAATACCTGATTACTTATCTATAATGTTAAATAAGCATCAGACATTGCCGCAAGGAGAAAAACATCACCTTTTAAATGGCTAAATTATTCGCAAATATGCTCAAGCGCCTTTTTCAAAATATCTTTTACAGGGGGAATCATTTAATGCATAATACACATTTTTTTCCCGTTTTTATGGGCTCTGACAAGTTTTGCCGTTCTTAGCACCTTAAGCTGATGAGAAACTGCCGACTTTGTCATATTCAAAAAGCACCGCCAGATCACCGACGCACATCTCGCTTTGCTCAAGAGCCCACAAAAAGCTGTATGCGTGTGCCATCACCCATAACTTTAAAAAAGTCCGACAACTCATACAAAAGATTCAAATCCGGCATGTTGGGCTTAATTTTGTTTACCAAATCAGTATTTATAGGTTCACAATCAGCTTTTTTATTTTCATTATTCATATTTTAATTGTAACACAATTGAATAATTGTTCAACTATATGAAGAAATATTTCAATTATAACACTTCACCCTTGACAATTGAATGGTTATTCAACTATACTGTGAATATAATTGAATAGTTATTCAATTGTTTGAAAGGATAAACAATATGTGCGAACACTGCCACTCTCACGAACATCACGAAACACAGGACAAAACAAGAGTTTACAGATTGATTATTGCATTTGTTATTTTTGCAGTTGCAATGATTTTTTCATTTTGCAGGTTTTGTAAAAAGCCGCAGTATTTGTTATTGCTTACCTGATTGCAGGTTGGGATGTTTTATTTAAGGCGGCAAAAGAATATTTTAAAGGGTGATTTTTTGATGAAAACTTTTTGATGGGTATTGCTACACTCGGTGCATTTGCAATAAAAAGAATATCCCGAAGCCGTAATGGTTATGGTACTTTACCAGCTCGGTGAATTTTTACAGGATATTGCAGTAGAAAAATCCAAACGCTCAATTACAGAGTTAATGGATATTCGTCCAGATTATGCAAACATAGTGGACAACAACGGTGAAATTATAAAAAATCACCTTCAGAAGTCTCTATCGGGGATGTAATCATTGTAAAAACAGGAGAAAAAATCCCGTTAGACGGTACGGTTATTGAAGGCAAAGCTGCCGTCGATACCTCCGCACTTACTGGAGAATCTGTTCCCAGAGAACTAAAAAGAAAATGACACGGCAATAAGCGGCTGATAAACACAAACGGTTTATTAAAAATCCGTGTAGAAAAAGCATTTGGAGAATCTACCGTTTCTAAGATTCTTGAACTGGTAGAACACGCAAGTTCCAAAAAAGCAAAAGCTGAAAATTTTATAACAAAATTTGCCCGTTATTACACACCGATAGTTGTGTTTGGTGCCGCAGCTCTGGCAGTTATCCCGCCTGTTTTAACAGGTGCTCCTTTCAGCTTATGGTTCTCAAGAGCATTGACATTTCTTGTAATTTCCTGTCCGTGTGCACTTGTTATATCTGTACCTTAGGATTCTTTGCCGGTCTTGGCGGAGCTTCAAAATGCGGAATACTTATTAAAGGCAAAGCAGTTATTTAGAATTATTATCCAAACCGGATTCCGTTATTTTTGACAAGACGGGTACTCTTACAAAAGGAACATTTAATGTCACAAGGGTTGTACCCAAAAATATAGAAGAATCAGAATTGCTAAGATATGCAAACAATAGCAGAAAATTATTCAAATCACCCGATAGCATTGTCTTTAAAAGCAGCGTATGCAAAAGAAATTAATCCTTCTGACGTTGCAGATATTGAAGAAATTGCAGGAAACGGCATAAAAAGCCACCGTTGACAATGCAGTTATTCTTGCAGGCAACTCCAAATTAATGGAAAAGTTTAATGTGCAATACACAAAAGCCCCGGAAGCCGGCACCATCGTATATGCAAAGAAAAGACAATCAATACATTGGTTATATTGTTATTTCTGATGAAGTCAAAGAAGACGCTGAAATCGCAATAACACAGTTAAAAATTTAGCCAAACAAACAGTAATGCTTACGGGCGATTCTGCTTCCGCAGCACAATACACAGCAAAAAAAACTGGGCATTGATAAAGTTTATTCCGAACTTCTGCCTGCTGATAAAGTAGAAAAGCCGAAGAAATTATCAATCAAAAACAAGCCGGCAGATCTGTAATATTTGTCGGAGACGGTATAAATGATGCACCGGTTTTGACAAGGGCCGATATAGGTATTGCAATGGGAGCAATGGGTTCCGATGCAGCAATTGAAGCAACAGACATAGTAATAATGGATGACAAACCATCAAAAATCCCCGCCGCAATAAAAATTGCCCAAAAACACAATGAACATAGTAAAGCAAAATATAGTATTTGCAATTGGTATAAAATTGCTGTTTCTTCTGTTAGGTGCAATTGGTTTTGTAACTATGTGGGGCGCTGTTTTTGCAGATGTCGGGGTCGCTTTGATTGCGGTTTTAAATTCACTGAGGGCTTTACATACAAAATGTTTTATTCAAAAATAGTTTTATAATTCAGGATAATTACACAAGCTGTAAATATTAAAATATACCAAGGAGAAAAAAATTGGAAAAGTTCTGGATATTGATACAGGCTACTGCTCTTGCGGGAATCGGCGGAACCGGTCTCGGCGGGGCGATAGGCGCATTTTTAAAAGAGATTCAAATAAAACAGCGAGTCTTTTATTAAGTTTTGCAGCGGGTGTAATGGTTGCAATTGTGTGTTTTGATTTGATAGTCAGCGCAATAGAAACAAAAACAAATGTCTATATAGTCAGTCTTGCAATTGCCGTTGGTGCAGGTATTGTTTATCTTTTAAACCTGTTTATTGACAGAATGACAAACAAAGAAGTATCACACATAGACAAAGAACACCCGGAAACCGCAGATGATCTGGATGAAATTATACACAGTAATCATCTTTCAGTTCATATAAAAAAGAATGATACAAAATTTTCTCTGTTTATTGCAGGTGTAATAATGGCTTGTGCAATTGCTTTTACACAATGTACCGGAAGGTATGACAATAGGTGCATCTTTTGCAAACTCTAATGGTGTAATGCAGGGTTCTGCTCTTGTTCTTGCAATATTAATAGGTTTACATAATATACCGGAAGGTATGGCAATTGCCGTTCCTCTTATAAACGGCGGAGTTAAAAGACGTATGGCGATTCTTGTTACAGGTCTCAGCGGTGCGCCGACAATAATAGGTGCAATCGTTGGCTACTGGCTTGGAGATATAGGTCCTCTCGGCTTGGCTCTCAGTCTCGGTTTTGCCAGCGGTGCAATGCTTTATGTCGTATTTGGTGAAATATTGCCGCAATCAATTCTTATGTACAAAAAGCAAGCTGCCTGCGTTTTTTGTTATGATAGGAATTTTAATAGGACTTATAGTTATTTATTCTTAGTCTGTACTTCAACAGTAATCTCTGCAGCTGAATAGTTTACAACCTTTTTCAAATTATCGGGAGACAATTCTACCTGATAACCGATTTTTTCCTGCACTGAAAATTATGGTATCAAAATCCAGAGCCGAAGAATCTATAACTGTATCAAACTGCTTTTTCATCCCTATTGGAGAACAGCCGCCATGGACATAACCGGTTAATGGCAGAAGTTCTTTCAAGTGAAGCATTTCAATAGATTTTTCATTAACAGCATCTTTGCTTTTTTTAAATCAAGTTCCTTTGCAACAGGAATCATAAAAACATAATATTTTTTTGATTTTGAAACGGTCACAAGCGTTTTAAATACTTTATCTGGATTTTGGTTCAGCGCACCGCAACTTCCACACCGCTTATTGCATCCGTATCAGCATAAGAATAATGGTTATACGGTATTTTATATTTATCCAAAATTCTCATTACATTTGTTTTATAATCTTTTCCTGACATAACACATACCAATCTTAAATTTACAATTTTTCTTAAAAATTATACTATATAAAATGATGGATTTTAAATGTATAAAATTTTTATAATCGCAAGCACTGTGTATTTTTATAAATACACCGGCTTTTGCAAATAATACAGTTCTTGTAAAAAGCTTAAGCAATTTTTCCAGTATGCACCCAAGATACAATATCAGCGTTATTGTCGTAAAAAGAACATAAGTTCAAAAGCGGTTTTGTTCTGGAAAAAGATACCGTACTTAATTTAAAAGTAGAAAAAAATAACAGAGCCCAAAAGAGGGAAAAGAAATGTTTATATAGTAGTACATCCGACAACATTTAATGTCCCCTCTAAAAACCAGAAAAGAAAATTCCAAAATCGACATCTAATGGCAAAAGTTACACCTTATAAAAAATTGAACAAAACACAAGCAAAGAGAAAAAGGTGCAGTAAGTGCTACTGGCATAATTATCCGGGATTTTCACAAGCATTTTATTTTTGCAAAGGATTTATTAATCCGGAAGAAAATAAAAAGCAGGCTGGCATCAGGCGGCATAAGCACATACGAAAACTCTCCGCTCTCTTATATAGAAAAAGGAAACGAATTAAAAAATTAATCGAGGAGACTATTTAAAACTAAAATTCTATGATGAAACAACACCAAAATGGAAAATTTTTAAAGGTTTATAAATTTATTTATTGTTTTGTTTAAAATACTTGTCTCTCATAACAAAATATCTTTTTGCACTGCAGAATTTTATCATACCCAAGCATTATCCCCAGCATAAAATCCTGCTCCGGTGTCAGTTTATCAAGTCTTTTGTTAAAAGTGGATACGACTTTTATACAATCCTTATTGCAAAAAAAATACATTTATATTCTTTTTATTCACATCATTTATTACATACGGAATATTTTCTCTTTTAAGCCTGGATTCTATTATTTCTCTGTTATCAGCACGTTCCGTTGTCAGCACAAGACTTCTCAATCCTTTTTTATACTCATATATATGGTGATAAAAGACTCTTAATTCATTATACTGAGAAGAATCCGGTGTTTTTGCCTCTCCAAAAGCAATATTAAAACAATTCTGTTGTCCTTTCCCATATTTATTGCCGGAATATATCAATCCGCTAACGGGCATTATACTCATCAAAACCTCCTTATTTTTTTTTTTAAATGTAAGGCAAGACTAACTTTATGTCAAGAACATATAACAAAAAATTTAAAAAATTATTATAAAAAAATTATCCTGAAAGGCAATGCAAAAAAAGCTTCTGTCATATAAATATAAGCTTATATCACAGAAAGGAATATGTATGCTGAAAAAAATATTGCTTCCGGCTGTTATTACAGCGGTTATATTTGGCTTGATAAATAACAGAAATAAAAAACGCCTGCCTCAAATCGGAGAAAAGCACCGTCTTTTCATGCAAAAAGTACAAAAAGGATTTATAAGTTTTCCTTATGATTTTAAAGGAAGATGGGTAGTATTTTTCTCACACCCTGCGGATTTTACGCCTGTTTGCACAACAGAATTTATGACACTGGAAGCTATGAAAAACGAATTTGAGCAAATCAACACAAAAGCTGCTCGTTTCTTTCTGTTGACAGCCTGAGCTCGCATCTGGCATGGCTTAAGGATATTAAAGAGAATATAAACTACAACGGATTAAATGAAGTAGATGTCGATTTTCCGGTTATAGACGACTTAAACGGCAATATAGCCAGAAAATACGGAATGATTCAGCCCAAAGCGGATAACACAAAAACCGTACGTGCTGTATTTATTATTGACCCTAAAAGTATAATAAGAGCAATTTTATATTACCCGCAGTCAACGGGCAGGAATCTTGATGAAATAAAACGTATTGTGATTGCTTTGCAGACTGCCGATGAATTTAATGTTGTGACACCTGCAAACTGGGAAACAGGAGACGAAGTAATTATCCCGCCGCCGACAAATAAGAAAGAAGCAATAGAACGTTTAGAGAGCATGGAAAATATAAAATGCTACGACTGGTTTTTATGCTTTAAGCGACTTCCTAAAAATGATATAGAAGAAAAAATATTTTGTGAAAAAAATGCGATATATGTGAAAACTAAAGGAGATAATAATGTCAAAAGTATTAGAATTTACGGATGAAAATTTTGATATAGAACTGGAGAACACGAATAATCCCGTAATAGTAGACTTTTTGCGCCATGGTGCGGACACTGCCGCACACAAGGGCCGATTATTGAAAAACTCGCAGATGAGCTGGACGGCAAGGCTATTGTGGCAAAGCTTAATGTTGATGAAAACAGAGAAAAAGCCGCAGAATATTTTATAAGCGGAATTCCGGCCATTCTTGTATTTAAAAACGGCAAACTTGTAGAACAAAAAGCCGGTGTGCGGCAGCTCGAGGAATTAAAAAGCTTGCATTAAAACACGGAAATAACTAAAGACACAATAAAATCCGGAGAATGCTCCGGATTTTTTGTAAAAATAGTTTAACAATATTGTTGTCGAATTAGTAAATCCGACCTACAATACTTGTTACAAAAAGCAGGTAACAGGGCTAAAGAGACAAAAGTTAAAATAACTTAACAAGCTGACAAAATATTTTATGTTCGGGCTTTGTCTATATTACAGAATATTCATATAACACAAGAAACACTATACAAAGAAGGAAAAGTAAATGGAAAACTACAATGTATCATTTGGAGCAAGAAGAATAGGCACAGCAAATATCCGTGCAAAAATTAATAATAAATGGAAAGACATACCTGTAAGTTTTGTTAGACTTCACCCGAAAACCAATAAAAAGGTGATAAAGAAGCCCTTGAATCCGTAACAAAATTATGGCAAGGAAAAAAATTTGTCAGGTTCAATACAAGAGCAATCAGAAATTTGTAATGATCCTGTATTTGCATTGACAACACAAAATGAAAATTTTAAAAACATTAATCCAAAAAAATTCTCGGAATGCTTACGACAAATGATTTCAAAAGCAATGCGGAAGATACGGCAGAAATTTTTCAGAATCGGTGTAAACCCGGAGTATGCATATACTCAAAATAAAAATAAAAAGAGATTTAAAACATATCGGGGTCGCTCTTATTAAAAAAATTTGTTGATTTAGTTGACAAAAGAACAAATGTCCAAAGAGTTGTTGCCACAGCAGAAGAACCGTCTGAAGCAAAATTTCTGCAAAAAATGAATATGAAAGAAAAAAATTCTAACTTCAAATATACAAACTTTGAAATCAACAAAGATAATTTTGATGAATTCGTGAAATAAAAAGCCGGTGACGGGGCAGATTAACCGCCAGATTGATTATTAATTACAGAGATAAAGACTATTCAAAATCTACATCTCTGATATTTTCAATCTCTTTTGAACTGCCCCAGTTATGTTCATACAGCCCACGCTTTACAAATTTATGAAAAGATGAATATTTCCAGTCCCTTACATTATTCACCAGTTTATGTTTAACAGGATTGTAGTGAATATAATCCATATGAGTCTTTAAATCATCTTCATCCCGTATAGTATGTTCCCAATATCTGTTTTTGCCATACCTTAACGTAGGTCGGATTTACTAATCCGACCTACGTTACTGACTAAAGAACAACATTGAATAATTATGCCAAAAATAATAAAGAAATGGTTAAAAGGGCGATAGAAATTTATCAAACCACATTCCAAAAATGTGAGCAAAATGTGAGCAAGATAGAAAATCCGCCAAAAACAAAAATCTATCAATTTCCGAAAATCCGCACACAGCAAGGTTAATAATTTTGCCGGCGACAGGAATCGAACCTGCGACCTGATCATTACGAATGACCTGCTCTACCAGCTGAGCTACACCGGCTTTTATTAATTATGTATTGACTTCAATTTATAAAAATCAAGCGATTTAATCTTAACTTCACCGTCAGAAACGAATTTTACATCGTTACTGTTTTTGTCCGGATAAATTCTTGAACTCATAACTACCTGACCGTCATTTGCAAATACCTCGACAGATGATTTATCAACAAAGATATGCGACTTCAAAAGATTATCCGTCAATGGCAAAGAGGCTTCTCTTTCGCCTGTTAGCATATGTTCCGGCACGGAACTTGATTTGTCACGGTTCAATTTTAATATTCTACTTTCTTTATCATAACTCAAAACTGTTTCTTGTGAAGAGGAAGCTCTTAACTTAACCGCAAAAGATTTTGCGTTGGTCAAATCTGCTGTAACAATGAGTTCATATGCATTGCCGTTAATTCTGCTAAATTCTCTTGTGCCATTAAGTTTTTGATCTTTATAATTTGCAGAATCATATCTCAGCGTTTTCAAACCGCTGTATGGAGCAGTAACGACCTTGCCGTTCAATATTTTCAACTCACGGGGAATACTCATCATGCCTGCCCAGCCTTCTGCGGTTTCGGGCATTTTTGTATCCCACATATCAAGCCACGCAATCAGAACTTGTTTTCCGTCAGGAGTTTTTATAACCTGCGGTGCATAAAAATCAAACCCGTAATCGAACAAGCCAAACGGACCTTTTTGTTTAAATTTTCCGGTATCATAATCCAATTTTCCGACAAACCAGCCGGATTGATATTTGTTTAAGAACATTTTACCGTGAGGTTTAATCCCCTGAGGAGAAATGATTAATACATCATCACTGCCTATATGCAAAAAGTTAGGACATTCCCACATATAGCCCATCTCACCGTTAGAGCCTATTGCCGTAATATTTATAAATACCCAGTTTCTTAAATCTTTGCTTTTAAAAAGAAGAACAGCACCGTCCTTTGTTTTTTTCGTACTGAGAGCCGACAAGTGCATAATATCTGTCAGACTGTTTCCAGATAAAAGGATCTCTGAAATCTTTCAGAGAAAAGTTCAAGACAGAATAATGAGGAGCCATATTAATTACGGGATTATTAGCAGACTTGCCGAAGTTTATACCATCCTTGCTCATTGCAAGATTCTGTGTTTGATGGATTTCTGTTTTATCATCCTTTTTTATTTACAACATGTCCCGTATACAACAGGTATAAGATATTATCCTCAACAATTGCACTGCCAGAAAAAAAACCCCGTCTTTGTCATAAGCTTCCGAAGGTGCAAGGGCAATCGGCATTTCTTTCCAGTGAACTAAATCAGGACTAACATAATGCCCCCAGTGCATTTTTTTCATGTTTCGGCGCATAGGGATTATGCTGATAAAAAGATGATACTGTCCGTTAAAATAAGAAAAACCGTTTGGATCATTCATCCAGTTTGCAGGCGCAACAGAAGATGATATTGCGGATAGAAATGCGCCTTATCAATTTTAATCGAAGCAAACATCCACACTTTGCTGGGCCTTTTTGCAAAGATCTGTTTATGAGAAGCGGCATCGGCAAAAGAAGTATTTTGAACGGAAAATACTAAAAATACCGCTAATAATAAAGACCAGAATGGATTCATAAAAACTTCTCCGTCTCCATCTATGAGGAACTGCTTTATAATAACATAAAATATCAAATTTTTAAATTTCCTATAAAAACAGAGTTGAGAAGTTAAATAAATTGCTTAAACGCCGGTGACATACTTTTTGTTTTAAAATTCCTGCGTCATAGTCTGCAATTTTTTATCTTTATTGTATCTGTATCTTGTAAAAAGATTGAAATCCCCGCAACGAAAAAGCCCATAACACCTATGCTGAACAGGAAAGGCACTCCTGAAATAAGAACCTTTTGTTTGGCAAGTTTTTTAAATTCAGCTTCAACAGATGTTTTATTTTTATCAGCCAATTCTTTTGCTAATTTTTCTAATTTATCAAAGCCCGGAACTTCAAGGTTTTTGTTAATCGTTTCTTTACATTTTCCGGCTTTTTTTTCAAAAGTTTTTTAAACCCCTTTTTCAAAGAGCTCAGAGCCCGTAATAACATAAAAGCCTACAACCGGATAACGAAACAGTGTTTCTAAAAAGTTTTGTTTTCCTCTGTCTTTTGAAGCGCCGAAATATCCGGCACCTCCGATAAGCACACAAGAAGTGAGCTGACCTTTGCTCAAAACAAGCTTGCCGTCTTGGGATGCAAAATCAAGAGAAAAATATTTATTGAAAAACTCTTTTGCCTTTTTATTTTTACCAAAGAACTTTGAACCCGGTGCAAGAATTGCTTCGGATACATTCTGCAAAGCATTTTTGAATTTGCTCCTTTTTTTGAAATCAGTACACCGAGTCCCAAACTCGTGATAAAAAGTCAAAGCAGCTTTTTAAAATATTTTTATGCGCACTTTTTCGTACTCTGTTTTGCAGAGATCTTTCTTCTCTTTTGTTATCAAGATTAGCAATATTTTCAAAATCACCGCTTTTAAAAACATTTAATGTCATAAGGTTTTTAAAATAGTTCAACGTAAATACGGCAAGCGGCATAAACAGAGCGCTGAGAGCAATGGCGGCTTTACAGGTAATACGGTTTTATTCAGCGCATTTTTTGAGACATTAATTTTTTTCCGCACTCACCGCAACCAGCTGTTTTGCATTTTTATCCAAATTTTTTTGAGAATATTTTTCGTGATAAATTCTCACCGATTATTGCAGGCAGAAAATAAACAACAGCACTCTCCAAAGTTCTAAAAAAGTATTTTCAGCAAGATCGGCTTTGCTTCTTGCAAAAAGTTGCCTTCGGCACAAGACAGGTCCCCGTATCCTGTATAAATCTGGAAGTAGATAAACCGGAAGCTTGCTCGTTATGATTTACAAACTTTGCTCGGCTCTAAGCGGCTGTGATAATGTATTTATTAAATTGATAGACATTTTGATAATTCCTTTAACTTAAACTCTGACAAAACTTTAGTACAGGTTTAAATTCAGGAAATTAAATAAATCGCAAAAAATTCATGCCTGTACTATATAGACAGGCGCCACCAACGATTATTCAATTTAACAATACTTTTAATTTTCATAGCTCAAATATACCGTCAATATAAAAAATCGTCAATAAGAAAATTTGCTGATTTAAAATTGATTTTTAATAAAAATACATTATTATAAAATTATGAAAAAATTATGGTCATTAATCTTTATATGTTTAATCTTTTGTTCGCTAAAATCTTATGCGGCAACAGACTATGCAACATTGTATGAAAAAGCGCAGGTACCGGATTTTGAACTTGTTCACAATCTTGACCCTTACCAGAATGAAGATTATCAAAAATATGCATACGCACCGTATCCGCTTTTTAGGCTCAGTTCTACAGTATACTTTAAAAATCAAACTGTTCCTGCCGGCTATTACATACTCACCCCGAGAGTAATGAAAGACAGAGACTACGTATTTTTAAAGAAGCGGGAAAGGTAAAATATATAATCCCGGTTGTCAAAAAGGAACTCGTACCTGTAGATTTTACCATACTAATCTTCCAACTCCTAAATTGACTAAATGGCAGGGTTTTTGTAAAAATGTAAGAGAAAAATTTTATACTGTTTTCAGAAATTCTTCGAAAAAAGCTCCTCCGCCACAATCGTATGTTGTAACTGAAAATATCGAAGGCAATTTATACCTTATTGTTTTATACTACGGTGATGTAAAGTACTATATGGTATTCAAATCAAATAAGTATTAATAATCGTTGCTGTCTGTTTTTTCCGGCAAAGCAATTTCCTCGGGTGCAGGTTTGCGGAGCTTTTGTTTGTATAACAATAAAAGCGGCAGACAAATAAAAGTAATAAGCCCCCAAACTCTGAAAGTTTCTATATACGCACACAGGGTAGATTGTTGTATCAGCTGGTTATACAGCATCCCCTGAGCCTTTTGAAAAGCAACAGCATAAACATCAAACTGCGCAAAATAAGATGTAAGATTGGCAAGTTTTTCCGCATACACGGTGCTTGCATTATCTAAAAAACCGACCATATTATGCTGAAAAGCCTGTGAGTATCTTGAAACCATAGTTGCTACGAGAGATGTCCCGATGGCAGCACCAAGATTTTTAATCAGATTCTGCACTCCGCTGGCATTTGTCATCTGTGCATTGGAAATTGTTTCCATTGACGCGGTAGTTAAAACAGTAATTGTCAAACCTACGGAAAATCCGAAAATCACATTCGGTATAACTATATTTATCATCGAAAACTCAAGATTTAAATGTCCGAACATAAGTCCTGAAATACCGAGCAGAGTTATTCCTATTGCTGTAAAAATTCTAAAATCAAGAACTTTATTCATAACACTGTAAAGAAAAATTGCAGCGACAGAGCCAAAGCCCCTCGGCATTAGAGAATAACCGCTCCAGAAAGCATTGTATCCCATGAGATTCTGCAAAAACAGGGGCATTATTGTTGTAGATGCGTACAGCACCATGTTTGCAATAACAAGTATCGTAGTTCCCAGTACAAAATTTCTGTCCTTAAAAACTTTTAAATCAATAATAGAATTTTTTTGAACAATTTGTGAGTATATAAAAAGCACCATTGCAACCATTGATATGCCAAATGTCCAGCAAATCCACTCAGAGCCGAACCAGTCAGCATTATTGCCCTTATCAAGAAAAACCTGAAAAGTTACCAGCCAGACTATAAGAAAAGCAAAACCTATATAATCAATTTTGGCGCCTGCCTGCTTTCTTTGCATACGGAGGGTCAAAATCCACAATTTTGAGGTAACTGCAGCAAGTATACCAAACGGAATATTAATAAAGAAAATCCAGTTCCATGACCAGTTATCCGTAAGCCATCCGCCCAAAATAGGGCCTATTACCGGTGCAACAACAACCCCGAATCCAAAAATTGACATTGCAAGTGCACGTTTTTTCCAGAGGAAAAGCTTCAAGCAAAATAGCCTGAGACACAGGCGAGCAATGCACCGCCGCCAAGCCCCTGCAAAATTCTTGCAAAAATCATCATATCAAGAGATGTGGACATTCCGCACAACAGTGAAGCAACAGTAAATAAAAAGAATACATGCAATAAAAAAGCCTTTCTTCCAAAAAACTTGGAAAACCAGTCAACAGAAGGAACAACTATACCGCTCGCAATAAGGTAGCTTGTCAATATCCATGTGGCTTCATCATTACTGGAAGAAAAACTGCCTGCCATTTGAGGAAGCGCAACATTGGCAATAGTGCCGTCCAGTACAAAAATAAATGTTGCACTCATAACAGCTATTGTTGTAAGCCAGGGATTTATTTGAGGATTATTTTCCGTATTTTCTGCCGCAGTCATTTTGCCTCGCTCAAATTTGTATGTTTACGTTTTCACTGATTTTATTAATAATTTTTTCAAGCGTATTTTGAAATTGCTCAAGTTCTGTTCTGCTAAAATCCTCTAAAAAAAATCATTCAAATGCTTCTTTAGAGGGATATTATATTTATCAGCCAGTTTTTGTCCTTTTGGAGTGATTTTTAAATTTTTACCGGACGATTTTGTTTGATTGCAGCCTCACGTTTTATAAGCCCTTTACTTTCAAGTATGGACACAATTCTTGTAACATTTGACCTGTCTTTTAAAAAGAATTTTTGCAAGATCTCTCTGGCAGATATCTTTATTCATCGCAATAGCATCAAGCGCAATAAACTGTTCTACCGTCAAATCAGAATTTAATGAATGCAAAAATACAGAGGCATGAGCCTTAAATATACAGACGCCTTATCAACAAAATAAGGCAGGCAGTCAGCATAACATTCCGGTACGGCTCTCAATTATGTTAAAACTCCAACATGTTGTAATTCCAACATAATAATATAAAATTTACATTATTCAGTCAAGCCAAATACATAATATTTACTATACAGAAAATTTTTAATGTATAATGTAAGTTATGGATAAACAGGAAGAATTAAAAATTATAGAAGATATGCAGGCAGTAGTAGCCCAGATGAAACAGGATGATATAGAGGAAAATCCTGATTGCGAATTTGAAACTTTTGACTGCCAGTGCTTTGCGGCTGAAGAAAAATCACTCGCCGGCTCTGTTGTATATGACGGGATAAGAATATGCAATGACTGCGTTTGATATGCAGAGACAGGTTTTGCTCTGGGAAAAATAGAAAACATACATGACCTCATCAAAAATATGGAAGACAAAAAACTGGAAGCACAGTGTATGTTTATAAAACAGGATGAATTAGAACACAACAACTAATCCAAAGAAAAAATCGTAAGAAAAAGCGGAAGAAAAAAATGCAACTAAAGCTTATAAATAAATTAAGCATACTGGACAGATACATACTTATACAAATATTAGAAATATTTATAATGGGTATTGTAATATTTACCTCTATTATTTTTGCCTCTGACACATTTATTACATTAATTAAACAGATTACTCTGTACGGAATCCCGTTTAATATTGCATTGATGATTGTTCTTTTGAACCTTCCTCAGGTAATAGTAATGGCAATACCCATGAGTGTATTATTTTCTACTGTAATGACACTGAATCGTTTAAGTCTTTCATCGGAAATTACCGTAATGAGAGCCTGTGGAATAGGGTTGAATCGTATTGCAAAACCAATTTTTTATTTTTGCAACGTCAATGGCATTATTGACATTTATAGTCAATGAAACAATCGTACCGATAACGAATTCTCAATCAAAAACTCTTGCCGTATGGGCGCTCGGACAAAAAACATCCCTAACGGAAAACAGAATTTTACATTTAAAGAAATTAAAGAAAATCCTGACGGCAGCAAGACGATGAAAAGACTTTTCTTTGTTCAAAAATGCGAAGAAAATACACTGAAAAATGTTTCCGTTGTGGATTTTTCAAATGACAAAACCATTCAGGTTATCCAATCCCAGACCGGCAGTACAAGCCCGGAAGGCTGGCAATTTAACCGCGGTGCTGTTTATACAATGAATAAAGACGAAAAAATCCTGAATACAACCTGGTTCAGCAAGTCAGTTGTAGACTTTGGCATGGATGTAAAAAGATGCGCTGACAGAGGATGAAGCAACCCAGTATAATGTAATTGCATTATGGAAATATGTAGAAAATAATGCAAAAAAAACATGACCCCAAAACTCATTCTTTATTTAAAATTGAACTGTACAACAAATTTGCATTTCCGGTAACGACAGTTGTACTTGTTCTTTTAGGGGTTCCACTGGCGATTACTCCCCCAGAGTACGATATAACAGAGGATTCTTATTCAGTATTCTTATTATTTTCCTGTATTATCTTCTAAGAGCGCTGTCTTTGTCTTTCGGCGAAACTATGGCAATATCTCCGTTTTTGGCAAACATGGATACCGAATGTTATCCTGTTTATTCTCGGCTCAATACTTTATTACAAAAAAAGTTTATACAATTACATAGCTGTTTAATAACATTCTCACAAAAATTTTATAGTTATTGTAAAATTATATGGAGAATAATGAGGTGGAATTTTGGACAGAGAAGAAATTTTAAACAAAGCCAATGAACTTATTTCAGAAAAAAAGTTTTAAAGAGGCTAAATCAATCATTGAAGAATATCTAAAAGAAAATGATGATGATTCAATTGAAATACAAAAAACACTCGGGCTTTGCAATGTAAATCTCGATATTTATAAAGACGCAAAAGAAAACTTTGAAAAAGTTGTAAAAGCAAATGATGAAGACGCAACGTCCTGGTTTTATCTTGGAATAATATACGAAGACCTAAATGACCTTGAAAAAGCCCAAAAAGCTTATGAGAAAGTAATAGTACTGAGAGAAGACTATAAAGACGCATATAAAAATCTGGCTGTTATTCAATTAAGACTAAAAAACTACGATACAGCGATAGAATTTGCACAAAAAGCACTGTCCCTTGATGAAAACGATTACCAGATTCATTACATAATAGGTACTGCGTATACTTCAAAAAAAAAGAATACGAAAAAGCAGTAGAGGCTATGCTAAAGGGTATTGAAATAAACCCCGAACATCCGCTTATGTATAATAATCTGGGCTCGTGCTATCTTGCATTAAACAAAATAAATGACGCACAGGAAGCTTTTAAAACATCAGTAAAATTAAACCCGACAAATGCCACAAGCATGTACAATCTGGCAACATCCTACCAGCTGCAGCAAAAACATACGGAAGCATTTGAATATTTCAAAAAAGCTTATGAAATGGAACCTACGGGTTTTATCTTTTTCTGCGGCGAAGCACTTGAAGCAGCAAATGCAAAAAGAATGGACATACGCAGAAGAATATTATCATAAACTCGTTGTATTACATCCGGAAAAGCAGAATTTTCAATACAACCTTGCCTGTGCATATCACGAACTCGGAAAATACAATGATGCAATCAAAATATTATCACAACTCGTTGCAACAAATCCAAAATCAGTTGCAATGGGACAAAGGCTCGCTGACTGTTATGAAAAAAACAAATAATACGGAACTTGCAAAAAATGTTTATACAAACCTGATAAAATTAGGAAAAATCCCGGCAGAAGTTTATTACAGATATGCGCCGCTGTGTATGAAAACGGAAGATAGAGATAAAGCGGAAAATATATTCAAAAAAGTAATACAGCTGGATCCGACTAACCCATATGCTCACAAGGATCTTGGTGTTGTTTATCTTTCTGAAAGACTTTTTGACTATGCAAAAGATGAATTTGAAACGGCATACAAAATGGCACCGGATGATGCATCTGTGGTTTTTGAACTTGCAAACTTTCATCATGCAATGAATGACTTCAAACAAGCACAGGAATTATATGAAAAAGCATATACATTAGAACCCGATGTAATGGATATAGCTTTATTCAGAGCCTTGAATTATTTAAGAATGAATGATACGGACAAAGCTCTTGAACTTTTTCTGGAGGCTAACAAAAATATCCGTCCCGGCATGCAATATTATTCAACATAGGATTAATTTACCTGCAAAAGGCAAATACGATATGGCAAGAGAATTTCTCTCGGATGCTTTCAGTCTGCATCAGGATGCGGAAACAATGAATGCACTGGCTATATCATTCTTTGAGACAAAAAGATTATGAAAACTCAAAAAAATCTCGCTCACAAACTGCTGGTAAATTATCCTGAAAATATTAATGTTCTTTTGCTTCTGGCAAAATCATACATAGAACTCGGAGATGTTGAAAATTCAATTAAATATCTGGAAAAAATTCTAAAAATATTTCCTGAACAACCCGAGGCAAAATCCTTATATGAAAGAATTAAAGGGGTAAATTAATAATGTACGAACTTAAAGTAATAAGCTCATTTTCAGCAGCTCACCACTTATTAAACTATGAAGGAGAATGCGAAAATCAGCACGGTCATAACTGGAAGGTGGAAGTTTTTGTTAAAGGTGAAAATCTTGATAAATCTAATATACTTGTAGACTTTAAAGTTTTAAAACGAGAACTGAAAAAAGTACTCGACAAATTGGACCACAAAGATATAAACGAACTGCAGGAGTTTAAAAATATAAGCCCCAGCAGCGAGGTTCTGGCAAAATTTATTTATGAAGAGATGAACAAGATTTTCCTCAGGTATCAAAAAAGTTGGCGTATGGGGAAAATGAAAACTCTTGTTCAATGTATTATGAAAATTGGGAATAATAATAAAAAAAATAAAGGCGGATTGAAAAATGAATCTTATACAGGCAATTATAATGGGACTGATGCAGGGGCTTACGGAATTTTTACCGGTCTCAAGTTCAGGCCACCTTGTTTTAACATCAAGCTTATACAAATACTTTACGCACAAAGATTTTGTGACAGGAGGAAGCGAAGAAGTTGTATTTGATATAGTTCTTCATCTCGGCACACTTCTTGCCGTATGCATATTTTTTAAAGATGATATCATCAAAATTACAAAAGCTTTTATTAATGCCTGTTTAAAAAAAAGATTTTTCAGATACCGATGCCAAAATGGTCGCATTTATTCTTCTCGGTACGGTGTTTACCGTATTGATAGCATTCCCGCTTAAAATTGTTTCGGAAAGCCTTATTAACCTGCCATATATAGTTGGTATATTCATATTTATTACGGGCTGTATTCTATACATAGGAGAATGGGCATCAGAAAAAAAACAGGTTAAAACAGATAAAGTTGATCTGAAAACTGCAATCATCATAGGTCTTGCTCAGGGTATTGCATCTATCCCCGGTATATCTCGCTCCGGATCTACTATTTCTACAGGCATTCTCTTGGGATTGGACAGAGTGACATGTGCAAGATATTCATTTTTATTGAGTCTTCCCATTATTATAGGTGCGTCAATATTCTATCCTATTCTTGAACTTGAGCTTAATGAATTTTTAAACTTCAATTGGATAGCTTTTTTATTGTCGGATTTATTGTCTCATTTATTTCCGGTTACTTTTGTATAAAATATTTTCTTAAATTTCTTGCAAAACATTCTATGAAAGTATTTGCATATTACTGCTGGATTGCAGGCGCATTTATGTTTGTATTTTTAAATTCTTTGTATAGAAATAAATATTTCATATTGTCAATACAAACATTTATTAAAAAAAATTTAAAAAGTATTGCACAAAAAACTTTATCATGTATGATGATAAAGTCAGAAAAGTTACCCGACAATTTAATACACACCCAGCTGATATTTTTCGGCTTTATTTTTGTTGTATTAATTGTCTATATATTAAATAAGCACACAAGTTTACAATTACACTAAGGAAAGGTAATACAGTGGAAGAAAAAGAAATTCAAGAAGTTGAAACTGCTCAAGAAGTACAAGAAACAGTTGACAACACAGAAGAAACAAAAGCAGAAATAACTGCCGAAGTAAGTGAAGAAGCTGTAGAAGCCGCAGTTGAAGAAAAACCGGCTAAAGGAAGAAAAGCTTCTAACGCAAAAGGCAAAGGAAAAAGAAAAATTGAAACAATAGAAAGCGCTCCTCAATCCGAATGGAAAGAACGCGTTGTACAAATCAGACGTGTAACAAAAGTTGTTAAGGGCGGTAAAAATTAAGCTTTAGAGCAATCGTTATTGTAGGAAACGGCAAAAAGGTCAGGTAGGCGTTGGTTGTGCTAAAGCTTCCGAAGTTATTATCGCTATTCAAAAGCTATTGCTGACGGCAGAAAAAATCTTATTACAGTTCCTATATTCAAAACAACAATTCCTCACCCGATTGTAGGTCGTTCAGGCGCAGGTTCCGTTATGCTGAGACCTGCTTCTCAAGGTACAGGTGTTATCGCAGGCGGTGCTGTTCGTGCAGTATTAGAGCTTGCAGGTATCGAAAATATTTTGAGCAAATCTTTAGGTTCAAAATCTCCGCTTAACGCAGCTAATGCTACTATGGAAGCATTGAAAGAATTAAGAACATTCAACGATGTTGCAAAAAATCGCGGATTAACTCTTAAACAAATGCTTAACGCATAATTAATCACACAAATTAATAAAGGAAATAATAACAATGGCTAAAGATAAATTGGAAAAAAAAAAGTTTCGATTAAACTTACAAGAAGCTTAATCGGTTCTACAAAAAGATCAAATCAAAGTAGTGAGAGCTCTTGGTTTGAAAAAGACAAACGATGTTGTTGAACATTTTGCAAGCCCGACAATTATGGGTATGGTAAAAATAAAGTTCCTCACCTCGTAACAGTAATTAAGTAATTATAGAAAAGGATATATAAAATGGCAGACAGAATAACACTAGAAGACACCTGCTGACGGCGCTACTCACAGATCAAAAAGAGTGGGAAGAGGCAGAGCAACAGGTGTTGGTAAAACATCAGGAAGAGGCCACAACGGTGAAGGTCAACGCTCAGGCTCAAGCGCAAAAAAGAGGTTTTGAAGGCGGTCAGATGCCCCTTACAGACAAATGCCTAAATTAAAAGGTTTTCTTTACTAATTTTGCGCATTAAATACAGCAGAAATAAACGTTAAAGATATCGAAAAACTCGATGCTTCTGAAATCGATCTTACATGGTTGATTCAAAATGGTAAAGTTCATCCGAAATCAGAAGTTTTAAGAGTTTTGGGCAACGGCGAAATATCAAAAGCCGTTACGGTTAAAGCAAGATACTTTACACCTTCTGCTAAAAAAAAAAATTGAAAAAGCAGGCGGTAAAGCTGAATTAGTTTAATAACTTATATTGCAACTGCACTGCCGACATCTGTCTAAATGTGCAGTTGCAATCATTATATGCCGTCTTTATTGAATTTTACTGGCGGACAAACAAAATGGAGAGAAATTAAATGCAAAATGCAAGAATGAAACCGCCATCTATGGATGATGTGGTATCAATGTTTCAGGCTTCGGGGTTAAAAGCAAAACTACTTTTCACATTTGCAATGATTGTGATTTTTAGACTTGGTGTTGCCCTGCCTTTATATGGTATAAACAACGAAGTGTTTTCTAAAATTGCACAGGGCAATAATATTATAGGTTTTATTGATTTATTTTCAGGCGGTGCATTAGCAAGCGTTTCTATACTTGCTCTTGGTATAGGACCTTATATCACAGCTTCTATCATAATGCTAGCTGCTGACAGTTATAATTCCGCACCTTGAACAGCTTCAAAAAGAAGAAGGAGAAGCCGGAAGAAGAAAAATTTCACAGTACACAAGATACTTTACAGTGTTCATTTCATTCTTTCAGGCAAGTATATTCTTACTGTATTTATTACATCAGGCTCCGGCAACAATTATGCCGGGCATATCTCATACGGTATTTTTCATAGGCTCAGCAATTATTCTGACAGCAGGCTCTGTTTTTGTAATGTGGTTAGCAGAACTTATGACAGAAAGAGGGATAGGAAACGGCGGTTCTTTATTGATTTTCGTCGGTATCATATCGAGAATCCCGTTCTATTGTGAAAAACAGGACAACTGGTTGCAAATGATTCTTCTTTACAACTGGGATTACTTTTTACTGCTTGCAATTTTCTTTGCAACTATGATTCTTATTGTTATTATGCAGGAAGCAATAAGAAAAGTTCTTATTGTTAACCCTAAAAGACAGGTTGGCAATAAGATATATGGCGGCGTAAATACATATATTCCGTTTAAAATGAATCCGGGCGGTGTAATGCCTATAATCTTTGCAATCGCAATTTTACTGTTCCCGACAACTGTAATAAGCCTTATCGGTCAGACAAACCTTCCTGCGGGACAGTTCAAAGATGCTATTACATGGTTGTCTACAACACTAAGCCCGTCAGGCTGGGTACACTATGTACTTTATTTCTTGTTTATTGTTTTCTTAACATTCTTTTATGCTTCTATTATGCCAAATATGCGGCCCCTAAAAAGAAATTGCAAACAATCTAAAAAATACGGATCATCTATACCGGGTATAAAACCCGGTAAACCCAGCGGAAGCTCTGGATAAAATTCTTTCAAGAATAACCCTTCTGGGTGCTCTATGCCTCGGTATAATAGCATTAATCCCGTCAGGCGCATCTTATATTACAAATATAACAACCCTGCAAGGTATTGGGGCTACCTCTTTAATCATCATGGTTGGTGTTGCGCTTGACTTTATCAATCAGATTAAGACACAGCTTCTTGCAAGAAATTATGAAAGCTTCTTAAAAGAATAAATTTAACATAACGGTTATTAAAAAGGCTTCTTGATTGATCAAGAAGCCTTTTTAGTGCAATATAGGATGCATTTTAATTTTTTTCTAAATACTGTTGAATTACAGATTCCGGCATATACATAAGCAGATCTCTAAATCAGCACATTCCACTCTTTTTCCGTTTGCTTTTTTCTAGCCTGTCTTTTAAATTGCATTCGGATTATCTGTGCCGAATGCGTCCATAAATTTTTTATTCGTTTTTCATTTTTTAGGCAGAAAAAAAAAACGTCTTCCTCGTTTATAATGCGCAATATGAGCATTCATTTCTGATTCTGACAAAATAAGAGGTCTTATATTGTGCCGCAGGCAGTATTCAATTGCTATCTGATCTGTGATTTTTGCTATACCGGAGAATTCTGATTCATAATTGTTTTGTATATAGTCTATGCTAATGCGTTCTCCGACAATTCCATACTCAGGATAGTCTTTCATTAAATTTTTGTTAAAAAGAAATGCTGTATATTTATTTTTAGGAAGTTTTGTGAAATTACAAATATTGATGTATCCGATTTCTCTTTTTGTGTTGTCTTCAACAAGATGATATGTAGTAAAAAACTGTTTTTAGATTTTGCAATGCCAACTTCATAAGGTATTTTTTTGATAAATTTATTTTCTTTATCATAGATTCTTTTGTAAATGATAGCTCTGTCAAGAGGATTTTGTTCTACTTCTACCCGAACAAGCAATTTATCTCCATAATCATTGTGCATCAAATTAAAATGTTGAATCAATTGTTCGATTCAAAAACATCTTTGCAGAGCTGCTGGTGCATCCGTATGTTGGATACATTTTTTAATTTTTGCACAGGTAATAGTTGGGATATTTTTGAAAAATTAATCATTGTTTCAATCAGTTAATTACAACAATTATAAAAACACTAATAAAAAAAATTGCTATTGATTTTACTGCGTCATAATTACAACATACAAATTTTATATGCGTTATGTCACAAGTTACCTGCTTTACTAATATCTTTTAAAAGTAAAAAAAATGTTTGCAAAGTTGTTGCAAACATTAAATAAACACGAGGATATTAAGAGAGAGAGAGTATATGGATAAAACTTATTAATCTTTTTAATTTATAAGTTCAGTCAATAACTTAAATATATATTATTTCTTCCTTTAAATTTTTGATTTCCCTTACTCTTTTATAAAGTATTTTTGTTTGAAAAAAATTGCCTTAATGTTTTTTTATTTGTTAAGAAATATTAACAAGTTTGTTTGGAAAGCAAAGAATTGTTTTTTTTAAAATAGAATAATTAAATAATTATATTAACTTAATAAAAATTCACGTAAAAGCCCGAAATAAGAGGCTTATAAACAATAGCAATTTTATTAAAAATACCCTTATATTTAATAAACAAACGCATAACAATTTAAAGAAATGTGCTCAAAATTTAATAAAATCAATGAAAAAAGCTTGCTTGAATATTTTGAGCATGTAAGATTAATAAAGTAAGGGATAATTTGTGCAAATCACATCCCGAAAATTAATAACACAACAGTCAAAGAAGGTAAAATGGCAAAAGATGTAATTGAATTCGAAGGCAAGATTTTAGAGTCGCTACCAAACGCAATGTTTAGAGTCGAACTGGAAAACGGACATGAAATTCTTGCTCATATATCAGGAAAAATCAGAAAGAATTTTATTAAAATTCTTCCCGGAGACAAGGTAAAAGTTGAAATGACTCCATACGATCTCACAAGAGGAAGAATCACCTACAGATTAAAATAATCGCTTCGGCGTTATTCATATATAAAGTGTTCCGCCTCTCGGGACATACGCGGCAAAAACAATATAAATACTAGATAAGGAAACAAAAAATGAAAGTAAGAGCATCAGTAAAAAAAAATGTGCAAAGACTGCAAATTCATCAGAAGAAGAGGAAGAATCACAGTTATTTGCAAAAACCCTAAACATAAACAAAGACAGGGCTAGCGGATTTCTGGACGGGCACCGTGTGAGCAAAGCGAACCCAGCCCGGGGTGCGAAGCACGAAGTGAACTGTTGCGCAGCAAAGTGAACGGCAGTGCTGAGCGAGAAAGAAATCCAAGAGAACAAATTTTGGACAGCAAAAACTCCACAAGAGCAAAAGGCCGACAAAATTAAACAAAAACAATCACAAAATTAAAATAAGGAGACACAATGGCAAGATTGGCTGGGGTTGATTTACCCCGTAACAAAAGAATGATAATCGCATTAACCTATATCTACGGTATAGGTCCAACTCGTTCTGCTAAAATCTTAGAAGCTTGCGGTATTTCACAAGACTTAAGAACAGACGATTTGACAGATGACGATATCAAAAAATTAAGAAACGAACTTACAAATTACCACATCGAAGGTGACTTGAGAAGAGAAGAATCTCTTAACATCAAGAGACTTTCCGAAATCAACTCTTACAGAGGTATGAGACACAGAAGAAAACTTCCCGTAAGAGGACAAAGAACAAAGACTAACGCAAGAACAAGACGCGGTAAAAAACAGGACCGGTAAGTAAGAAAAAATAGCAATCGTCAGCCTGAGTGAAGACTTACAGAACTTTCAAAGAAGAAAGACGGTAAGAACATAAAATATTAAACAGAAACTTCACAAGAGCAAAATTGCTATAAAGATATCGGATTACAGTTATAACAAGAGTAATAATTAAAGGAAATAAAAATGGCAAGACCAATAAAAACAAAAAAGAAAGAAAAAAAAGAATGTATTGCAGGGTGTTGTTCACATTCAATCAACATTTAACAATACAATCGTAACTTCTTGCGATACTCAAGGTAATGCTATTGCATGGGCATCTGCAGGCGGATGCGGTTTCAAAGGAGCTAGAAAAGGAACTCCTTTTGCAAAGCACAATCTGCAGCAGCTTTGGTAGCAAAAAATCAGTTGACCAAGGAATGAAAAAAAGTAGAAGTATACATTAAAGGACCCGGCTCAGGACGTGAAACAGCTATCAGAGCTATTCAGGCAGCAGGTCTGGAAATTACTTTAATCAAAGACGTTACTCCGATTCCACACAACGGATGCCGTCCGCCTAAGAAGAGAAGAGTATAGCGGATTTTGTGCGGCTGTAGAGTTGACCGTAAGGGAACGAACAGCCATGCGAGTGGGGTTTCTCGAAGTGAAAAATTTTTAGAATAAAAATTTGTAACGAAGTACCAAAACACACGAGCGCAAATAATCCAAGATATAAAGTCATTCTCACAAAGTTAAGTAAAATTTAAGAAAACAAAGGAGTCAAAATTGGCTAAATATACAGGACCTTCAAATAAATTATTCCGTAACTACGGTGTTACGGATTTATCTAACAGAAAGTTGGTTTCTTCTTTGAGACAGACTGCTTCAGGTCAGCATGGTCTTTGCAAGAAAAAAAACTTTCTGACTATGCTATTCACTTAAACGAAAAGCAAAAAATCAGACTTACATATCTCGTAAGCGAAAAAACAGTTTGCAAAATATTACAACAAAGCTGCAAGAACAAAAGGCGTTACAGGTACAGTTCTTTTACAGTTATTAGAAAGAAGACTTGATAACACATTGTTCAGAGCTGGTTTTGCAAACTACAAGAAAACAGGCAAGACAAATCGTAAATCACGGTCACGTGCTTGTTAACGGCAAAAAGTTGATATTCCATCTTACCTAGTTAAAGCAGGCGACGAAATCACAATCAGAAGCAGAAGTGCTGAATTCGTTAAAACTGTTATGGAACCGTTAGACGTAGCTGCTCCTCAATGGATGACAGTTGATGCTAACGCACAAAAAATCGTATTCGACAGAATTCCCGAAAGAGAAGAACTCGATCCTGAATTTAAAGAACAGTTAGTAATTGAGTACTACTCAAAATAATCCACATAAAGTCCGAATAAAATTGAATTAGGAGAAAAAAAGATGGAATTAAAAATTAAAAACGTAACAACAACAACCGGATCTGACGGCTCACAATACGGAAAATTTTCTATTGAACCGTTAGAAAGAGGATTTGGTAATACAATCGGTAACGCACTGAGACGTGTATTGTTGTCTTCATTGGAAGGTGCAAAGCAGTTACAGCAGTAAGAATCGAAGGTATTACTCACGAATACACGGCTATCCCCGGTATTGTTGAAGACGTTATTGATATAATGCTGAATCTTAAGGGTATGGTTGTAAAAACTGACTCAAAAGAACCTCAGCAATTAAGATTGGACATAGACAGACCCGGTCCTGTTCTTGCTTCTGATATACAGCTTCCTGCAGGGGTAAAAATCGTAAAACCCTGACTGGTTGATTTGTACAGTTGCTGAAGGCGGATCTATCCACGCTGATATAGTTGTTGAAACAGGTAAAGGATACATTGCTCACGATGTATTAAAAGATAACAACGGTTCTATGCCTATTGATATGCTTCCTATCGATGCTACATTTATGCCTATCAAACGTGTAAGCTACAATGTAGAAAATACACGTGTTGGTGATGTAACTGACTTTGACAAATTAAATCTTGAAATTTGGTCAAACGGTTCTATCGATGTAAATGTTGCATTATCTCAGGCAGACAAACATCTTAATCGAACATTTCATGCAGATTGCAGCTATTACAGGAACTCCTGTTATATCTGTACCTCAGCCGGCAGCTGTAATTGAAGAAGAAGTTGTTGCTGATACAAGTGCTCCTACAATTTCCATAGAAGATTTGGAATTGTCAGTAAGAGCATACAACTGCCTGAAAAGAGCAAGCATAAACAACATGGCTGAATTATTGAAAAAAATCAGAACATGATTTGTTAAACATCAAAAACTTCGGTAAAAAATCATCTGACGAAGTTATCGAAAAATTGCACCAGTTTGGTTTGGACCTTATGCCAAATCAGGAAGGTGTAGATATGGACGAACTTGTATAGTCTGTATTTAAGAACAGAAATAATTAAGAAAAAGGATAAATAAAATGAGACACCAGTCTAAAAAACATCACTTAGGAAAAGCACAAGACCAGAGAAATGCCTTCTTTGCGTTCTTTAGCGACTGAACTTATTTTGCACGGTGAAATAAAAACTACTATGGCAAGAGCAAAAGCTCTTAAACCTTATGCAGAAAATATTATCACTCTTGCAAAACAGGGTACTCTTCATTCAAGAAGATTGGCTGCAAAATTCATATTTGACAAAGAAACAGGTAAATTTATGAATTTTGAAACAGGCGAAGTTTTAGAAGGCGTAGAAAAGGCAGATAAAGAAAAGAAAGCTGTTGCGCAGACAATTTTAAGAAAATTGTTCTCAGAAACAGGCAAAAAAATACGCTAACAGAAACGGCGGTTATACAAGAATATACAGAATGCCACCAAGACGCGGCGATGCTGCTGAAATGGCTCTGATTCAGCTTGTATAACGGGAGAACTCTCTTGTGGCGAGATTTGCAATAGTTGTCGAATATAAAGGAACCAACTATGCAGGCTCTCAAATACAGCCGGACAGAATCACAATCCAATCAGAATTGGAAAAAGCACTTAGTACATTGATATTGGGGGAAAAATCCCCCCCGTATAAAATCTATATTCTCAGGCAGAACAGATGCCGGTGTGCACTCAAAAGGCCAGGTTGTTCATTTTGACAGTGAAAACCAATTGTTGCTTCAAGGTTTTTAAACTCGATAAACGGACTGCTTCGCCGGATGATATCAGTGTAAAATCGATTCAACAGGTTGATGACAATTTTCACGCACAGCTGAGTGCAAGATACCGTGTTTATCAATATAAAATTGTTAACAGAGAAATTCGTTCTGTATGGGATGCTCATTCTCTTTTAGTTCGAGAACCCTTAGAGCTGAAAAAGAATGAACAGAAGCCTTTCTTATTTAATCGGAGAACACGATTTTACTTCGTTTAAGTCAGCAAAGGCAACATCACCCGCAAAAGACTGTATTGTGTATAAAGCAGAATGCACTAAAAATGGTGATTTTATCACTATAGAAATAGCAAAGACAAACAGATTTTTTATACAATATGGTCAGATCAATTGTCGGAACAGCGCTTATGATAGAGCATAATAAGTTTGAACCCGAGCTTATGAAACAGGTGCTTGAATCAAAAGACAGGCGTTTGGCGGGACCGACAATCAGTCCTGACGGACTGACGTTGATTGAGGTTGGATATCAGCCTTATCAATGCTCATAAAAATTCAAAAAGCAGGTAATACCGCTTTTTTGTGATAACACTAAAGAAAAGTAACCATATTAAAATAAAAGGAAAACTGAAAGATGAAAACATATTCAGCAAAACCTCTTGAAGTTGAAAGAAAATGGTATGTAATCGATGCCGAAGGTAAAACTCTGGGCAGATTGGCTACTGTTTGCGCTAACTTGTTAAGAGGCAAATTAAAACCTGAATACACACCTAACGTTGATACAGGTGATTTTGTTATCGTTATCAATGCAGATAAAATTCAGGTAACAGGCAACAAAGAAACAGATAAAATTTATTACCACCACACAATGTATCCGGGCGGATTAAAAGCTATTTCTTTCAAAGCTTTGATGGAAAAAGATCCTACAAAAGCTATTGAAAAAAAGCTGTAAAATGCTTCCGCACAATACTTTGGGTGCGCAACAATTTACCAAATTAAAAGTTTACGCAGGTCCAAATCATCCGCACGAAGCACAAAAACCTGTAGTATATGAAATGGAGGTTAAATAATGGCTGATAATAAAGTAATTATGGCAACAGGCAGAAGAAAAACCTCTATTGCAGTTGTTAAGCTTGTAAAAGGTAAAGGCAGAGTATTTGTAAACGGCAAAACACTCGATGCATATCTCGGCAACAGACCTGCTATGAAGATTTTGGTTTACAAACCGTTAGCTTTAACAGAAAATATGGAAAACTTTGACGTAAGAGTTAAAGCTGTGGGCGGCGGAATCTGCTCTCAAGCAGGTGCGATAAGACACGGTATTTCAAGAGCTTTACTTGAATACAATCCTGAATATAGAAGCCTCTTAAAAGCAGAAGGCCTCTTAACAAAGAGATGCACGTGTTAAAGAACGTAAAAAAAATACGGAAGAAAAAGAGCAAGAAAAAGATTCCAATTCTCAAAACGTTAATTTGGAAACTTATTTCGTGATAATATTTATTATGTAGCGGATTTTGAGCGGGCACGAAGCGCCCATGTGAACAAGGTTGTTGGAATGGAGAAATTTTAGAATAAAATTTCGAAATGGAACACAAAACCTTGTGAACGCCAATAATCCAAGAGGCGGATTTTGACGTGCACGCCGTGTGAGGCCCGAACCCAGTGCCCAAGCGAAGGAAAACCACTTTTCCGAAGCGTCAAAATCCAAGAGGCGGATTTTGCGTAGAGTGAGGGCAAAGCCCGAAACTCGAAGAAGCGCCGAAAAAAGTGAGCGGATATTTTGTGAAAACAAAATATCTGCTCTCGAATGTGAAATATTCATTTTACATGACAAATATTATATAGATATTTCTTCCAACAGAACAACGGCATCAACTGCTAGGCATTTGCCTTCACCAATTGGTCCCATCCATTCCATTGATTTTGCTTTTATTGAAACTTGATTTATTTCAAGATTCAATACATCCGCAAGATTTTTCTGTATATCTTTGATAAACGGTCCCAATCGAGGGTATTGTGTTTTGATTGTCGCATCAATATTATTTATTTTATAACCTTCTTTTACAACGAGGTACAGAGTCTGTGCAAGCAATTCCGTACTGTCACATCCGTAATACTGAGGGTCATTATCGGGAAAATGCTGTCCTATATCCCCAAGAGCCAACGCACCGAGCAATGCATCAATAATTGCATGACATAATGCATCGGCATCGGAATGTCCTAATAACCCTTTGTTATGATCTATTTTAACTCCCCGAGAATTAAATCCCGGTCTTCTGCAAACTGGTGTAAATCAAAACCCTGTCCTATTCTAAAATGCATATTTTTCCCCTATATATTTTGCAACAGCACATACTACACCGTCATTGTCAACTGTGTCTGTTACATAATCAGCTATCTTTTTCAAATCTTCCGTTGCGTTGCCCATTGCTACTTTAACACCTGCCGCCAGAAGCATTTCTATATCATTATCCTGATCTCCGCAGGCCATTATTTCTTCCTTCTTAATATTCCATAATTCAGCAAGAAATCTGACAGCATTACCCTTTGTTGCATCAGGATTAGAAAATTCACAAAAGCGCGGCGTTGAACGTATTACATACAGCTTACCTTTATATTTTTCAGCCATTTCTTTTTGCAAACTTTCTATCAACTCTGTATCATCATCTATAGCAAGAATTTTATTTAATCCGGTTAAATCCATATTTTCACAGTTGCCTATAATTTTATACGACAGATTGCGTGCATCAACATACTGCCTAATAAGAGGACTGTCCTCCTCAACCATAAGCTCATCATTTATATAAATATTAAAAAAATATCTTACGTTTTTTTAACTCTCTTATAACATCAAGTGCCAGTTCAGGATTCATTGTACGTTCCCAGAGAGTTGCATCATCTTTACAAAAGTTTTTAACAAGACCACCCTGATAACAAATAACCGGTGTATTTAAACACAATTCCTTTGCAATGGATTTTGTTGCAGCATACATTCTTCCGGTGCAAAGAACAACTTTTATACCGTCATTACAGAGTTTTTTTCAAGGTATTTTTTACCCTGTCGGTTGCTGTATAATCTTTTTTTAAATATAGTTCCGTCTATATCAAGAACCAGCATTTTTATCTTGTTCATTTATCCAACAATCTTTAAAGCTCTCTATTTGCAAGCCCGTGCGATTGCACAAATAGTCTTTGCATCATTTATTGTACCATTTTTTATAAGTTTGTGCACATCGCTTAAAAGGAAGTTCAAAATAATCCAAGACCTCTCCCTCATCAGGATCGGGTTTATCAAATGACAGGCCGGTTGCCTTAAAAGATATAATTTTTCGTCACAAATTCGAATGTAGTAAAAATATAACCTAAAAACTCCCAATTTTGGGCAACATAACCGGTTTCTTCTCTCAGCTCTCTTTTTGCTTTGCAAAAAGAGGGGCCTCACCTTTTTTCAAGCCGTCCGGCCGGAAGCTCTGTCTGCACAGATTTAACAGCATAACGATACTGTTTCACCAGCAGAACATTTCCGTCATCCTTTAGCGCAAAAATAACTACCCCGCCGGGATGTCTGATAATTTCTCTATGTCTTTTATATTCATTTTCCCCGTCAGACAAAATTATCTCATCATCGGTAATATCAAAAATTTTACCATTGTATACAGTCTTTGACGACAGAGTTTTTTCTTCAAATCTCTCCATAAATTCAGCTTATCTCAAGATTTTCAAATATTCAACTTAAAAAATTCAATGACATAAAGAAGTCTTCATCTAATGGAGTTGCATAAAATTGAAAATGATGTTTATATGGAAATTGTGATGAAATATTTTTATCTAATTCCCTATATTTTTTTAAGGCTTCTTGTCCTTCTTCTCTTGCCACTACTTCCGCATAATTATTTCTATATTTGTCCATATCAACATCAGCAGAAGTATAGTTTTCAATAGCTTTTTATATCTTCTTGCTTTTGGGATATCAGCTTCTTTACAAGCAATATACAATTCGTCTTTGTCAATAAATCCGCAATCATACATATCCAAATGACGGCATTTTTTTTCATCCCATTTTTGCATGAGAAATTTCATGACCTATTGCTTTTGTTAAAGACTCTCTTGGCATTGCCATATTTCTTTTATTCTTCAAATTTATATTGACTATTCCGGCAATTGAATAAAACCCGCTTTTTGAAGATCTTTGCCTTGTATAGAACAATTTCAGGGGAAGACCTGTAAACTCTGCATCTTTTATGCACGCCTGCGCCATACGATAAGGAAATTTTGGGTTTGTGCCTTTACATACGGCAAAAAATAAGTATTTTCTGCAATTTGGTTTAATTCAGGGGCAGAGACTGCAGATTCCATAAGATTAAAGTCCCCCTGCACATTCGTCTGTTTCATATTTATTTTTTATAAATTTAGTTTTTCTCCGTTTTTCTTTGTTCTAATAATATAGTTTCATAATTAGTACTTCGATTTAAGAGGACTCTTCTTCCCGGCGTAATAGTTTTTTGATAATGAGTCACAACCGGTTTTGCTTCATCAGTTATTGTAAAAAACATCCTGGCTTATGCCTGTTATTTTGCCATTTTCTCTTGTATATGAATTTATTTTTTTTTTGCAAAAAGTTCTAAAACTTCAGAGCCGCCCACTGTTAACTCAAATTCATCAGGCAAAAATTCTTCAAAACCCTGCCGTGTTTCTTTGATATTTGTTCCGTCAACTTTTTTTGTATAGCGGCTTACTATTTCACCTGATTTATTTCTAAATGTAAAAACATCAGTATAATGCTCATTATGATTAAAATTTCGACCAACCCTTACTGCATCATAGGTAGCAAAGCATTAGCAGGCATTCTTAGACCTTCTTGTAAAGCCTGTTGCGCATTTAAACCACTTTCTTTTCTTAAAAGAGACGCACCGTTTCTTGTAATTTTGGAGGCGATATTTTTCACACTGTTTATATTCATAACTTTACCTATAAATAATACACACAATGTGATAAAAATGCCTAAAAAAATTATTGCTGATAAACGATATTTTTTATAGTTTTGTTAATAAATTTATTTTCTGCGGAAGCAAGATTATTTAATATATCCTGCGGAGTGACATTGTGCATAGCCATAAATGTCAGCATAAAGTATGTCAGGTCTGCAGCCTCCCACTCGAGCCCGTCTCCCTTTTCAAAAAATTTACGGACTCAAATGCTTCTTCCATTATCTTTCTTTTCAGATAGAATTCATCTTTAAAAAGTTTTGTTGTAAAAGAATTGTCAGGCAATACTCTTTTTCTGTCTATTAAAAGATTATACAACTCGTTTATGGAAAAATCCTTGTCTCCGAAACAAGAATATCTGCCCAGATGACAGGCATTGCCTTTTTGTTTCACTATGAATAAAAAGTGCGTCCATATCACAGTCGAATCTTGCAGTCACAAGCTCCTGTGTATTGCCCGAAGTTTCACCTTTTACCCATATTTGCTTTCTTGAACGGCTAAAATAGGTTCCTTTCCCTGTTTTTAACGCCTGAAGAACTGATTCCGGCGAAGAATAGGCAAGAGTCAACACCTGTTTTGTGTCGTAGTCCTGAACTATTGTCGGAAGATAACCGAATCTTTTTTTCAAAATCAAGGCACTTTACAAAAGCTTCCTCTAAAGACACCTTGCCTGTATATATGCACATGCCGAGCTGGGTTGAAACATTCATTTTTTGAAGCTAACTATTTCTTCAACAGTAGAAATCCCCCTGCAGCAACAAGTTCTTTTTTGTTGTGGCGCTTCTTATTTCTCTTATTGCTTCTATGTCGGTGCCGCCCATCATCCCTTCTTTTTTCAACAATGGTGTATAAAAATCCGGAACACAGATTGTTAAAGCGTCTTACAAAGTCCAATGGAGTGGCTTCTGTTGTCCTTGTCCAGCCATGAGTTGCAACTTTACCGTCTTTTGTATCAATTGCAACAAGGACTCTGTCTTTTGGAAGTTTTGATAAAAAATCTTCATTTGCGGCTGTGCCGATTATGATTTTCTTTGCTCCCATTGCAAACGACTGAACTGAAAAAATATTATGGTGCAGAGCCGAACATTACCAGAGCCTTGGATGGTGTGACCCTCTCTATTGAAAAAAGGAGAATTTGTAGCTATCGTAGGAACCTCCGGCAGTGGTAAATCCACGCTGCTGAACATGATCGGCGGATTGGATGTGCCCACCTGCCTGTGGAACTGGACGGAAACAAGGTAGACAAGAAGTTTATGAAAGAAGTCGTGCAGATGCTGGGGCTGGAGGATAAGCTGAACAATATGCCCAATAACCTCTCCGGCGGCCAGCAGCAGCGCGTAGCCATTGCCCGCGCCTTGGTGTCAAAGCCCGCTATTGTCTTGGCTGATGAACCCACCGGCAACCTGGACAGCAAGACCAGCGCCGATGTGCTGGGGCTTCTGAAAACTACCAGCCAGAAATTCCACCAGACCCTCGTAATGATTACCCATAACAGTGAGATCGCCCAGCTTGCCGACCGCATTATTCGGATCGAGGATGGTAAGATCGTGCAGTAAAGGGGGGCGGGACTATGAATGACATTCTATTTGGCAACAATAATTCCAAAGTAATTACCAAGCTATCCAAACGCTATTTCAAGAAGAATAAGGTACGCAATCTGGCTGCACTGCTGGCAATTATCCTGACTGCTTTCCTGTTTACCTCTATCACTTCCCTGGCGTTCAATATGGCGTCCTCCATCCAACTCTCTCTGCAAATGCAGAAAGGCAGCAAGGCGGATGGCACTTTGGGGTATATGACGGAGAAACAGTACGAGCAGCTTGTAAACAGCGATTTTGTGGACCAGGCAGGACACCGGCGTATCATTGGCTATGCAAGCAACACTTCCAGCCATTCCATTGAAATCAATTATGAAGATAGTGTGCAGCAGGAACTGACCTTCTGTGTGCCTACCCACGGAGCTGCACCGGAGAAAGCGAAAAAAAGAAAATCCCGATGTGGTTCAGAACACTTATGCGGTAGACCATGTAATGTCCGGCGTTACTTTTTTTCCGATGTCGTGCTGAAGAATAAAGCAAATGTTCAGCAGCAGTTGAATGAGTTCGTTTACTCCATTGGCGGCAATCCAGAGTATTCATTGTTGTTTCTATGCTTTTGTGTATCGTTCTGTTCAACTCTATTATCATCGTGACACAGAGTATGGATGAAGAAAAGTGGATTACCCGCACAACAAAAAACAGATTTTACCGTCTACAATTCGATTGCAGTCAATGTTCAGGAGGGCTTTAGACATCACGAAGATGCACTTCCACAGCAAGTAGTAGATATGATCCGTGAGCAGAACGGTCTGGAAGAAGAACGGTATCTTTACCGTAACACCGTAGATGACGGTAACGTGCTTGTGGATTACGGCTTTGAGGGACTTACTTGCACAAATACTTTTGAATATGAAAATGGGATTAGCAAGTCTTTCGGGAATTATGCGCTGAATACTGCCCCGGATGCAGAAAATCTTTTTCTTTGGAAATGTTTTTGGCGCTTCCGAACATTTTTGGGCGGATATGATGATTTATGATGGCGAAACAGATCCTGATGTACTGAAACAAAAAATGGCAACCGGGGAATATGTCATTATCGGAAACCGATTAGACCGACTGAGTGGTGGCCCGAAAACAACATCCCTGTCAGAGCAGTTGCAGATCGGTGATAGCATTTCTTTTTACAGGGATGGTGAGTTAGTCAAAACCTGCACAATTCTGGCAAAAGCCTGCACCGTTGGGACTGAGGACGAAACGCCGACAACAACTACGGCTACGATGCATATTGGCGGCGATGCGCCCTTTGTGTATTTGCCAGACACTCTGTTCAAACAGATTTACACGACCCCAACCCTGCTGAGCTATGGATTTAATATGGATGATTCTCTGCATCCGCAAATGGAGGACTTTCTGAGCAGTTATGTTGAAAAGAACCCCTCTGTTACCTATACCTCAACAAAATTACTGAAAGAACAATTAAATTCTGTTGCAAGTATGGTTTTGGGTTGTAGGTAGTCTGATTGGCTGTATCATGGCATTGGCAGGATTGATTAACTTTACAAATATGATCATCACCAATATTATTACCCGTCGCCATGAGTTTGCGACTATGCAGAGTATCGGTATGACAAATCGCCAGCTTCAAAGGCTGATGGTTTATGAAGGCGTTTACTATGCCGCTGGTGCAGACATCATTGGTGGAGTGGTTGCGCTGCTGCTTGCTGTGACGGTGCTGAAAAATGTCTTGAACTCGCCATCTATGTGGTTCTTTACTCTGCACATTACATTGGTTCCAGCTTTGGTCATCGGCGTGCTTTATCTGTTGCTGGCTGCGGTCATTCCGCTGATCGTTCTCCACTTCTTTAACAAAGGAACTGTGGTCGTAACCGTATCTCTTCTGTACGCTCTGCAGGAAATTCTGAAGTCTCTCCCGCAGTGCCGCCCCTTGGGCAGCCACATCGGAAGCCCCTGCCCCACCCTCGGCGAGAACATGAAGAGCTCCAACTCCTTGCCTAATTTGCGGTGGTCGCGTTTCTTGGCCTCCTCCAGCATGGCAAGGTACTCGTCGAGCATCGACTTCTTCGGGAAAGTA
>VOFD01002782.1_pt1 | contig 40558 bp, 47 predicted proteins | sample 5384101 | NCBI WGS metagenome assembly VOFD01 (sample SAMN12384723, study PRJNA508395) | human gut metagenome | isolation source: healthy gut C | host: Homo sapiens
AAATGGAAATTGACGCCTTGCGGACAACCACTCAAGTTATCGAATATGGCCGAATCGCAACCTATAAGGCAACAGGCCAGCAACATGATAAATATGGCAGGATGTACGCTTCTGATTCTCATTTGATATAGCTTATAATTGGGATTATTAACCGTTTGAGGTCTAACTATTTGTCTATTGGAGAAAGAAGGGGGGAAAGACTCCCCCTTCCCTCTTTGAAGGTTATGTAAGAAATCGTTGGCTGAGTTTACCTCTTATCTGAATATCATTCAAGAACGACATCACGTGAGACAAGGTTCCACTGGAGTACCTTGGCCTCGACACGCATGTAGGTCTCTTCTTTCTCGACATCCGGATTTTCCGGGTTTGTCGGTTCAGTAGTGTCTGGATCGGGCTTCGGCAGGTACGGATCCTTAGGATCGGAAGGATCCCACGGCATACCCAGGCCCTGGAAAGCCGTAATTGTCAACAGATAGGTGTTGTTACGACGAGCATCAGCGTTCACTACCGTCTTTCCATCAGCGGCTGTTTGACGGTTCCACAACGCACGGTACGCGCATTTTCCGTCTTTATAGGTGTAAGCTTTTTGATCCGGGCTCAACTGGCTTTTCTTTCCGCCAGTGACTGGTTATATTCCGCTTTACCCTCGGGAGAGGCGAAGCCCTCAATGAGGACCTCTTTTAACTCGGCCCCTTTTATTTCCAGACTTCTTGATATGAATTCTTCCAGCCGGGCGAGCTCCTGTCCGTTATTTGCGAAGGCCTTTCTCAGTTCGTAGCTCGCCACGGGAAAAGTGACCTTGCTGTCAAAGGAGTCTTTATAATACTTGACCGCCACCTTTTCCGGCTCGAGGAAATCATACGCATAATCCTCCTCCTTGAAAACAGGCAGGTCAATGACAGCCACGGTACCTTGATTCTCACGTATGCCACAACCCACACAACCGAGCAGTTCCTCTCTCACCGTCACATGGGCATCCGCCATCCAGCGTTCGAACGAGACGGATTCCTGAAAGGAAACCCCTGCTCCTCTATGTCCGAAAAAGGATGGAGCTCATTGTCGAAGGTTCCGCTCAACGACCTCCTGGGCCTGCCCGAATATAGCCGTCAAACCAAGGCAGGCACAGACTGCTGACAGCTTTATGTAATAATGCATCGATCTCATTGACTTCATGTTTTTATATCCTACACCTATTTTGCCCAAGGCCTGTTTTATTTAAGTATATAAATAATGGAGAGAGAGACTCTTGTCGGGCCGAGGTAATCGGCGCCTCCCTTCCCCGTCCTTTGTCCGCAAGCCGTACATTTGAACTTGTCATATCTCACGTGCGCGTATCCTATCCCCAAAGCGGCTTCCAGGCTGAACCTGTCGGATAGGATCCAATGATAACCAGCGCTGATGCCGCCACCGTAGAAATAGCCCTCATAACGGTGCGCCTTCATCTCTTTATGCTTGTTCTGAAGAATAAAAGGGATGTTTATCCCACCGACATTCATCTGGCCTCCATGCGCATGCAGTCCGAGAAACCAACCGTTGAATCTCTCGCAAGCCCAATATCGTATCTCGGGTTGCACAAGCCAATGGCTCCATTTCCTTGTCTTGTATCCATCTGCGGTGGGATCGTTCTCATAGAAGAAAAAATTCATGCCCACTTGGGTATCCAAGGTCCATTTTTCCCCCAGAGAGAACTCCAGCGAGAGGTTGGGAGTCAACAGCGCATCGTATACGAGATTGTTCTTTATCGCGACCCTTTGTGAAAAAGCTTGCAAACTGAATAACAGGAAGAAGAAAAAAATACTTTTTTTCATTTTGACTCTGATATTATTTTTAGCGACCGAACCACTTGGTTCATAACGTTAATTTTTGATGATACAAAGTTATAAAAGTATAATACTACACTTGTTACATAAAACGGACAATTTGTTATCTATAAAAGTCATTTTGAATAAGTTATCTCTATAATATCAACGATAAGATATAATTCTTGATCTTTTCTGCTATTCCAAATGTGGTAATGGTATAAGATTTCATCATACCACAAATCCTCAAATCATATCTGTAGCCGTGTCTTTTTATTCCATTTATTCCATGCACGTGTAGTGATATCATCAAAACGTACATTTAGAGCGGTATTCCCTTTCGAGGCTGATTAAAAGAAGGGCGTGAACAGCTTGAGCGTCCATTCCATCGTGATGTTCATCGGCTGTATTCCTCTTTTTCCGGAATCCAGCTGTCTACCAAATCCCTATGCCCATCCATCCACTGGCGTACGGCTCTAGTCTCGGTCCCGCTGGTTTCCTCTATGGCCCGCATCAGGGAGCTGATCTCGGTATCGGACAGGTGGATATTTCCCAAAAGGGCGGCAGCGAACGGATGCTCCTTACTGAATCCTTTCCTAGCGATGGAATGGATTTGCTCGGCCTCCCCATAAACGTTTCTCGAGTCTTCCAGCACCCTCAGGCGAAAGCGGTCAAACATCCAGTGCGGGGTCCAGCCGGTCACGACGATCCATTCCTTCTTGTCGATGGCCTTCTTCAGCAATGCCGTCATGGCGGGACCGCTGGAGATCATGAGCCTGTAATCCAGGCCGTATTCAGGGATGGCTTTTTCCGTGCATTTCATGATGCCGGTACCAGCGTCAATCCCCACGATCTCCCCGGAAAACCGCCGGGTATGGGCACCCAGTTCCTCAATCGTGTGGATCGGGACATATTCAGGTACCACAAGCCCGATACGGGCGCTGTCGTATATCTGCCCGAGGATTTCCAGCTTACCATCGTATTTCTGAAAATAATCGGCATGGGTCACCGGCATCCAACTGTCCATGAACACGTCAGTCTTGCCTCTTGCCAGAGAGGTGAATATGGGGGCGATGTCCGCATTCAAAAGTTCGGTCCTGTATCCCTGTTCCGAGAGGATCTCCTTGGCCAGATAGGTGACCGCTATCCCTTCCGCCCAATTCGCGTAGGCGATGCGGATTTTCTTGTCGGATATGTTACCGCACGAGAAGAATATCGTGACGGCCAGCAGGGTCGTGAAAAGTATCGTTCTGTTTCTCATAATCATTCTGTCTTTTATTATATGTGTCATTCCTTTTGTTTTTTTCGAGCCATTCCCTGCGTGATCCGGTCAAGCACGATCGCCAGTATCACGACGGCAATACCCCCCTCGAATCCCATGCCTATCTTCATCTGGGTGATACCTTTCAATACCACTTCCCCCAGGCCTCCGGCTGAGATCATGGCGGCTACCACCACCATGGAGAGCGACATCATGATGGTCTGGTTGATACCGGCGAGAATGGTGGGTAATGCCAATGGCAGCTCCACCTTGAACAGGAGCTGGACGGGAGTGGCACCGAAAGAGCGGGCGGCTTCCTCCACGTTCTTCGGCACCTGCCGGAGGCCCAATGCGGTGAGCCTCGCTACCGGAGGCAGGGCGAAAATGATCGTGGCGAAGGCTCCCGGTACCGTTCCCAGCCCGAAAAATAGCACCGCCGGTATCAGATAGACAAAGGCCGGCATGGTCTGCATGCAGTCAAGCACCGGCTGCAAGATCTTGTTGCAGTGTCCGCTGCCCACCATCCAGATCCCCAGGGGGATTCCCAGCAGCAGCGCCATGCCGGTGGAGGAGAGTACCAGGGCCAGGGTCTGCATGGTCTCCTCCCAGAATCCCATCCCGTAAACGAGCGACAGTCCCAGGAGGGTGAAGATCCCTGTCCCCCTGCCACTCTTGTATAACGCCAGGAAAGTGAGTATCGCGATGGTTATGTAAAAAGGTATCCCGAGCAGGACGCACAGTATCCCGTCGATAACACCTTCCACTCCCAGACTCAGCAGGTCAAAAAACGATGCGCCGTGCTCAGTCAGCCATTCCACGGCCATTTCTATATATTCTCCTATATTTATCATAATTCTATTGCGTTTTGAATGATTTCATTGATTTCTTCCTTGTCTTTTCCCGTCACCTCGATAATGAGCGACGAGAGCGGTACCATTCCCTCAAACTCCCGTTTCTCGTTGACCACCCAGATGGGCGAGTTGGTCTTCGTCATCAGGGGGAGTATGTCCTCCACCACGGTATCGCCCAATATGGAGTGTACCTCTTTCCTTACGATAGAGTCGATGTTCAGGATACGCTCCTTCCTTAATTGGATAAGTTCCTTCAGATGGACCTCGCCTACCAGTATGCCATCCGGATCCACTACGGGCAACACGGTTATTTTACGTTCTCTCATCTTCCGGATCAGGACCTCCGGTCCCTCTTTTCCCTGCCTTGCCACCATAGGCTTGTCCACCATGATGGATGCGGCGGTGATAATCCTGCTGCGGTCCACGTTCTCCACGAAACACCTCACGTACTTATTGGCGGGATCGGTCAGGATCTCCTCGGAGGTACCGATTTGCTGTATCTCCCCGTCACGCATGATGGCGATACGGTCGCCGAGCTTGACAGCCTCCTCCAGGTCATGCGTGATAAATACGATGGTCTTTTTCACCTTCGACTGCAAGGCCAGCAGCTCGTCCTGCATCTGTACCCGTATCAGCGGGTCCAAGGCGGAGAAGGCTTCGTCCATCAGCAGGACTTCCGGATCATTCGCCAGGGCACGTGCCAGTCCCACCCGTTGCTGCATGCCTCCGGACAGCTCGTTGACCATCAGGTCGGCGTATCCGTCCAGCCCGACCAGACGCATAGTTTCCGCCGCCTTTTGTTCGCGTTCCTTCTTCTCCACTGGCCTTGCAGTTCGAGTCCGAAAGCGATGTTCTGCAATACGGTATAATGGGGCATCAGTCCAAAATGCTGGAAAACCATCGCCAGCTCTTTCCGGCGCAGGGAACGCAACCGTTCTTCCGGAACTCCGGCGATATCCTCCCCGTTAATCAGGATCTCACCGGAAGTGGGTCTGTTCAACCGGTTGATGCACCTGAGCAGACTTGACTTGCCGCTTCCCGAAAGTCCCATGATCACGAATATCTCACCCTCCCGGACAGAGAGGCTCGCGTTGTTCACGGCGACCGTACATCCGGTCTCCTTCAGGATCTCACTTTTACTTTTCCCTTTTTTCAGCATCTTGAAAGCCTTGTTCCTTTCAGAGCCGAAAACCAAATACAAATCCTTGATCTCAATTTTATTTTTATCCATAATCCTTTAAAAATAATATCCCATGTTTATATTGAACCTGACATTCCAATTGTCTTCCGTTCCCCCGGCGAAGGCTTCGTCCCATACGTCGCCAAGCCATGCGTGATTCCTCCCCACGGCATAGTCGATGTAGGCGAATACCTTTCCCATCGCCAGAGAACACCCCGTCACGTTCTCTAGGCTGTCATTAAACCCGGCGAGGCGTTTGCCCAGCAGGCTGAAATCATTGTACAGGCAGATATCGTCCAGAAACCACTTGTTCACGGGAATCCGGTAGGACAATGACACCGTATATATACCCGCCTTGGAGGCGATCCGGTAAGACGAGCCGTAAGCCGCCATCGTCACCACACGTCTGTCTTCCCCTGAAGCCTGTACGGATCTGAGATTATAGTTGGTATACTGCATTTTAAGGTTCCACCGCCGATAGTCGGCAACATAGTGCAGGGCAAAAGCGGAACGGAAACCCGTCTTCCGTGTGTCCATATTATACAAACCTCCCATAAGGACCGAACCTCCGAGTTGGTGTCTCCACCGGGTTCCGAAATGATACGTGAGCCGGACATTGCCCTGATGCGCCTCCTTGTCACGCCCGGCGATGTCATAGGCATAGCGGCTGGCGGACAGTTCCGAGTCTCCACCGACCCCGGAAAGGTCGGCGTTATGGAAATAGGCAAGCGACAACTCCCAACGGTCCTTGCGGAAGAGGTATTTTATCCCCATGTCCGCATCGTCCTCCAAACCGGCATAATAGTTCAGATTAAAGAAATAATTGTTACCCGTATAAGGCAGGATACCGAAAGGGACCGTTGTCAGGCCTATCTGTAACCGATGTGAGTCATTGAAACGATAACCTATCCAACCTTCTCTGAGCATGCAGCCTCCCGAGGAAGGGGGATAGAAGCGATAATCCACCGCTAAATCGATTTTTTTTTATAGGAGGCGTTCACGTTCAGGCGGAACACGTCGAAGTCGAATTCTCCGCCACGATTTCGGCTTTCCGGTTTCCAGTCTGAGTAATTGTAGTTGAACCGGAGTGCGCCTCCTATTTTTAACTTCGGATTTTCCTGTGCCGTTATGGGCAGAATGATATTTATCGCCCAAAAGAATGGCAATAGCAAACTTTCTTTATATCGCATAAAGTCACGTTTTGGCAAGGCTTTATCCAATACCTCGCAATGGTTTATAAAATGATTTTCTTAAAGCAGGCCCTGTGTAATTTCTAAGAGAGGATGAAAAGTTATCCAATACGTAAAATAGAACTAAAGGTACTTAAAAAGTAGCTGGCCTTCGCCCGCAACTTTTACAAAGTTAAGAAAAACAAATGAATATACCAAAATACAATAAAAACGAATCTCTAAACAAATGAAATAGAAAATAGATCAATAAGAATTTTCGCACAAAAAATGAGTATGTAATTCAAACTGTATCAAACCATGTTATTATTTACTGTTTACGACAATATCAAGTCTACAACATATTGAGATCCACAAGTAAACTCTACCATCATCATGGTATTTTCATACTGATACAGTTTGAATTACAGTCTATCTAATAATTATCCTATGTTTTCAACTACATAAGAAACATTAAGGATTGTCACCCTGATAATTCTCATATTATTATGACTGAATATTGTTCAAAAGACAAAAAATCGTATATATTTTCTATCTATAGATACAACTTACATACGTTTACCTCTATGGTCTGGTGAGCTTTTCAACTGTCCACTCGGAATAGTCCACCAGCAGGCAATGAAGAAAAAAGCAAACAATAGAAATCCAGACAGAAATAAAAGAAAAAGGGATTGTAAAAAAATACACAACAATAGAAACCCTCTCCTTCTGTCCTCCCCTATAGAGATTTCTCAGAGGAAAGTCCTTATCATGAAAACCGATCAAGGCCTTTTCTAAGAGCCGAAAAGCAATCGCACACATGAACAACACACAACCATAGCAGGCCATAGGTACAGAAGACAGATAGTTTTTACCAACCCAATCTGTAGTAAACGGTATCAGAGAAATCCAAAATAATAAATGAAGATTGGCCCATAATATCTTACCATCAATACGCTGGGCAACTTGCAAGATATGATGATGATTGATCCAATAAATACCGATATAAACAAAGCTGAGTAGATAACTGACAAATACAGGAACGACAGGTCGAAGCGCTACAAATGTCGTCTCTTCCGGTGTGCTCATAGAAAGGACCATAATTGTAATAATGATGGCCAATACTCCGTCACTAAATGCTTCCAAGCGATTTTTTGTCCATTTTTCTATGTAGAATATTAAAAAACGTTAAATCACAGAAACTTCTATAGCTAATATATGCGATTCGGACAAACATTCTATGCTAACATTTTCCACTTCCCATATACCAATACCATCACGGCGTGAAAGGATCTGTCCGTTTATTTTAACATCTCCTTCCAATACAAATATATATACTCCTGTATTCTTTTTATTCATCAGGTATTTAATGCACTGTTTAGAATCGAATGTGCCTATGGAGAACCATGCGTCTTGTAATAGATGCGCCGGGGTATTACCTCCTTTAGGCGAAATAAACATACACAACTCATTGTGCTTGTATAGAGGCCGAATATCATAATTGTGGTATTCAGGCTTCGTTTCTTTTATATTCGGAATGATCCAAATTTGCAGGAACTGTAACTCTTCTGTCTCACTTGCGTTATACTCACTGTGATAAATTCCGGCACCAGTACTCATTACTTGGATCTCTCCCGGAGTGATAGTACTCTCATTCTTCACGCTGTCCCCATGTCTTAAAAAAGCCTTGTAGGGGGATTGAAACGACTTCCATATTGTGATGTGGGTGCATGCCGAACCCTTTTTAGGAGCGACTGTATCATCGTTCAACACTCGTAAGGCTCCGAAGTGAACTCGTTCTGGATTGTAATAATCAGCGAAACTAAAAGTGTGATAGGTCTTGAGCCAGCCATGATCGAAATAGCCTCTTGTAGCAGCTTTATGTACTATAAATTTCATATTTAACTATATTTATTTGATATTTATTTTTTACTCTCATTTTCTGTTTTTTTTATCATCCGATAACTTAATGCCCTTCCGGGGCATTAGGCGTAAATACTGTCTCTCTATGTCGATAAGTATTTTCTCAACAAGTTGATATCCTACACCTTGTCCTCTTAAGGGAAGAGGACAAGGTGTGTGTCAAATATATCTCTCCATTAGATACTCTATTTTGGGGACAAGACTCTCAATATGGCATTCATATTGATGTCTTTCCACGTTGTCTATCAAGTCATAATCCTGAGTCATTTTTATTTTATATTTAGTAAGTTATTTTACACATTCCTTAAAACTGTAACATACAAAGCGGATTTTGTCTGACCTTTATCAAATTCGCATTGATGTTCCCAAACATTACTCAAAGACAAGAACCCTGTCACCCACAGCCTTGCTCTCCTTGCTGTCCGGAGGGCTTACTGGGATTCCAAAAGGCATTTGAGCCACCAATTCCCATGAGGAACTGATTTGCCATTCTTGCTGTACCATTTCATCAATTAAGGGATTATAATGCTGTAATGAAACTCCAAAACCCGCTTCTTCCAACATGCTCCAAATGACCAATTGGTGCATGGCGGAAGTCTGTTGTGCCCAAATAGGAAATTTTTCCTTGTAGGTCGGAAAAGTCTCTTGTAGTTGGTTGACAATAACCAAATCCTCAAAAAAGAGTACCGTTCCATATCCGGAAGCGAAACTCTTGTCTATTTTTGCTGCAGTTTTCACAAATGCATCTGGAGGAACAATTCCTTTCAAAATGCTTTTGGTCTTTGCCCATAATTTTTTGTGACTATCCCTGAGTAATAATACAACACGTGTGGATTGTGAATTAAAGGCAGAAGGAACATTTCTTATTCCAAATTCAAGTATTTCTCTGATCTGCTGATCCGGGATGGGAGAAGAATTTGTTATCTGATAATAACTTCTCCGATTCTCCAATGCTTCTTTTAAACTCCTTGACATAGTTGATGTGATTTATATTAACATATACTGAATGCTTTCGCTATGTAAATTCTTTTGTGCAAAAATAAGCGCAATAAGCATTTTGAGAAAAGGAAAAAAGCAATCCAATAGTTGTTCAAAGCAAAACAGGATTTCTGCTTTTATAATATCAAGATCCTAGTTGAATTTTGTCAAATAACATCTTAATAGATGCCGGTTTTACCTTATTATGCTGTTGAGTAAAGTGTAAATCTGTAACTTCGGAATGGGTTTCCATCAGTAATCAAATCGTGAGAGCGTTTTTTACGGTCCATATTTTTTCAGATGGTTAAAGTCTTTAATCTCATTTTCGTACATAAATCAACCTGTTAATCTGAAATAAGATTTCGATAACAACTGTTTGCATTGGAATAAGGAAATCAAACATCAGATAAAAGGATATTTATAATACTCCTATAAAGTGGACTACGGTGTAATAAACCATAATAAGCAATGAAGCTTTTAATATTATTTTGTCAACTTAACAATAAGTTAACAATTGATCTAAAACAGGAAATCGTAAAAGCGACACTAGTTAAAACACTATTGGATAAAATTCCATCTTACTTGTATTCAAGAACCATCCTTCCTACAATTCAGCAAGTTTGTGGCGCATCAAAGAAATATGAGGTGACAGCCTGCAAGCTAAGTTTTTCGGCTGTTATCCGTTAATTTCCTATTATAAATAGATTCCCTCTTAACTTCACAAAAAATTCCGCTAGGAGATCATATATCCTTGCCTTGACGGATTACTTGAATACAATGGTTTGTTCTATACTTAACCTGATATGGTTCTTTTTTGGTAAAATCCAATGGGAAGCGTCGGCATATGAAGAGAGCATTCCAGCACTCCTGCACGGCCATTTCATGGAACACTATAACCGACTGAACAATGAATGCTGTGAAGCCATCAGCAACAGGATGCAGGGCGTAGTGAGAAGAAACGGACTGATGGCATTCCGCATCATAATGGTACAGACAATTGTTAGGCATCTGGCGGATGAGTGCTATCCCGATGCCGGAAGGACAACCTCTGAGACTAGAATGTACTAATGAGGATTACCATATGTCACTCACCATCGCCGTATCATTCCGCATATATACTCCGCCAGTTGGAGAAGCCTGTCAACCCTACATTGACATCCAACAGGAATGATAGAAGAGAGATCCAGTATAATATGTTGCCCGACAGCTTTACCAGGTAGGAGTACCTGTCTGTTGTCAGACAGTTGGAATACAGCGAGAATGCCTGTAACAAATGGATAGACCGATATATAGCGGAAAATCTACTCCAGCATTGCGGACACTCCAAGTACGAGAAGGTTCGGATAGATTTACCAGATACCCTTTCTTCAACAGCTCCACCATAACGGTACTGTCCACTTCGTGAGCTTGCTCTTATACAGGCTTTGTAAAAGTCCTAAACTCAATAAGGACTTTTACCAGAGAGTGAGAAAGTCCCATGAGGCAGGGAGCGTCTATGCCGCATATTGTCTCTACACCCGACAACAAGCAAGCTCTTTCATTACTTTATACAACCATAAAAAAGCGAGGACTCCGAAAAATAGAGGCCTTCCATCTTTGTCAAATTATTGAAAATATGCAAATTGACGCACACGAAATCTGAGATTATAAACCGTACGACATGTATTTACACAAAATACTGAAACAACCAAATAATTTGGAACATATTTCACTTCCACCAAGATTTTCTTCGGGGGTGCTGTCGCCGCAGATGATATGTCGTACTTCAGTCTGCCCATTGCGCACATCTAAATGTTGTTGATACGTGCAAAATTACTAAAAAGGAGGGCGCAGCACAGTGGCAACTCCGAACTTTTGTTTTTCAATTTTTCAAAAAATCGCATGTCACATTTTCTCAAAAACAATAGTCGTAAATAATTGTTATTCATATATTTACACACTTAACAGTCCTACCGTGGTAAATTCTCCGCTTTATATGCCTCTTTCGCCCTATAATAGGTGCTTAAACTACCAAGCTATGCGCCTTTCATAGGCAAGGAGTTTTGCAGATCGGATACAATTTCATACACTTCATGGGAATTAGTTTCCCTTTGCTTGAGGCAGTCAATACAATTCTGAAATGTTGTGTCACCGATACTTTTGGCGTACTCCACTGCCTTGTCGTAATGTTCCTGACAATCGATTTTCATTATGTAAATATTTAACATTTATAACAGTACAGTTCCTTCGTAAGCCCCGAAGCCGGTACACTCTGCTATAACAAAGTCTTCCATGCTTTTATCAGCCAATGCTTTCAGGTCATTCAAGCCGTTGCTGTAATAGAATATCCCATCGTCCTTGTCCGTACCGGCATCCATAGTCAAAACAATTCAGACCTCTGTCGTTTCCAATGTATCGTTCCATCGTATCACGTAATCTGCGTAATGAGGCTCATGTCCTTTTTCAGAGCAGTATTCCAGATATCTGTTTCCAATTTCCTGTCCGACTTCATCCGTTTTTTTCCATGAACTGTCATCCACAATTTCAAGGCTCAGCCCTTCGACAAACAGCTTTATGCCGTTATCATATACCATAAGGGTATGCTTGCCCATGTGCTTTTCGTACATTTCCGCTTATCAAAAGAATAGTATTATCAAAAGTAGCCACTTAAAAATGTTGTTTTTTGCATCTTTAACATGGCTACTTTAAAATTCATCTTTGGATAAAATTACACCTAGCTTTTAAGAAATGCCTTGATTTTTTTTAGAGTCTTTGTCCCATGATTTCATTTCAGGCGCTACAATGCCAATATCTACATATGTTTTTTCTAACGCTTCTCTTTTAATGAATAAAATGACAATACGCTATTGTCGTAGACGTATTTAATATCTTAATGTTTTATACATTGGGATTTTCTTTTTACTGTTCTGAACTATAAAAGATACTGAAAAGGCGGATGCATATTCATGCACCCGCCATGTTAAACAATGCCCTATTCCTATTTACGGCAATACAATTTTGAAGTTAGGATCTGCCGGTTCATAGGCACTACAGATAACATCCATAGCTTTGGTGTTTCCCGTTGTTCTCACCTTGTTCGTCTTTAACAAAGTTTGCAAATCCGTTCTGCCAAAAAACAGTTTGACAAAATCCATTTTTGCAATCTCCAGAGTCAGGTCTGCTTTCTTATCCTGACTGTCAAGGCGATGATTCAATACTCCGTTATTGAGCATCAGCATCACCTTTTCCTTAGTATCGGTAAAGTTAATGTTGATGACTGCTTCTTTTCCGGCAGCTTTCTTTCCGTTCAGTTGAATGGCACAATAGTCTAGCAAAGTTCCCATATCCATCTGGGCCAGTACACCGTCATTGATGAGTTGGGATGTATAAGGCACATCCTTCTTGAACAAATCACGTGCTCCTGTCAGATAGAAGTTGCGCCACGGACCGCTTTCCGCCTGATAACCCAGTTGGGTGTATGTGTCTGCCAATAATTGGCGTGCTTCCATGTTGTCGGGTTCTGCAAAGACAAGATTGTCCAGCAGCGTAGCTACCCAACGGTATTCACCTTTGGCATACGATACCTTGGCCACTTCGAGAACTTTATCTGCGCCGCCAATTGCTTCTACATACTTGGCACCTAATTCCGAGGGGGGCAGCGGGTTGAGGTGTGCCGGATTGCCATTGAACCAACCGAAGTAAAGGTCATACTGCGCCTTCACGTTGTGGCTCAGCGTACCGTAGTAGCCGCGGCAGTTGAACTGCGATGCCAGCGAAGCCGGGAGTTTCATTTCCTCGGCAATTTCATCAGGTGTCAGACCACGATTGGCCAGGTGTAGGGTCTGGTCGTGCAGATAGCGGTACATATCGCGTTGTGCCTCCCAATAATCCACGATGCGTTCGTTACCCCAAGTGGGCCAGTGATGGGTTGAGAATGACACTTCCACCCGGTCTCCGTAACGTTCGATGGCTGTATCCACCGCCTTGCTCCACAGTAGTCCGTTGCGCACTTTCGCTCCACGCAGCGTTTGCAGGTTGTGCATATTGTGCGTCATGTCTTCTGCCGTACAGAAAGCTTTCAGTTGCGGAAGCCAGACCATGATTTCCACTGGAGCTTCCGTATCGAGCACATAGACAAACTCCATCTCCACGCCGTCAATAGTATGTTTCTCTCCTGTGTTTGCTATTTCGATAGTAGGACGGGCGATGCCCTTGCTACCCGTTGACATACGCTGTCCCAGACCACAACCCAATGTACCTTTTTCACCCGGTTGCAGCCGTAAGCCATACATGTAAGCAGCACGGCGGATCATGGTTACTCCTGCCAGCACGTTCTCGTTTTGTGCCGAAGCCATGAAGCCTTTAGGAGCGATGATGTCGAAGTTCTTTTTAGATGAGGCCTCCTTCACCGCTGCAATGCCTCCGTAATGGTCTCCGTGGGGGTGGGTGAAAATCACGCCCTGTACGGGCAGGTCGGCCACATGCTTTTTAATAAGGTCATAGCCCGCCTTGGCAGCCGCATTGGTAGTCGTCACATCAATGATAATCCAGCCATTGTCAGAACGGATGAAAGTCATGTTGGCTATGTCGAATCCTCTCACTTGATAAAGTTTATCGGGTATCACTTCAAATAGTCCGTTGATGCGGTTGAGTTGCGACTGTCTCCACAGACTCGGGTTGACTGTCTGAGGAGTATTGCCCTTCAGAAAATCCCATTCTTCCACTGAATAAGAAACCTTGCCTTCTTTGTCCAACACAGCGTTTCCGTCAATGCTTGCAATAAAGCCCCGGTTGGCATCTTCATAATCCTGACGGTCGTCGAAATTCAGTTCTGTCTTTACAGCTTCGTTGGCACGGATAGTATGTTCCGTTGCCGGTTTCTGCGCCCAAAGAACTGACGGAATGACCGTCAGTGAGAGTGCCATAGTCAATAATTTTTTATTCATTGTCATATTGATTTGATTTCGGGACAAAGTAACGGATATTTTTTACGTCTGTAAATGTGCTTTTCTGCATTTCGTTTGTATATTCGTACGATTATTAAGCATTAAATACTTTATTAACCCTATTAATATGTCTGTTCGTATGATTCAGCCTGTTTTTACATTCGATAAATTGCTTCAACGCTTACAACTGGATAAGGAGGAGACTCCTTTCGTTATCTGGAATTTGCTCATTACACTTATTACATGTTGTATCCGACAAATTGAAAATCGTGCTGGGTAGTTCCCCCGAGAGCTACCGTCGTTCTTCTACAACATAGAGCATCCGGTCAGACTGGAAGTTTTTTAGCCTACTTCCCCAGGGGGTCAACAAAACCATTATCAAAGACAGTTGAAAAATTAGGATCAGGGTTTCTCAAAGACAGTTGAAATCAAAAGGGATTAGATGAATAAAAAAATAAAAGTCGTTTATCAATTACCTTTTAATAGACTTTTTCGGAGTAAAGCAATTATATAGCAATATCAGCCATTCTTTCAATTTCTTACCTGCAAAGGTAGCCCTTTGCCGGGGATTGCGCAAGGCGGCCCCTTTCAGGGGCTGGTTGGCTAAAAGAAAATCATCCTCGCTTCGCTGCGGTATTTTCTTTTGCCAAGCCTTGCGCAATCCCCGGCAAAGGACAGTCCGGCAAGTAAGAAACCGAAAAACCGGCTCCACGGAGCCGATCATGTCAAACAAACTAAAAAAATGAAGGTATGAACAGAGAGACAACAAGCAAAGTCCACAAAGGACAGCAGGGTGCCAATCCGAAAATGAGAATGTTGGTTTATCGGGAAAGGAGCTATCCCGCACGGAAGGTGCAAGGCAGGGACGGAAGCTATACGATTGCCGCAGACAGCCTGGTGCCGGAACTGCTGGACGGCATCAGAAGCCTTGACCCGGCAGCTTTCAAGCTGGACGAGGAAATCGCCTGCTATTGCTCGGACGAGGAAATCCAAAAACTGGCGGACGAAGAACTGGTAGAAATAATTTATGAATGGCAACGGTTATGACTGAAACAACAACAGCAAAGGTCCGGGAAGAACAAGTAACGGGCCTTACCGCAGAGAATGCGCACCGGGTCACGATGATCCGGGAAAAGGGTACGGACCATCCACCCGTACCGTTCCATTTCAGAAAGGAGCATCATGGAACGGGCAACTATGTACACCTGTACGGAAATCCGGAAGATCGGAATGAATTGCATTCCAGGGACTTCAAAGACTGGGAAGCCGTAGCGTTCAAACATCATGGCTATCTGGAGGATATGTGGAAACAGGCTTGCGACGCATACGCCTGGAGTTCCTTCGACCCGGAGATTCGTGGCGAGACGGACATCATGATTTACGGGGAGGAGCTGCACAACGACCTGCAACTCATGCAGGAAGAGGAACGGGATACATACATCGCCGCCTACCGGAAAAAGCTATCCGCCCAGCTCTCGGCCCTCTCACGCTGCGCCAACCCGATGGTGACGGGACGGGGCGGATTTGATTACCACAGGCAGGAGAATACGAACAGAAGCTATCAGAACCGCTACGAGGAGTTCCGCAATTGGCGGCAAAAGGTTCTTGAAGCCGTCAGACGGAAAAAGGAAGCCGCACGACCGGAGGAAGAAAAACTGGAAAAGGCATGGCAGACGCTCAAACGCGACATCAAGAGCAGCGCCGACACCATCCACGGGATTGACACCGGACAATGCCGGGGTTATAACCGTGCCCTGTTCGTCAGCAGCATCCTGAACAAGGTATCCACCTTCGCCAATCACGGGGAAGTGGAAATCGTCCGCAGGGCCGTGGACTTCATTTCCGAATATAACGCAAGGGTAAGGAAACCCGTCATCACCCCAAGAAACAAATTCTTCCAATTGCCGGAACTTGCGGAACGGATGCGCGAAAGGCTGAAAGCGGTGCAAAGCCGGGAAAACAAGGAAGTGCCGTTCGAGGGCGGGACACTTGTATGGAACTATGGGGAAGACCGCCTTCAGATCCTGTTTGACAGGATTCCCGAAGACAACAGACGAAAGGAACTGAAATCCTCCGGATTCCGCTGGTCACCCAGAAACAAGGCATGGCAACGGCAGCTCACCTCCAACGCCCTCAGTGCCGCCAAGAGAGTGTTGAACCATCAAAACATCTGAACCATGAATAACGACAAACTGAAATTCGTAGTCGATTCACGCAGTTTTGACGGCAGCTGCGTGACCACCATGTCTGACGGAATACACGGCGACTACCATCATGAGACACTGGAGGAACTGAGGGACAGGGAAAAGAACCCGTACCTCATAGCCGTGTCCGGAAATACCGTCCGCAAGATGATACGCATCCACCTGCAATCCCTCTGCGCCCCGTTCAGTGAGATTACGGAAGAAAGATATTTCGACTACATGGATGTCTTGCCCCCCATCCGCCATACCCGGAATTTCTTTTTCCTGGGAGAGCCTTATCATGCGGACATCTACCGGTTCTGCTTCCGGGCGGGCGGACGCTACTTCACGGGACTCCGCTCCGTTACCACGCCAAGAAAGGAACTGGAACGGCAGATGGACAACCATTACCGGAACATTACCTTCAAAGGAGACATCCTGAAAGAAAAGCCGATGGTCATCTCTGACCACGCACGGCATGCCTCTATAATTATAGTTCCTTATCTGTTTCTTGACATAAATGGCGAGAAGAAGTTCATCTGCAACCTGATGAGAGGAACGGACGAATCGTCAGGCAGGGATGTAAGGCTGGAAACCGCCAAAATCCTGCGAAGCCTGCGCCGTCATCATTTCCTCTACTTCTCCGGCTATGAGGAAAACGACGATATGGACAAGTTCCTAGGCGAAGTGATGAAGAAAAAGCACATCCTGCTGGCAAATGGCAACTTCCTCCAATATCCCGTGAACCGGGAGTCCGTGTCGTTTACCGGAACGGTCAGGGAAACAGGCGAGCCGTTCTTCTTCCGGATTTACGACAGGGAGCTGTTCCTGCACCTGTTGTACGTCCTGAGAGGCATCAAAAGGGAAAAAGCTAAAATATAACGTGACACATAACGACGGTATGGTGACTGTCTTTCCGACCCGTCACCATACAAAAAAAACAATGAGATCATGAGAACTGTGACCGAAGAATCGTTGCGACGCAGGCTGGCCCGTCTGGAGTCGGCTCTGGAAAGCGAAAAGGCACGCCTGAGAAAAGTATGCGGCGGCATCCCCTGGGGAGCCGGGATGAGGCGTACCAAATGTACCCCCTCATTCCGAAGGGAGGACGAACTGATTGGGAAAATCAAGGCGGTGAGACTGCAACTCTCCCAAATGTCCGCAGGCGGTGACAATCACACGTTTAAAGAAACAGGCAGGTGAATGCCGGCCAATTAACTTGCAAGTCAATAATTTTAAAACCAGTTACGAATATGAACACCCGATTGGCTATAATCCGTTCAGAGGGAAAAGAACATCTCTGTTACCGGGAAGAGGAATGTTTTGTCGATGTATCCTATCCGATGGTGACATTTACCAAAGGGGAGGATGATTTTGAAATTGTCAAATGCGACCATCCGTCCATGGAAGAGACTTTCCTGTATCAGGAAAGCCGTCTCTCAATCGTGATTGAAATGTACCATAACGGCTGGCCGGCATTGTCTCTGAAAGATCCCGTGACCCATGAGATATACACGGTCCTGACGGTCAACTTAGAAGATAAGGCGGCATTCTCACTGCCTGACAGGGCATTCGTGGACATCAACAACAATCCTGATGCCATGGAGTTCCTTCTGTCCAACAAATTGGCTGAGGATACAGGTTATAGACGTCAGAGCGGCTGGGTAAGCTACCCGATGGTCACACTTAACCTTCCGACGTTTTACAGGCTTGACCCACATGCCTTTAGCGCAATATTGAATATCCGGTAATCCTTCCGGGCAATGAATCTGGTATCAACAATCAAATGGAAAGAATCATGAAAAGATATGACATAAGAGTAAGGTATTCCTTCGAGGGCACTTACACGGTAGCGGCAGAAGACCGCGATGAAGCAAAAAGAATGGTAAATGACGATTGCGGTCTTGTTTTGGGCGGCGATATCCACACGACACGCGATGACGATGAAGTGTTGGACTGGGATTTCTGTATCCATCCCGACACGCGGATTCTCTCCTTGCAGGAAAGAGGCGGAAAAGGAAGTTTACCGTCAGAAGCCGTTGATTTCAGCGGCAGGATCAAGGAACTGCGGGGGGACATCATCGACGCGATACGGCAGTTGCTCCATGCTCACTGCATGAAAGAAATTCGTCTTCCGGAAGAGGATTATGATCCGGTCTGGGTGATATGGTTTGGCAAGAACGGAGAACCATATGAATGCAGGGTGACAGGACTCCGGGTAACGGCGGACAGCCTGACCGTCCTTGCCGAAGAGAAAGAAAGCGGTGACGAGGTGCAGTGTCACAGCCCGTTTGAACTCGGCGCAAAGAACATAGACTGGCTTCATGAGATGTATGAGGCTGTGTGGCATCAACTGAGAGAAACAAACAATGTAGAATCACAAATAGAAGAACCATGAAATATCAAGCGGAAAATACCGTCTCCAGTTTCTTCTACTACATGTGGAACGCCTGGAGCGAGGAGGAATGCAAAGCCGTGTATGGCGGCATGTACCCGCATTTCTGGGAAAAATGGTGCGTGGCGACAGACAAGGGCACATTCGGCGCGGCGGAACGGTTCTACCTGGAACTCTCGGAAGACAATCGCAGGATTCTGGTGGAACGGGCCGTCTCGATATATGACGGACGACGCTTCAGAAAAAGGAACAGTAACCCCAAAAATCAAACAGTATGCGAGGAAACATTATCAGTCTGATCGGCAGCTCATGCGGTTGCAGTCAAACGGAAGCACGGGAGTACCTGGACTCCGAAATCCGGTATCTGCGCGAATTGCAGGAGGCAGATGATTTGAGGGAAGATGACATGGAAACGGCCTGTCTCAACCTCGGTCTTGACCTTGACTACCGGGAATATTTTATCAACCGCCTCGCAGGGGCATAAAAAACTTATGGCTATGACCTATTTTCAGAACATACACTCTCTGGCGGACTTGAAGAAGGAATACCGCCGACTGGCATTGCAGCACCACCCGGACAAGGGTGGCGACACTGCAATCATGCAACAGGTGAACACCGAGTTTGAAAGGCTTTTTGAGGCTTGGAAAGACAAACCGGATGTCTTTGCGACTTCAACCGGATATGAATATGACTATTCGGGAGCCACGGCAAAGGAATACACCGAGTATGTGTATAACGAATACCGCTGGAAAGGCCGCAATTACAAGGGGCAGCATGCGCCGGAAATCGTGGCACTGGTACGGGCATGGCTCAAGGAGACCTATCCGGGATACAAGTTCTCTGTCAGACGGGAGAATTGCCTCTCCATCCATATCCGGTTGATGAAAGCGGATTTCGAGGCGTTCACCAAAGAGTCCGGAAAAGTTCAAGGCGATGTCAACCACTATCGTATCGCTTCAGACAAATCATTGACGGACAGGGCAAAAGATGTAATGATGAATATCTGCGATTTCATCATGTCGTACAATTTCGACGACAGCGACCCCATGACGGACTATTTTCACACCAACTTTTACCTGACACTTGGAATCGGAAGTTACAAACAGCCGTACAAGGTGGAACCACCCAAACTCGGCAGCAAAGACAAGCCGGAGGTATTCAAGCATCCGGAAGGTCCGGCACACAAGGCAATGCGCCGGGCATTGGGCAAAGCGCGTTTCGGCTTCATCGAAAGCCGGAAGTATGCCGGGGAAATAATTCTGGGGGAAGACTGTTTCGGCTCACGGGGCGAACTCTATTTTTGGCCGAAGGAATATTCAAGCGCAAAAATGGCCCAAAAACGCATCGACAAACTGGAGGAAGCCGGAATAAGGTGCGAACTCACCGGTTATAACGGAGGATACATCCGCCTGCTCGGGTACACCCCGGAGATGAGAGATTCCCTGGAGCGGGAACGTCAGGAGTATGCCGCCGCGTATCAGGCATGGTACTCAAAACAGAATTTGAAAACAATCTGATTCAGAAATTATGGATACAAACAATTTGGACAAGTGGTGGTACGGACTTCCGGAAAACACCAGACAGGCTATAGGAAACGATGAGATATGGGAAAAACTGGATATGCCATCCCGTTTGGCGCTACACCGGTATTCCCTGCTTAGAATTTACGGAACGGCAAAGGACAGGGACGGGGAACGCACGCTGCTCAATGAAATCGCGTGCGGACTGGGCGACCTTGCCCTTGTCCGTAAAAACGGCATCGCGTTGGAGGAAATGTGCAACGGGAACGGGGAATTTTACGATGAATACCAGGAACAGTTCAACATATTATATGACAATTACGGACACATACTAGAAAATATAAGCTGGCCGGACTGGATCGGACATACAATTCCGACAAACAGGGAACTGGTCCGGTTATTGGAACATCACGGTTACAAGCGTATGGAAATCGATACCGACAGAAGAATCCCGAAAACTTTCTATGTTTTCCGTCGTGGTTTGCACATCAACGCAAGCGAGGACTTGTCTTACCACATCGTACCGCAACAGGACAGTTTCGGACTGGGGCGTTTTGCGGTATGCGCTACCAAAGAGGGTGAAAGCTCCCAACTGGGAACTGACTGTGCCCGGCTCTTTTTGAGGCGCTTCCTTGCCTTCCTGAAGGGTGAAAGAAGCGGGAAAGAGATCATAGATGAAATATGCAACAACCGACAAACTGAGCGATAGTATGAAAGCAAAAGTATTCAAGTACAAGTCTGACGGGAATACCGTCGTGGCTCCTTATATGGAACTGGAGCCGTATGCGGAGAATGTATATCTCTCCCTGTCTAGAAAGAACGAATATGGGAATGAGGACGATGACTGTTTCCATGTGGTCTGCCGGATTGAAAACGTTTATTTTTCCAGCGGGCAGTATTCACGCCGGTTCCTCAACGGAGAAAACCGCAGGGAGGAAGCCGCCGCCTATTGCAGGAACTGGATCGCGGATACGCTTCAGAGAGCGGAAAGAGGAGCCTTCGTCAGGTTGATCTCCGTCCGCGTGTTCGAGGCTCTCGGACTTGACACCGCACCCTTGATGCAAGCCCGTGAGGCATACAAAAGGAGGCAGGAACAGAAACGCAGGGAGCGGGAGGAGAAAGAGGCGGAAGAGCGCAGAGCGCGGGAAGAGCAACATCAGCTGCTGCTCGATGAACAGAAACAGAAATTCCTGGACGGGGAACGGATCACGGGAGGAATGTTCCTTGAAATCACCGGAAGGGATGGTTTTGACATCCATATCAGAACCAAAGGGACATTCAACAGGCATGTGAGGGGCATAAATAAGGACGGAACCATCAGCTTCCGGAAAATCAAGGGCCGCCGGACTCCGGACTTTACCGGATGCCATAAGGCCGTGGACGATTATCTTGCATTTATAACAGCAAGAGAGGGCAAATAATAAATCCGGGACGGTAACGGCTTGTTCCATGCGGCTGTTACCGCTACCATCTTCCGACCTCACAACTCACGGTTCAGCGCCATTGCCAGCGGAAACATCAACCGGTTATAGGCTTTAAGCTTTTGTAGGTTCAGCACATATCCGGCATAAGGGTTGGTCAAATCGGTGTAGAAGAATACATCGGTAAATCCTGCATGTTCTTCCACAATTTCACCCTCCAACGGAATTTCCTCCACATTGAACCGCTCCAGAGGCAGCTCTTCCAGACGGGCATGCTCCACATTGCCCAATACGTTCAGGTTGCGGTTAAACAGCACGAACCCTTTCTTCCTGTAATCCACACGCATACCATATGGACGCTCCACAAGGAAAGCATCCGCCGCTTTCTTTAGATAGTTTTCCATAATCCTGAAATTAGAAATTGCAAAAATACAGCATTTGTCCGGCAATGGCGAACAAATCAGGAAGATTATCTAAGGAATCCACACAAAATCCCACAACAAAAAACAACCGTATATTTTATTTCCCACCCTGCAAAGGTAGTCCCGCGTCCTGTGTACCCGTACAAGGTCAGGCCCCTTCGGGGTTGGCTGAAAGAAAATCATCCTCGCTTCGCTGCGGTATTTTCTTTCGCCAAACCTTGCGGGTACGGCCACGGGACTGTCAGGCAGGCGAGAAATAAAAATACCGGCTCCCGGAGCCGGACGTGTTTAACAGATAAGAATACAAAAGTCATGAAAATCCTGAATGAAGAACATTTCGAGAATGTAAAGCGTTATGCCGAATCCATCGGTGACACCTCACTTCAAAAGTGCTTGGAACGGTTGAAAAGCTGGGAAGAAAACCCTGATTATCCCTGCGAAATCTCACTCTACTATGACCATGCCCCATACTCGTTCGGCTTCACACAGCGCTATCCCGACGGAAGGACAGGTATCGTAGGAGGTCTGCTCTATCACGGAATACCGGACAAATCATTTGCCGTAACATTGCAGCCGTTCCACGGATGGCAGATACATACCTGAAAAACATGAAACTTGACAATGGACGAAAAGCAGACTTCAGGACAGAGAATCCGAGGTCTGCTTTTTCATTTCTTGCTGTAAAGATAGCCGTTTTCCGGGCTGATTGCGCAAGGCGGCCCTTCGGGCTGGGTTGGCTGAAAGAAAATCATCCTCGCTTCGCTGCGGTATTTTCTTTCGCCAAGCCTTGCCGCAATCCCCGGAAAACAGACTGGAAAGACATCAAGAAATAAAAATGCCTACCCATGTAGGCCGATGTTTTACTTAAAAAAGAACAGATATGGAAACACTGGATTATAACCAGCGGCTGCTTGTCTCCCTGTGGCAATACAACCACCACGGGGATGAAGGGCTGACTCCCGCACTTTTCGAGGAAACGTTCGGAAAGGTCTATGGAGGTCACTATTACGAAAAATGGACCGGCTACTTCAATCGGAATCTCTGGGACATGATTGCCTATTTCAGAAGCGAGAAGGAGAACGGACAGAAGTTCTGCGACATGGTTGCCCGTCAGGTCAAATTGTATCAACAAAAACGATCTCAATATGAAGTACGGTAATTTTTATGACCTGGAAAGTCTGACCCGGCTCAACAGGCATGAAGGGTGTGCCTGCTCCATAAAAGAATGTGATGTGGAGAAGGTGAACCGGCTGATTTCAAGGATGCGGCAGGACAGGGAAAGAGTCAGTTTACCGACTGCAGGAGATGTTGTCACTTATATCACCCGTGGCGGTGACTATTATCCGCAGGCACACATTGAAAGGGGCGATGACCGGGAAGTCCATATTTGCCTTCTCCCACAGACACCTTTCTGCCATGAAAATGAAAAGTGTACCGGTTACAATACGGAAGGAGGCCCTTGGGTTATAACCGGTCCGGAATTGCTGCTTCCCGATGGCATACGCAGCAAACAGTTCCGGATGTGGGGGCATACCGGAAGGCACAGGAACGGTGCCGTCCTCTTCCACACATTCGTCAGGGCATGGAAATACACGGAACCCGATCCTCTGTACGGAAAGTACACCACAAAAGAATGGACGAGATACCTCATCGAGTGTCAGCCGGATATTGAACCGGCTGATGCCTTTGTCTATCGGAATGAGGCATTCACCCTTTACTCGCGGGAAGAACTGGAACGGCTGGTCGGGATTCTGCACGGAAAGCTTTTCAACGGATTCCGTCCCGGTCTGTTCATACTCTGGGCATACCGTATGGAATGGAAGGAACTTCCCGCATGGGAATGGAACATGCTGAAAGCGGACACCCATCTCTCTTTCCTTGACATTTCTCCCGTCAGGATACAGACTGACCATAAAAGACATATAGTAACAATCTATAAAAAATCAGAGTAATATGGCACCATACAACACACCGCAGGCGATACGTCCGCTTGAGAAAACGATCTGTGATTTCGCCTATTCGAACGGCTACGATCCGATATCCGTTTTCAACGATTTCCTACGTTATGTCATTCACGGGTTCTCTCCCGGCGCACCGCCCCTTATGGACTGGAAATACAAACGGCAGCAGAACAGGCATTTTATGGAGATGCTTACCGGATGGATACGGCTCATGCAGCGGGAATTGCAATCCGGCGGATGGTTTGATGCGTTCGGTGACCTCTTCATGGCAATATCTTCCAAAATCGGTCGGCAGGTGAACGGACAGTTCTTTACCCCGCCGGATATCTGCGACCTGATGGTCTTATGTACCGATTCGGAGGGAGACAGCGACAGGAAAACGTATCTGTGACCCGACATGCGGAAGCGGAAGGCTGCTGCTGGCATATCATGTACGCCACCTGGGTAATTATCTGGTTGCAGAAGATGTCAACCGTACCTGTTGCCTGATGACCGTTTGCAACATGCTCGTACATGGCTGCATAGGTGAGGTCATCCACCATGACAGCCTCTTCCCCGAAAACTTCATGGACGGCTGGATGGTAAACCATACACTGACTCAGACGGGCATTCCTTCCATTCGCCGGATGAGCGAGGAGGAATATCGGACAAGCAGGAACATGTCCGTTGACCTGCTCAGAAAGCGGAAAGAGAAATTGCGCCAAATGCAGCCGGACAAGAAACAATCGCCATATAAACATGGCAGAATTTATAAACAATAAACCGAATGATGTATGAAACTGAATGTTAGCAATGAATTGAAATCCCGCCTGATGCATGCGGCGGAAAACGGGAGTGTGATAGCCAAAGACATCCTTTTGGAAGTAAAAAAGAACGTACCGGTGGAAGAGATCATACGCGGTACCTACAACTGCTTCTCCACCAAACGCAAACGGACGGAAGCCGGCACGTTCAAGAAAATCCGGATCGTGTTCACGGCATGCAACAAAGATTTGGGCCATCCCAATTTCCCGGACCGGAACAATCCGCAGGCACCCTGGTTTCCGGAGAACCGAACAGATCTGGAACCGTCTACGTTTGCCGAGCTATTCAAAAACCTAGGACCGTACCAGCCCGATGAGATCAGCTATTTCTGTAGCGCCATCTCACTGGACAGTAAGGTCACGGTCAGGCTGCATGAAAGCATGAACGACTTCATGGAAGCCTATCTGGAAAGCAACTACAGCCCCATCGCCGACAGTGACACATCCAGCCTGCACAGTTCCTGTATGCGGTATGAGGACAAGGCACGCAACGCCGCTGACTTCTATACCAACTTCGCCGGCGCTAAAATCCTTGTGGCAAGGGACGAGAGCAACAACATACTCGGACGGGCTGTCGTATGGAACGAGGTAACCTTGTGGAAATCAATAAACACACCGATTGCCGCCTCCCTGCTGGACCGCATCTATTCCTCACACGCATTCGTCGCCGAACTGATCCGCAAGCAGGCGCAGGAGGCGGGCATCCTGTTGCGACGCAGATACAACGATTATACACATACAACGGATTTCACCGTACTGAATCCCATTGAGGGGGAGGAATGGGCGGTCGGAGACAATATACAGGTTTCATTGACGGTGAAAGTGCCCGCCTGTAGGTGGCACAAGAAAGGGGTGCCTTACCTCGACACGTTCTACAGTCTTCATCTGACGGAAGGCAATCTGGAACTTAGAAATACGGAGGGCGACACAAGCATAGCCTCCTGCCGGAGCACGGAAGGGTGCGCAAACAGGAGAAAATATGTATGTCCCAAATGCGGAAAAATACATCCCTTTCCGGATATGGCATTCTGCAAGAATTGTCAGGACATGTTCTATATATTCACCGTATTCGGAAAAGTACTGAAAGGCACGTCGGTGGAATACAAGGGAAAGAAATATCCGTCCTTCCTCTTCAAGAAGGGACGTCCCGTACCGGAGTTCAGACGGTACCTGCAAATCGAAAAGTTGTTCATCTCCTAAAAAGTCAGTATCATGGAAAAATTAATGGCTCTTTACAACATCTCCTCCCCCTCCGGTAAGGAGGGGAAGATAGCCGGGTTCATCATCGGGGAACTCAGGCGGATGGGGATTCCTTTCCGGCAAGACCGGTACGGAAACATCTACGCGGTCAAAGGCAACCGGGAAAGCTACCCCTGTGTCGTGGCGCACATGGACGAGGTACACCGGCGCAAGACAGGCTCCTATGCGGCCCATCTTGTGGCGGACTCGATGATTGTCGGTTATGATCACAAGCGTAAACGGATGACCGGAATCGGCGCGGATGACAAGAACGGCATCTGGATCTGCCTGAAATGCCTGGAGGATTTCAAGGCGGTGAAATGCGCCTTCTTCGTACAGGAGGAGGTGGGATGCATAGGCAGCGGCCATGCCGATATGTCCTTCTTTTCCGACTGCCGTTTCGTGATTCAGTGTGACCGGAAAGGGAACGGGGATATGGTAACACAAATCAACGGAATGAAGCTCTGCTCCAATGACTTCATTTCAGCTATAGATTTCCGGAGGTACGGCTACAAGCCGGCACAGGGACTGGCTACGGATGTGGCGGCCTTGAAAAGGAACGGGCTGGAAGTATCCTGCGTCAATCTCTCCTGCGGATATTATGAACCTCATACGGACAACGAGTACACCATCCTGGCGGATATTTGCAAGTGCTACAGGTTTGTCCGGCACATCATCTGTTGCCATAAGGAAACCAGCACGCATATACCGGAAACGGAAAGAAAGCCCTTCCCCGGATATTATGAACTGTTCGGACCGGCCGGATATAGTGAAAAGGATTATATCCGTCTGTCAAAAGAGTACAGATCTGAATTTACTAAAACAAGCAAGACAAGCCATAAGAACAAATTGTAATTTATCAACTTTAAAAACAAAAAATATGGAAGCAACAGTCATGCCGGCCACTGCACCGGTACAGAAACAGCAGGGACTCAACCAGGTAGTCATCAACAAGGTACGGCGAATGATAGAAGGCAGGCAGGGGGATGTCATGGACACCATCAACCGTCTGCTCAGTGAGGGGCGGATCGCACAGGATTTCATCGCTCCCATCGGGGTAAGCCAACGTAGCAAGGAACGCCCCGTTATCTCTTTCAAAGCGGAAGGAAGGGTACAGATGGCAATGCCCGAAGGGAACTTCAACCTGCACGGCAACGCCATAAGCCAGATTTCGGAGAAGATGGGCATTCCCGCCAAATACCTGCGCGAGCTTTCCGCCGGAGATGCCTGGCAGAAACAGTTGTGCGCCACCATCCTGAACGAACATTCGGGATGGACCGAGCGCACACGGGTACTGATACGTGCGGTAGGCATGGAGGTCCGGGGCGTGTTGTCGGACTCCTACCGCCGGCTCAACTCGGTGGACATCCTGACCGCTTTCATCCGTGAGGCGGGAGGACAGGGGAGCGGTCGTGTCCGATGCCTATATGAGCGACACGAAAGTATGGTGCGAAACGATCCTGCCCACTCCGATAGAGATACCCACCCGTAAGAACGGGACGGTCATCATCTTCGCAGGAGCACGCTTCTCCACATCCGACTATGGCAACGGATCGGTCGATATGCGGTCGTTCCTGCTCAACGGGGCGTGCCTGAACGGGATGGTCAGGGAGTCCGTCATGCGGCAAATACACCTTGGAGGCAGACTGCCGGATTCCCTGTCCCTTTCCCAAAAGACCTATGAACTGGACACGCAGACCACCGTATCGGCTGTTTCCGACCTGACCAAAGGGCTGTACAGCAAAGACACCATCATGCAGAAGGCCATCGAAATTCAAGGAGCATCGGAAATAGACGTGGATTTCGACAAGGAACTGAAGAATCTGGTGCAGAAAGGTGCCTTGTTGAAAAACGAGGGACGTGAGGTCGAGAAACTGCTAATGAACAACAATCCTGACGACGGAGTTACAGGCGGGGCCACGCTATGGAAACTGACACAGGGAATCACCGCCTTTGCAAGGGAACAGCAGCCGGAACGCTGCCGGGAACTGCATGAAATTTCGGGACAGCTGATGAACCGGGTAAAGATAAATTAAGAGTGGCTAAGACTAAAGCCGTGAACGACGATGGCCAGCATCCGTTCACGGCTTTGCATAATTTCAATCTAAGGTATATAGAACAGTTCAAACTCCTCTTTCCTTCTTCTCTCTATGCTTGGAATGACTTTTCCCCGATAACAGCGGAACGATATATATTCCCTGTAAATATCCCGGTCGCCACTTTCCAGTTTTTGAATCAGTCTGCTTTTGGGTATCTTCCCGTCTCCAACCAGACGGTAACAGCCCACATTAAAGCCTAACAGACTTAAAAGAAGCGAGTCTTTTCCATATTTACGGAATACCTTCAGGCACCGTTCAAGGTCGCATCTCAAAAGCGAGTCCGCCTGTGCCTCGCTCAGGTTCTCGGTCAGCTTCTCATGGGGGAGCAGGCGGTGTCCGTAACCGATGTAAGGCATTTTCCCCCGGTGCCAGCCTTCCCACCGCTTGATGCAGGCTACTGCCTTATCCTTGTCAGACGGGGGATTTTCCGCCTTGCCATACAGAACAAGTGACAGAAAAATCATAATAACCGGTATTCTTTTCATGCGGCCTCCGTATTATTATTGTCTTCCTCCGCTTCCTTTCCATTGAAATCATACGTCAGCTGTTGCAAGTTTCCCCAGTTGTCCTCAAAATAGAGGTCAATGGTCTGCGCCTCCTTGTCGCTCTGCGAGGTATAGTAGAGCCGGAATTTCCATTCGTTCAACAGGTAACGGTCATTGGGCTTCAGTACCGTGCCGTCCTCCATCTTCAGACTGCCCTTTCCGTCAGGCTGGAAATACCTCAGTGTATAGACCGTTCCGATAAAATTTCCAGACGGCTTGATTTCCAGACGGATTTCCACCGTCTCATCACCGGCTATCTCATCCGCCACCGGCATGGACTCCACCGTGAACGGGTATTCCTGCTGAATGTCCAGTTCATTGTCACAAGCGGCAAGACCAAGGAAGGAAACCGCCATGCAGCAGGCGGCCATCACCATATCAAGGATTCTTCTTTTCATGGGTATCTGTTCTTTTTAAGGTTAGAAAATGTATTTGATTCCGGCTCCATACTGGAAATGGCAGCGGCCGGATGCGCCACCCCACATGAAACGCTCACGCAGGCGTATCAGCAGGGCTATCCTGTCCGACAGGTATCCCTCCGCTTCCAGTGTCACCGCGCCTCCATAGATGAAGGACTCACACTTGCGCAAGGCGGCTCCGTCATCCAACAGGCGGTTTCCGTTGTTCACGGCCTCGTAGCCCAACAAGGCGGAAGCGCCGAGGTTCAGAAAGAAAGACTTGCCGGATGTGGAAAGGATTGTATGATAATAACCGCCTTCCCCTGTATACTGCGACAGTGGGACATACGTGTTCCGATAAGGGTTATTACGTTGTAGCATCTCACAGCCAAACACCCACTGGTTCCCCTTCTTTGTGTAAGTGGCAACAGCCAGCGAAAAGGCGTAGCCCGCATCATGGCGGTCTGCCCGGCTGTAAAAGCCGTCGGCCATTTCAGCGGTAAAGCGGACGGCTTTCATCCCCGGCAGCCGGCGCTGGGCTTCCGCCTGCCCCGTAAAGAGGGCAAGCAGGAGGATAATAAAGATGAAGTTTCTTTTCATGGCACTCATCTTACTTTCAGTTCATTGACAGTCCCGGCGCGTACCAGGTCTTCGTTCTCCACCTCAAACGACTGATGGCGGCCACCCTGTTTCTCGTACATCTCCACGACCAGCTTCTTGCCGTCGGGGATGGTGAACTTGGGCAGGGCGAACACCGTCCGCTCGTTCTTCTTCCCGTCCACACGGGTCACATAGTTGAAGGCACGCAGCGGATAGATGATCTGCTCCTGCATGGCGGTACGCTTCACGATTTTCTTGTCTACAATCTTGAAAGTTACGAAGTCCACATCGAAAGGCACGTGCGTGGCGTTCTTCACCTCGGTATGGAAATAGAGCAGCTCGCCATGTGCGTAAAGCCCCTTGAGCAGGTATTGAACCCCGAACCGCTTGCTGCCGATGTGCTTGACCTTGCGTTTGTCCTGCCTATACACGGATTTCATGATCAGCCGTACCAGACGGGGAGACTCCCCGGCGAGTTCCTGCAAGTAGATTTCCATCGCATTGTTCGGACGGTTAACCGACTCCCCGTCATGGATGAAGTCGCACATCTCCACGTTCAGCAGCAACGGCTCGTCGGCATACTTGACGTTGAATGTGTAAAAGTTGCCGTCCTCGGTTATCACGCTCATATTGGTTTCACTGCGGAAATGTTTCCGGGTCGCCTTCACACGGATGACGTTCTCCGCACCGTCTGCCTTGCCCGCTATCAGGTTGGGGGAACCCAAATCCACGTATCTTACGGGAGAGGGGAAAATTATATGTACGGTCTTGTCATACGTGATTTCCAGACCATGCGGGGGAATCATTTGGCTGAAGCCGATCTTGCGGCTCAATCCCTCGTAATAATCTCCGCTGCTTTGCTGCGCGTATGCAGCCACTGCGCCCATAATCAGGGCAAACATCATCAGAATCTTCTTCATGTGCGTTCTTGATTGGTTGGTGAATAAATGGTTGGTTTCTTTTCTCTTTTCATTTTTCGGGAGAGTGCAGCAACAGCCGGTGTCCGGCTTTCAGGGTGATTTTCATCGCACGCATTTTCTTTTCCACATATTGCGACACGCCCTGTATTACCCCCTTGCCCACGTCCGAGGCAATCTGCGCCCCGGCATCCGTCGAGATGTTGATGCTGCTCCCCATTGAGGTGCCCATACCCGCGGCTATCTCACGAGCTGCGTCATACTCCATCGAGTTCGGCACGAGGATTCCCTGCTGTCCGTCGGCATCATATACCTCCAGTTCCACAGGAAACAGCGTGCCTTTGTATTCCACCGTCTCTACAAGGATGTCCATCCGCTCCCCCTGGATGCGTGTACCGCCGGTCAATACCGTCCCTTGGGGAATGAGCCGGTCGTCCACCGCCATCGGCTCCAGCAACCGGATGCGTAACACCTGCCCGTCCGATACGGTCTGCGTACCATGTACACAGGCGGCGATGGTATTCCTGCCGGAAGGGAGTGTCCTGCCTATAGGGGTGTGGAAACCGGTATTCCTCTCTCCCGCAAATTCGGCGATGAAATCCTCATTGCCCATAGGTTGTGCAAGCGATGACACCACCTGATTCTGTACCTGTTTCACCGGGCGGACGGCTGTCCTGTCTTTCCGGGCGCTCCGGCCATTCACGGCAGCCGGGGCATCCGGCTGCTTCCCGTTGTACCGGGCGGCCAGCTCGTAAGACTTTTCCAGCAGTGCCATCTTTTCTTCCAGGGTCTGTCCTTCCGGCTGTCCTTCCGCCGTTCTCTTTTCTTTTTCCAGTTCCTCTATACGGCGGAGCAGATCGGCATCTTGTTGATTTTCATTCCGGGTATATACAGCACCTAGCGAGCGGTTCATATTCCGGTAGGCTTCCGCAGAGAAATGGACGGAGCCGGGGGGATTTCCCCGTTTCCAGTTCCGGCGGAAGTTCCGTGTTGGCTTTTCCTGCGGTAAGGCCGGCAGTATCCTGACTGTCCTTGTTGAGCAGTTCGGACATCTCCTGGAAGGTTCCCCTGCGCCATTTTTCCTTTTTCGCCAGTGCTTCCTGCTCGTAGGCACTTACCTTGTCGCCCTCCATTTCCGAATCTTTCGGCGAGGGCATCTCCACGTTGAATCCCTTGCCCTTTTCCTTTTCCGCCTTCTCCTTTTCCGACGGGCTGAATACCAGCAGGAGGAATCCGGCGCACAGCAGGCAGAAGAACGGATAGACAATATACCTCGCGCGTCGGCGCTTCTCTTCGGGAGTCAGCGGCTTGTCACTCGACAGCCCCAGCCGTTCCCTGATTTTCTGAAAGTCCATTTTCATGTTTCTGGATGTTTGAATGAATGGTTGTTGTTTCCGGCCGTAACATGACGGGCCGGATATGCCCGGATTTCATGTCGCCCTTCCGTTCCCCCAAACGGGACACGGAAGAGACAACCGAGTACAGACAGGCTGCCGTGAACAGAAGCGAGACGACACTTGTCAAGACAATGCGCTGCTTTCCGGTCAGCCGGCGGCAGAACAGCCGGATACGGCTGTCCGCACGTTTTAAGACGGCAGGTTTCCTTCTCATCGTTCCACACTCCTTATATCCCTGTTCTCCAGTATGGTGAACTGCTCGATGATGAACCCGTTGGGATTGTCGTCCGAACGTCCCGTATTCTGGAGCGAACAGGAGGTGACAAGGCTCCGCTCGGTCACGTTGCTCTCACGGATGATCAGCTGCCGGGCATATGTATGCACCTTGTAGGGATAGGCGGCAAAGTCGCACACCACGCTGTCCACGTGTACCACCTGGTTGATGTTGCCCGACATCAGCCGGTTGTAATATCCCTTCTCGGCAAAGTCCACATAGTAGTGGTAGGCGCTCTTGTCCGCCAGTTGCAGGGCACGGCCTATATTGTGCTCGATCGCGTCCTTCTGCGGGGAGAGCGAGAAGAACAGCTCGTGAAAGCGCCGGACGTGTTCCCGCGCCTCGGCGGGGCGGTTCTGTGAAAGATCCTGCGAGAGGGCGAGCATCAGCGACTTGCCCTTATCCAGCACATAGATCTTTTCCCGTTGCTTCTCGGCGAAACGGTACGAGCTCCACAACGCATAGCCGGTGACGAGCGCACAGCAGCCGGTAAAGACAGCCAGCATCAACCGGATACGCCTGAAGCTGCTCTCAATGTTGGTCAAAGACTTGAATTCCATTTAGCGAATGATTGGTTTGAATGAATAAATAAATGTTTCCGGTATGACCGGGCGGCTCCTTCCGACAAGTCGCCCAACCCGGTAATCCAAGTTGCCCGACTCACGGAAACGGGTTGCCATAGAGCCTATTTGCCCCGCAGTCTTCCCCCGATATTCCCCAGTACGGCACCGCCCGCCCCGGCAGCGAAACCGCCCGCTTTCGTGGCCGTGCGGTTCAGGTTACGGCTGAAGTTCCCGGCTCCTCCCGCCTGCACGATCCAGCCCGCCACCGTCGGAACGGTAAAATACCCGATAATCCCGATAAGCATAAAGATGATATAGACACTGTTCGAGTTGTCTATCGAGTAGTCAGGATTGTTCTGCAATTCCTGGATGTCGTTCTGGAGCATCAGCACCTGGAGTTTGGCGAGCAGGGTGCTGAACAGATCGCTGACCGGAAGCCACAGATAGACGGAGATATACCTCGTGAACCACTGTCCGAGTGTGGACTGGAAACCGTCCCATACGCTGAAGGCGAACGCCACCGGTCCCAGTATGGAGAGCACGACAAGGAAAAAGGTCCTCACGGTGTCTATCAGCAGCGATGCCGCCGCGAATATCAGTTCCAGCAGGCTGCGGAAGGCGTCACGGATCTTCTTCTCCAGATTATACATGCCCACCTCCACGTACATACCCAGCCGGGAGGCGGTATCCACGGTTGACCAGCCTAACTCGTCTAGCTGCCGGTCGAACTCCTCGTCACTCACCAGATAGGCGGTTTCAGGATTCCGCAGCATGGCCTCCTTTTCCAGCTCCTCCTTCTGCGCCCTGTACTGTTCCATATCCAGCGTCTGCCCCTCAAGCATCTTGTGCGCACCCTGTACTATCGGGCTGAGCACGGTGTTCAGCGTGCCGAGCACCAGCGTGGGGAAAAGCAGGATGCAGATGCCGATGGCGAAGGGACGCAGCAGGGGATAGACATCTATCGGTTCGGCACGGGCCATCGACTGCCACACGCGGACGGCGACATAGAACAGGGCACCCAGCCCGGCAAGTCCCTTTCCCACGTCCATCATGTCCTTGCAGAGGGGGAGCATATCTTCATACAGGGTTCCCAGTATGGTATGCAGGTTGGCAAAATCTATCGTCAAAGGTACCATGGGCTACCAGTATTTGGAGGTTTCATTCCCGTAAAGCCGCATCACCCGGTCCAGGTCGTTCTTCTTTCTGGCACGGAGATAGCTCACGGCGATGTTCTTGTTCGTGTAGTAGCTTACCAGGTTGCGGTAGCGGCGCATCTCATAGTAGCAGTGGTCCACCACGTCCATGCGGTCCTTGTCGGTCATGGAGAGCGTGCTCACGTTGATGACCTGTTTGAGGTCCTGCAACACGCCGTTGCTCTCCTCCAGCAGGCGGGTGTAACCGAAGGCGATGGCGTCCAGCTCGCGGGACGAGAAGTTGTCGTCGTTCATCATCTTTTTGAAGTTCGTCACATAGATGTCGGACACATCGCCTACCATCAGGATGATGTCACGCACCTTGCGGGCGTCCTGTATCAGGTTGTTCACCGCCTTTAACTGGTCGTAGTACTTCTTGGCCTGCTCGTAGATCTTTACCGTCTCCGCAAAGTTGTCGGCCGTATTGACCGCCGTTTTCGAGGTATGGGCGATGTTGTCCGACATGTTGATGATGCTTTGGGCAAGGTTGCCGGGATCGGTCACCACCCACTGGGCATTGGCGCCGGTGCCGCACAGGGCGAGTACCGTTCCGATCAGGAGTGACTTCGCTTTCATGGGCGTTCCTCCTTCCGCACATAGTCACCGTTCGGGGAGAAGGTCAGCACGTCGGCGGCCTCGTTGTAGGACACGTCGATGCGGTGCCCCGTGTTGATGAACAGGTTGCCGCCTTCCTCTACCAGCAGGTAGGTCTGCGGCCTGAGCCGGCGGGTCTTGCCGCTGCGGGCGAACACCGTCACCTTGCAGGCATCGCCTTCCTTGTATACCAGCACGTCCGGCTTGCCCTCCACGCTGCTCCACGAGCCGCAGAGCTTGTCACGGTCGGTGCCACCCTCCGAGCAGCCTTGCAATACCAGGGCGGCCATGCCGATCAGGCATACCGCCAGTCTCATAAGGGGTTTGTTTCTCATTGTTCTCTTTTTGGGGTTGATACTTGTCTTTGTTCCTCTCGTTTTCTCTCTGCCATCCGGCGGATGGCAAGTTCCAGGTTGCCGTCCAGCACCTCGGCAAGCCGTTGCACTTCCAGCTTCTCGGACTCTTCCGTCGTGAACGTGAAATACTCTTCCGCACTCACTTCCGTAGCATAGACCGCCGAACGGGTGCCACCAAGCCCTATCCAGACTTCACGGTAAAAACGTCCGGGATGGTTCGCCTGGTTGATGGAGAGTATCTGGCTTTTTCCTTCTCCGTCAGGCCGAGAAGCCGCTGGATATGCTCGAACTTGTTCATGTATTTGCTGGTCGAGTAGAATCTTGCAGTCGGAGTTGTTGATGATGGCCTCCTTCACAATCGGGGAGCTGATGATGTCGTCCACCTCCTGGGTCACCACCACGGCCTCACCGAAATATTTGCGGACGGTCTTGAACAGATAGAGCACATAGGCGCTCATGTTGGCGGACATAAGCGCCTTCCAGCACTCCTCTATCAGCATGACCTTGCGGATGCCTTTCAGCCTGCGCATCTTGGCGATGAAGGTCTCCATGATGATCAGCGTCACCACCGGCAACAGCACCTTGTTCAAGGAGATGTTGTCCAGCTCGAACACGATGAAGCGCCTGCCCGTCAGGTCCAGCCCCTTGTCCGAGTTCAGCAGGAAGTCGTAGTCGCCTCCCTTATAGAAAGGCTCCAGCACGTTCAGAAAGCCGTCGATGTCGAAGTCCTTCTCGCGTACCTTCTTCTCCGCCATCATCCGGCGGTAGTCACCGCGCACGAACTCGTAGAAGCCGTTGAAGTCCGGCCTTGCCTCCCGATTCCCGGTAATTTTACGGATATAGGCGTTCACCGCACCCGACAGCGCCACCTCTTCCGAACGTTTCGGGGCTTCGTCCTCCCGTTTCCAAAGGGTCAGTATCAGCGTCTTGATACTCTCCCGCTTTTCCACGTCGAACTGTCCGGAATCGGTGTAGAACGGGTTGAAGGATATCGGATTGTCCTCCTCATACGTGATGTAGATGCCATCCCCGCCACGTGTGCGCTCGTGGATCATCCGGCACAATCCCTGATAGCTGTTGCCCGTGTCCACCAGCAGGATATGCGCTCCCTGCTCGTAATAGTTACGCACCAGATGGTTGGTGAAAAAGGACTTGCCGCTGCCGCTTGGTCCCAGGATAAATTTATTGCGGTTGGTGATGATGCCGCGCTTCATCGGAAGGTCGGAAATGTCCACGTGCACCGGAATGCCGTTCTGCCGGTCCGCCATACGGATACCGAAAGGACTGGGTGAACTTCTGTAATTGGTCTCCCCGGCAAAGAGGCAGACCGCCTGCTCCAGGAACGTGTAGAATGACTCTTCGGCAGGAAAGTCGCCCGCATTGCCCGGAATACCCGCCCAGTAAAGCACCGGGGTGTCGACGGTGTTGTACCGGGGAGTGCATTCCATCATGGCAAGCTGGCTGCCCGTGTCGTTCCTGATACGGCGGAACTCCTCCGCATCCTCCGCCCAGGCAATGACATTGCAGTGGCATCTGACGGGAAGCAGCCCTTTGGTATGTGCCTCGTCCAGATACATCTCCGTCCATTCCTGGTTTACGGCGTTGCTCCGGCTGTATCTTGACAGCGAGAGCATGTTACGTGAGTTCTTCTCCATCATCTGCAGGATTTCCTGTGCGTTGTCGATGAACACGTACTGCGAGTAGATGTGGTTGCAGGAGAGTAGCAGCCCCACGGGTGCGGCGAAGGAAAGACGGCAGTCACTCCTGTCGGTGGACATACGCTCGTAGCGCATGTCGGTGGAGAGCTTGCCGGGCAGGTCCTCCGTATCCGAGAGTGTATGCAGGCAAAGCCGCTTGTCTCCGATACGCATCCGTCCGGGCTTGAGGCAGATGTCCTGCAGCACGGCGGTTTCGTCCTCCATCGAGAGGGAGAGGTATTTCTCCACCAGCCCGGGACGTTCCCTCGTGCCGGTAATCTCCTCCGTTTCTAGGCGGCGCAGCCGGATATGGCCGGAGTCGTTCACGATATGCTCGAACTGTTCCACCGCTTCCAGAAAACGGGCCGCCGTGTCCTTGTCGGTAATCTCCCTGGGCAGCAGGAATCCCCGGCAGAGGGTGCTGAAGTCGCTTTGCCGGCGGTTGCGCTCACGGGTGGTCTTTGTCAGATACAGGAAACAGCGGTGGTTCAGGTACGGCCTTTCGTTGAAGTGCCGCTCATAGCTGCGCGAGAGGAAGCTCTGTTCTTCCCCGCCGTTTTGGGGACGGTAGCTCTCCTTGGTGAACCAGTCCTGCTTGCAGACGATGCTGTGTTCGGGCAGTACCCTGGCGGCTTTTATCCAGGTGGAGTGCATGGCCTCATACTCTTCCGCCGTCACCGTGTACAGCTCGGGAAGCTCCACCTCGAAGGCCACGGTCAGGTCGGCATCCTTGCTCACGATGCAGCCGTGTTCCACTGCCAGAAGCGGGAACTTCCGTTCCAGCGTCTCGGCTTTCAATACATTTCTCATGATTGTTGTTTTTTTCTTTCTTGAATAATCTGAAGACTCTCTTGCGGTGAATTAGGTAGCGCGGATGGCGTTTCTCCGCCAGCAGCTTCATAAGACCGTGTTCGCCGTAGCGGGCGTTCAGCCGGAACACCGCCCATGCCAGCAGACCGCCGGATACGGTCCCGAAAGGGATGCATATCCATTGGTCCACGCCCACCAGATAGAGGATAACCACCGCCAGAAGCACCGTCACCATACCGCCCGCAAAGACGAACAGATATTGAGACTTGAGCCCCTTGAACTCGACGGGATTGCCCGCACCCTTGTTTACCGGATACTCCATACCGCTAGAGGAAGAAGGAACGCAGGATGGTGGCGGCCACGATCAGAAAGATACATGCGAAAAACCAGCTGGCGGCTGTCTTCGAGGTATCAGGATCGCCACTGGAGAACTTGCCGTAGGTCTTGATACCGCCCACCAGACCGAGCACGGCACCGATGGCGTAACACAACTTGGTGGCGGGGTCGAAATACGAGGTCATGAGGCTCGTCGCCTCGTTGATGCCGGCAAGGCCCTGGCCTTGGCCCTGCGCGAAAGCACTGGCGGCAATCGCCGCGCACATCACAGAAAAAAGGATTCTTTTCTTCATTGTCGAATCGTTTAGGTGAGACATAAATTGAATTCGACGGCGAAGATAAAAGGGAATAATACGCTGTGATTCAGAGGTGTCATCATATGTCACCAGATGTCATCAAATGTCATCCATCGTACGGCTTTATGTAAAGTGAATGGAGAAGGATATGGGCGGCAAAGCCGGTCAAATTCAGGATACCCCCGTTGCACATGATAAAAAAATCCCGTACACTTCAACGCGTACAGGATTTTCCGGACATGATATTGCCTTTTCAGACCAGCTTCCTCCAGTCTGCGACAGGTTTGGAAACGTTCCTCTCTTTTTTTAAAGGCAGAGCATTTCCTTCCTCATCCACATACTTTTCCATCAGCTCCTCTATCAGTTTCTTGTTCTCCATCTGGGAGGAGAACAACTCGAACATGTCCGTTTCCTGGATGGCACGCAGTGTCATGGCGGCCCGGTATGATTTGTTCTCATCTGAACCGGCACCATCCAAATTGAACAGCACGTCACCTACATTGAGCAAGTCGGCGGGAGTAACTGCCGGAACAATGGCTTCCGTCTCGGGAGAACGGCTGTCCAGTTTTTCCTGTTCGTCTTTCAGCATTCTCATCTCCTCCAAAGGCAGTTTGCATTCCACTTCATCTTCCGGAATATCCTCATCCTTGCCGATAAGGTCGCTTCCCATTTCCAATTGCTGGCTCATGTAAGGGGCAACGGTCTTTCCTGCATTCTCATCCAGATAGACAAAACGAGTGGCACCCATCACATCTGCCGCATTTTCCGGATTCCGGTGGTGGCCCTTCTCCATTTCCGGTTTCTTACGGGGAGTATAAAGCAGGTCACATATCTTACCTATTCTCTTCTTCTGCTCCCATACCTTATATAATAGATAAGCGGTACAGCCGAGCCGTATCGATAAATAAACTATTTCTTCCATTCTATCGGTTTTTGTGTAGCTTCCTGGTTATATATCTCGTTGATGATGTCCTGATACCTTTCCAGATGGTCTGACAGGACACTGTTTAAAAACATCGGGACGGACATATCCGGAGCAATGACCGGCAATACTTTGGCAACAGTCCTGTATAATGTATCGTTAACATAGGTCTGCCTTCTTGTACCCGCCAGCTTTGCTTCCAGAAAACGTAGCCGGTATTCATTGGTACCGGTTACTTCATCCGGAAATTTCCTCGTTTGCTTTTTAGAAGGACTGACAGAAGCCTTTTTATCTTGCGTCTCCCGGAAAGGGACGGCCTCTTTTTCCAAAGCCCCAGCCGGTGGAACTGTTTCCTCCAATGCCGTGACATCCCCTGCCATCATGCGCTTCAAGGCATCCTCGTCCACCCGGTAATCCATTCTTCTCTTGGTAGTCATAATATTATCTATTTAAGTTTCAGTATGGTTTCCATCTCCGATACTAGCAAGTCCAGGTTGCTGCCTTTCAGTGCGGAGGAAGATGGAGGGAACAAGGTGCTGCGGAACAGAGGCCCCTTCATCCCGGAATCTTTGTTGTAGCGTTCCGCACTGGGAATGACGGTCTCCAGCACCGGTAGTTTCAGAGAGCGGAAAATTTCGGTATAGCCGTTATACAGGCCTTTGGACACCCGTTTGTCCATCCGGTTCCAGAACATATGGATGCCACGCAAGGGTACGTCCGCATGCCGGTGCATGTATTCCCTGATGGCAAGGACAAAAGACATGCTGCTCCGCATTACCATCCTTTCCTGTGTAATCGGAGTGAATACATAGTCCATATTGATCACGGATTGGAAGACACCGGGCACATTCACGGTACCGGGGAGGTCAAAAAGGACAAGGTCATAATCCAGCTCCGACTTTTCGAGAAAGAGGCCGGCCGTCTCCCTGGCTTCCTCCGGGGTGGAGTTCAGGATGCTGTAGGCTTTCCTACCGCTTGTTCCGAACTGTTCCACCAGCAAGTTTTGCAGATGCACGTTCTTTTCAATGTTCCCCACTTCCCAGTCCCGCATGGCACTGATGCTGTGCTGTGGATAATCACAATCCACCACAAGTACGTTATATCCATTCAGGTAATGGAAATAACTGGCGAGCAACACGGTGAACGTGGATTTTCCCACACCGCCTTTCTGGTTGCTCAAAGCGACAAATAAAGGTTCTCTCTTCATAGGCTTGAATTTAGAGTGTATAACTTGTTTCATATCTGTCTGGATTTTTTCGTTTCATCACACGGCAATGCATCCGTTGGTATATGGCAATGACGCATTGCTTGCCTGTTTGCATGAATACATTGCATACCATATTGCATCAGTGTAATGCCGGTTGCCGGAGGGTGTTGCCGTATAAGGTGCATTGCATTCATGTAATATGGAGCTCAATGTACCCCATACTGCATTGCACGGATGCAATGTGTTCCGTCATGCAGGACTGCCATGCGGCATATATGGCATTGCGCATACATGGATGATACCGCATTCGCGTCATGCACCACCTGT
>VOFD01002452.1_pt1 | contig 40182 bp, 48 predicted proteins | sample 5384101 | NCBI WGS metagenome assembly VOFD01 (sample SAMN12384723, study PRJNA508395) | human gut metagenome | isolation source: healthy gut C | host: Homo sapiens
CATTCAGACAAATACATCCCGAGCCGCGCTCACCTTTTATTATATAGGTTTCGAAACGCTCGCCGTTATTATTGTCCACAATCTGCACTTTCTCGCCTGCAATCATGTTGGCGGCATCCAGCAAGTCTTCGTCAATCGTAATACTACCCATGTAATTCAAATTGGCTTCCGTTACACGGACACAATGCAGTTTCGACTTTAATACCTCAATCATCATAATTCTAATGGTTAACGATCACTATCCCTTATATTTAATATTGTCTATCAAACGGACCTCGCCGCAAAATACGGTAATGCATCCTACTGCATAATCCGTATCTTCCCAATCCGTTATTTTCTGAAGCGTAGTGCCGTCTACTATTTCAAAATATTCCAGACGCAAACCCGGAGCGGCAGCAATCGCATCTTCTACAAACTTCTGAGTCTCAGCGACCGGATGAGATTTTGCAAAAGTACAACTCTTAAATAAAGTCTGCGAAATATTCAGCGCATACTCTCTCTCCACCGCAGAAAGCCGTGCATTCCGGCTGCTCAATGCCAGCCCGTCCGCCTCACGCACAATAGGACAACCTACAATTTCCAGTCCGTTGAACCCTATCTGTTTCACCATTTCACGAATAATAGCCAACTGCTGGAAATCTTTCTCACCGAAATAAGCGCGCGTAGGATTCACAATCAGGAACAACTTGCTCACGATTTGGCATACTCCATTGAAATGTCCCGGACGGAAACGGCCTTCCATCACTGTGTCCAACGGCGCATAGCTGAACTGCCGGGTATCAGGCTCAGGATAAATCTCTTCTACAGACGGAGCAAAAACAAAAGCCGCCCCTACTTTTTCCAACAATTCACAATCGGCATCCAATGTACGCGGATATTTTGCCAAGTCATTTTTGTCGTTAAACTGGGTGGGGTTGACAAAATCGCTTACCACCACCACATCATTCTCTGCGACGGCGCGTTTCACCAACGAAGCGTGACCGGCATGGAGTGCACCCATCGTAGGTACCAGACCTATTGTCTTTCCCTCACTGCGCAGGGCATCCAGCTCTGACTGAAGCTCTTTGATTGTTTGAACTAACTTCATCTTTTTATCTCTTTTGTTTGAGTAGTTTCATTTAAAACGGCTGCAAAGTAAACCATTATTTGGGAGATAACGAAGAAAAAAAAGAGTTTTAATTAATGATGAGTGGTTAGTAATAAGTGGTTAATAGCTTGCAGATATGGCGCAATAAGCCCTCTTCAGCCACCGGCCGGCCACCTGTTGTTCTTTCCCATTTTTTACCTAATTCCGCAAGACATCGGCCATTAACTTCAAATTGCTAACGACTAATTACCAGCCACTTAACATATCATAAGGAATTATTATTCCTCGTTTCTTGCCACTCTCATCTATTTTTTTATATCTTTGCAAAATGATTATGAGCAACAAAAAGTTAAGATGAAGGCAAATAAAGTTTTATTTATTACACAAGAGATTACCCCTTACGTTCCCGAATCCGAAATGGCAAACATGGGAAGATTTCTTCCTCAGGCTATTCAGGAAAAAGGCAGAGAAATCAGAACTTTTTATGCCAAAATGGGGCAATGTCAATGAACGCAGAAACCAATTACACGAAGTCATCCGCCTGTCCGGCATGAATTTAATCATAGACGATACGGACCATCCGCTGATTATCAAGGTAGCATCTATCCAAGCTGCACGTATGCAGGTTTACTTCATTGACAATGACGACTATTTCCAGCACCGCCAAATGGTAGCTGACGAAAACGGTGTAGAATACAAAGACAATGACGAACGTGCTATTTTTTATGCACGCGGCGTATTGGAAACGGTAAAGAAATTACGCTGGTGTCCGGACATTATCCATTGCCAAGGGTGGATGAGTGCATTTGTACCTCTTTATATCAAGAAGGCTTATCAGGATGAACCGTCATTCAGAGACTCAAAAGTAGTATTTTCGGTGTTTGAAGATGATTTCAAATCGGACTGCGAAGGTAATCTGACTGAAAAACTCATGCTGAAAGGCATTGAAAAGAATGATGTGGAAAGCATCGTCAAATCTCCGGCAAATTACGAGGAGCTGTGCAAACTGGCCATTGCCTACTCCGACGGTGTGATACAAAACAGCGAAAAAGTGAACGAGAATGTCATGAAATTCGCCCGTGAATCGGGTGTGCCCGTGCTCGACTATCAGCCTGCCGATACCTATGTAGATGCTTTCAATGAGTTCTATGACAAAGTATGGGAGTTTGAAAAGAAATAACTCACTAAGAATAATAAAGATGAAAATCAAATACTTATGCGCATTGTTGTTGGCTGCACTTATTTATAGTTGCGATGATTCAACAACCGGCATCGGGACTGATCTTATCCCCGGTGGAGATAAGATTCCGGCAAATACAGACAGTTATGAGTTTACCACCAAATCTCTGTTGGCCGACTCCGTTTATGCACGTACCAGTACTGCATATTTAGGACGATATACCGATGAGCAATTTGGAGAATTTACTGCCGACTTTATAGCACAGTTCACCTGTATGGACAACTTCAAATTTGAAGAAGAGCTGACCAAAGTCATCGGAGTAAATATAAGTCTGCAATACGGGTCTTTCTTTGGCGACTCACTGAATGCCATGCGCTTACAGGTTGACACATTGGACAAGGTTATTCCTGAAAAAGAACTAAGCGCTTTCCATACCAGTGTGGATCCTAAAGATTATTATAACGAAAAAGGAAAGCCTATCGCTGTAAAAGCCTATTCGGCAGTAGGTCCGTCTACAAGCAAAGATGAAACTACAACCACAAGCAGCGGTGTCAAGCAAAGAACAATTATACAGACTATCAAATTGCCCAATTCATTAGGCGATCACATCTTCAACAAATACAAGGAGAACAAAGAGTATTTCAAGACTCCTGAAAGTTTTATCAAGAATGTATTAAAGGGAGTTTACATTCGCTGTACTCATGGCGACGGAACCATTTTATACATTGACGGTTTAAGCCTGAATCTTAATTTTGAAGCCCTGATAGAAAGTTCTTCCGGCAAGCGGGATTCGTTGGTTTACAAATCCTATTTCTTTGGAGCAACCAAGGAAGTGATACAAGCCAACCACTTCAGTAACGGTAACAGATTGGAAGAGTTAGCCCAAGATCCGGACCATACTTACCTCAAAAGTCCGGCAGGTATTTTTACAGAAGCGACTTTCCCCATTGCAGAGATTTACAATGAACATAAAAGAGATACGCTAAATGGTGTAAATGTATCATTCACACGCTACAACGAGAAAGAGTCCAAATACAAAATGGGCATCCCCCAATATGTATTGATGGTCAGAAAGAAAGATATGTTCTCGTTCTTTGAAGAAAACAAGATTATCGATAACAAGACTTCTTTCTTAAGTTCATATAGCAGCAGTAACAATACATACACCTTTACCAACATCGCTCCCTTAATCACTTACTGCATTGAGGAACGGAAAAAAGGCATAACAGCAGCAGGTGGAGATCCTGAAAAGGAAGAAGACGGAAAAGAATGGGACGCTAAAAATCCGGACTGGAACAGAGTTGTCATCATACCTGTCAAAGCAGTATCCAATTCAAACAATGAAATAGTTGAAATATCCAACAGCTTAGGTATGGAAAGCGCTATGTTAAAAGGTGGAACGAATCCTGAGAATAAGCTGAAAATGCAAATCTTCTACACTACATTTTAAGACTTTTTTATTTAACCAAATAAAGAACAGGCGGCAACTACAGCAATATAGTTTCCGCCTGTTTAATTTACTCCACCGTAATCATACCACACCGGATGATAAATGGAAATTCATGGAACGCAAATATCCCATCAACACTTCACACCATGATTGAGAATGACCATAAAAACAGACTATATAAAATAAGCCGGCAAAATCCTTTTCACGGATCCTGCCGGCTTATTTATGTTTATGGGAATCCTCTATCCCCTAGAAAGGCAAATCATCCTTCTCGTCTGTCGCGGCAAAATCTACCGGTGCAGCGGGAGCAGCATTCATGGGAGGAAACGGAGCATCCGGTGCAACAGGTCCCTGGGCACCCACACGCTCTACTTTCCACGCACGGATACTGTTGAACCAACGACCATTCCACTCGCGGGCATCCACATCAAAAAACACATTCAACTCTTCACCTGCCTGAATATTAAATTGCGCTATCTTATCTGCTCCAAATACGTCAAAACACATTTTTTAGGATATTGATCATGCGTTTCAATTACGTATTCTTGTACTTTCCATTCATTTCCTGTCTTTGAAACTCCTCCTCTCGGTTCGAGGACTGCTATTACTTTTCCTGCTAATTCCATATTACGTTATTTAAATTCGCCACGAAAGTACACTTTTCCTTGCGAGTAAACTAATTTTTTCGCCATTTTTTGCGCTTGAACCATAATCTTTTCGTAACTTTGGCAGTTAAATGAATATAGAGATATAGAATATAAATATAATAATATAAAACTATGAAGTTCATCGTTTCAAGTACTGGATTATTCAGTCATTTACAAGCTATTAGCCGAGTAATCAACTCCAAAAATTCGTTACCTATTCTTGATTGTTTCTTAATGGAACTGACTGACGGAACGTTGTCGCTCACTGCCTCTGACAGCGAAACGACCCTGTCCACTTCTTTGGAAGTAAATGAAAGTGACGGTGACGGACGCTTTGCCGTTTCTTCAAAAACCATACTCGAAGCCCTGAAAGAAATACCCGAACAACCACTGACTTTCCTGGTAAATACAGAGAATCTGGAAATCACCGTACAATATCAGAATGGTAAATACAGCCTGATGGGACAAAATGCCGACGAATATCCGCAGGCTCCCGCATTAGGCGCAAATGCGGTACACGTAACAATGGGCGCTCCGGTGATGCTGGCAGGTATCAACCGTTCTTTGTTCGCTACTGCCGATGACGAGTTACGTCCGGTAATGAATGGTATTTATTTTGATATCACTACCGAAGACATCACTTTCGTAGCCTCAGACGGGCACAAATTAGTACGCAATAAAACATTTGTGGCACACGGCGATGAAAAAGCCGCTTTCATTCTGCCCAAGAAACCGGCAACCCTGCTGAAGAACCTGTTGCCGAAAGAACAAGGAGATGTGCAAATTGATTTTGACGACCGTAACGCTACGTTTACATTAGAAAACTACAGCATGATATGCCGTCTTATCGAAGGACGCTATCCCAATTATAATTCAGTAATTCCGCAGGATAATCCGCACAAGGCCACCATTGACCGCATGATGCTGATCAGTGCGCTCCGCCGTGTATCTGTATTCTCATCACAAGCAAGCAGTTTGATAAAACTCCGCCTCAGTGAAAATCAGATCCAGATCTCCGCACAAGACATAGATTTCTCCACCTCAGCAGAAGAAACACTGACTTGCCAATATACAGGAAGCCCCATGAGCATCGGCTTTAAATCAACATTCCTGATCGATATTTTTAAACAATATCTCGGCACAGGAAATACTTTTCGAACTGGCTGATCCTTCACGTGCGGGTGTTATTGTTCCTGTAGAACAGGAAGAAAAAAGAAGACCTGCTGATGCTGCTGATGCCTATGATGCTGAACGACTAAAAACGACACGCCACCATGTGGCGGAAAAACAATATATAATACAAGCTGAAAATGAAATTGAACTTGAAGAATCCTATTGTTTTTTTCGATTTGGAAACAACGGGAACAAATATAAACACAGACAGAATAGTGGAAATATGCTATCTGAAGGTGTACCCAAACGGCAACGAAGAAACGAAGACCATGCGTATCAATCCGGAAATGCATATTCCCGAACAATCTTCTGCCATCCACGGTATTTATGACGCAGATGTGGCGGACTGCCCTACTTTCAAGGAAGTGGCAAAAGAGATAGCCCGGGACATTGAGGGATGTGACCTTGCCGGTTTCAATTCCAATCGTTTCGACATTCCGGTTTTGGCCGAGGAGTTCCTGCGCGCAGGAGTAGACATTGACATGATGAAACGAAAATTCATTGACGTGCAGGTGATTTATCACAAACTGGAACAGCGCACCCTGTCTGCCGCCTATAAATTCTATTGCGGAAAGAATCTGGAAGATGCCCATACAGCCGAAGCCGACACACGTGCCACATACGAAGTACTGAAATCCCAATTGGACCGCTATCCGGAAGAATTGCAAAACGATATGGCATTTCTAGCCGAATATTCAAGTTTCAACAAGAACGTAGATTTCGCCGGACGCATTGTTTATGATGACAAAGGCGTGGAAGTCTTTAATTTTGGGAAATACAAAGGAATGTCGGTCAGCGAAGTATTACAAAAAGATCCGGGCTACTACAGCTGGATACTGAACGGTGACTTTACGCTGAACACGAAAAACGTACTGACAAAAATCAGACTACGTGAATCGGGAATGATGAAATGAGTATGAAAGGAAAAAAAATCGTACTAGGTATAACCGGAAGTATAGCCGCCTATAAAGCGGCTATACTCATTCGCGGACTTATTAAGAAGGGAGCGGAAGTACAAGTCGTGATTACCCCCGCAGGCAAAGAATTCATCACACCTATCACTTTGTCTGCATTAACAAGCAAACCTGTTATCAGCGAGTTTTTTGCCCAGCGTGACGGGACATGGAACAGCCACGTTGATTTGGGACTATGGGCGGATGCCATGATTATCGCTCCGGCTACCGCATCCACTATTGGTAAAATGGCCAACGGAATAGCGGACAATATGCTGATCACGACTTATCTGTCAATGAAAGCTCCCGTATTCGTAGCTCCGGCAATGGATCTGGATATGTTCGCACACCCTTCCACCCGGAAGAATCTGGACACGCTCCGTTCTTACGGAAATCATATTATAGAACCGGCAGAAGGGGAACTGGCAAGCCATCTGGTAGGAAAAGGCAGAATGGAAGAACCGGAAAAAATAGTGGAAATTCTGGAAGCTTTCTTTGCCAAACAACAAGACATGGCCGGAAAGAAAGTAGTCATTACCGCCGGTCCAACCTACGAGAAAATAGATCCGGTACGCTTTATCGGCAATTATTCTTCAGGAAAAATGGGATTCGCACTTGCCGAGGAATGCGCTTCACGTGGAGCGGAAGTATCGCTAATCAGCGGACCGGTAACGATTCAGGCCCATCACCCTAACATCCGCCGCATAGATGTGGAAAGTGCCGGAGAAATGTACGAAGCCGCCATCCGCGAGTTTCCTACAGCTTCGGCCGGCATCCTGTGTGCGGCAGTGGCCGACTTTACCCCGGAAACCGTAGCCGGTCATAAAATCAAAAGAGAGAAAGATAATTTAACACTGCAACTGAAACCCACACAAGACATTGCCGCCGCACTGGGAAACCGGAAAAAAGACGGACAGACATTAGTGGGATTTGCCTTGGAAACAAATGATGAAACAAAAAATGCACAAAGAAAACTGGAACGTAAGAACCTTGATTTCATTGTACTGAACTCATTGAACGACCAAGGAGCCGGGTTTCGTTGTGACACCAACAAAATAACGATTATAGACCGTCAGGGAGCAACTCCTTATCCGCTGAAAAGCAAACAGGAAGTAGCAAGGGATATTATTGACAGACTGGTAAATAATAAATAATTTCTTAATTTGCCACGTTGCCAATGTGCTAATGCGCTAATTACCATGCGGAATACAACAGCGCAGCAAATTAGCAAATTGACAAATCAGCAAATTATTAAAAAGGAGCAAGAATATGCTGCAATCTATCTATATACAGAATTATGCATTGATTGATACATTGGATATCAGTTTCACCCCCGGCTTCTCTGTCATCACCGGAGAGACCGGCGCCGGTAAATCGATTATTCTAGGCGCTATCGGCTTGTTACTGGGACAACGGGCCGATATCAAAGCGATCAAGAAAGGCGCCAATAAATGTATTGTAGAAGCACGTTTCAACATCTCCGCCTATCAGATGGAGCCTTTCTTTACCCAAAGAGATTTGGAATATGATCCGGATGAATGTATTATCCGCCGCGAGTTATATGCATCAGGTAAAAGCCGCGCATTCATAAACGATACTCCGGCCTCATTGGCGCAGATGAAGGAACTGGGCGAGAAACTGATAGATGTACATAGCCAGCATCAAAACCTGTTGCTCAACAGTGAGGGATTCCAATTGAATGTATTGGATATCCTGGCACAAGATGACAACGAACTTTCAGCATACAAGGATATTTATACCGAGTACAGAAACGTATGCAAACAGCTGGCCGACTTCATAACGCAAGCCGAGCAAAGCCGGAAGGATGAAGATTACATCCGGTTCCAACTGGAACAGCTGGATGATGCAAACCTTCAGGAAGGAGAACAAACCGAACTGGAACAGGAAGCCGAAACCTTGAATCATGCCGAAGAGATAAAAGCGGGTTTGTACAAAGTGGACCAAATAATGGCTTCGGAAGATGCCAGCCTGTTATCCGCTACCAAAGAATGTATGCAAACCCTGCATAACATAGCGAGAGTGTACACACGTGCCCAGGAATGGATAGGGCGTTTAGACAGTTGTTACATAGAACTGAAAGATCTGTCGCATGAAATAGCAGGCGCACAGGAGGAAGTGGAGTTCAACCCCACCCGTCTGGATTATGTAAATGAACGCCTGAACTTAATCTACTCTTTGCAACAGAAGCATCACGTACAAACAATAGAGGAATTGATAGCCGTGCAAACCGACTATCATGAGAAGCTGAACGCCATCACTTCTTTTGATGACCGTATAGCAGAACTTACCGCCCAAAAAGAAACGCTATATGACAAAGTGATAAAGCAAGCTGCTGTGTTGACAAAACTCCGTTCCCAATCGGGCAAGCACATTGAAAGACAGATGCAAAGCCTGCTGGTTCCTCTCGGTATGCCCAATGTGCGCTTTGTGGTGGAACTGAATCCGCGCAAGGAACCGGACAGTAAAGGGATGGACAGTGTGACATTCCTGTTTTCGGCCAACAAGAATGGAACATTACAAAATGTAGCTTCCGTAGCATCGGGTGGTGAGATTGCCCGTGTCATGCTTTCGCTGAAAGCCATGATAGCCGGAGCTGTGAAACTGCCTACTATCATCTTTGATGAAATAGACACCGGAGTTTCCGGTTCCATCGCCGAGAAAATGGCGCTCATCATGCAGGAGATGGGAAAACAAAACCGTCAGGTCATCAGCATCACCCACCTGCCCCAGATTGCAGCACGCGGCATCACTCATTATAAAGTATATAAGGAAGATACGGAAACAGGCACCAACAGCCACATCCGCCGCCTGACTGATGAAGAAAGAGTAAAAGAAATTGCCAATATGCTAAGTGGGGCTACCTTGACAGAGGCAGCCCTGAACAATGCAAAGGCGCTGATAAGTGGCTAGTGCCAATTACCACTAACCACCTGTCACTAACCATTAACCACTTATTAAATATGTTAGAAAAGAATGAAATGATTTTCGGTGTACGCGCTGTTATTGAAGCCATACAAGCCGGAAGAGAGATAGATAAAGTATTGGTGAAGAAAGATATACAGAGCGAACTGTCCAAAGAACTGTTTACCTGCTTGAAAAATACCCTCATCCCTGTTCAGCGTGTACCCGTGGAGCGTATTAACCGTATTACCCGGAAAAACCATCAGGGAGTTGTAGCATTCATCTCCTCTGTCACCTACCAGAAAACAGAAGATCTGGTACCTTTCCTGTTTGAAGAAGGAAAAACACCCCTATTCGTCATGCTGGATGGAATTACCGATGTACGTAACTTCGGAGCCATTGCCCGTACCTGCGAATGTGCCGGTGCAGATGCCATTATTATTCCCTCGAAAAACAGTGTCAGTGTCAATGCCGACGCAATGAAAACATCAGCAGGAGCTCTGCACACTCTTCCCGTATGCCGCGAACAAAATCTGACTAATACCATCAAGTATCTGAAAGACTGCGGATTCAAGATTGTAGCAGCCACGGAAAAAGGTGATTATGATTACACCAAAGCAAACTATAAAGATCCTGTATGTATCATTATGGGAGCCGAGGACACAGGTGTTCCCTACGAACACCTTTCCTGTGCGATGAATGGATCAAAATACCGTTAATGGGTAAAATAGAATCATTGAACGTATCGGTTGCCGCAGGTATTCTGATTTATGAAGCTGTAAAAAGCAACGCGGCTTCACAGAAGACAAAACGGCATCCGCTTTATAAATACCGTATCATCGTTAACAAACAACTAACTATATCATGAAGAAAGTACTTTTGATACTGGCATGCGGCATAGCCGCCCAGCTAAGCTATGCACAAGCAACCCCAAAGTGGGCCGGCAAAGCTAAAAAAGCCGTTTTTTCCATCGTTACATACGATAAAGATAACAAAATCAAGAATACAGGAAATGGATTCTATATCAATGAAAATGGAACGGCATTATCCGATTATACCCTGTTTGAAGGAGCCGAACGTGCAGTAATCATTAATGCGGACAGTAAAGAATTGCCTGTATTGCGTATCTTGGGAGCCAACTCCATGTATGACATCGTAAAATTTAATACTGAAACCGATAAAAAGACCATAGCATTAAAATCGGCATCACAGCCGGCATCGGTAGGTGAAACAGTCTATCTGCTACCCTACTCGACTCAAAAAGCGGCAACCTGCCAGACAGGGACCGTCACCAAAGTAGACACCATCGGCGACAAGGCATATTACTATACACTAGCAATGACAACCAACGAAAAAACAGTAAGTTGCCCTATTATGAATGCCAATGGAGAAGTATTAGGTTTAATCCAAAAAAACGCATCGGATGAAGCCAAGGAAAGTTATGCCATCGGAGCTACATACGGTGCCTCGCTGAGCATCACCGCCCTTTCTTTGAACGATATGTCACTGAATAAAATCGGCATCAAAAAAGGACTGCCCGAAACAGAAGACCAAGCACTGGTGTACCTGTTCATGGCATCTTCACAACAAAATCAGGACGAATATATCACCACATTAAACGATTTCCTGGAACAATATCCCAACAGCGCGGACGGATATATACGCCGTGCCACTACTTATATGGGATTTAATGATGATGAACACAACGCTTTGGCAGATGCCGACCTGAAGAAAGCACTGGAAGTGACAGCCAACAAGAGTGAAACGCAATATAATATCGCTAAATTAATTTATTCGTACACCATCTCTTTAGGTGACAAGAAACCATACGGTGACTGGAGTTACGACAAAGCTCTCTCCATTATTCATGATGCCATGCAGGCCGACAACCAACCCATTTACACACAATTGGAGGGAGACATTCTGTTTGCTATGAAAAAAATATCCTGAGGCATACGCCGCTTATGAAAAAAGTGAACCAGTCTTCCATAGCCTCTGCCGCTACATTTTACTCGGCAGCCAAAACCAAACAACTGATTGAAGGAACAGATATGAACGAGGTTATTGCCTTGATGGATAGTGCTGTGGCACGTTTCACCAAGCCTTATACATCGGAAGCGGCTCCTTATTTCTATGAACGGGCAGAGATAAAAGCCCAGACAGGCAAATACCGTGAAGCGGTAATAGATTATGATACTTTTTATGATGCCATCGGTGGACGCGTTACAGCCGCCTTTTATCTGCAACGCGAACAGGCGGAAATACAATGTAAAATGTATCAGCAAGCTATCAACGACATTAATAAAGCAGTAGAAATGACTCCTGAGGATGTAGCCATGTGGGTGGAAAAAGGTTCGGTGCATCTACGTGTAGGGCAACATAACGAAGCAATAGAAGCATTGGAAAAGGCTATCTCTTTAGACCCGAAAGCCGCAGCCGCATATCGTATGCTGGGATACTGCCAGATACAATTAAAGAAAAACAAAGAAGCCTGTGCAAATTTTGCCAAAGCAAAAGAACTGAGCGATGAAGTGGTAGACGGACTGATACAGAAGTATTGCAAATAATACCGGGAAGTTCCATCTGAAATCCGCGAATCTTGCTACATGATTTCTGAAATCTTGTTGCATGATTCGCGGATTTTTGCTACAAGATTTCAGGAAACATTCCCTGTCATTCATGAAAAAGCAGGAAAGAAAAAAATTCTACTTATCTTCCAACTGCCGTATAATCAGTACCCGTTTCGTATCTTCCGTCACCCGGAAACGGTCATCGCTACGCTCTCCTACCAGCCATACAATCCGGTCTGCTGAGCAAACCACATACTGATTTTCTTTCTGGAAAAGAGAAAACTTACGATCTGTCAGATAATCGCTGACCTTCTTTTTCCCTTTCATTCCGAAAGGAACAAACTTATCCCCCTGCCGCCATTTACGCACCGTGAGAGGTAGTACCACCTTATCCGCATCCAAACAGGCCGTATTCTTATTCCTGGGGATGACAAAGTCCGGCATTATTTCCTGCGTTTCCATTGCAAGCCGGAATGGGGGCACATTTTCCTCCACTTCCTCATCCGCCGGCTTCCTCCTGCGAATAATCAGCTCCGTCCTGTCGCGCAGCACCTCCCATCCGGCAGAAACGAATCTTTTTCCCGACTGGGCAGACAAACTGCGGAATACATCTCCTACCTGAACGGAATTGAAACCTAACGGATGAAGAATCTCAAACAGCAAAGCCGCCGGAGCACTCTCTTCCATCAAACGAGAAGTAAGAATATGGCCGGACTTTTCCATCACCCTTTCTTTTCCCCGCCTCTATTTCCTTATTATATATAAGAGAAACATCAGTCAGACGTCTGGATGTTTCAGCTATACTTTCACTGACAGAAGGATTCAGCTCACGCAACATCGGAAGAATATTCAGACGGATTTTATTACGCATATATTCATCTTGCAGATTGGTACTGTCTGTAACATAACCTTGACGCAAACAACGCAAATAATCCAAAATATCCTGACGGCTCACCTCCAACAAAGGCCGTACAATGCAGCCGTTATGCGGACTGATACCTTTCAAGCCATTGATTCCCGCGCCACGTATCAAATTCAATAAAAAAGTTTCCACACTATCGTCCCGATGATGGGCTACGGCAATAACAGCCATCCCCTCTCCTTACGCAGTTGTTCGAACCAATCATAGCGCATTTCGCGAGCTGCCATCTCAACAGAAACATGATGCCTTGAAGCATAAGTGACTGTATCAAAATGAGTAACATGCAAAGTCACTCCCAGCCCTTTACACAACTCATTGACAAACCTTTCATCTCTATCGGACTCCTCACCACGAAGATGGAAGTTACAATGGGCAGCCTCACAATGATACCCTAAAACAAGCAAGACACGCAACAAAGCTACCGAATCCGCTCCGCCACTCAATGCCACTAACACCTTATCATGCAAAGTGAAAAGTTGTTTTTCCTCTATATACTTCTGAATATTCCAATGAAACATGACACAAAGATAAGGGTTCTGCAAGACAAAAACAAAGTGCCTGTTCTTTATTTAAAAACAATCTAAATAGTTTGCATACTTCTAAGTAATAACTTATCTTTGCGAAAAATTTAAAACAAGATGCGTTTATCCGAATTAAGAACAGGAGAAAAAGGCGTAATAGTCAAGGTGTTAGGTCACGGTGGTTTCCGCAAGCGAATCGTTGAAATGGGTTTTATTAAAGGAAAAACCGTAGAGGTAATCTTGAACGCCCCTTTGAAAGACCCTATAAAATACAGACTACTAGGTTACGAGATCTCTCTCCGAAGACAAGAGGCAGATATGATTGAGGTGGTAAGCGAGCAGGAAGCACGCACGATGCAGAACCCTTACCATGGTTCCATAACAGAAGATGTACCCGTGTCCGAATCAGAACTGGTGGCACTGGCAAAAGGCAAACGCCGTACAATCAATGTAGCCTTAGTAGGTAATCCTAATTGTGGAAAGACTTCGCTATTCAATATTGCATCCGGCGCCCATGAACATGTAGGAAACTACAGTGGTGTGACAGTAGATGCCAAAGAAGGTTTTTTCGACTTCCAAGGTTATCATTTCCGTATTGTAGATTTACCCGGAACCTATTCTCTTTCAGCCTATACTCCGGAAGAACTTTATGTACGCAAACATATCATTGAAGAAACTCCGGATGTAATCATCAATGTGGCAGACTCTTCCAACCTGGAACGTAATTTCTATCTTACCACCCAATTGATTGACATGAATGTGCGTATGGTCATCGCACTGAATATGTATGACGAACTGGAAAGCAGCGGCAACAAACTGGATTACATCAAGTTAAGCCAATTGATCGGAGTGCCTATGATACCTACTGTCTGCCGGCGGGGTGAAGGCATAGACCAACTGTTCCATGTTATCATCGGTATTTACGAAGGCGGGGATTTCCTGTCACAAAAGGGCGAAATACGTTCTGAAATTCTGGAAGATCTGAGAGACTGGCACAAAACCTATGTACCCGACCACGAATTCGGAAGCCACAAAGAGAGGAAGATGCCCGCCCACGCGGATATATGCGCCATATTCACATTAACCACGGTCCTGAACTGGAGCGCAGTATCGAAGAAGTAAAAAAAGCAATCAGTCAAAACGAAGACATACGCCATAAATACTCCACCCGCTTCCTATCTATCAAATTACTGGAAAACGATAAGGAAATAGAAAATTTCATCTCTACACTGCCTAATGGCAAAGAAATTATAGCGATACGCAACAAGGAAACCTTACGTATCCGTAAAGTGATGAACGAAGACAGCGAGCAAGCTATTACGGATGCTAAATATGGTTTTATTACCGGAGCTTTGAAGGAAACATTCACCGACAATCATTTGGAAAAAGAACAAACAACCCGCGTGATAGACAGTATTGTGACACATCGCATTTGGGGATATCCTATTTTTTTTCCTGTTCCTTTACATCATGTTTGAGGGAACCTTTGTTTTGGGTGACTACCCTATGCAAGGTATTGAATGGCTAGTAGACCAGTTGGGCAACCTGATACGGAACAATATGGCTGAAGGTCCTTTGAAAGACTTACTGATAGATGGTATTATCGGTGGAGTGGGCGGTGTTATCGTTTTCCTGCCGAATATCCTCATATTATACTTTTTTATTTCTATATTGGAAGATTCGGGGTATATGGCACGCGCTGCATTTATCATGGATAAAATAATGCATCGGATGGGACTGCATGGCAAGTCCTTTATTCCACTGATTATGGGATTCGGCTGTAATGTACCTGCCATAATGGCAACACGTACTATAGAAGACCGAAAGTCCAGACTAATCACCATGTTGGTGAATCCTTTAATGTCCTGTAGTGCTCGTCTTCCCATATATTTAGTTATGATAGGTGCTTTTTTTCCCTAACTGCGCCAGCTTTATGTTACTTTGCATCTACACAGCAGGCATTTTATTGGCAGTAATAATGGCCCGTATTTTCAGTAAATTTCTGGTGAAAGGAGAAGATTCTCCATTTGTGATGGAACTCCCCCTATCGTATGCCTACCTCTAAAAGTATCATGCGCCATACATGGGAAAAAGGAGCACAATATCTGAAAAAGATGGGAGGCATTATCATGATTGCCTCAATTATTATCTGGTTTCTAGGGTATTATCCACAACATGATGCTTACGAAAGCGTGGCTGAGCAACAAGAAAATTCATATATCGGACAAATAGGCAAAGCCATAGAGCCTGTTATCAAACCGCTAGGATTTGACTGGAAGTTAGGAATCGGACTTATTTCAGGTGTGGGTGCTAAAGAACTGGTAGTAAGCACACTAGGAGTATTATACACAAATGAAGGAGATGTGGAAAATGTGAATCTTTCTAACCGTATCCCCATTACTCCACTGGTTGCATTAGCTTACATGCTGTTTGTATTGATTTACTTCCCCTGTATTGCCACTTTCGCAGCAATCAAGCAAGAATCCGGCAGTTGGAAATGGGCCATATTCACAGCAGGATACACCACTGGATTGGCTTGGCTTGTTGCATTTACTGTATTTCAAATAGGAAGTCTTATCGTTTTAAACCTAAACCTAAAAATCAAGCATGGAGTTACAACAAATTAATGAAGAATTTCACGTCAGCCAGCCCCTCTTAACTGGAATTTCACGTCAGCCACCCCTCTTAACTGGCTTCGAAAAGCTTTTGATTGTAGCATTGAACGACTCCGCTGAAGCATTTGTCAATCGTTCTTCAAAAATTTATGATGGTCGTACTATGGTTTGAAAAGGTATCAAGTACCTTGTTGAACTCCATATAGTCAAACTTTTCCACTTCATTGTACCATCTTGCGAGATTTAGCCTTGCTTCATCGGGACCTGACTTCTTGTTGAAGATGTCTGTCAGTTTCATGCTAAGGCTGTATCCTTCCAGAAGCTTGGGGAATTTATCAAAGAGAATGGCAGCCCTGGTCTTTTGCTGTTCATTCCATTTGCTCCAGTGTTTCAGTATAATATGCTTGCTTCTGCTTACTATCTGTGGCAGGGTTTCTCCGTTCTCCATTCTTTCAGGCTCCCATTTCCCTATTCTCTCCCTTTCCGCCTTACTCTTTGCTTCTTTCTTCTTTTGACGGTGCTCCCTGATAGCCTGATTTTCCGCATCAAGTACTTTCCACCGATAGCGTATTCTTAACCGGTCAACAGCTTCAGACATGAGCTGCTGTACATGAAAACGGTCATTGATCAGCTTTGCGGCAGGAAACACCTTTCTGACCGTCAGCATCATGGCTGAAGATAAATCTGTAGTGACAGTCTTGACAGACAGCCGTTTCCGGTGCGGAAGCCTGCGCAAGATTCCGCTTACCGCATCTGTGGCCACTCCACGAACCATTGCAACTAAAGCCCCCTTACGGCCTTTGGCTGCTTTATTGGTCAGAATCGTATAAACATCTCCATTGCTCAGGCAAGTTTCATCCAAAGAAAGGTTTTCTCCAATGTTTTCAGGATAAAGGAGGTAGTCATGCGCATGTTCGAGTTGGTCCCAGTTCCGGTAATCACTGATTTTCTCCTTGTATTGTTTACGAAGAGTCTGTCCTTTTACGCCATAACGTTCCGCAAGCACACAGATGCTCACAGGAGTAGATTCAATCTCCTTCTTTTAAAAAAGAAACGAACTCAGAATTGAGCCGTGTACCGTCAAATTCGGATAAATCCCAGTCATAGCTGAAGATTTCATTGGAAGACTTGTCAAGCCATTTACGTTTACGGACATGGAGATAAGTGGCGCGACCACGAATAGGGTAGTCTTGGATTATACGGTACTCACCAAAACCATAGGATATGATATCCGGGTTGGTCTTATCTTCTTTTAGCTGAACTTTTTTTTCATCAAGATAAATATCAAAAAATTTAGCAAGTCTATATAAGAAAAAAGCTCTATCTCTTACTCCTCTGAACTGTGCTCTAAATGCTTTGATTTTAGCATTGAATGACTCAGCTGCGGCATTGGTTGCCCTCCTTTCAAAAAAAAAAAAATTGATTATATCCAGATAATGTGTTTGTATAGAACGTGCGACCCTTCCAAAGTTGAGGAACCCCGATTTATCTACTTCATCATACCACCTTGCCAGCCTTGTCAAAGCAATATCCTTAAACTTACACTGATGATAGATTAAGCCTAACCGCATAGACAGATAATATCCTTTCTTTATATCGGGATATTCCTTGAAAAGAATTTCAGCCCGTATTCTTTGAGACTGAGTCCATAAGGATTCCTTCTTGTAAAGCAAATAAATACTTCTCGCTAACAACTGCTTTCCTGTATCTCCATTAGCGAAAACAGGTGCATGATACATCTTTCCACAGGCCTTTGCATAAGCAATCTGAGTGGACTCTTCATCCAAAGCCTCCCAGCGAGCTTTTACACGCATCTCCTGCACAGCTTCATAAGCTAACTTCTGTACGTGAAAGCGATCGGTAACACGTTTGGCCGCAGGAAAGCAGATGCGTGCAATCTGCTCCATGTTAGGAGCCATATCCAAGGTTATCTCGCGCACTTGGTAACGGCGGCGACGGGAGAGCTTAAGCAGGACAGAAGTGACCGTATGAACGTCCGTACCTTTAATGATGGCAATCATACTACCTTTACCACCGTGAGCTTCTTTATTGGTCAGTACAGTATAGAGTTCTCCACGCGAGAGGGCTACTTCATCAATACAGATATAAGCACCGATATTCTTTTCGAATAGTAGCCAATCCTCTGCATGAACAAGTTGGTCCCAATGGAGATAACCACTTAGATGGTTACGGTATTGACGCTCCAATAAATCCCCGTCAACTCCATATAAAACCCCTAAGAGCTTACAACTGATCGGATAGCTATCAATAAGCCGTCCCGCTACTAATGCACAAGAAGCGGTTCAGTGGGTTTATATGGCATATCTTGCTGCCGTGAAAGAACAAGATGGAGCAGCTATGTCATTGGGCAACGTTTCTTCATTCTGGATATCTATATTCAATATGATTTGGATCATGGTAAAATTGACGAGTCATTCGCTCAGGAGCTAGTGGATCAGTTTATCATCAAGTTACGTATGGTCCGCCATCTGCGTATGCAATCATACAATGACATCTTTGCAGGTGACCCCCACCTGGGTGACCGAATCTATCGGCGGACGATTCAACGACGGACGCACCAAAGTAACAAAAACTTCTTTCCGCTTCTTACAAACACTATACAATCTGGGTCCGTCACCTGAACCCAATATGACTGTACTGTGGAGTCCGGAGTTGCCGGAAGGTTTCAAAAGAATTCTGCGCACAGGTTTCTATCGACACTTCTTCCATACAGTACGAAAACGATACGCTGATGCGCGAAGTGCGTACTGTGACGATTATGGCATTGCCTGCTGTGTGTCTTATCAGGATATAGGCAAACAAATCCAATTCTTCGGGGCACGTTGCAATTTGGCTAAGGCGCTTTTGCTTGCTATCAATGGCGGGCGGTGCGAGAATACCGGTACGGTAATGGTGAAAGATATTCCTGTATTGACAGGAGACTTGCTGAACTTTGAAGAAGTATGGTCTAATTATAAGAAAGTATTAATGCAGATTGCACGTGTGTATAATGATGCGATGAATATCATTCACTATATGCATGACAAATATTATTACGAAAAGGCTCAAATGGCATTCATTGATACCGATCCACGTATCAATCTGGCATATGGCGTAGCCGGTCTGTCCATTGCCATTGACTCATTGTCTGCCATCAAATACGGCAAGGTACGTGCCAAACGTAATGATATAGGTTTGACTGAAGGCTTTGATATTGAAAATACATATCCTTGCTTCGGTAATGATGATGACCGCGTAGACCACTTAGAGTAGATTTGGTTTATTTCTTCAGTGAAGAATTAAAGAAACATCCGGTATACAAAAACGCCCGTCCTACCCTGTCACTGCTGACTATCACCTCCAATGTAATGTACGGTAAGAAAACAGGTGCCACTCCCTGACGGTCGTGCCAAAGGGGTTGCTTTCGCTCCGGGTGCCAACCCGATGCACGGACGTGATAAGAACGGTGCCATCGCCTCATTGAGTTCTGTAGCCAAACTACGCTATCGTGATGCTCAGGACGGCATCAGTAACACATTCTCTATCGTACCAAAATCACTAGGGGTGGATCGGGAAACCCGTATAGAGAATCTGATAACCATGATGGACGGTTATTTCACCAAAGGGGCACACCACCTGAATGTAAATGTATTGAACCGTGAAATGCTGGAAGATGCAATGGTACATCCGGAGAAATACCCGCAGCTGACTATCCGTGTATCCGGTTATGCCGTAAATTTCATCAAGTTAAGCCGCGAGCATCAGTTGGAAGTAATCAGCCGTTCTTTCCACGAAAGAATGTAACATCACATATACATTAATCGTAGGGGCGGGTTTTAAACCTGCCCTTACCAGTTTAAAGACAAACCATTATGATCAGAGTACATTCTTACGAGTCAATGGGGACGTTTGACGGTCCCGGCTTACGCTTAGTCGTATTTTTACAAGGATGCAATTTCCGATGCCTCTATTGTGCCAACCCCGACACAATTGACACCAAAGGTGAAAGTACGGAAACGGCAATAGACGAAATTGTGCGTATGGCTGTCAGCCAAAAAGCTTTTTTCGGTAAAAAAGGAGGTGTGACTTTCAGCGGCGGCGAACCTACATTGCAAGCAAAAGCACTAATTCCGTTATTCCAGCGGTTAAAAGAACAAAACATCCACATCTGTATAGATACCAACGGCAGTATATGGAATGAGGAAGTAGAGGAACTGCTAAAATGGACAGACCTCGTATTATTAGATATCAAGGAATTTAATAATGTGCGTCATCGGCAACTGACAGAACGTAGCAACGAACAAACCATACGTACCGCTGAATGGCTTGAAAAAACGGAAAACCTTTTTGGTTGCGCTACGTATTAGTTCCAGGCTATAGTTCCTTTGAGGAAGACATACGGGCATTAGGAGAGCACTTCAAGAACTATCACATGATTCAAAGAGTAGAGATACTACCTTATCATACATTAGGCGTACACAAATATGAAGCCATGGGAAAAGAATACAAACTGAACGGAATAAAAAGAAAATACTCTAGAACAATTGGAAACAGCCAAAACGTTATTTGGTGAATATTTCAATACCGTATATTTAAATTAGAAAAGACAAACTTACCGTCTATCCGGTACTTAAGTTCCGTTAAGGAGATGAGCCCCATAATTTTCGCCTCATCTCCTTTTTATGTATAAGAAACAATATATTTATATCAGCACTACCATCACATCCCGTGCCCCATGAGCACCCATTACCAAGGCCTGCTCAATATCAGCTGTCTTTGACGGACCGGAAATAAAGGTTCCGAAACCATATTCGCCTGTATCTATCAGTTTATATGCTTCATGCATATTGTTCACAATCTTATTCTTATCTAGAAGAATAACCAACTTTTCGGCAATAAAATAAATGGCACGCTGCTTTACATCCTGCTCTATCCATACCCCACCATTCTCCGCAACCCCAATCTTTCCATCTATGACAGCCAAATCCGTCCCATTCAATTCTGCAGGATCTTCCAAATCATCGGGATTAAATGTTGCACAAGTAATACTCTTCAGATTAGAAGCGATGCGTTTGGCTCCAGGATAAGCTTTTTTAATGAAATCATTCACGTTCTCCTCTTTTTCCAAAAAAATGGCTTCTCCTCCTACTTGCTTCATGACGAAATAAAACTGTTCTACCATACTGGGATAAGTCAATGCCATATCTTCCAATGGCTTTAAATCCGGTTTCTCATATTTTACATGTGTAGCACGCCGGATGCTCTGCAATATATCTTCTCTGCTGCTCATAATTTACTTCACTTTACCTTTCTTCCACATTTCATTGAAACTCTCCTTAGCAAATTTCGGCATTTCACGTCCTTTCCCCCAGTCATTCAATCCGTTATAGATAAGAAAACGCGGCACTCCGTTTACCAATGGCGCCCATTTTAATGCCATATTGAATATCGAAGGGCGGTTCATCATGAATTCCATGCCACCGGACATTACCTTTTTCATCCGGTCTGCCTTACCCAATTTATCCAAATCCTGGCGCCACAAATAGATCTGCTCCGCCAAATCCACTTTAGCCGGACATACAAACGAACAGGAATAACACAAAGAACAAGCCGACACATTGTCATAATAATGTAACGGCGCCTTCAACATCCCCAGGTTAATCCCGATAGGGCCGGGAATAAAATAAGTATAAGAGTACCCCCCACTACGTCTATATACAGGACATGTATTCATACAGGCTCCACAACGAATACAATTCAAAGTCTTGATATGCTTTGGGTCGGCTAATATCTTACTACGTCCGTTATCTACAATAATAATATGAAGTTCCCCACCCTCTCTAGGCTTTCGATAATGAGAAGTATATGTAGTAATGGGTTGTCCTGTAGCCGAACGGGCCAACAAACGGGTGAACACTCCCAATGATTCACGATCCGGCACAATTTTTTCCATACCAAAAGCCGCAATCTGTAATTTAGGCTGGGAAGTACCCATATCCGCATTTCCTTCATTGGTACATACCACAATCTCACCAGTAGAAGCTACAGCAAAGTTAGCACCTGTCATAGCCGCCTCAGCATGAATAAATTTCTGACGAAGATTTTTCCGGGCTGCATGTGTAAGGTAAGTAGGGTCAAAATTTCCTTTCTCCGTACCCATCTCTCGCTCGAAAAGCTCACCTACCTGTTCACGTTTGATATGAATAGCAGGCAATACAATATGGCTCGGCTTCAGATGCATCAATTGCAAGATACGCTCTCCCAAGTCGCTTTCTACCACTTCAATCCCTTTGCTTTCCAAAAAGGGATTAAGTTCACACTCCTCGGCCAACATGGATTTGCTTTTTATAAAATGCTTCACTCCGTGCTGGTTCAGAATATTGTAGACAATGTTACAATACTCATCCGCATCCTTTGCCCAATAGACATGAGCTCCGTTAGCACGCGCATTGTTTTCAAACTCCACCAATAATTCGTCCAAATGGCTGTTACTATATAGTTTAGTAGCACATGCCATATTACGCAATTCCTCCCATTCGGGAACTTCTTTACTCAGTCTGTCACGCTTTGCCCTAACCAGCCAAAGTGTTTCGTCATGCCATGCGGCCTGTTTCTTGTTTTTCAGAAACTCCGCAGCTGCTTTTGAATGTTTCGTACTCATAATCCTGCCGCTAAGATTTCAACAATGTGCAATGTCTTGATAGGAAGTTTGTCACGGGCAATGATACCATTCTGATGCATCAGGCACGAACTGTCGGCCCCCACAATGTATTCAGCACCGGTAGCAATATGACGCATCACCTTGTCATGCCCCATCTGCACGGAAACCGCATCTTCCTCTACGGCAAACATACCGCCGAAACCGCAACATTCGTCTTTGCGTTCCGGTTCCACAACTTCCACTCCTTCTACTAAAGAGAGCAAATCACGCAATTTGCTGAAATAAGGAATATTAAGTTCGCTGGCAGAAGAAAGTTTCATCAATCTCACTCCATGACAACTGTTTTGCAGACTCACTTTATGTGGAAACTTGGCTTTCAACGAAGAAGGCTTGACGATATCATGAATAAACTCACAGATATCATATATCTTACCTTCGCTGGCACACCGATGTTTGTCTTCTTTCAACAGACGACTGTAGTTATCACGCACAAAAACGACGCAACTGGCCGAAGGGCCCACTATATAATCGTAATTCTTAAACTGTTCGTCAAAATGACGGGCCAAATCTACCGCTTTATTCTCGAAACCTGCATTCGCCATCGGTTGGCCGAACAAGTCTGATTGAGAGGATAATCCACGTCCACTCCCAAACTTTTCAGCAGCTTGTACGAGGCTATCCCCACCTGCGGATATACCGCATTGATATAACAAGGAATAAATAAACCTACTTTCATTGTCATTAGTTAATATGTGTCCTATATTGAATAACAAAGTTAGAGGATATTTGTTAAGAAAACAACGAGATTTCTAACGAATAATGAAGCGGAATAGGTAAAAAGCATAATATTGTGAGCAAAAGCCTTACTAATAAAAAAGTACTCCCCGCGAATCACTTCGCAGGGAGCACTTTTAACTAATAACTAACTTTGTGGTTTACGTAATTTCTATATGACTAACTTATAGTGCAAAGATAGAGGTTAGGGACCACATCCACAATCACTTCATTTAGGTATTCTATCTTATTCCACTCACCATTTGTAGGTATTATAAGTTCATCTTCACCTCGCTTAGTTCAACCAGTTTATTTACGATAGCGTAAATAGTCAATCCGGCAGGTGAATGTATTTGTAGCTTGCGCGCAATATTCCGACGGTGAGTCATCACCGTATGAATGGAGAGGAACAGTTTTTCCGCCGTTTCCTTATTTGTCATCCCACGTACCACGCAACAAATAATTTCTTTCTCACGCTGGCTCAACGCTTCCTGTTCGCCATCTGTTTCATCCACACCAAGATTCATCAGGTCTACTAACTTTTTATTTAAAACTTCGATGTCATCATATAGCGCTATACTCTCATCGTATCCCTTCAACAGATTGGTATCTGTGACTGAACACAACAAAGAAACGCATTTGACAGATGCCTGTGGATAGTTCGATTTGAACTCGTCCACGTTAAACCATCCTCCGAAAGTAGGATTTATGATTAGAATATCCGGCTGATGTCCCTGCATACAATTTTGCAGTCCTTCAAGAGAAGTTATTTCCACCGGCTGTATTATAAGATCAGGCATGCGCTTCAGCACAGCCACAAGTCCGCTACGCACAATGACTGAAGTTTCGGCCACCGCAACGTGCACAAGTTCTGTCCGTTTCATTTCCCCTCCTTTTCCAGCCTAAGTACAGCAGGCACAAACAAGTAATCCTCTACGCGGCAATGAGATGCCAAATCTTGTTCACAACTGAATATGTCGAATAATACGGCGTTCAACAAATGGTTATTTCCTTTTGCCGGATAATATTTAATAATGATGTTTTTTAACTCAGTCAGTGTCGCATCTATCTGATCATGCCTGCGGGCAAACTGTGAGATACGGAATCCTCCCGTTTCTCGTCCCGTCATCAGATTCTCTACATAAGTAAACACATTCATATCTTCATAATCCATGTGTTTACGCACTTCTCCGGCATACTGATCAAAAAATTTCAGAATGAGAAATGCAACCTCGTTTTCCGTGGAACAATCTATAGCTTCTATCAATTTACGGCGTATGGTAGGCAGACAGAAATCAAGGAAATAATGATGTGCCTGTTTTAAATAATTCATCAATGAAGGCATAGAAATATCCTTCACATCATCCTCCATCCGGTCGCTATCTTCAATCATGAAGTTTACCACCGCAAGGAAAGTACGACAATCCACTCCATTTTCACGGCACACCTCCTGTACTGTCTTGTCTCCAAACCCTAACGAAAGATCAAAACGGCTCATTACCTGTAGCAATGTATAGTTATCACAGATAAGATAACTCATTTTGTCCGTCGGAGTATATTTACTTGTTTTATACATAGTTATGTTTTTTGTTTCTCTTTATGGCCGCAAAGTTACGGAAAATCACCAGGGTTATCAATCACTATAAATAGGTATTTTCTCTTGTACCCATAATTCCCGTTCAACCGGCCAATGCCAGTCTTTTAATTATACATTAATATATAGCCGTTAAGATAAGTGGCAAGAAGCAACCACAAAAGATAAGGAACAAAAAGATATGCCGAAGATTTCCTCACCGGATAACTTTCTATCATATAATAAATAACAAGCACATCCAGCACCAGAATATTTGCAAAACCTAGCAACGGACTCCGAAAATAAAAGAAGAAAATGCTCCATGTAAAATTAAACAGAAGCTGGAATCCGAATAATCTGATAATCATTTGTCGTCTTATTGTCCATATATGCCAAATCAACCCGATAGAAATTCCCATGCACAGATAGATAAAACTCCAAGCAATGGGAAAAGCTATATCAGGGGGGGTACAAGAAGGTTTTTCCAATGCAGGATACCAGTTGAGTATAGACTCCGACTGAAAATAAGAAGCAGTACAGCCTACACCAAAACAGATAAGTATAGCAATCAGTATGGGGATTATTCTTTTCATAAGGAGAATTATTTCTATTTATGCCATAATTAACAAACCAACCTCCGGATTTGTTGCAGAAACAGAACACTTCTCCCCTGCAGGTATCTAAAAAACGTGCTCCCATTCGTTCGCTTACGATGGGAGCACTTACAACACAAAAACTAAACTAGACTTAACTAAACTATTCTATTAAGAAGTTTCACAACTTCCCTTGTCTATGCTGCAAATATAAAAAGATTATTTCTTTTTTTGCAAAAGGATATCGACAAAATATCAACTTTTATCATTCAAATATCACATTTTTCAAACAGAATGACTATTCAAATATATCTGTAACTCCTGTTTATAACTATCGGAAATCGGAATATACTCTTTACCGAAAACAATCCGCCCCCGATCAAGCACCTTAATTTTACTCTTTTGCACTATAAACGAGCGATGTACGCGAATAAAACGACTGGAAGGAAGCTTCTCTTCCATAGCTTTCATACTGATAAGTGACAGGATAGCTTTCGGCTCATCCTCCACATGTATTTTAATATAATCCTTCAACCCTTCTATATACAATATCCGGTCTAAAGCAATTCGGAGCAATTTATAATCACTTTTTACATATATACAATCATCCGCCTCATCGGCATCAACACCATTATCCGCCTTTTGTTTCAATTCATACCATTGCACCGCTTTATTCACTGATTGCAAAAAATCGACATAGCTGATAGGTTTCAACAAATAGTCCAAGGCATTGACTTTATAACTATCCAAGGCATACTGTCCGAATGCAGTAGTAAAAATAATTCTTGTTTCAGGACTGACCATGCGTGAAAACTCCAAACCGTTCAACTCGGGCATTTGAATATCAAGGAACAAGACATGCACCTCCTCGTGAAGAGGAATTTCTGTCATAGCTTGCACCGCACTGGAATACCTCCCTACCAACCGGAGGAAAGACGTTTTTTCCACATAGCTTTTCAGCAATTCCAAAGCCAGCGGCTCATCATCTACAATAGCACAATTCAGTATCATAAACTTTTAGTCTGTATAGTTAATATAGAAGAATATACCTGTCCGTTTTCACTGATCCCTTTTATCCATTCGTAATGTCCCGGATAAATCAGTTCTAACCGCTTGCTTACCTGTTCCAGCCCCACTCCACTTCCACTTTTATCTTGCCCGGACTTCGGATGATTGCTGTTAAGGATCTCACATCTCACCGTACCATCCGTATGCCCAAAGATAGAGATACTGATAAAACTGTCTACCGTGGGGCTGATACCATGCTTGAAGGCATTTTCTATCAGCGATATGAAAATAAGGGGAGCGATTTGCAACGCACCTCCAGAGTCTGCCTCCAAATTCACACTCACTTCTACCTGCTGTGGCAAGCGGATACGCATCAGAGCTACATAATTACGGATAAAGTCCAATTCTTTTTCAAGCGGAACAAAAGTCTGCTGATTGTCATAAAGCACATGCCGCAACAATTTACTCAGCTCTTGTACTGCCTCTTGTGCCTTGTCACTATTAAAAGCAATCAAAGCATAGATATTATTTAATGTATTGAGCAGAAAATGAGGATTCAACTGGTTCTTCAAGTTTTTCAGTTCCGCTTCCGTCTTTTGTCTCTCCGCTTCTATCAACCGCTCTTCCGCCTGACGCCAACGCAGGCTGGTACGAATGGCCGCACCCAATCCGGCAACAAAATCATCATCCCCATATCCCGCGCATAAAATATCCAACGGGGCGGAATATGACGTGCAAACTCAGGAGGCGGAGGAGCGCTTATACTTTCCAGAAATACATGAAGAAGCACACTCAGACAAAGTATCAGCACGGCATTGCTCAGAATATACTTACGCATTTCGTCCGTGAACATATAGCGGGGAACCAGACACAAGTAATTGACATAGAAGATAATAAAATAGCACAAAGGAACACAACTATGCCTCAAGAATTGGGCCAGATTGAAGCCGCTTCCACGGTCCATGAATACAAGCGGAAAGCCAAAAACGAGCAACCAACTGACAATATGGATACTCATTTCCAAAAAACGTCGTTGTGAAAATAACTGTTTCATACAGGCAAAGATAAGAAAGATTAGATTAGAAATAAGATTTCCATGATTCTTATTCCATAAAATAAGACTGGCAGGAATCAGTGAAGCAAAATTGATTTACAAAAAACATTATAAACAGATAATCGGGAAAAGACCGGAACCCAACTAGCATTCCCATAAATCAATTCTGCTTCACCCCCACACCTTTTCATCCCTACTCGTAACGCAAAGCGTCTATCGGATCCAAATCTGCAGCTTTCTTCGCCGGATACCATCCGAAAAATACACCGGTGACGGTACATACCAGAAATGAAAGCAACACACTCCAAGGCTGGATAAATACAGGCCAATGTGCTATCGTTTTAATCATAAAACTGGCTCCACAACCGATAATCACTCCTATCAGCCCCCCGTGATACTGATCAGGATAGCCTCTATCAAAAACTGGCTCAGGATATCTACTCCTCGAGCCCCGACCGACATACGCAAACCAATTTCACGAGTACGCTCTGTTACAGACACATACATGATATTCATGATACCGATACCACCGACCACCAAAGATATACCGGCAATACAAGCCAACAAGGTAGTCATCAGGTCTGTTGTAGTGTTGAGCATACTACTCAGCTCCTGCTGGGTGCGGATGGTAAAGTCATCATCATCCGTTTCTTTCAGCTTATGTTCACGACGCAGAATGGTCGTTATCTCATCTACAGCCTCATCGGTCATATCTTCTGTCAGAGCCGAAGCAAAAATTCCACTTAGGTAAGTCTGTGCCAGCAATCGTTTCATCACCGTACTGTAAGGAGCCAGTACCACATCGTCCTGGTCCATGCCCATCGAGTTATACCCTTTTGATTTCAGCACACCAATTACCCGGAAAGGAATTTGATTACAACGAATCACTTTCCCTATCGGATCCGATCCGTCGGGAAAAAGATTATCGACAATGGTTTTACCGATAACACAAACCTTGGCTGCCGTACGGATGTCATTCTCGGTAAACATCTCCCCCTGTTCCACGGTGAGCTGACGTATGGTAAGATAATCCATACTTACACCACTCACCGAAGACGGGTAGTTGTTGGCCCCCGCAACAAGTTGTCCCGAAGAAGAAACGTTGGGACTAATGCCGGAGAGATTAGTACACTCTTCGCTCAACTTTTCATAATTTTCCAGTTTCAGTGTCTGCATGGCCGAAGGGTCTTGGCGGACCCCTCCACGCATCTCTGCTCCCGGATGAATCATAATCATGTTTGACCCCATCTCCGAGATTTGTTGCTGGATGCTCTTTTTCGAGCCCTGACCGATGGCAAGCATAGCAATGACTGATGCCACACCGATGATGATCCCCAACATGGTGAGGAAAGCGCGGAGCTTGTTGTTGGCAAGAGCCCGGAGAGCTATTTTAAATAGATTCGTTCCGTTCATAATGATTCTTTTTTATGGTTAGTCCTCATCATTCTTGGGCAAGGCAGCCAGCGCGGCAGCGGCCGAAAGTATCTGAGGATTGATGGTATCTTCCACTACATGTCCGTCACGCAAGCGGATATTACGGCTGCTATACTGGGCTATTTCGGGATTGTGAGTGACAAAAATAAGTGTACGGCCTTCGGCGTGTAACTTTTGGAAAAGTACCAGAATTTCGAAAGAGGTACGGGTATCCAGATTACCGGTCGCTTCATCAGCCAAAATAACGGCAGGATTATTCACCAGAGCACGGGCAATGGCCACACGCTGCATCTGTCCGCCGGACATTTGGTTGGATTTATGTTCCAAACGGTCACCTAGCCCCACGGCTATCAGTGATTCAATGGCACGTTTCCGTCTTTCGGAAGCCGATACGGACGAGTTATACATCAAGGGCAACTCCACATTCTCTACGGCAGTCGTCTTAGGCAACAGATTATAGTTCTGAAATACAAAACCTATTTTACGGTTGCGCAACACAGCCCGCTGAGGTTTGCTCATGGTACGCACGGACACACCATCCAACAGGTATTCACCACTGGTAGGGGTATCAAGACATCCCAAAGTATTCAGCAGAGTGGACTTGCCGGAACCAGAAGTACCCATGATAGTGACAAACTCTCCTTCATAAATGGTAAAAGAGATGCCACGCAGAGCGTGGACGGTTTCATCGCCTACCTGGAAGTTCCGTTTTATATTTTGTAATTCGATTATCTTTTTCATATGATTTATTCTTTCAATGTAAACGGAAGCATTACCTTTTATTACTTGTTCTTTTTCTTATTGCTTCCCGGAGGGCCTGGCATGAACGGACTTCTCTCACCTTCTCCGGCAGACGGCTCTTCCATTCCAGGCATAGCACCTTTCACTACCGTTTCTGTCACTACCGGCGTATTTTCAGTGATGCCACTCACAATCTCTGTCTTGCTGCCATCAGTAATACCTATTTTCACAGGATGGGCGGTAAAGGTATTGTTATCCAGTGTCCACACTTTATGACTGCTCTGACAATCGTTTATCTTACGACCTCCCACTATGTCTTTGTTGGGAGTAAAGCGCAAAGCCTTGTTGGGAACGGTCAACACATTATCCTTGGTCAATGTATAAATGGTAGCGTTGGCGGTAAGACGCGGTTTCAGTTTCAAATAGGGATTATCAGCTGTTATCACTACCTCATAAGTAACTACAATGGTACTGGTGGTTGTTGAAGAGCTGCTGCTCGTGCTGTTCGTACTTCCCAAACGAACCTGTCTGACTACTCCTTCGAACACATCGTCGGGATAAGCATCCACGGTAAAGGTTACACGGGCTCCTTCCTCCACCCCGGCAATATCGGCTTCATCCACATCGGCCACCACCTGCATCTTGGTCAAGTCGGCAGCGATGGTGAACAGTGTCGGAGTTTCGAAACCGGATGCTACGGTCTGTCCTTCTTCCACATCACGGCTGGTTACCACTCCATCGATAGGCGAGGTGATGGTTGCGTATGACAGGTTACGCTCAGCCTTTGCCAGAGCCGCCTTGCTTTGCTCCAATGCACTTTGGGCACGTTGGAAATTATAAACCGTTTCTTCATAGTCCATATCGCTGATTAATTGCTTCTCGTGCAGTTTACGGTTGCGGTCATATAATTTCTTTTTGGTAATCGTACTCGGCCTATTGCCGTCATAAGTGGCCTTTGCCGACTGAAGTTCACTTTGCAGTGTCACTTTATCCATCTCGGCTATCAATTCTCCTTTCTTTACCACAGAATTGTAATCCACATAAATCTTGTCAATAATACCAGATACCTGCGTACCCACTTCCACCTCTGTCACCGGCTCTATGGTTCCGGTAGCAGTAATGAAATTGCTGACATTACCTTTCGTTACGGTTTCCGTTGCGAAATCGACCGTACTTTTTCCCTCCGGTCCGCCAAGCATCCAGAAACCGCCTGCCACGACCACTACGGCTACCGCTGTAGTAAGGATCATTTTCTTCTTTTCCATAATATAATATGTATAGCGTTATGATTATAATTTTATATCCTGACCTGCATAGAAGTTCAGTAGAGTCCGATCCAAGATAGCCATATACTTGGCCTGAATACGTTGCTGCTGTGCACTGAGCAGGTTATTTTTCTCGGTAAGCAACTCTACGGTATTCTTCATTCCCAAGTTGAATTGCTCGCTGACCATCTCATAACTGGCCTGGCTACTTTTCAGCTTACTCTCAGCCGCCGCATATTGCTCTTGAGCATTAGTAGCGTCCAACCACAGACTTTCTATATTCTTATAGAGTTCCTTTTGCTTGTTTATCAAATCGAGTAGACTACTATCATATTGCAAACGTGCCTTCTGCACAGCACTTTTGTTCTGGCGATTATCAAAAATCGGAATGTTTATATTCAATCCTATCATATTATTCCAGCCATATTTCATTTGTTTGCTCCAGCTATTATCACTGGCACTGTTTGTCATACTCCCCGTAGATGCACTCAGACTGATGGTAGGGAGATAGCCGGCTTTAGCCACTGATATGTCCAATTTGGAATTCTCTATGCTCAACTTGCTGCTTTGAATTTCCGGACGTGATGCCAAAGCCTGCTGATAAACATCCTCCTGAGCAGGTAACGGTTGCAAAACATGTTCATCGGCGAGTTCGGGAAGAACCAAATCCATTTCTTCCGTACCATCCAGCTCCAACAACTGCTTCAACTGCAATTTATAGTCACGCAAGGAACTTTCGGAGATCACCAACTGATATTTGTCACTGCCTACCTGTGATTCCAATTGTGCCAAATCGGCTTTTGAAATACTTCCTTTATGAAAGAGTTCTTTGCCCCTGTCGTATGTAGCTTGGCTCACCTGTAAGGTGTTCTGGTTAATTTTCACCGACTCGTCGGCATAAAGTATCTGGATGAATATTTGTGCAATCTGCTCTTGCAAAGAGTTTTCTGTTTCGGCTACGGTAAGCCCTGCAATCTGCTGACCCGTCTTCTTTTGTTTGATGGCATTCAACCGTTTGTTACCATTCCACAATGTCCATTGTGCATTCAGACCATAGTTTCCATTATAAGTGGTTTTACTGTCACTACTGATGATTTCCGTTCCGCTTACCGTGTTACTGGTTTCCTGATACGGACGGTTCGTCACATTCTGTCCTGTACTGAACGACAGACTGGGAAATAGTGCGGCTTTGGCGGTTTTCACGTCTACAGAACTCTCTTCCAGTGAGATTTTGTCCTGCTGCAATTGGATATTTTTCTCCAATGCATAGTCAATACAGTCGTCCAGCGTCCACTTTTTTGGCCTCTTGCGCGGAAACCGAAGTGACCGCGACCCAAATCATTACGAAATATACTACTCGTTGTCTCATCCTTTTTACTATTTAATTTGTTTGTACAAAAGTAGAGGACTGTGATTTTTTTAGCAATAAATATAGATTTGTGGAATATTTCTATGGACAAAAACTTGCTTTTTACCGATAAAGTGTTTTTCTTTGTAATTATTACAACTTTAAGATAAATTTATGAATGATTCTTTGTTGACACGCATCTGGATATTCTATCGCGACGGCTTTCGCGAGATGACCTTGGGACGTACCCTTTGGACGATTATTCTTATCAAACTATTCATCATGTTCTTTATTCTAAAACTTTTCTTCTTTCCCTCCTTCCTTGGCGGGAAGACAACGGAAGAGAAGCAACAGTATGTAGGCGAGGAGTTAATAGAACGGGCAAATCCATAAACATTTAAATAAATCAGAAAGTTATGTTTGAAAACATTGACACTTCATTAATTGACTGGTCAAGAGCACAGTTCGCTCTAACGGCCATGTATCACTGGCTTTTCGTACCTCTCACTTTGGGATTAGCTGTGATAATGGGGCTCATGGAGACCTTTTATGTAACAACAGGTAAGGAATTCTGGAAGAACACAGCTAAATTCTGGATGAAACTGTTTGGAATCAATTTCGCCGTAGGTGTTGCCACCGGTCTGATTCTGGAATTCGAGTTCGGAACTAACTGGAGTAACTATTCCTGGTTTGTGGGCGATATCTTCGGAGCCCCACTGGCTATCGAAGGAATCTGGCATTTTTATGGAAGCCACTTTCATTGCCGTCATGTTCTTCGGCTGGAACAAAGTGAGCAAGCGTTTCCATCTGGCATCCACCGGCTCACCGGACTGGGAGCAACGATCTCCGCTTGGTGGATTCTGGTCGCCAATGCCTGGATGCAATACCCCGTAGGGATGGCTTTCAATCCCGAAACAGTAAGAAATGAAATGGTGGACTTTGCAGCTGTCGCCCTCTCTCCCATGGCTATCGCCAAGTTCTTCCACACAGTGTTAAGCAGCTGGATGCTGGGAGCCGTTTTTGTAGTAGGAATAAGTTGCTGGTATTTACTGCGCAACCGTCAGAAGGAGTTCGCTCTGAGCAGTATTAAAGTTGCCGCCGCCGTAGGTCTGTTCGCCTCTCTCGTCACTGCATGGACGGGGGATATTTCGGGAGTACAGGTAGCCAAAGTGCAACCTATGAAAATGGCTGCCGCTGAAGGATTGCACGATGGCGGAAACGGAGTACCCTTCACCATTGCAGGCGATTTGAAAATCCCCAAAATGCTTTCTATCCTTGCCACTCACGACATAGACGGTTATGTACCGGGTATCAACAATCTGCTGGAAGGTGGTTATCAGATGCCCGACGGTACAACGGCTTTATCGGCCGAAGAGAAAATTAAACGCGGACAGATTGCCATCGCCGCCCTGGATGCATTCCGCAAAGCGCATAAGGCAGGTGACGAAGCAAGTGCCGCAGCAGCTCGCAAGACATTGGACGAAAACGTGAAATATTTTGGTTACGGATATATCAAGGATCCTGCCCATCTGGTTCCTAATGTAGGACTTACTTTCTGGTCATTCCGGATCATGGTGGGGCTGGGAGGTTATTTCATCCTGTTCTTTATTATAGTACTGATTGTATCGAAAAAAGAGAAACTGGCTGATATGCGATGGTTGCAACGGGTGGCTTTGTGGACTATTCCACTAGCCTATATCGGCAGTCAGGCAGGCTGGGTGGTAGCCGAAGTGGGGCGCCAGCCATGGGCCTATACAGGATATGTTGCCTGTAGGAGCAGCCATCTCCAAATTGCAGACAGGTTCCGTACAGCTTACTTTCTTTATCTTCCTTCTATTGTTTACCGTTCTGCTCTTTGCTGAAATAGGTATCATGCTGAAGGCCATCAAGAAAGGACCGGAGGGAATTAAGAATTAAGGAATAAATGAAACAGGTGGAAATAATTCAGGCTGCGCAATAAATGGGCTACATACAGGAGATTAATTCCGCCATCAAGTCATTCTTTTTTTTAGTTCAAGTTTCTCTAATTCTATTTTTCAATATTCAATTCTCAATTTTTAATTTAGAATATTATGGACTATATATTTCTACAAAATTATTGGTGGTTCCTAGTATCGTTACTGGGTGCTTTGTTGGTGTTCCTACTCTTTGTGCAGGGTGGCAACTCTTTGCTGTTCACGCTGGGACGCAATGACGAAGAACGTGCCTTGCTGGTAAACTCCACAGGACGCAAGTGGGAGTTTACTTTTACCACCCTTGTCACTTTCGGCGGCGCCTTCTTCGCTTCTTTCCCGCTGTTCTACAGTACCAGCTTTGGCGGTGCTTACTGGTTGTGGATGATTATTCTTTTCAGTTTCGTATTGCAAGCTGTTTCATACGAGTTCCAGTCCAAGCTGGGCAATCTGCTGGGCAAACATACTTACCAATGGTTTCTGGTTATAAATGGTATTGTAGGGCCTCTATTGCTGGGAGGTGCGGTAGCCACATTCTTTACCGGCTCCAATTTCCTGGTTAATAAAGGAAACATGGGTAATGAGCTGATGCCTGTCATCAGCAGTTGGGCAAACGGATGGCACGGACTGGATGCGCTGACCAATCCTTGGAATCTGGTCTTGGGATTTGCCGTATTCTTCCTGGCCCGCCTTTTGGGCAATCTTTATTTTATCAATAACATCCGGGATAAAGACTTAATCCCCCGCTGCCGCCGTCAGCTTATAACAGATGCTATTCCTTTCCTTATTCTATTTCTGGCATTTGTTATCCGTACTTTATTGGCTGATGGTTTCGCTGTAAATCCCTAGACAAAAAGAAGTTTATATGGAACCTTACAAGTATTTCATCAATCTGATGGATATGCCTCTATTGCTGGTATTGTTCCTATCAGGCGTTGTCGGGGTACTTTGGGGTATCGGAAGGGCTGTCTTCAGCAAGACTGCGACCAATGGTATCTGGTTTACCGGAATAGGAGTTGTATTGACTGTATTAGCTTTATTGCTTTGTGCGGGATATAATAATACGGCTTATTACCCGTCCACAGCCGATCTACAAAGTTCGCTGACCTTGGCAAACAGTTGCTCCAGCGAATTTACCCTGCGCACCATGGCATACGTTTCCATTCTGGTACCTTTCGTTCTGGCCTATATTATTTATGCTTGGCGTGCCATAGACCGCAAGCCCATTACAGCAAAGGAACTGGAACAAGACGGACACGCTTATTAAAGAGTCTTAATGGATTATAGTGAAGGCATCCTGTTTTGCAAATAGCTGTAAACAGGATGCCTTTCTATGTTAAATAACATTGTTTCAACCTATAAAATGAAGAGAATATCTTGCAAATTTCCGAAATATCCGTACCTTTGCATTGTGTTTTTCATAGTATTAGATGTAAGGTTAACAAAGGTTGGAGCAAGGCGTTGCTCCTTTTTTTATATCTATAGGAGACATAGCATCCATAGTTGATTCATTTCCCATCTAGAAAGTTATTTTCGTTTAAACTCTTCATCTAAAAGAAATATTATGATACAAGTGATGCATACAGTTGCGGATTACGTGCATGATGCCAAATATAAGATGCCGGATAGACCCCTTCCTTGTTTTTATCAAGGATTTCTTTCAAAATACTGCATTTGTTCTCGCCCGTCACTAGAAAACAGGTATGCCGGGCTTCTATCAAGGGACGTCCCGTCATGCATATACGCACTGTTTTATTATAAGGATTGACGGACACCTCATACGGTTCCCCGGCGGTAAGAAGTTCCTGATGGTCGGGGAAAATGGATGATGTATGCCCGTCCTCTCCTATCCCTAATAATACAAAATCAAAAACAGGCACACCGTCCACGGTCGGAACGGTGGTCTTGACTATGGAAGAATACTGTTTGGCTTCTTCTTCGGGAGCGTCCTCACCCACAATACGGTAGCAATGACTGGCAGGAATACCTACCTTACTAAACAACAGACGATAGGCCAAGCCAAAGTTGCTCTGATCATCGCCAGGTGGCACACAACGCTCGTCTACCCAATAGAAATAAATACGGGACCAAGGGGTATATGCGGCATATTCACGCTCCCAAACCTCAAAAAGTGTGGCAGGAGTAGTCCCTCCGGAAAGAGCAATGGTAAAAGGCCGTTCAAGCTCTTTATCCATCGCTTCCAATATATGAGTTATCAAGGTTTGCGACGCTTGTACAGGCGACGCATAAAAGTTATGGTCAATCATCTTATTCACTATTTATTACTTAGAGTTTGCTGTTTTAAATTTACTATCCACAGATGACGACTTACAATTTACAGTATAAATTGGAATGTGTCAGATTCTTGCACGGGTTTGTCCATTCGGAATGACTGCGGTTGATCAATACATCCGCTTCTTTCGGTCCCCATGTTCCTGCAGGATACCCATAAAGAGGAGTTTCGGGATGCTTCTTCCAATAATCCAGAATCTTATCAAAGTAAGTCCAGCTCTCGTCCACAGCATCGGAACGGGTAAAAAGTGTAGGATCACCCACCAGACTGTCTTCCAACAGGCGTACATACGCATCCCCGTTTCCTGATCGTGCTGGTCATAGCTGAAGTCCATCTCCATGGTTCCCATGTAGAAACCGGCACCAGGTTCTTTCATGGCTATGCGCTGAAGAATTCCCTCGTCGGGTTGAATACGGATAATCAGTTCCTCACCTTTGTAAAAGCCTTCCTTCATTTGGAACATCTGCATAGGAGCAGGTTTGAAATGAACCACAATTTCGGTCACCTTGGTAGGCATCTGCTTTCCGGTACGGATATAAAAAGGCACTCCCTGCCAACGCCAGTTATCCACATACAGACACATCGCCACGTAGGTATCTGTACGGGAATCAGGACGAACATTCTTTTCTTCACGATAACCGATACGGTCATCACCAGCAATATATTGTCCGCGGATAACATTATCACGGATATACTTATCAGTCAGCGGACGAAGGGATTGGTAGACCTTGATCACCTCGTTACGGAAACCATTCTTGTCAAACTTGGCCGGTGGTTCCATGGCAGTAATAGCAAGCAACTGCATCAAATGGTTCTGTACCATATCGCGCAGAGCTCCCGCCCCGTCATAATATCCTCCGCGAGTACCTATACCCATATTTTCCACCGCAGTGATTTCTACATAATCTATATAGTTACGGTTCCATATCGGTTCGTAAATAGTACTTCCAAAACGGGTCACCATAATATTCTGCACCGTTTCCTTGCCCAAAAAATGATCGATGCGGTAGATATCCTCTTCTTTAAAATAAGCGGCATAGATTTTATTTAGTTTCTGAGCGGAAGCCAGGTCGTATCCGAAAGGCTTCTCGACAATGATACGCTTTAATCCAGGCTTTTTCAACAAGCCCGCATCATGCAGACATTTCGGAATCAATTCATAAAGCAAGGGCGGAGTTGCCAGATAGAACAAATAGTTCCCATTATTCTCATATTGAGGCGAAAGCTCCTTCAAACGGTCATTCAACAGAAAATAAGTGGTTTCGTCAGCTGGGTCCATGGACTGGTAATGAACAGTAGAGAGAAAATCGTCCAATGTTTCCATTTCCTCTTTAGTAAGAAAACCGAATTTTATCAGTTCTTCTTTCAGATAGGCACGATAGGTCTCGTCCGTGTATGCAGTACGGGCACAGCCGATAATGGCAAAATGCTCGGGGAAGCGTTTCCCGTTATGTATCTTTATCAAGGCAGGCATCAGTTTGCGCCGGGTTAAATCACCGGATGCACCGAAGATGACCAAAATAAACTATGTGGTAAACTCATGATTCTTTCTTTTAAAAATGAATGTATAATGCTTTGTGTTGCGACATATCAATAGTTGTCTTCCCAATGTTCGTGGAAAAATTCCCCCGTGGACTGTCCACACGCTCGAAAGTATGAGCTCCGAAATAATCACGCATCGCTTGAATCATATTGGCTGGGGAATGGTTGGTGGTCAGACCTAAAAAATAATTCAACGCTGCGGAAAGTACAGGTACGGGCAACCCTTCTCTCAACATGACACCGATGTATTTCTTCCACGCGGGCAGGGCTTCCATTACTTCCCGTCCGAAATGCTCGTCCAGCAACAGATGCGACAATCCCGGTGCACGGTGATAGGCCTCGGCAATGTCGTTCAGAAAAGCAGAACGAATAATGCATCCGGCGCGCCACAACAGCGCGATAGTGGAAAGATTCAACTTCCAGCCATATTGCTCACTGGCAGTGCACATCAGAGCAAACCCTTGCGCATAGCCTATCAGACGAGCCACATATAAGGTACTTTCCAATCCGATCACCGTATCCTGATAATTATATACCGGATGATTCTCCACATGCATATAATGTTTGGACATCAGCACGCGCAAGTTCTTCTCTGCCGACAGATTACGGGCAAAAACCGCCTCGGCAATCACGCCCAGTGGTGTATTTAGTTGTAGGGAGTTAATGACACTCCAGCGACCCGTTCCTTTTTGTCCTGCAGCATCCAGAATGTTATCGAGCAAATAATCGCCTCCTTCTTCTTTATGACGCAGAATGGCCGAAGTAATCTCTATCAGGTAACTATGCAGACGTCCTTTGTCCCATTGTTCAAAAATATCCGCCATCTGTTCATTCTTCAACGCCAGCAGGTGCTTCATGGCGAAATAAGTTTCAGCAATCAGCTGCATATCCCCATATTCTATGCCATTATGCACCATTTTTACATAGTGGCCTGCGCCACCGGGACCTACCCACTCACAACACGGAGTACCATCCTCAGCTTTTGCCGCAATACTTTTCAGCATCGGCTGAATGACTGGCCATGCCTCTTGCGCACCACCGGGCATGATGGACGCTCCATGCAAAAGCACCCTCCTCACCTCCTGAAATGCCGCAACCTACAAAGTACATTCCTTTATCATAAAGTTCCTTTACACGACGTTCCGTATCTTCATAATAAGAGTTGCCTCCGTCAATGAGGATATCACCCTTTTCCATCAAAGGAAACAGCTTGCCCGTCAGTTCATCGACAGCGGGACCCGCCTGTACCATCAAAAAGGATGACACGCGGAGTTTTCAGTGCTTCGACAAAATCTGTCAGTTCATTACTGCCTATGATGCCTTTTCCTTTGGCGCGGTTGGCTATAAAGTGTTCCACTACATTTTCTTCTTTTTCCAGGAACGGTACGGTTCCATACTACAACCTTCCATCCCTTGTTGGCAAGATTCAGAGCAAGGTTCTGCCCCATCACACCTAATCCGATTAATCCTATATCTGCCTTTTCCATAAATTATTCTTTTTATATTTAACAATTTGATAGGTTATTTGTTCAATAATTCTATCTTTGCAATTTGAATAATAACACATTATCATGAAGAGGTTAAAAATCGGCTTATTAGCCCGAATTATCATCGCCATCACATTGGGTATAGGATTCGGAAACGTTCTTCCCGGCGAATTGGTCAGAGTATTTGTGACTTTCAACGGAATCTTCAGCGAATTTTTGGGTTTCATCATTCCGCTGATTATTCTCGGGCTGGTCACTCCTGCCATTGCCGATATCGGTAAGGAGGCAGGAAAGATGCTGGTGATAACGACATTGGTAGCATACAGCGCCACGTTGTTCTCCGGTTTCCTGTCTTATTTCACCGGAGTGACTTTTTTCCCTTCCATGATTACTCCGGGAGCACCGATAGAACAAATC
>VOFD01001873.1_pt1 | contig 40163 bp, 45 predicted proteins | sample 5384101 | NCBI WGS metagenome assembly VOFD01 (sample SAMN12384723, study PRJNA508395) | human gut metagenome | isolation source: healthy gut C | host: Homo sapiens
AAAGGGGGACACCGTGATGGTATCCCCCTTTTTTTGTTGTATGACGATTGCGATTCAAACGCACGACCTTCAGAACCGGAATCTGTGCTCTATTCACTTAAACGCTACAGGCCTTAAATGGGGACAAAAGTATAAAAAAATCGGGCATATTCCTAATGATTTGTCTTTTTTTTACAGTAAAGCCTATAAATAAGAATATTATTTTGAGAACCACAACTGGTCAACAAGAAACAAATTGCTCATAAAATTAGCCAAATACGATGCAAATATAAATATTATACCTATATTTGCCGAACAAAAACATAGTACACACTTATGAGTTTATCTGATAAAACCAGAGGGTTATAAGCCCTTATTGGACTTAAAACAAGCAAATTAGGAATCAAACAGATCCAAAAGAGTTCTTCCAATTGAACCTTTCATCAGATTACGTTTGCGTCGTGTCTGCCCCGCTTTTCGTATTGAAAAGGTATGGGTATTAATGACGATTTGAATGGCGTAGAACGTGCAGTATCATTTCCTATCAAAGATTTGGGAGATGCGCAAACCGAAGTAGTACATTCTCTTGCCAAATGGAAGCGATTGACATTGGCAGACTATAAATATTGAATCAGGATATGGTATTTATACGGACATGAATGCCATACGCTCCAGACGAAGAGTTGAAATCTTTCATTCTCTCGTAGACCAATGGGGGACTGGGAACGTGTCATCACCGAAGACCGGAACGTGAACTTCCCTGAAAGAAATTGTGACCTGTATTTATGCAGCCATGATACGTACAGAATATATGGTGTATGAAATGTACCAGATTAAGCCTTGTCTGCCCAGAAGTTACATTTCATTCATGCGAAGAGTTACGTCAACTTTATCCGATCTGAACCCAAATGTCGCGAACAACATGCTATTACGAAAAAATATGGTGCTGTATTCATTATCGGTACTGGCTGCAAACTAAGCGATGGAGAAACGCTTGAATGGTGACCTTTATTGCGGGATAAATGTATTGCAGCGCAGCATTGAGCTATCATCCGGGTATCCGTGTAGATAAGGAAGCCCTGCAACGCCAGCTGAAACAAGAGGGAGAAGAAAAACGACTGGAACTCTATTTCCATAAACGTCTGATGAATGACACATTGCCCCTTTCTATAGGTGGTGGTATCGGGCAATCACGTCTTTTGTATGTTCTATTTAAGAAAAGCTCATATCGGCGAAATTCAAGCCAGTATCTGGCCAGGAATATGCGTGAGGAATGTAGAACACAATATTTACTTGATTTAATACTCAGATACAAATAGAAAAAGGCAGAGATTTTTGATTTCTGCCTTTTCTGTTTATCTCTGTTCGAAGAAATAAAAAAGAATGCTCTATTACAGGAATCAGATTAAAATTGTATCTTAGCATCCGAAACTTTTAACACACAAAATTATGAACGTTCAAATAGAAGAAAGTTGGAAAGCATGTTTGGAACCGGAATTTGAAAAAGATTATTTTCATACACTAACGGATTTTGTTGCAGGAAGAATACAGTCATTATCCGATATACCCTCCGGGAAAATATTCAACGCTTTCAATCTTTGCCCATTCGATAAGGTGAAAGTAGTTATCTCGGTCAGGACCCACCACGGTCCCGGCTCATGGTTTATGCTTTTCTGTGAACGACGGAGTTCGTTTCCCTCCTTTCATTGATTAATATATTCAAAGAAATAAAAGATGATATTGGTACAGATGTTCCCACCACTGCACCCTAACTGCTGGGCCGAGGCGTCCTGCCCTGAACAACCCTGTCTGTGCCCTCATCAGGTGTTCTCATCAGAACCGCGGCTGAGACTTTTACGGATGCCGCCATACGTGTCCTTGCTGAACAGCGTGAACACCTCAGTATTCCACTGGGGATCTTATGCACAGCGTAAGGGTGCATTCATCGACCGGTTAAAGCATCTTGTTCTGACTTCTGCACATCCTCTGATAACCATCGGCATCCACCGCTGCCTTTTCCACTTTCTTCTTTCTTCTCATCGGAACTCGCTTCTCTTTCCACTTTTCCACGTTTCGTTTAACCGTATGTCTTGAATGAAGAGCTCATACTGAACGTGTAATTCTTGCTCAACTTCAAACGCAAATTCAGCCCAAAGGTCACCCCAAAGGACGTGTCGCAGCCGCCATATTGTAATTAATATTAGCTCCCAACTCGTCAATCAGACTGATTTTCTTAATCGTATCCTTCTTACTGCTGTAATACTTCATCTCCAGGTTGTTGGAGATACTGAAGGTTATATTTCCCTGCTTACCTCTTCCCGGCACATCAAACGCCTGACCGGCATAGGGAGAATAAACCACCGTATCCCGTCTTCCGTCCGCATAATTCTTGATATAGGAGTCGTAATAACCGTAGCGCGAGGAACCAAAATCAGGTGCGGCACTTATGCTCACCGACGGGGTTATGACATGGCGGATCTGTATCTTCTTTTTAGGAAAGAATATAGGATTATACATACCGTATATCTTCGTATTGATACCCAGGCTGGCATTGTAGTTATACACACGATGATAACCGTAAATCGTATCAGTAGCCACTTCCCTGCCGCTTCCTCCGGCATTAGGGTCCCAGTCTTTCATGACCTTGCGCGTATACCAGCGTTCGGTATAGCTGACAGAAGGCGTTACATTGAAGTACTTGAACAATGTGAAAGTGGCACTGATAGGAATCTCATGCTTCATACCGTTTTTCCAGTCCTTTATCAGATTGGATTTAAACAGCAGGTTGTCCTTGGTCTGGATACTGTTGGTCAAACGCCCCGTATACCGGATGGAAATCTTCTCATACCATTTTTCTTCACCCGCCGCTTTCTTACGCTTAAAAGGATAAAGCGTGGACAAGGAGATATTCAAGTCGGGCAGAGTGACATTGACCGAGGAGTCCTTCATAGTCTGTGCGATATTGGTGGTTGCCGCAATCGTCAGTTTCCTGTCGAAGAAATAACGGGAATAACTGATACTTGAAGTTTTTGTATTCTGCGACATGGCATTCGAGTTGTACATATTGCCGATGTTGGTACGCTCATAACTACTGGTAGCAAAGTTCACGCTGGCAGAAAATGTCTGATTCGGATTGGCCTTCGCATCCTGTCTGTGAGACCATACAATCTTGAAGTCCTTAGCCACAGAATAATCCGGTAATCCTTTATCACCGGTTTTCGTCACCTGGTAGCTTGCCTGAAACAAGCCCGAATATTTGTACCGTTTGATATAATTGGACTCGGCATTCAAAGCCCAGGAACCTTTCGTAAAAATATCGGCACGCAACTTCAAATCCATCTTGTCACTGATGGCAAAGTAATATCCACCGTCCGTCAAGCCGAAACCGCGGCTGGAGTCATCCATATAGGTAGGCATGAGGAAACCCGACGAATAGCTGCTCGAAAACGGGAAGAAAAAGAACGGCACGGCAAGCGGCAAAGGCACATCCTCTACCACCAGATAGGCAGGTCCGGTTACTACATTCTTTTTGGGGCGCACTTTTGCGTAAGTCATCTGCATATAGAAGTGAGGATGCTCATGGTGGTCGCAGGTCGTGTATCGGCCACTCTTCATATACAACTCGTCATTAGCGCCTTTTTTTGCATTGTTTCCGGTTACATATCCTTCGCCCTGCTGGCTGACTACATTACTTATAATACCCCTTCTTACTCTTGAAGTTATAGCGAATCGTATTAGTCTCGTATGGGGTTTCTCCATCCTTGAAAACCGGTGTTCCCTTCTTCACTCCCAACGAATCCTCCACTCCATGGGCATAAACCGTGCTACTATCCATATTCATGGTAATAACATCCGCCGCCAATTCTATCTGCTGATAGTTTACTTTTCCCTGACCATAGAGATGCGCATATCCGCCTTGAGTAAATACAATGGAATCGTTTGCCTCATAAGTCACCGGAGCGTCCAAAGGCTGTTTCTTCTTGCCGGAAGCAGCCAACGTATCCATCCGCAAAGAATCGGGTTGCAAGGTATCGCGCATACCTCTCCTATGAGAAGATGCAATCCCCTGCCCCAGCGAATCACTCCGCAAAGAGTCCACTTGCTGTCTTCCTGGTGGTACAACACCGCGCCGACGACGTTGCGAAGCAGCCTCACCGGAAAGAAGAAGTAAGACGAATAGTAGTATGAATGATATGAATGTATTTGCTTTCAATGGCGTCATTAACTAATAGTTTACGCTTGAACGGGCAAAAGTACGTAATTTATACGGATAATCTCCCTTTTTAAAGAAATTTAGATTGCTACAAAAACAGTTTACACCAATAATCAAAGCGTTGCACGCCGGCTTTGCCATAACGCAGCAGGCTGTCACGCGCTTTCTCTACACTTTTTTCCCTGTCCAGATGTGTCTTGGAATAAAACTTATCTGCAAAACATACAACCTGCTCTTCCATACTTACCGGAAGCATGTCCCGGTGAGGAACAGGCAGATTTTGCGCAATAATATCCTCCAGTGCGAGACCGGCCCCCGTATGCCTTTCACAAACCAAGGCATGACGCGGATATCCTTCCGAACGCACCAGGTCCGCTCCCAAATAGCCATGACAGATATAGGGTTTGTCGCCAAAGCAATAAATGCCGTCGGCATCTGTCAGAATATACCTATATCGTGCAACATAGCCGCTTCATACAGAAAATCTCTGTCCAAAGACAACTCCGGATGGCGGTCGGCAATCCACAAAGCCTTATCGGCCACAGAACGGCTGTGCGTCAGTAGGATATGCCTCAATTCATTGGCTTCCGGATAATATTTATCAATCAACCCTTGGGGACTCATTTTTTATTTTTTGCTGAATTTATAAACAATGACTTTCCGGCGCAAATCGCAACTGCGCAGAGGAGTGCGGTATACTTCCTCCACCCGGTAGGTGTCTTCCGTATCCTGCAGGAACTGTTCTTGCAGTTCGTCCGTCACCAACACATAACCTTGGGCAGGGTTCAGTTTATCAAAGATACGCACCCGGTCGCCCAGATAATAATTTATACCATAGAACTTAACCCAGTCGGCATACGAATAGACCATACCTTGAGGTTCTAACTCGTTCAGGCGTACAGCCAGATGCCTGTCCGACTTCACCGCCAATATAGTAGGCTGATAAACGCCGTCCAACGACACAAATATACACAAAATGCAGCCAGCCGTACCATACAACAGCGAACGCGTGTCCGCACGCTTTACCAGCATATACAGCAAACAGCCGGCAGCTACAAGCGGCAGGAACACAATCAGCCATTTCGGCAGTGAGAGCTCCACCGTATGCAGTGCATTCACAAAAGCTATATTCTCGGCGGCATGCTTGCCTGTTCCCCAAATACTTTCGGGAATCATGTCCAAACGCACGGCAAAGAAAGTAACGGTAAGCAATATTGTCAATGCAACGAAAATCCAGGCAGAAATCCGGAATACTTTCGCGCCTCGTTGCACCAATGCCAGCAGGTATTCGGCAAGCAGCATTCCCATAAACGGATAGATAGGCAGCAGATAGACGCTACGCTTACTTTTGGGAATGCAATAGAAGATGAAAATCGTTAAAATCACCACCCACGCAAAAAGCTGCAACGGTGACTGAGAACGGAATTTGCACCACGCTTTCTTTAAACGTTCGCCAACGGAAGCACCTTCCGGCAGAAGATGTATCTTTTTCCATTTCAGTCCGAACAAGGAAATAAGCAGCACTAAAGTCCAGGGAACCCATCCCCAAATAATAGTCAGGAAGTTATACCACAACGGATTCTCGTGCGATGCATAGGACATTTTCCGGAAGAAACGTCCGGTATTTTCTTCCAGCATCAAATTGACAAACGCCTCTCCGCCTTGCTGATAAGCTGCCCAAAACCAAATGCCCAAAGGAATGAGGGACAGCAACCCGATGCCCAGCAATGAAAAGAAAGCCTTTCCGAACGAACGCCCGCGCAACAGCTGATACACCCCGATACCCAAACAGGGAAAGATAGAGCCGACCGGCCCTTTTGTCAATGTAGCGCATGCCATCAACAGTACGGCCAACCAAGGAATTCCTTTGCAATTCTTCTCATCCCATCGGAAAAGCAGACACAATGAAATCACGATGAGAGAAACTTGCAGCATATCAAGCCGGCAAGCTACCGCCGCACGGTGTACTTCAAAAGAGGACAAAAGAAGGATAGAGGTCAGAAATGCAGTCTTTACATCCTTGCGTTTGGCTACGAAGCTGAAGAATACCAACTGCATAGCCAGAAAAGCAAGCGCCGACGGCATACGTGCCGAGAACTCCGTAACTCCTCCCAAGACAGATGAAATGACGGCTATTGTCCAATAAAGGAAAGGCGGTTTATAAGCTATTTCCACTCCGTAATTCGTCGGGAGTATCCAGTTACCGCTTTCCAGCATGGTATATGCAACTATCGCCTCACGCGGTTCCCCTTTCGAATAGAATATGGTTTCCCCTAAAAAGGGAACCAGTACAAGTACACTTAACAGTGCAATAAACCAGAACGCTATCTTTCTGTCCGACATATATTTTCGTTTTTATATTTTTCCGGCTGCAAAAGTACGAAATATTCTACAACAATACCTAACTTTGCCGGCTCAATGATAGCGTAAACCTAAAATGAAGCATTTAAAAAGATTTCCCGAGTTCATACGTTTTGTCATGGTGGGTATCCTTGCAACCGCTTTGCACTACGGGATATACTTCTTACTGCAACGGTTCATCAATGTAAATATAGCCTATACCCTCGGCTATGCCCTGAGCTTTATCGCCAATTTCTACCTTACCGCATACTTCACGTTCGGCAAAAAGCCGTCATGGAGCAAGGCGTTCGGTTTTGGCGGAGCACATTTATTCAATTACCTGCTGCACATCGGTTTGCTGAATACATTCCTCTGGTTGGTACTCTCCAAAACCCTTGCCCCTATTCCGGTATTCGCCATAGCCATTCCGGTCAATTTCCTGTTGGTACGCTTCGTTTTCAAACGAAAAGACTGATATTTCTCAAATCAATAATTTTTAATTATAATATTTATCCCGGACTTCTCCGGAAAATAATATATTTGCAAAGTATTTACCATACACATTTGCGAAATGAAGAAAGTAACCCTACTGATTCCGGTCTACAACGAAGAAGCGATGCTCCCTACCCTATATCAGCGCTTGATAGAACTTATCAACCGCAACAGCACTTATGCATGGGAAATCCTATTTATCAATGACGGCAGCAGCGACCGGACACTCGATGTTATCCGCCAACTCCGACAAACGGACAGCAGGGTAAATTTCGTGAACCTCTCGCGCAACTTCGGCAAGGAAATCGCCATGCTTGCAGGCTTCGACTACACCACCGGAGACTGCTGCGTGGTAATGGATGCCGACCTGCAAGACCCTCCCGAACTTGTAGACCGGATGCTGCAATACTGGGAAGAAGGTTATGACGACATCTACGCCAAACGCCGCAACCGTGGCGAAGAGAGCTGGATGCGCCGCCGGCTGTCACTTGCCTTCTACAGCATCTTACAAAAGATGAGCCGGATAGATATCCTGCCGAACGTAGGAGACTTCCGCCTGCTCGACCGCCGCTGCGTACTGACGTTAAGACACTTGCGCGAACAGGAACGCTATACCAAAGGACTATTCTGCTGGATAGGCTACCGGAAGAAAAAGCATAGAATTCGACCGGGGCGACCGCCTTGCCGGACACTCCTCATGGAGTTTCTTCAAACTGCTGAACCTGGCAATCGAAGGAATCACCTCCTCTTCCACCGCTCCCCTGCGCATTGCCACCGTTTGCGGTATCCTCTGCTCCATTTCCAGCTTTATCTACGCTATCTATTTCCTGATAAAGACCATCATATACGGCGACCAGGCCGCCGGTTTCCCCACCCTGATAGTCGTTATTCTGTTCCTAGGCGGCATCCAACTGTTCGCATTGGGCGTTATCGGAGAGTATATCGGACGTATTTTCAAAGAGACCAAAAGACGCCCTGCTTATATCGCATCGGATTACAATGAGAAGAAGTTGGGATATGACGAATAAATTACTATTGCCCACTAATTTCCGTATGGCTAAAGAGGCGGTTGCTCACTTTTCCGCTTCCGCCACAACTGATAGCTATTGAAAATATTTTGCCACATATTATATCTTAACTAACCTATCAAACTGATTATCATAGAAGAATTCCACCTATTACCAACTGTGGGTAACCAAAGGCTATTACCTGCCCCAAAAAGAAACAAGGCTTTTGCCTTACAATAGCTTTTTCAGTTCCTCAATGTCCGGCAAAGCGTTACGAAGCCGTTCCGGCATATCTTTAGAAGCACGGTATGTAGCAACTCCCATCGGTTTGTTATAATCACGAACGGCAAACTCTACAAAGGTCTGATTCATTTCTCTGCAAAGGATTATGCCGATAGAGGGATTCTCGTGCGGCTTTCTGATATATGTATCTAAGGCGGATAGATAAGTATTCAACTGCCCCAAATAAGATGTACGGAATTTTCCTGATTTCAACTCGACCGCGACCAGAGAATTAAGCTCCCGATTGAAAAAGAGCAAATCAATGAACATTTCTTCCCCTGCAACCTCCATGCGATATTGATTGCCTATAAAACTGAAATCTTGCCCAAAGGTCATGATAAACTTCTTCACATTGGCAACAATCGCCTTTTCTACTATCTTTTCGTCTAAATCTTCTTCCTCTTCATTCAGTTCCTCCACATTAATGAAATCAAGCAAGTATTCATCTTTGAATGAACAAACAGCTTTTAGAGCTTGCTTAGTATCGGGCAATGTTTGTGCGAAATTATTAGGTAAAGTTCCCCGATGGTTGTATAGGTCTGCTTTTAAGTAATCCCTTAAAGTGTATTTACTCCAATAGTGAATGGCGCACTCATGTATATAAAACAGCCTTGCTTCCAAAGTCTTAGCTTTGGATATTATTTCGGTATGATGACTAAAGCCGATTGAAAGAAAATCAGACCAGTTAAATTCGTCAGCCAGTGGCTGGCGAATTACGCTCAACAGCAATTTTTCATCTAATATCAAATCGCCAGCCGCTGGCTGGCGATTTAAGACAGGCTCCCATGCTTCATAGAAAACTCGCATATTCTTTATATTCGAAGCTGAAAATCCCCTTAGCCCCGGCAATTCTTTTTGCAACAGAGAAGATATCTGTTCAATTGCACCTTTCCCCCAAAAGCCTGTACGGGAATTTTCCGATACATAACGTCCGATGCCGTAATAAAGAGATAGCTGTTCCTTGTTCACCGATGCGGCTGCACGGTACTGGCTGCGTAGAATAGCTTCTTTTATGGTCTTTACTGCTTCTATATAATTCTGATTTATATTCATTTGCGATTTGTTATATGCGACAAAAATAATGCCGGCGATTTCTTCTTCGCCATACTCATGTTTTTATATTGTTAACGATGGGGCAATATAGATATTATTTTTGTTACCCCATAGCATTTGAGTAACAAACTGGTAAGAGAATAAGGGAATTTATAGATTAAGTCAAGAAAACAAGCCCAACAAAAGGAATAACGCAGAAAATACCGCAATTACATATATCAATTGTTTGCATTAATTTACCAACTCTTTCTTTCTCTTTTTCCATAGTTGCCAGCTATTGAAAATATTTTGCCACAGCACATACGAACCCGGCCCTACGGAAGAGAGCGGATTCAAATAAGTATAGGACATCCAAATGGCAAGCACCGTATTCTTCTGTCCCAGCGCCTGTCCGCCACTGATACGGTCATTGTAATGCCCGCCGATTCTCTTGCCTAAATAGAATTGGACACAGCAGGCTGCCAAACCTGCTAAAGCAATCAGGACTTCCACAAACACCGGAGCATCACTGTTCGCCAACGAACGCACCGTCTGCCCCGATACAATGGCAAGCGCCACCGCCCATAAGTAGAAAGCAGCATCGTGGAACTCCAATAAGCATCTATGCACTTTCTTGACAAACACCCGCAGAAACCAGGCCATGAAGAAAGGCAGAAGCAACAGCGGAAACACCTTACTCAGTATTTTCAAGAAAGCCGCAAAAAAAGTAACATCCGCATGAGGTTCAACCCAAGGAAATACCAACGGAACAACCACCGCAGCCAAAAAAGATTGGACAACAATGTATACGTGGTAAGACTCGACGCACTTCCGCCCAGCTTACCGGTAATGACCGCAGCAGCAGTAGCCGTAGGACAAATAAGGCATACCATAGCCCCTTCAAAAACTTCCCGATACATCTCCTCCATCGGACAGCACACCAGCAAAGCCGCCACAATCAGACACGCCACCGTCTGAAACAGCAACAGCCAGCCATGCCATCCTTTCGGTTTCAAATCATGCACTTCTACCTTACAGAAGGTTAGCAGCAATTGGGCAAAAATCAAAGCCGGAGTCAGGAGAGCCACCAACCCGTTCAAACAAGGTTTCACCGGTGCAAACCAGGGAATTTTCGCAAAGAAGAAATATCCGGCCGTACCGGCAAGCATCGCCAAAGGCAATGTCCAATTCTTTATAAGACGAAGAAGCATACCTGTATCTACCAATTAATATTTGTGCGCAAAGTTACAGATATTATCAACAAATAGGCTCATCGCAGAAAATAAAAGGGAAAAAAGAGAAGCATTGACACAGAACGTAGTATTTTTAATTCGTTAGACAGTCGTCGCCCTTTCGTTAGACCCGGGTCATCCGTTCGTTAGACCTAGGTTGAACGAACGGATGACCCGGGTCTAACGAATTATGCACAGCCAACCGCCAAACAGAAGCAAGTATAGAAAACATGTAAATTTTGCAAATGCAAAGACTAAATCTCCCTAAAAAGAAGCTGTTACGAATAAAACTTGAAAGCAAAGTGTGAGTTTTCTATAAAATTACATTACTTTTGCAGGGCGATAATAGACCTTTGCGCTATCTTTGCAACGATATTTTAATATGAAACGATACAGACAACATATCTTATATATAAGCCTTTGCCTGGGACTGCTCATTGCTCCTTTTTGTTGCAGCAATATCGGGGCGAAGGATTTTGTTGTCGTTATCGACGCCGGACACGGCGGACACGACCCCGGCGCCATCGGCAGAATCTCCAAAGAAAAGAACATAAACCTGAATGTCGCACTCAAGCTCGGCAAGCAGATACAAAAGAACTGCCCGGATGTAAAAGTCGTATATACCCGTACGCGGGATGTCTTTATTCCTCTAAACCGACGCGCGGAAATAGCCAACGATGCCAAAGCGGACCTATTCATCTCAATCCACACCAATGCGCTTGCCAATAACCGGACTGCCAAAGGCGCATCCACCTGGACGTTAGGTCTTGCCAAATCGGATGCCAACCTTGAAGTTGCCAAACGGGAAAACTCGGTCATTCTTTACGAAAGCGACTATAAGACCCGCTATGCAGGATTTAATCCCAATTCCGCCGAGTCCTACATTATCTTCGAGTTCATGCAGGATAAATATATGTCGCAAAGCGTGCATCTGGCATCACTTGTACAAAAGCATTTCCGCAACACCTGCCGGCGGGTAGACCGGGGCGTGCACCAGGCCGGTTTTCTGGTATTGAAAGCCAGTGCCATGCCCAGTATTCTGGTCGAACTCGGCTTTATCTCCACACCCGAAGAAGAACGTTATCTAAACACGGATGCAGGAACCGGCACCCTTGCCGACGGTATTTTCCGTGCTTTCCTTACTTATAAACGGGAACAGGAAATCCGGTTGAACGGAAGCAGCCAGACCATTCTGCCGGAAGACCTGCCACAGCCGGAAGAGAAAACGTCCGCTCCTGCCGATGCCACACCCGAAACAGAGAAAAAAGCGACCGCCCGGAACAACAAACCGGCCCCCCAGCCTTCGGAAAAAGCAACCGTTGCGCAGACAGAGGACAAAGCCCCTGTGTTCAAGATACAGATACTCACCTCTTCCCGTCCGCTGGCCAAGAACGACAAGCGGCTGAAAGGATTGAAAGATGTGGATTATTATAAGGAAGGCGGCCTGTACAAATACACCTATGGCGCATCTTCCGATTATAATAAGGTGTTGCGCACCAAACGTTCAATTACGGCAAAATTCAAGGATGCTTTCATCATAGCCTTTAAAAACGGCAGGAAAGTAAACGTAAATACTGCCATCAGAGAATTTAAAAACAAAAGAAATAAATAAAATACATCATGAAGTATATTACCAAAGAAGTCAGAATTGGAATCGCAGGCATAGCAGCGCTTTGCATATTAGTATATGGTATCAACTATCTGAAAGGCATTCACATGTTCAAGCCTTCCAGTTATTTCTATGTCAAGTTCCATAATGTCAACGGACTCACCAAATCAAGTCCGGTCTTTGCCGACGGTTTCCGCGTAGGTATCGTACGCGACCTGTATTACGATTATACCCAACCCGGAAAAGTGGTTGCCGAAATAGATGTCAACACCGACCTCCGCATTCCCAAAGGCAGTACGGCGGAACTGGCCACGGAAATGTTAGGCGGCGTCAAGATGAATCTTCTTCTTGCCAACAATCCCCGCGAGAAGTATCAGGTCGGAGATACGATTCCCGGCACCCTCAACAACGGAATGATGGAGAAAGTGGCTACCATGATGCCGCAACTGGAAAAGATGCTGCCCAAACTGGATTCTATCCTCGGCTCTTTAAATACGGTATTGGCAGACCCCGCCATACCTGCCACCCTGCACAATGTGCAGAACCTGACCGCCAACCTGGCCGTAACCAGCGGGCAACTGCAAACATTGATGAATAAAGACATCCCGCAGCTCACAGGAAAGCTGAACACCATCGGAGATAACTTTGTTCTGATTTCCAACAACCTGAAAGAGATAGACTATGCAACAGCCATGCAAAGCATAGACTCAACGCTGGCCAACGTGAAGATGCTTACAGACAAATTAAACCGTAAGGACAATACAGTAGGATTGTTGCTAAACGACCCGTCGCTTTACAACAATCTGAATGCCACCACGGCAAACGCAGCGAGCTTGTTGGAAGACTTGAAATCGCATCCGAAACGCTACGTCCATTTCTCTTTGTTCGGCAAGAAAGATAAGTAGAAATTCCTCTTAAATAGATTTTGTCTAAATAAGAAGGCTCATTTGTTATTGGGAAAGAAACCCCTTGATAAGTCTGCGTATAAAGGTAAAAAAGAGGTTTATACTCATGCTGTTTCCAATGGATGCAGCAACTTGTGTATAGGCTATAATACACTACATTACAAGCTGTTACATAAAAGCAAGACTTCCAGCAAAGGCATAGGTTTCATACATCCCGATAAGTAGCTGAAAGTAAAGAGATTATTGTTTTCCTGAGAAATGCAAGAAAAGAGAGATTTGTTTTTTTCAAATAAGATTGCCAATTTTGCAAACGTAGAAGTTTTGCTTAATTAATAAATGTATTAGTAACCGTTATGAGTGGACAGGATCATGTCGGATTGTGGAACCGCTGTCTTGAAATCATCAGAGACAATGTTCCGGAACAGACATATAAAACTTGGTTTCTCCCCATCGTTCCCTTAAAATATGAGGATAAAACGCTCGTTGTACAAGTTCCCAGCCAGTTCTTTTACGAATTTCTGGAGGATAAATTTGTAGACTTGTTGCGTAAGACCCTCTATAAGGTAATCGGAGAGGGAACAAAGTTGATGTATAATGTTATGGTGGACAAAAGTTCACGGCCTGAAAAGACCGTCAACTACGAGTCGACCCACCGTACTATTATGCCACAAAAGCAAACGATAGATAAAGCTATTCCACAGATACCTGTTCCCGATTTGGATCCGCATCTGAATCCGGAATACAATTTCGACACGTTCATTGAAGGATATAGCAATAAACTCTCTCGTAGTGTTGCAGAAGCAGTGGCGCTCAATCCGGCTAAGACCATATTCAATCCGCTGTTTTTGTATGGAGCATCAGGTGTGGGAAAAACTCACCTTGCCAATGCCATCGGTACAAAAATCAAGGAATTATATCCGGAGAAACGCGTATTGTACGTATCTGCGCATTTATTCCAGGTACAATATACCGACTCTGTACGTAACAATACTACAAACGATTTTATCAACTTCTACCAATCAATTGACATATTGATTATCGATGATATTCAAGAATTTGCCGGTGTTACCAAAACGCAGAACACATTCTTCCATATCTTCAACCATCTGCATCAAAACGGCAAACAGCTTATTCTCACTTCAGACCGGGCTCCCGTACTGCTTCAAGGTATGGAAGAACGCTTGATTACACGTTTCAAATGGGGAATGGTGGCGGAACTGGAAAAGCCCACGGTAGAATTGCGCAAAAATATCCTGCGCAATAAGATACATCGTGACGGTTTACAATTCCCGCCGGAAGTAATTGATTATATAGCAGAGAATGTAGGTAACAGCGTGCGCGACCTGGAAGGCATTGTCATCTCCATTATGGCCCATTCTACGATATACAACAAGGAAATCGACCTGGAGTTGGCACAACGCATCGTACGCAAAGTCGTGAACTGCGAAAGCAAAGCCATAACCATTGACGACATCATCACCACCGTATGCAAACACTTTGGTTTGGAAAATGCCGCCATACATACAAAATCGCGTAAACGCGAAGTGGTGCAAGCCCGTCAGATAGCCATGTATTTAGCCAAAAAACATACAGACTTCTCTACAGCCAAGATAGGTACGCTAATCGGAAATAAAGACCATGCCACCGTACTGCATGCCTGCAAAACAATCAAGCAACTGAAAGAGGTGGACAAATCATTCCGCGCTGAAATCGAAGAAATTCAGACCGCCTTGAAAAAAGTATAAGGTACGGAATAAAAGTATAAGGTATAAGGTATAAGGTATGAGGTATAAAGTCATCATGCAAAAAACTGCATGGATACGCTTTATACCTCATACGTTATACTCAAATTAAAATCCCTGTTGTTTCATTACTTTCCAAAGATTCTCGGACATAGCCTCGCTGTCTTTCTTTGTATAGCGTACATCCGTAAAGACCTGAGCCAATGTTTCTTTATTATTTTCTGCGATAAACTGCTTATTCTCAGGCAAAGATTCCTTATAGGCATACAGACGGTCGATATCCTCAGGAGTATAATCATGATAAGTTTCTTCATGGACAATGGCCCCCAAAGGCAGTCGGTCTACCTGTGCAGGAGTCTCTGCCGGCCAGCCTACGGTAACGGTAGTGATAGGGAAGACCAATTCGGGCAACTCCAATGCCTCAATAATCATTTGGGGGTTGTAGGTGGTAGTACCCAGATAGCAGATGCCCAAACCTTTTTCTTCGGCTGCCACACAGAATGTTTGCGCAACCAACAAAGCATCCACAGCTCCGGTAACAAACCATTCAAAATTGTTATATCCCGGCTCTGCGCTTCCGCTGCTCGCACCATTTGCTAAAACGGCGCAAGTCGATGCAAAAAGTAAGAACTGCCGGCGCCGTCTTCACCATAGGCTGATTGAAATGCGCCGGTGCCAACCTGGCTTTCCGGTCAGCGTCACGGGTTACAATTACGCTATACACCTGCATGTTTCCAACCGTAGAAGCACGGAAAGAGGTTTCAAGCAAATCATTTAACAAATCAGAAGAAATATCTTTCTGCTGATACTTACGGATTGTTCTCCTTTGTTTTAGACTTTCCATTCTTTCTTTTTTCTGCAAATATATGAAAAGAAACACAGAATATCATCCAATAGTTCCGAATATGTGCAGGCATGTTTTCTAAAAAGGACAAACTACCCGAACTGTATTCGTTATGGAATTTTCTTTTTAGAAAACTTTTTGTTAATTTACAAAAAGCCATTTTATTATAAACCAATAAATTAACCGATTAAAACCGAAAACTAACAACCGGTTAATAAAAACATCATTTTTTATTTTGCCATAACAAAAAACATTCATAGATTTGCAGCCACATTTGTTAGCAATAAGTACAACTTCTACACTTTTACTTATTCATAATTAAATCTAAGAGTTATCGCATCGTGGAAAAGAAAGTTTATTCTTATGACGAAGCCTACGAAGAATCTTTACGATACTTCCAAGGCGACGAACTGGCTGCAAGGGTTTGGGTGAACAAATACGCAGTCAAAGATTCTTTCGGAAATATTTACGAAAAATCTCCGGAAGACATGCATTGGAGAATAGCCAATGAAGTAGCCCGCATCGAAGCCAAGTACCCCAACGCACTGACTTCCGAAGAACTCTTCGGCTTGTTGGACCACTTCAAATACATCGTTCCGCAAGGCAGCCCGATGACCGGAATCGGAAACAACTACCAGGTAGCTTCCCTTTCCAACTGTTTTGTGATAGGTGTGGATGGCGAGGCCGACTCATACGGTGCAATCTTCAAGATTGATGAAGAGCAGGTACAACTGATGAAACGCCGCGGCGGTGTAGGACACGACTTGTCACACATCCGCCCGAAAGGTTCTCCGGTAAAAAATTCCGCCCTGACATCAACCGGACTGGTTCCTTTCATGGAACGCTACTCCAACTCCACCCGTGAAGTAGCCCAAGACGGCCGCCGGGGTGCGCTGATGTTAAGCGTATCCATCAAGCATCCGGATTCGGAAGCCTTTATAGATGCAAAAATGACAGAAGGTAAAGTTACGGGGGCCAATGTATCCGTCAAGCTGACCGACGCATTTATGCAGGCAGCCATCGACGGCAAGCCATTCGTACAGCAATATCCCATTGACGCGGACGAACCTCTGTTCAAGAAAGAAATCAGCGCCACCGATTTGTGGAAAAAAATCGTGCACAACGCATGGAAGTCCGCCGAGCCCGGCGTACTCTTCTGGGACACCATATTAAGAGAGTCCGTACCCGATTGCTACGCAGACCTGGGTTACCGTACCGTGTCGACCAACCCTTGCGGTGAAATTCCCTTGTGCCCCTACGACTCCTGCCGCTTGCTGGCCATTAACCTATATTCATATGTAGTCAATCCGTTCAAACCGGATGCCTACTTCGATTTCGATTTGTTCAAGAAGCACGTAGCACTCGCCCAGCGCATCATGGACGACATCATCGACCTGGAACTTGAGAAAATAGAACGTATCATGGCCAAAATTGACTCCGATCCGGAAAACGAAGATGTAAAGCATACCGAAAGTGTTTTGTGGCAGAAAATCTACAAAAAGAGCGGACAAGGCCGCCGCACCGGCGTAGGCATCACCGCCGAAGGCGACATGCTTGCAGCATTGGGACTGCGTTACGGCACTGAAGAGGCTACCGAATTTGCAGAGAAAGTACACCAGACCGTAGCACTGAGTGCATACCGCTCTTCTGTGGAAATGGCTAAAGAACGCGGCGCTTTCGAAGTATACGACAGCGAACGCGAAAAGAGCAACCCGTTCATCAACCGCCTGCGCGAAGCAGACCCGGAACTGTACGAGGAAATGAAGAAATACGGCCGCCGCAACATTGCCTGTCTCACCATCGCACCGACAGGCACGACAAGCCTGATGACGCAAACCACTTCCGGCATCGAACCCGTATTCCTGCCGGTGTACAAGCGACGTCGCAAAGTCAATCCGAATGACGCCAACGTACATGTGGATTTCGTGGATGAAACCGGAGACGCATTCGAGGAATACATCGTATTCCATCCCAAGTTCGTCACCTGGATGCAGGCGCAAGGATACGATCCTGCCAAGCACTACACACAGGACGAGGTAGATGCGCTGGTACAGAAGTCACCTTATTATAAAGCAACTTCCAATGATGTGGACTGGCTGATGAAAGTAAAAATGCAGGGACGTATCCAGAAATGGGTAGACCACTCCATCAGCGTTACCATCAACCTGCCGAACGATGTAGACGAGGAACTGGTGAACCGTCTCTATGTAGAAGCGTGGAAATCGGGATGCAAAGGCTGTACGGTATACCGCGACGGCTCACGTTCGGGCGTGCTTATCTCTACCAAAAAAGACAAAAAAGAAGAGTTGCCCCCGTGCAAACCGCCTACGGTTGTCGAAACCCGCCCGAAAGTGCTTGAAGCAGACGTTGTACGCTTCCAGAACAATAAGGAGAAATGGGTGGCATTCGTCGGTTTGCTCGACGGATATCCTTACGAAATCTTCACCGGTCTTCAGGACGACGATGAAGGAATCATCCTTCCGAAGAACGTTTCAACAGGACACATCATCAAGAACGTTGACGAAAACGGCAACAAGCGTTACGACTTCCAGTTCCAGAACAAACGCGGATATAAAGTCACCATTGAAGGTCTGTCCGAAAAGTTCAACAAGGAATACTGGAACTACGCCAAACTCATCTCCGGCGTATTGCGTTACCGCATGCCTATCGAGCAGGTAATGAAGCTGGTAAGCTCACTGCAACTGGACAGCGAGAACATCAATACCTGGAAAAACGGCGTGGAACGTGCCTTGAAGAAATACGTTACGGACGGCACCGCAGCCAAAGGTCAGAAATGCCCGAATTGCGGCAACGAGACATTGGTTTATCAGGAAGGCTGCCTTATCTGCACCACCTGCGGTACATCCCGTTGCGGATAAGGTTCAGGCAAGCACAAACGTTTGCATAGGAATTTAAATGAGATAGCCGGCAATAGCTGCATGATTATGAGGAATATTTTCTATACTTGCATAATCATTGCAGCTATTGTTGTTTCTAAATCTAATATATATGATTTTATTATTCAATATCGAGTACAGAACCAATTGGGGTGAAGAAGTCAGAGTTTCAGGCTCCATCCCCGAACTCGGAAACGAACATCCCGACAAAGCTTTGCCGCTACAGACCATAGACGGTATTCACTGGACTGCGGAAGTAAACATTGCAATGCCGGAAGACGGACTTGTCCGATACAGCTACCATATCTTCCGCGACGGCCGGCATACACGTGCAGAGTGGAACAGCCTGCCCCGTACGCTTTACCTTTCCGGAACTTCCAAGAAAACGTACCGGATACTGGATTGCTGGAAAAACCTGCCGGAGCAGCAGTATTTCTATACTTCCGCCTTTACGGAATCTCTTCTGGCACACCGCGAACGCAACGCCACACCCAAAGGACACAAGAAAGGGCTGCTGATAAAGGCATACGCACCCTGCATAGACAGTGACCATTGCCTGGGCATCTGCGGAAACCAGCCTATATTCGGAGAGTGGAACCCGGACAAAGCCGTGCTTATGAGTGATGCCAACTTCCCGGAGTGGCAGATAGAGGTGGATGCCACCAAAATCAGCTTCCCGCTGGAATATAAATTCATTCTATATAACAAGAAAGAACGCCGTGCCGTTTGCTGGGAAAACAATCCGAACCGGTATATGGCAGACCCGCAAACAGGCGCCAACGAGACCCTTGTTGTCGGAGACCGCTACGTATACTTCAGCCTTCCCGCCTGGAAGGGCGCAGGTGTTGCCGTGCCCGTATTCTCACTCCGCTCCGAAAAGAGCTTTGGTGTGGGCGACTTCGGCGACTTGAAGCGTATGATTGACTGGGCGGTAAGCACCAAACAGAAAGCCGTACAGATTCTGCCCATTAACGACACTACCATGACGCATACATGGACGGATTCCTATCCTTATAACAGCATCTCCATCTATGCTTTCCATCCGATGTACACCGACTTGAAGCAACTGGGAACATTGAAGGACAAAAAAGCAATGACAGACTTCAACAAACGGCAGAAAGAGCTGAATGCCCTGCCCGCCGTCGATTACGAAGCCGTCAACAAAACCAAGTGGGAATATTTTCATCTCATATTCAAGCAAGAAGGAGAAAAAGTATTGAGCTCGGCAGCTTTCCACGATTTTTTTGAATCAAACAAAGAGTGGCTGCAACCGTACGCCGTTTTCAGTTACCTGCGCGATGTTTATAAAACGCCCAACTTCCGCGAGTGGCCTAAATACAGCAGCTACGATGCCGCAGAGATTGAGAAGCTCTGCCAACCGGAATCAGCCGATTATCCGCATATAGCCATCTACTTTTATATCCAGTTCAACCTGCATCTGCAACTGCTTGCCGCTACCGAACATGCACGCGCCAATGGTGTTGTGCTGAAAGGTGACATACCCATCGGCATCAGCCGCAACAGTGTAGAAGCATGGACAGAACCCCACTATTTCAACCTGAACGGACAAGCCGGCGCACCGCCCGATGATTTCTCCGTAAACGGACAGAACTGGGGTTTCCCCACCTACAACTGGGATGTCATGGAAAAGGACGGCTATGCGTGGTGGATGAAGCGTTTCCGCAAAATGGCGGAATACTTCGATGCCTACCGCATTGACCATATCCTCGGTTTCTTCCGAATCTGGGAAATTCCGATGCATGCCGTGCACGGACTGCTGGGACAGTTCGTGCCCGCCCTGCCCATGACGCGTGAGGAGATAGAGAGTTACGGTCTCTCTTTCCGCGATGAGTTCCTGAAACCTTACATACGAATATTTCCTCGGACAAATGTTCGGCCCGCATACCGATTATGTAAAGCAGACGTTCATCGAACCGACAGATACGTGGGAAATTTACCGGATGCGTCCCGAATTCGATACCCAGCGCAAGGTAGAGGCCTACTTTGCCGGAAAGACGGACGAAGACAGCATCTGGATACGCGACGGACTGTACGCATTAATCAGTGACGTACTGTTTGTGCCCGACCGCAATGACCCGTACAAATACCACCCGCGTATCGGTGTGCAGCACGACTATATCTACCGTTCCCTGAACGATTGGGAAAAGGCTGCCTTCAACCGTCTGTACGACCAGTATTACTATCATCGCCACAACGAGTTCTGGCGCGAACAAGCCATGAAGAAGTTGCCGCAACTGACGCAATCCACCCGTATGCTGGTATGCGGTGAGGACTTGGGCATGATTCCCGGTTGCGTGGCATGGGTAATGAACGATTTACGCATTCTATCCCTGGAAATACAACGCATGCCCAAAGATCCGGCACAGGAGTTCGGGCATCCGGACTGGTATCCGTATCGCTCTGTCTGCACCATATCCACACACGATATGTCCACCTTGCGCGGCTGGTGGGAAGAAGACTTCCAGCAGACACAACGTTACTACAACACGATGCTCGGACATTACGGTGCCGCTCCCGCCGTTGCCACGCCCGAACTTTGCGAAGAGGTTGTACGCAAGCACCTGCAAAGCAATTCCATACTTGCCATCCTCTCCCTGCAGGACTGGATGTCGATGGACGGCAAATGGCGCAACCCCAATGCGCAGGAAGAACGTATCAATGTACCTGCCAATCCGCGCCACTACTGGCGCTGGCGTATGCACCTGACACTGGAACAACTGATGAAAGCCGAAAGCCTGAACGAAAAGATAAAAGAGCTGATCGCACAAACGGGACGATAAACAGCATATTAACTGATAATGAGTAAAAAAGCGGTGGAGACCTTTTAATAGTTTTCCACCGCTTTTTTACTCATTGCACCTCCTTACATAGAATTTTCTGCTATACCTCTGCTTAATAAACAGACCTATGATACCAAACAACTGACTAAATCATACAAAAACTTCCCCACGTTTCGCAACGCAGGGAAGGCAAACAAACAAAAAAACCGTATGCTCTCCGAACCGCAGAACACTTCCATAATCCGGAAAGCAACAGTTGCATCATCTCCTCTTGCGAAAGAGACAAGTTCCATGAATGTGCGTCAAAACTAAAATCCGTGCCTAAAATAAATCGTCAAATGTATTTTGACACACTCTCTATCAATATCTGGTACCGTTAATAGTCAGCGAAGGATGGGCATCCGTGAAACGCACTCCGCCCAACAAGCCCATATATTCTGTCTTATCAAGCGGCTTCCCGTTAAAGGTCGAGCCCTGAATATACCCGAACGGCATATCGATAACCAGCGACTGCCCCGCTACACCGTGCAATGTACCTACACAAATACTACTTTTACGGTGTTCCTCACCGGCATTGGTATTAGCCGGAGCTTCCACCTTGGTGTCGATAATGAAATTTCCGCTTACCTCATTCGCTGCCGCCACTGAACCGATATATCCTAAAATACCGCCACATTGGCCATATTCCTGATTCTCTGTATCCACCTTTACGACCGAACCTTTCACGGTACAGTTTCTGATACTGATTCCATTTTCTGCCTGGAAACCGGCTATGCCACCCACCTTATTGATGCCTTGCACGGTACTGTTTTCGAGTGTACAGTTTTCTACCACGTTCGTACCATAGGCACAGCCGATGAACCCACCGGCATAAGCATTGTTTTTGCCGTCGTCAACAGCCGTAATGTTCGCATTCTTCAAAGTCAGATTCCTGACAGTCACACTAATGGCATTAGGTAACAAACCTGCATATAGCTTGTTCGATAAAGTATAATTGGCAATGGTATGATTATTCCCATTAAAAGTGCAATTACTTATACTTTTAAATGAAGTGCTCAATGTTATATTATGGCTGCCCATATCCAAATCGCGTACAAGCACTACCTCTGCCCCTTTTCCATTGGCTCCGCCCTGAATAAAGCCGGCCAGCACATCCGGATCGCCTATATAAATCTTACCGTCATCGGCAACCGTTCCTACGGAAGCATAACTGTGTCCGCTCCATTTATTGCTTGGCAGCACTGTTACACCTGCCGCACATCCGTCCAAATTTACCGAACCGTCGGCAAGCACTTCATTACGCCATGCATTGGTATTGAAATCTACTGCATGCGGCAAACGCGGAGTCTGAGTTTCACGGAATTTCGTATAATTCTTCAGTATCAATTTATTATAATAGGGAGAACGCATGCTGATGCCATACTGATAGTTCGTCTCTGTTTGTGGTGCATTGTCACTCACTACATCACAATTATCCAATGTAATCGTATTGTTACGTACATACTTCACCGATGCTACATCATTACTATTGTAGTCATTCAGCACAACCGTAGCAAACTCTTCCGTAGAACCGGAGAAACAGTTACGCCCTATCAACTTGGAATTCTTCACATTAAAAGTTGAACCGGCTTTTGCAGTAGACCAGATATTGAAAGCTGCACGTCCGTCGAGAATGGAGTTATCCACATCGACATTCAGCGATACATTATGCAGTGTGTTGATAACATAATATACTCCTTCGAAAACACAACGGTTTACAGTCAGGTTTGTCACAGCCGTCCCGTCATACGCTTTAGCACTATTATACCCTACGGTAATCGCTCTCGACCAGGCAGATTTGGTAAAGTCACCCTTTTTCTCATCCGTATAAGTATAATCCTGCGACTTATCCACATTCAATTTCGTTGCTCCAAAACCGATATAAGTATCTTCCAACAAGGCTGTAATCGTATTCTCATGACCTCCATTCTGAATATTGAAGCCGGACTGGTTGGACTTGCCGGAAGTCAACAACAGAGAACCGTTACGGATAGTGACTTTCTGACCGGTTCCTACTACCTTCACCAATGACTGTTCATTGGTAGAAGATACTGTCAGGTCATCGAATACCACGTTGGCAGCTCCGTCTATTATCTCAATAGGAGATACGGCAGCCTGGTCTACATGCATTTTTAAATGAGCAATCGTGGCGTTAGCAGCAATCTTCATCGGCTTTCCTACGGTTGCCGAAGCATTGTCAGATACCTTGGAAGCATCAAACGAAGCCTCACGCTCAATCAAAATACTGGTGTAACCCGATACATTATCGGCTATCAGGTTGTCATAACTTTGCTGATTATCAAGGCAGCGGATGATAGTTCCGCTCCAACCTGTATCCTTCGATACAGAAGTAGTTATCTTTCCATAGAGTTTAACATTGCCTTTCTTCAGCGTCAGTGTTCCGATAGTAACACTGCTTTCCACAATCAGCGTATTATCCGCTGTAGTAGCCTCAACAGCCGAATAAGACTGTCCGTTCAACGTTACGGTAGATTCCGAAGCGTCAATGATTATCTTGCTGACGGAAGGAGCCGTTATATTCAGTTCCTTAGGAGCATTTTTACTCTCCTCACCGGTTTCTGTCGTATAATTAATGGTTATATCATTCGATGTTTCAGGCAATGTTATGGATACCGCAACATCCCCGCTCTCATATTTGGGCAGTGAAATAGTCGCTGCTTCTTTCGGTGCTTCCGTTACAACCACATTAGTATTGGTTTTCAAAGCTTCAGCCACTTCGCTTACGGATGCTACCTCTATTACTTTTTTCACTTAAAGCAGGAGAAGAGAATGCAGGAGTAACCATTACGTTTACCTTACCGTCAACCGTCAGTAAATTACCCGTTACATTCGTCTTGTAGTTACGCTGAACAGGTATGTTATTCAGGGCTTTCGTGGTAATCTGTCCACCGGCAGCGTTGTATACGGCAAGCGTCATATTTACCAGATGTTGTCCGCCCACAGTATTCGGTGCAAAGAGATAGTCCACAGTCAGGTTACCGTTGGCATCCGCCACAGCCGAAGCCGCTTTGTAAGCTACAGCCGTCAGTTCGCCGAGCAAGTCACCCGTGGCAGCATTAAAACCGGTATAAAGGTTCTTGAATGACAAGCCCGCCGTTACCGGAACAAATTCTTCTTTTTGATTGTCAGGAATAGAAGCCAAATCTTCCGTTTTGATGTTCAATTGTCCGAACGGGCGGGTCAGTTCCACACTTTCAGAAAAAGCATTAGTCACCAGCTTCTCCAGACTGGCAAAGAAAGCATCCCGCGTATCGTCCTTACCGCTTCCGTTATAATCCCCTTGCATGGAAATGTTACGAAGGTCGGCAGTGTTGTAATGCAAATCGGTCTTTATGGCATCACCTTCCACTGACTTGACGTGGTCTGCCCAAAATACGAACTTATAAGTCTGTGAAGTAACCAGGCGGACATCAAAGCCGGCCGTCAGACCATCCGGTTGAATCGCACCTATCTGCCGGCTATAAAGTTCGTCGTTCAGGTAGATTTCCATGATACAACGGTTCACCGATGTACCGTCACCCGCCGTTGCAGCACGGGTTACAGCATTGTTCCCGTTCCCAGGCAACTGTACACTGAAAGAGGCGGCTACTTCGCCGTTTCTTCCGCCATTCGCCAGCTCGTCACTCTGACAGGCTGCGAATACAAGCAGGATAATACCTGCCATTAATAAAAAACACTTTTTCATGTTCGTTTTGTTTAAAATGAGACATCTGTTTATTCTGTTTGAATAAGTCATGTTTAAATAAGCCGTCAGGGAACCACCACATTTATCTCTCCATCGAAACCGGGGTTGATACCGATGCCGGGAGCGAACTCACGGGTAAGAAACGCATCACGCACCGTAGTAATCCTATTCCGTCTGACGGGCACTTCCACGCCGCCGACCCGGTTCACCTCCTGTCCCTTTTCGTTGCAGATAACCATTTCCAGCGTAACGGAAGACTCCGTACCATTCACCAGCACATAGTCGAAAGCCAGACAAGCCTCATTGTTGGAAATGACAATGGGAACGGAAGTAAATTGTATACCTGTGACCGCCTCATTGGGACGGTTGGAAACGACATTAAAACCTGTGGGGAAATAACCGGTGTAACCCAGTTGCACCGTAAAATCTTCTATGCCTGCAGGACGGACAGACTTCATTTGTTCCAACTTGTTGAGGTACTTGATGACATCGGTAGTAATCAACTCTATTTTCGCCAGCGGATGTTCCAATTGTATCTCTTCGCGATGACGGGCTGCCAAATGGCAACGATAAGGAATAAGGTCGAGGGTTGCCTGTCCGCAAAACACATCTTTATAGTCGGTTCCACCCGTATAATCACCTTTCAGCTTGACGGCAGCAAAATCGGAAGTGGTGTAAAAGCAGTCGGCAGCAGTGTTGCCGGAAACCCGGTAGCAAGTACAAAGTCCCGCCATGCCACCACCCGATAGTTACGTGCATGAAGCTCACATTCCAATGCCACTTCTCCTGCATCTCCTTCCTCACAAATCAACTGACGGCGGAATTGCAGGCTTTGGTCGAACCTGTCATCGGCATATACTTCCACAATATAACGCACCTTGTACTTGTGCACATCGGCGGTACGTGTAGAGAACTCTGGAACATCGAACTGTGTCATATCAGCACCGGGTAGCAGGACAATTTCGGTATGTACGGTTGTAGGGTCTATCCCACCTCCTTCCGGCATTTCGCGTACGCTGCATCCTCCCCACAAGAGTGCAGACAGCAAGCTACAGACAGCCACAAACAGTTGTTTCATCGCCGGCCTCCTTTCCAATCAATACGGTAGCCCACTGAAACACCCGCATGGTCGATGCCGAAAAAATTCTTATGACGAGTATCGACATAAGCACCACCGGGAATATTGAAAAAGCGGTCATAATCCAGATAAGCATATCCCGCTCCCAAAGAAAACTCCAGACACCAGCACCCGCCTTTTCCGAGTGAAAGCCGGTAACCGGCAGTAAGCCCCATATTCAGCAATGGAGTACCCGTATCGCTATTCTGATAGCGATATGTACTGTTCTTAAGAGCATAGTTGTAAGAAGCCACCCCGATATGCACACCGGTAAAAAGACCATCCACCTGCCCGAACCAATAACGCACTTCGGGCTGCACGCAGAAAGTGCGCAGTTTGCGGGAAGAAGTAAAATAATTGAAAGGAGAATAGTAAAAAGGAATAAGGACAGAAATTGCAGGCGAAATATCATACTCCACCGCTACGTTCATAACCGCCATTCCCCACGCCACAGCATTGGTCTTCAACAACAACGAATGGTTATTGCGCCCGATGCTCGAATTCGGACTGAATGTTCGCCCGGCGTAGTACAAGGTATCTTCCCCATTACCGGCTTTTACATACCCATCAATCGGAGTCATGAGAAATATGCACAACAGAAACAGCAACAATCTTATCTGCATAAACGTCTTATAAACTTCTGTCTGCACAGGCAGACCGGAAGCATGCGTCCTCCAAACTCCGAAAGGACCGGTTAGAAACAGAAACGTGGAGCTGCGTGCTGTTTCTAACATGAAGGCCCTAGGAAAACCCGTTAAACAAAACAGACAGCAGTCCCACGCTACAAACGTGAGAATCCACTGTGCTGTCCATTGTTTAACTTCTGAAAATTTCCTAGGTTTTCATGTTAGAGGACAAAGCACAACGCTTCTAATATATTTTTCTCCTTAAAAAATCAAGCTACAGTCGCTACCGAACTTCAATGCAAAGTTATAGAAATATAATTAGAATGAAAATTTTCACGCCATTTTTTGCAAAAAAGCATAGAAATCGTGCTCCACGAGTTGTAGAACAAAAATATTATCCATAAGTTTGCATGAGAGACTATTTTTTCGTTTATGAAAAGCTACATATTTTTAGACCGGATATGCTTTTTCGCCCACCACGGTGTAGGCGAACAGGAAACACTGGCAGGTAACGAATTCACCGTCAGCCTGCGACTGCAAGTAAACATCACACCTGCCATGCAGACCGATGATGTGGCGGATACCGTGAGCTACGCAGATGTGTATGAAGCCGTAAAGGCAGAAATGAAGGTTCCTTCCAAGCTATTGGAACATGTCGGAGGACGTATTGTGAAACGGTTGTTCGGCGATTTCCCCAAATAGAAAATATTGAATTAAAGTTATCAAAGCGCAATCCGCCAATGGGGGCAGACATCGAAGCGGCGGGAATAGAGATTTGCATCTCACGGGAAGCGACAGCAATAGCTACTTAAAACAAAAGCAACCCTGTACAGGCACTTCGGACATCCCCGCCTCATTATATGCACAGAATGAATTATTGCTTCTTCTTTCTTTTCTTAGCCGATTCAACCGCCTCGGCAACGACTTGCTTGTTCTCGAACCTCTTGGCATAGTTGCTATAATCGGGAACAGTACGTTCATAAGTAGGATCAAGGAAGAGCGGACTCGAAATGATATGGTCTGCCGTACTGCGGTTACAGCAAAACACGATGTTCTCCACGCTGGCAAGACGGGTCAAAGCCTTAACATCGGTATCGTGCGGCTGCAAAGTCATGGGATCAGTGAAGAAGAAAAGATAATCAATCTCGCCATCCACAATGCGAGATCCCATTTGCTGGTCACCACCCAAAGGACCGGATTTCAAAATGGTAAAATCCCACTCAACATCGGGATGCTTCTCTTTCAATGCTGCCAAAATAAGGGTTCCCGTAGTACCTGTACAATAGAACTTATGCCCCATAAGCAATTCTGAGTTCCAGAGAACCCACTCTATGAGGTCTTTCTTCATGGCGTCATGCGCCACCAGGCCAATCTTTCTAACCAATTTTTCCATAAGCAAATAACTTTTACAAAACAAACAATCAAGAATAGATAACAGTTCCTACAACTGAGAGAAAAATTTCTTCCCACGCAGATAAAACCCTACCAAGATACTACTTTTTACCCGTTCGGGAATCATCGGGAGTGATGTTTTTTCAAGTTCTCTTTACGGGCATCCGCAAACGAAGGACGGAGCAAATGGAATGCATGACGTGCGCGAAGCACTGCCCACATATTGGGAAACTGCCCTTTGAGCAGAAAACTCAAAGCCGCAACATAATCAAGCACTGCGCGCACACGCATTACAGGCCCCAATTCTTCTTGCGGCAGATTCTTATAGAGCATTACAAGATTGTTACGGAAATTGAGAAAAGTCTTATGAGGATTCTCCTTTTTCAAGGTTGCACCGCCTACATGATAAACGGTACTTTGGGGTACACAAACCAGCATCCGCCCGCGGGCACGAAGTCGCCAGCACAAGTCTATCTCTTCCATATGAGCGAAAAAACGTCCGTCCAATCCGCCGGCATCCAAATAGTCTTTCCGACGGATAAACAAGGCAGCGCCTGTAGCCCAAAACACAGGAACGACAGTATCATACTGTCCGTTGTCTTTCTCTACTGCACTCATTATCCGCCCCCGGCAAAAGGGATAACCGTAACGGTCTATAAATCCGCCGGCCGCTCCTGCATATTCGAACAGTTCCTTTTGCCGCCAACTCCGGATTTTAGGCTGGCATGCCGCAACTTCAGGATGAGCGTCCATGTAGCTTACAAGTGGCGCCAGCCAGTGTCCGGTCACTTCCACATCGGAATTAAGCAGCACCACATACTCTGCAGATACCTGCTGCAAGGCAAGGTTGTATCCTTCGGCAAAACCGAGGTTCTCTTTTAATATAATAAGATGCACGTCAGGAAACTCTTGGCGAAGCATATCAACGGAAGCATCTGTCGAACCGTTATCCGCCACATAAATTTTCGCACCTTCCGTCTTGGAATAGCGCACTACGGAAGGAAGAAACGAACGAAGCATTTCACACCCATTCCAGTTCAATATGACAACGGCTATTTTATCCATGTTGTATGGTATCCTCACGCTTTAGTTTCCAACGCTTATGCGACCAGAACCAATAGGGCGGTTCGCGACGGATTGTCTGTTCCAGGCGACGGGCAAAACATTCCGTTATCTCACCGTCGGCAGTCGCTTTCGGCGTTTCGGTTATCAAGTCAAACCGAACCCGGCAATATCCCCTTCCCTGCTTTTTTGCAGTTCACAGTAGAATACAGGAAAGTCCATAAGTTTGGCAATACGTTCGGCACCATCCATAAAGACGGTATCCTGATTCAGGAAAGTTGTCCAGTAATGCGCCTCGTTAGGATTGGGCGACTGGTCGGTTATCATTCCCACCGCCACACGCTTGTTGTCACGGCACAGTTTTATAATCTCGCGCGCCGTAGAATGTTTGGCCACATTGTAACCGCCAAAACGGGTACGGATGCGTTTAAACATAGCATCCATATATTTATTATGCAACGGTTTATAAATTTGCACTGGTATATCTCCCTCTTGCATGATACTGCTCATTCCCGTAATCCACTCAAAGTTAGCATAGTGCGGTATCAGCAACACAATCCCCCCATGTTTTTCAATCATGGCAAGATACTCTTCCTTATTGTCATATTCCATGCGTCGGCAGAGTTCCTTGAAAGACATACGCAGCATCTTCACCTCCTCCAACATATAATCACAGATATAACGGTAGAACTCACGTTCTATATCCCGCAGTTCAGCCGCGGATTTTTCAGGAAACGCATTGCACAAATTAGCACGTACTACTCTGCGCCGATAGTGCACGACGTGATGCATCAAAAAGCAAAGCCCGTCGGACAGTATATAAAGTACCTTAAAAGGCAATAAGGCCAACAACCACATGCCCGCATAAGTCAACCAATAAATCAATCTTGATTTCACCTTGTCAATTCCTTATTACAGATTACTGAGTAAATCACTTATCGCCAAACGCTCCCGAAAGCGCCGTGCCTTCTTCATTAAAATCGCCCATACGCACCGGAATTACCTGATTATCCAGCGCATCATCATGCGGCACTTCCACCCGGATGTAATTCGGAGTGAAACCGTGCATCGGCGTTCCCGGTTTAGAACGTTCCAACAGCACAGGCATTGTCTGCCCGATATGGCGGGCATAAAACGCACGTGTCTTTTCGTCCGACAAATCCAGCAGAAGCCGGCTGCGTCTGTGCTTTTCCTCGGAAGACACCACATGCTCTATCTTTAAAGCCTGCGTACCCGGACGTTCGGAATAGCTGAACACATGAAGCTGCGTCACATCCAGACTTTGAATAAACCGGTATGCCTGCTCAAAGTATTCTTCCGTTTCTCCACGCGTTCCTACGATCACGTCCACACCGATAAAGGCATCGGGCATCACTTCCTTTATCCGTTTCACTTTAGAAGCAAACAACGCCGTATCATATCGTCTGCGCATCAGTTTCAGCACTTCATCACTACCCGATTGCAACGGAATATGGAAATGAGGCATAAACCGCTTGGAACGGGATACGAACTCAATGATTTCGTCCGTCAGCAAGTTAGGTTCAATAGAAGATATGCGATAGCGCTCAATGCCTTCCACATCGTCCAACGCCTTTACCAGGTCGAAGAAGGTTTCTCCCGTCGACTTTCCGAAATCGCCGATATTTACCCCTGTCAATACAATCTCCTTACCGCCTTCGGCGGCTGCCTGACGAGCCTGTTCCACCAAAGATGCGATGCTTCCGTTACGACTGCGGCCGCGGGCAAAAGGAATGGTGCAATAAGAACAGAAATAATCGCAACCGTCCTGGACTTTCAGGAAGAAGCGGGTACGATCACCACGCGAACACGACGGAGCAAACGACCGGATATCTTTCAAGGCAGAGGTATGTGCCTCTCCGCTTTCGTGCTTCCGCAAATCGCCCAGATACTGAAGCAGGTCTTTCTTCTGCTCTGCACCCAGCACTACATCCACACCCTTCTATCTTTGCTACGGCATCCGGCTTCAACTGGGCATAACACCCCGTTACCACCACAAAAGCTCCCGGATGCTGCTTCACCAAACGATGAATTGCCTGGCGGCACTTCTTATCCGCCACCTCGGTGACCGAACAGGTGTTTACCACACATATATCCGCCTTCTCTCCCTTGCGCACCGTACGCACGCCTGCCTCCCGCAAAACCTTACCGATAGTCGAAGTTTCCGAGAAATTCAACTTGCAACCTAATGTATAGTAAACCGCTGTCTTATCTTGAAATATACTGGTATCTATCATGAGTCTAAATCACATTTTCACGACAAAGGTACACATTATTATTAGATTTTTTCTACTTTTGCACAAATCATCAATTTTCGTGCAATGATACAAGAAAACTTTATCAAACTCTACGAGCAGAGTTTCCGTGAAAATTGGGATCTTCCCTGTTACACCGATTATGGAGAAAACGAAAGTTATACCTATGGAGAAGTAGCGCAGGAAATTGCCAAATTACACCTTCTGTTCAAGTATTGCAGCCTGCGCCGCGGCGATAAGATAGCGATTATCGGCAAGAATAATGCCCGTTGGTGCATCGCTTATATGGCGGTTATCACCTATGGCGGCATCGTGGTTCCTATTCTGCAGGATTTCAACCCCAATGATGTACATCACATCGTCAATCATTCCGAATCGGTATTCCTCTTCACCAGTGATGCCATCTGGGAGCATCTGGAAGAAGAACGGCTTACCGGATTGCGCGGTGTATTCTCTCTCAACGATTTTCGCTGTTTGTACCAGCGTGACGGAGAGACTATCCAACGTTTCCTCAAACATCTGGGTGATAAAATGGAAGAAACTTATCCGAATGGTTTCACACGGGAAGATGTAACTTATACCGACCTCTCCAACGACAAAATAATGTTGTTGAACTATACTTCGGGTACAACAGGCTTCAGTAAAGGTGTCATGCTGACAGGAAACAATCTGGCAGGTAACGTAACTTTCGGCATACGCACCGAACTGCTGAAGAAAGGAGATAAAGTACTCTCTTTTCTACCACTGGCACACGCTTACGGTTGCGCTTTCGACTTCCTGACCGCTACGGCCGTGGGTACACATGTCACACTGTTAGGAAAAGTTCCTTCTCCCAAAATCCTGATGAAGGCGTTTGAAGAAGTAAAGCCAAACCTGATTATAACCGTCCCCCTTGTTATCGAAAAGATATACAAGAACGTCATCCAGCCTATTATCAACAAAAAGTCCATGAAATGGGCGCTCAGCATTCCTTTGCTGGACGGACAGATATATGGGCAAATCCGTAAGAAATTGGTAGATGCGTTAGGTGGCCGATTCAAAGAAGTGATTATCGGTGGCGCTGCCATGAATCCGGAAGTGGAAGAATTCTTCCATCGCATCAAATTTCCTTTCACCATCGGATACGGCATGACGGAATGCGCCCCGCTTATCAGCTACGCTCCCTGGAACGAATTCGTAACCACTTCTTCCGGACGGGTACTTGATATTATGGAAGCCCGCATCTATAAAGAAAATCCGGATGACAGACTTGGCGAAATACAGGTACGCGGTGAGAATGTAATGGTTGGATATTAAAAAATCCGGAAGCCACCAAAGAGGTTTTTACTGAAGACGGTTGGCTACGTACCGGCGATTTAGGTACTTTGGACGAGCATAACAACCTTTATATCCGTGGGCGCAGCAAAACTATGATTCTTAGCTCCAGCGGACAAAATATTTTCCCGGAAGAAATAGAAGCCCGCCTCAACAATATGCCGTTCGTTTTGGAAAGCCTTGTGATTGAGCGCAACAGGAAATTGGTAGCTTTGGTCTATGCCGACTATGAGGCACTGGATTCTTTAGGGTTGAACAATCCGGAAAACCTGAAGACCATCATGGATGAAAATCTCAAGAATCTGAACAACAGCGTTGCCGCTTACGAAAAAGTCAGCCAAATACAGCTTTATCCTACAGAATTTGAGAAAACCCCGAAAAGAAGTATCAAAAGGTATTTATACAACAGCATTGCAGAGGATTAATATGTTATAGAACATGCTTGAAGAGGGCAAAATGGGCTTTCCTCAAAAAAAAGTATAAAAAAGTTGGGTTTTGGAGAACAACATATCCAAAAAGTACATACCTTTGCAGCGTTTTAATAAAGCAATTGATTGTATTACGTTTTAAAAGTAAAGAAAATGAAAAAATTAGTTTTGATGGCCGTAGCTATCGTAGCAGTATCTTTCGCATCTTGTGGTAACAAAGCAGCTAACGCTGAACAAGCAACAGCTGATTCAATCCGTATCGCTGACTCAATCGCAGCTGTAGAAGCTGCAGCAGCTGAGGCAGCAGCATCAGTAGCTGATACTACTGCAACAGATAGCGCAGCAGTTGTAGCTGAATAATTTCAGAACAACAATTAGAGAGAATTGAAAGTCTGACGTACGAAAGTACGGACAGACTTTTTTTATATCCAATCAGCACAAGAAGACATCTTGCCATTTAAACATCTGTCTTATCATGAAACATCACTCCATCCCAAATAAATAACCGGGAAAGGGAGAAAATCAAAAAGTCCGGCTTCTTTTCAGAAACCGGACTTTTCCTTTTATATAGAATTCTATATTTATGCTTCCTCAGCAACTACTTCAAAAGGAATTTCCACAGAAACTTCCTTGTGCAGCTTAACGATAGCCTTGTAGTTACCAACTTCTTTCACTGCATCCTTAACAACGATAATCTTACGGTCGATGTTGTGACCCAGTTTAGCCAGCTCGTCAGCAATCTGGATGTTGCCTACAGAACCGAAGATAGTACCTGTAGCACTAACCTTAGTAGCAATCTTCAAGGATACGCCTTCCAGCTTAGCAGCCAGTTCTTCAGCATCCTTTTTTGATTTTCTCCAGCTTGTGAGCGCGTTGTTTCAGCTCTTCAGCCAGCATTTTCTTGGCAGAGGGTGATGCGATAACAGCTTTACCTGTCGGGATGAGGTAGTTACGGCCATAGCCAGACTTTACATTTACGATGTCGTTCTTGTAACCCAAGTTTACAATGTCTTCTTTCAATATAATTTCCATACTTTCCTCCTCCTATTATTTCATCATGTCAGTTACATAAGGCAGCAACGCCAAGTGACGTGCTCTCTTCACAGCTTGAGCTACACGACGTTGGAACTTCAAAGAAGTACCGGTAATACGACGCGGAAGGATTTTACCTTGCTCATTCAAGAATTTCTTCAAGAATTCAGGGTCTTTGTAGTCGATGTACTTAATACCACTCTTTTTGAAACGGCAGTATTTTTTTCTTCTTAACGTCTACTGAGGGCGGAGTTAAATATCTGATTTCTGATTGAACTTGTTGTGCCATGATTAATCCTCCTTTTTAGTTGATTTAACACTTCTTCTCTTCGCAGCGTACTCTGCAGCGTACTTGTCTTGCTTGAAAGTCAAGAAACGGATTACGCGCTCGTCACGACGGAAGTTGATTTCCAATTTCTCAATTACAGTAGGTTCTGCATTGAACTCAATCAGCTGATAGAAACCGGTTGACTTCTTCTGGATAGGATAAGCCAGCTTTTTCAGTCCCCAGTTTTCTTCATTTACAATCTCAGCACCTTCAGCAGTAAGGATGCCTTTGAATTTTTCTACCGCTTCCTTCATCTGAACATCAGACAAAACGGGAGTCAAAATGAAAACGGTTTCGTATTGATTCATACTCGTTTAATTAAATAAATAAATTATTTGTTTATTAAATGCGGGTGCAAAGGTAGGCATTTTATTTTGAACTGCAAAAATAAGCGGACTTATTTTGTATTGTATCCAAGTTGTACTATATTTGCAAAGTTGTTTAAACAATAATTTCATGATAGAGCAATTTAACTTTGACATCCAGCTGATATTCGCTATTCTGAATGGTAAGGTATCTGCCGCGATTAACCGTAAATTATCACGCAACTTCAGGCAGAATGGTTTGGAAATCACTCCGGAGCAGTGGACTGTCCTCATCTTTTTATGGGGAAAAAGACGGAGTTACGCAGCAAGAGTTGTGCAATGCAACCTTTAAAGACAAACCCAGCATGACCCGCCTTATAGATAATATGGAGCGCCAGCATCTTGTAGTACGCATTTCCGATAAAAAAGACCGCCGCACCAATCTGATACACCTTACTAAAGACGGAAAGGAACTGGAAGAGCGCGCCCGCGTCATAGCCAACCAGACGTTAAAGGAAGCATTGCAAGGCATCACCATTGAGGAGCTGAGCGTGAGCCAGGAAGTGCTGAGAAAAATATTTTTCAATACGAAAGACTAACCGTAAATCCATAGGGAAGAGCTGAAAACCAACTAAATTAAGCGAATAATAGTTTTTTTGCAAAAATAATTTCGCTTGTTAAAGAATTATGCTTTTCTTTGTGACAAGAATACGAAAATAATAATCTATTAAAATACACACACATGAAAGGTTTATTAAAAAATCTGGGCTTGATATTAGTCTTGGTGGGAGCTGTAATTTTGGTTGCATGTTCCTTTACCGGCAATGTAAACAACAACGCGATTCTGGGCACCAGCGCTGTTTTAATTGTAATAGGATTGATTTCTTACATTCTTATCAACAAGAGAATTGCGGATTAATACCGAGAAAAAAGAAATAAAAAAGGCGATTGCACTGCAACCGCCTTTTTTTATTTTTTCCATTGTCCGAAGCCGGATTCCCATCAGGACTCGGCTTCCGGAGTTATCAGTTTATATCCCTTTCCGTGAATATTGATAATCTCGATAGATTCATCTTCTTTCAGGTGCTTACGCAATTTGGTGATATATACGTCCATACTACGCGCATTGAAGTAGTTATCGTCAATCCAGATAGTCTTCAATGCAAAGTCACGTTGCAGGATTTCGTTGGCGTGTGCACAAAGCAAGCCCAGCAATTCGGATTCTTTTTGTAGTCAGTTTGGTCTGCTTTTCAGGCGTTGACAAAATCTGTTTCTGGGTATCAAACGTAAACTTACCAATCTTGTAAATGCTGCTTTCTTTGTTCTTCTTGCCACGGACACGTCTCAAGATAGCTTCAATTCTGAAAGTCAACTCTTCCATACTGAACGGTTTAGTGATATAGTCATCCGCACCAATCTTGAAGCCTTCCAATATATCCTCTTTCAAAGTTTTAGCAGTCAGGAAGATAATAGGAATTTCCGCATTTGCTGCACGCACTTCCTGAGCCAAAGTGAAACCATCTTTCTTCGGCATCATCACGTCAAACACACACAAGTCATATTTATTCTTCAGGAAAGCCTTGTATCCTGCTTCTCCATCGGGATATAACTCGGCAGCGTAACCTTTTGCCTGTAAATATTCTCTTAAAAGCATGCCAAGATTCTCATCATCTTCGCACAATAAAATACGCAGTTTCTCATCCATATCAATCAATTTTTTAATAGAGGTAATGCAATAATAAATTTAGTTCCAACATTCAGTTCGCTTTCCGCACGGATGGTCCCCTTATGGTCTTGAATAATCTTCCTTACATAAGCCAGTCCGAGTCCGAACCCCTTAACATCGTGCAGATTACCTGTATGCACGCGATAGAACTTATCAAATATCTTTTTCAAGTTTTCTTTCTTAATACCTATACCGTTGTCTTGCACCGAAATCATCACTTTACCCGGTTCATTCCAGGTCTTCACTTTCAATTCCAAATCGGCATCCGGTCTCTTATACTTCACCGCATTATCCATCAGATTGAAAATCACATTCGTAAGATGCATTTCATCTGCAAAGATTATCGGATCGGTTGCTTTCAAGTCCGACTCAATCTTCCCGTTGTACCGTTCCACTTTCAAGGCAAACGTATTGATTACGCCGGTAATCAACTCATTGGCATCCAGTTCCTTCATTTTTAAGGTAGCTTTCTGTTTGTCGAACATCGACATCTGGAGTACCTTCTCCACCTGGAACCTCAACCGTTTCGTCTCATCATTGATGACCGTCGATATATGCTGGAACATTGCCGGAGATTTGCCTACCGCCGGGTCTTTCAGCATCTGCGCCGCCAACGAAATGGTTGAAATCGGCGTCTTGAATTCGTGCGTCATATTATTGATAAAGTCATTCTTCATCTCCGTCAGTTTCTTTTGGCGGAACACGATATAAATCGTGAAGATAAACGTAATCAGCAACACAAAGGTGAATATCATCGACGGTATCATAAAGTTGATCGAGTCGAAAATATAATCTCTTTTGCCCGGAAAATGTATCTTTACGATACTCATACGGGCAGGCGGGTCGTTCAGGAAGGAACAAGGGCTGCGAGTAGGAACTCTCACTGCCTTCATCGCTGTAATCCGAACAGCGATACACTTCCCTGCCGTCCCGGTCTATCACCTTAAAGTGATAGTTCAACTCGATACCGTTGTCAATCAACCCCGATTTCAGATACTGGTCCAGATTCTTAAAATTCACCCGTTCTTCTATCGGCCGGCTACTGGCACGGTAAATCATCTGCCAGGCCACCTCATCCAGCAAGGCGCGTTGATACAGATAACGGTTCTTTATGGCATCCGCCAGCGAACGCGATGTCTGGGGTATCGTTTTCGTTCCGTGTTTACGCGAAATCATTGCCCTGGGCAGTTCTGATGCTTCGTTGGTAAATGTCTTCAGTTCGATAGCCGAATACCTTGTACCGTCCGGTGATGTAACCGTAAAACGCTGCGTCTGCACCACTCCCTTACCTTGTGAGCTTTGCTCCCACGCTTTCTTCTCAGCCTCGGAGATATCCTCCCGCAACCAACGGTCGACCTCCGCAGACTCCACATCTTTTGAAGCAGCCATCAGTCCACGCTTCACAGATTCATCGAATTGCTCGTTACGCATCTTCACCATTTCCTCTATGTAGCTGATCTGCAGATACAGCAAACTGATGAAGAAAGGCCCATAACGACGCCTAATATCCATATTGTCGACTTTTTCATAGTCACAAAATTAACACTCCCTAATTAACACTCCTAACAAATTAACCTGATTTAACCGGGTGTTCTCGTTAATTAACCGTAGCGTGTTTTTTAAGTTGTATTACGAGCATTATAACAAAATGAGACACCTTTGGTTTGCAAATTTAATAAAAAATTAAATATTAGCATTCACATTCTCCTTCATTCTTAACCAGTGTTAATAAAAAAGCCGTTATTCCTCACAATGAGCGAACAACGGCTTTCACGATTTATTAAAATACTTTATTCGTCAGCCTGCTTTGCTTCAAATTCCTTGATAAGTTTATCCTGTACGTCGCTCGGTACAAGTTCGTAGCTGGCAAACTTCATAATGAACGAAGCGCGCCCGCCCGTCAACGAACTCAGGGCCGTAGAATAGGACGACATCTCTTTCAAAGGCACTTTGGCAATCAGCTTTTCATAACCGGCTTCGCTACTCATACCCATAATCATGGCACGGCGTCCTTGCAAGTCACCCATCACATCACCCATCTTGTCGGGAAGGAACAAACACTTCCACATCATAAATAGGTTCCAGAATCTTGGGACCTGCATTCTTGAATGCTTCACTGAAGGCATTGCGACCGGCCAGCATAAAGGAAATTTCATTGGAATCCACCGGGTGCATCTTACCGTCGTATACGATAACGCGCACATCGCGGGCATACGAACCGGTGAGCGGACCTTGCTCCATACGGGACATGATACCTTTCAGGATAGCCGGCATGAAGCGGGCATCGATAGAACCGCCCACGATACTGTTGACAAACACCAGCTTGCCGCCCCACTCCAGCGGAACTTCCTCAACGCCTTTCACGTTCATCTTGAATTCCTGCCCGTTGAACTTATAGGTTTCCGGCATCGGCATGCCTTCATAATAGGGCTCTACAATCAGGTGGACTTCACCGAACTGTCCTGCTCCACCGGATTGTTTCTTATGGCGGTAGTCGGCACGGGCAGCCTTCGTGATGGTTTCACGATACGGGATACGCGGTTCTTCGAACTTAACCTGCAATTTCTCGTTATTCTCCAAACGCCATTTCAATGTACGCAAGTGGAATTCACCCTGTCCGTGAACAATAGTCTGGCGCAATTCCTTGGATTGCTCTATCACCCAAGTCGGATCTTCCTCGCGCATACGGTTCAATATGGCCATCATCTTTTCTGTATCGGCCTCATTCACGGGTTTGATAGCACGGGAATATTTTGAATTGGGATATTTAACAAAGTTGAAACGGTTCTCAGCCCCTTTGGCATTCAGCGTATTGCCCGTATGCACATCCTTTCAGTTTCACCGTGCAGCCGATATCACCGGCTACCATTTCCTCCACCTTGATACGGTTGGCTCCTGCACATGCGTAAATCTGCGCAATACGCTCCTTAGAACCACGGTCAGCATTCGTAAAGTCTTCACCTTCGTGTACTTTACCGCTCATAACCTTGAAATACTGAACATCACCGATATGAGGTTCAACGGCAGTCTTGAAGAAATACAGGGAAGTAGGTCCGTTGGAATCGGGGTTCACAACTTCGCCGCGTGTATTGTGCACCGGAGGCATTTCGTCTACAAACGGAACGACATTACCCAGGAATTCCATCAAACGGCGCACACCCATATCCTTACCTGCACAAACACAGAATACGGGGAACATACCACGTGAAGCCAATCCTTTGCGGATGCCCTCGCGCATCTCGTCTTCGGTCAGAGAATCTTGTTCAAAGAATTTCTCCATCAGGGTTTCATCGTGTTCGGCAGCGGCCTCCACCAATGCTTTATGCATGGCAGTTGCTTTCTCCATCTCCTCAGCGGGAACATCTTCGATTGTGGGTGCTCCGCCTTCCGGTCCCCACGAATATTTTTTTCATCAGAAGTACATCAATCAACGAATTGAA
>VOFD01001974.1_pt1 | contig 40155 bp, 52 predicted proteins | sample 5384101 | NCBI WGS metagenome assembly VOFD01 (sample SAMN12384723, study PRJNA508395) | human gut metagenome | isolation source: healthy gut C | host: Homo sapiens
AGCAGCTTCTTCGTCTTGTGGAAGACGAGGCCGCAGAGCAGTGCGCCGAACATGCTGCCGGGGAAAGCCATCAGACTGCCCAGACCCAGCAGGTTGCGCAGCAGGGAGGCAACGAAAGCCACGCCCACGCCGTAGTAAGGCCCCAGCAGGACAGCGCAGAGGATGTTGACCATGTGCTGCACAGGGGCGCATTTGCTGCCGAAGACCGGGAAGGAGAAGACGCTGCCCACGACAGCGACAGCGCAGAACATACCGGCGAGGGCCAGCTTTTTGGCAGAATAGTGTTTCATAGTGAGTGCTCCTTTTCAATAAAAAATATCATGCAGGGGCAGACCGCCGCTCCCGCACACGAACAGACCCGGCACCCGCGCAGAGATGCCGGAAACGGAATTATGAAAGGGCTTGTTGATCTCAGAAAGGAAGGAGCCGCTATTACCGGTGTTACTTTCTGGGGGCTTTCAGATTCTGTATCATGGCGATATGGACAGAAAGCGCTGTTATACGGGGAAAGTATAAAAGACCCGCATAAAGCGTTGTATGCGGTGTATTCAGCTGCGCAGACCTGGGGTAATTAGTATATTTAAAGAAAATATAAAAACAGCTTTTTCTGTGATTGAAAAAGCTGTTTTCAATTCTATGCTGGAGGATAATTTTATGATAAAATCTGCAGTGAAAAATGATGCAGGGATATTAGCTGACTTGGCAATACAGATGTGGCACGATAACACAGTATTAGATTTAGAAAAGGAGTTTAAAATATAATTCTTACAATGAAAAATGTAACGTGTCACGTAACAATATTTACAAAAAGAGTGCGTGGTGATTGGTTTTAATATTTCATCTTATAGTACATAATAGACTTAATCTAAAGGCCAATAGATAAATCAAAAAATGGAGATGAAATTATATGAGTTTAGGTACAAATATCAGTTATTTGCGAAAACAGAAAAAAATAACCCAGGAACAATTTGCAGAGAAAATGAATGTTACCAGGCAGACCGTTTCAAGATGGGAATCGGATGAAATAACTCCTGAACTGTCAAAACTAGTCGATATGAGTGAACTATTTGCCTGCAAACTGGATGCTTTGGTTAAGGAAGAATTGTCAGTCCAGAAGGAAATATATTCTTCAATTCAGATTAAGAGAATAAGTGCTTTTTAAGATGGCAAGCTATGTAATGATTTCACCAAATCCTGAATCGGATGTAATTGGATATATGGAAAGATGGGCAGCAAACAGTGGGCTTAAATCAGCTGTTTCACAGGTAAAGTGTATCGGATGGGATTTTCCTTTCGTGTCGCAGGAACAGCAGAATAGATTTGGAATGCATGGTTATGTAGCTGCGTGCATAATTCCGGAGGGATTTGAAACAGATTATCCCGGAGTGCAGTATTCGGAAAATATGGAAGCAGATTATGCAGTTATAACAATCAAGGAACCATTTGTGCAGCCTTTTGAGACAATACCAAATGCCTATAAATTGATAATGGAATATTTACAGGCAAACAATTTCAAGGAGAAGCAGCAGGATAATATAATAAGCTGCTTTGAGTATGAGTATACAAAGGATGAAGTAAATTATATGGATGTGTTTGTTCATGTGGATGGAGTGACTAAGGTTGGCGCGTTTTCTGAGTTTAACTAATGCGCTATATCACTGACAATTAGGTAAACGCTATATCTATTTGTTCATCTGACTTTGTTAGTTTTACTGAACGATGCCACCGCATAGCCTCGTTCAGCTGCCTTGCAGATGAACAAATATCTTATAGCGATTAACCAAAAGTCAATGATACAGCATATTAGAGACGATTTGCTTTTTTTCTGAAAACACAAGAAGGTAAGAATAAAAATGAAATTGGGTATAGTTAAATATTAATTTGAACGGAAATTGCTTACTATATAGTATGCCAGAAAAAAGTGAGCGTTCGATTTAAGCAGAAAGGGATATTGAAATGAGAAAAAAAGGGAGATTATGTATTGGTATTGTTCTTATTTTGATGTTGGGATTATCTTTGCCTTGTTTTATGTGCAGTGCGAAGATAAAGCCAAAAGAACAGATGTATGGTTGGGTAAATAATAATAAAAACACGATACAACTTAATAAAAAAGCGACGGATTCGATGATTGGAAAAACATCAAAACAGAAATTAAAAAATGCTTCTGATGTATCTGCCTTAAAAAACTGATTAGAAAACAACGTAAAAGGGGTGCGACAGTTCCTGTGAATATCGATGCCCGTTGTTATAAATGGAATGATAAAGGACGTTTGATTGGAATTGCATGGATTGAGGATAAATTAAAGGGAAGAATTTCGTTTTCTAAATTTTCCTGTTTGGAAACTTTAAATATATATGAACCGGCTGACAGGACTGGATGTAAGCGGGAATAAAAAACTAAAGTATATTAATTGTGAGTATAATCAATTGACCAGCCTAAATGTTAGCCACAATACAAACTTGGAACAGTTGTATTGTGAGGAGAATAAACTGACGAAGTTAAATGTTTCTCAAAAAATAAAAAACTAAAAGTTTTGGTGTGCAGCTGTAATAAGTTAACTTCTTTGGACATACGGAATAATCTTGATTTGGATTGTTTGGGATGTGAAGAAAATAGATTGACGGAATTAGATATCAGTTTCAGACAAAATTAGAAGCACTGTGGTGCGCAGATAATAAATTGACTGATTTAGATGTAAGTCAAAATATATTGTTAAAAAATTTATACTGTAGCAGTAATAGATTGTTGAATTTGGATATCAGTAAGAACAAAAATTTAAAAGATTTAGATTGTGCAGCTAATAAGCTGACGAAATTAGATGTAAGTCAAAATACAGTATTAAAGGACTGATAATGACATATAACAACAGCCCTTTCTTTTTTTCAAGAAACTCACGCAATACATTGTTGCCTATACATTCCTCAATTGCTGTACTGACGGCTTTTTCTATAGGCATTGTCGCTGAATATGCGTCCGTTTAATTACTTTTACAGTTCAAGAAGTCTTGCAGGGTCGCTGAAAAGTTTTCTGAATACTGTGTCCTTGTATTTTATATCAGGTGAAGTTCCGGGTCTTAATATGTGGTTTTTTGTTGTCATTGGCATAGAGTGGGAGTTTTTACGAGTGGCATTTTTATTAGGCCGGAGTTTCAAAGAAAAGGGTATGCAAAAGAAGCTATATTTATGATTATGAAGTTTTATTTCAATCAGTTAAGATGTCAAAAATTTAATGCAAGTGTCTATTCGTATAATGAACCATCTAATAGACTTTGTGAAAAAAAATAGGTCTTGTCGTTGAGGGACGACGTAGAAATACAGTATTTACAGATGGAAAGTTTTATGATGAAATTTTGTATGGATTAACAAAAGATGAATTTTACATAGAAAATAAGAGGAGGAATTTGTTTTGATTACATATAGAGAAGAACGATTAAGTGCAGATACATATATAGATTTTCTGAAAAAAGACCGATTTAGGTTCGCAATATCCAAAGGAACGATTTAGAGAGAGAATTGAGAAATTGGTTCAAAACGTTTCGATTAGCCTTGTCGCAAGAGATGGAGAGATAATAGTTGGTGTTTTGTTCGGACTTACAGACTTTTCATATTGGCTTTATGTAACGGATTTAGGTGTGGTCCGTGAATATGAAGGACAAGGAATTGGACGTTCATTGATGAAAAAAAGCGCATGAACTTGCCGGTGGCGAAAAGGATATTGCTGTATATTTGATAGCTAATGAGAATGCAATTCCATTTTATAAAAAAGCTAGGGATGAAATTGTCAGATGACGTAATGCAGTACAATAAGATTGAATGGACGGAATTTACAGTAGAATAATATTTGGTGGAATAGAAAGGACGGATGTATGAGAATTGCAACTTATAATATATGGAATTCTGATATAGGGATAACTGAACGAATACAGGCAAATTGGTTTTATTAAAGGGGTGTTCCATTGAAGGAGGATATAAAATGAATGAAGGAATTATAGGATTTGTAATATGGGCAATTGTAGGTTGCATCATGATTGGTATTGGTATCAGCGCCTTTTTTTTTCAAAGAAAGCAGTGGGCTTTTTGGGCAAACATTAAGATGTTTCAGGTGAATGATATAAAGAAATATAATTATGCGACAGGTAAATTGTTTGTCATATATGGAGTTGTTTTTATTATATTGGGTACGCCTTTGCTATGTGGGCAGAATTCGCCATATATTTTATTATCAGTATTAGGGATATTTATAGAAACAATTATAATGATGGCAATTTACAGTTTGGTTATTACAAAGAAATATAAAAAGAAGTAGAAGAGCAAATTTTAATTTGATAATTTAATGTAAAAGGGAATATATATAATATAATTTCTGATGTAACAAAAATGGAGGAAGAATGTAATGAAAGTAAAGCATCGCATGGTATTGTGCTTATTAGGTGTATTGATATGTATAGTGGTAAGCGGATGTGGAAAAAAGGACGAGACGCAGCCGGATAATGAAAAAAGAGTTTCTGTCGCAAGTTGAATTCAGTTATATGGCAGACGCAGATACACAAGAACTGGTAGGTAATGCAATGAGTGACGCAGGAATTTCCGATGAGAGACAGCAGATATTTTTTTCAACGTGTAGACCAGTTTAACTCTATGGCAAAGGAGTATTTGACAGATAATTTTCAGACCGTAGATATTGCCAAGCTGCCGCTGTATGACCCATATGCGCTACAGGATGCGTGGACTTTAACATATCCAAATCTGTATGGATATAATTGCAGGATTACAGCATACAGTTTAATGGCAGATTTTATTCAGGTGAACAGCAATGCGGAAAAAAAAAGAGATGATTATTTGGTATTTGATTTGCTTGCGTTGGATACGGATTCAGATGTATTTGTTAATGAGCAGGAGCGTGACAGTTTTAGAGTTCTGTTTTCTGCTATTCCGACAGATAATACGCAGGATATGAATGCTCATGTGAAGAATATACAGGAAATCTGGAAAGAAAGAGGTATTTCTTTCAAAAATAATAATGGTGTCAGCATGGTATCAGTTTTCTTGCATGATATGCTTAGCGAGAATGAAAGTGAATTAATTATTGGTCATGTTGGAGTGCTGCTAAAGCAGAAGAATGGCGAGCTGCTTTTTATTGAAAAGGTTGCGTTTCAAGAACCTTATCAAGTAGTACGTTTGGCTAACCGTACAGAGTTAAATGATTATTTGATGGGAAAATATGATATTTCTTATGGACAGGAAACAGCGCACCCTATTATTTTTGAAAATGATAAATTGCTGGAAGGATACAGAATAAATCCTAATAATACTGATAAGGATAGTTCTGAAGCGATGGATACGACGCAGGAAGAACAGAAAGACGACGAAATAAGCACTTTTTTCGGGAACATTGGAGGAAAAAAAGGATTCAATGTTCATTATTGAAAGTGAGGACGGAGAAGCATATTCCATTGGATTTGAGGAAGCGCCTGAAGGTTATGATGAATTAAACGAGGGTGATAAGGTAGTTATGGAATATACGGGAGAATTGTCTGTTGTAGATGCTTTTACAGGGGAAATTATTTCTTTTAAAACGGGCAGAATAAGAGAGTTTCCTGACTGAATTTCTTATATTGGCTGGCTTAGACCGGCCAATATTTTTTTGCTGAAATTACATTAAGTTGAAAATCTATTCTTGATATCATAAAAAATGTTTATATATCGATAGTGTAATCAATTATTCTTTAATCGTGGGATTCAGAGCTTAAGCGATTAATCAATGTTAATACAAGTAGCATATCGTTATCATTTAATGTCTTTAGTTCATCAATTGCTTTTGATATTAATACCGGATTATTGCGTTCAACATCAAAAAATTGGGCCGGTGTAATTTCAAAATAATCACAGATAGAAAAAAATTCGCTGAGTGAAGGAAGTGATTTCCCGGAAGATATATTATTGATATATCCCCTGCTATGTCCAAGGTCATAACTCATCTGGTATTCAGATACTCCTTTATATAAACGCAACTGTGTTATTTTATTTCTTACATATTCTTCCATGAATTATACCTCGCTTATAAATTATTATAGATGACATTTTTTATACTATTAGCCTATGCATTTATGATTTTTTATTGAAATAACATCTTAAAGATGTTATTATGTTGTTTGAGATGATAAAAAGACTAATTATAAAGTTTTATAGATGTTTTTAACAATAATAAATAGACTAAAAAAGTGAATGGTTTTTGAATGAAATGCAGAAATGCATTTTATATAAAATATAAAACAAAAGTATATTATAAGGAGGTACATTATGGAGAATGAATTTGTACAGACAGGAGAAGCAGGAGATGTTGTGACAAAAAACACAATATCAGAAAAAATAAAGGAACAACAGCACTGCTTTGCTTCTTTCTTGGAGAACTAGGAGTACATCGTTTTTATGTTGGTAAGGTTGGAACTGGTCTGTTGTGGCTATTTACTTTAGGTGTGTTTGGTTTAGGATGGCTGATTGATTTTATTATGATTCTTACAGGTTCATTTAAAGATTCTGAGGGAAGAGTTATCAAGTAAAATCCGAAGTTTAGAGTAAACAAACTTTGTAATTCTATAGTGCATAACAGATATATAGTCAGAAAAAGATTATAATATCTGTTATGCTAGAAATTATAATTGTAATTCGTGTTTTAAAAATGTATCACTAAGAAAAGGAGAGACAATGATATGTTCTGTAATAAATGTGGTAATAAAATTATTGAGCATGCAAAGTTCTGTTCAAAATGTGGACAAGCGGTAAATTTAGCTACTAATAATGATGTAAGCCACGACAATAATGAAGTTTTTACGCTGACAATCAATAGAGCTAAGCAGTGGTTTGTAGTTAATCCAGCAGTTAAAATTGTTGTAGATGGAAGCACAGAATACAAAATTGATAATGGTGCAACGTTGGACATTCCAATATTAGCCGGAGTGCATAAAGTTGCTTTCTCATGTAGCATTCGTAACAAAATCGTGAATATCAATGTTAGCAACAATATAACTTTGAACATAAAGTGGAACAGAGTTACTGGTAGTCTTGAAGTTGAATAAGGGAGGAAAAATTATGTTTTGCGCAAATTGTGGAAAAAGAGATTAAAGATGGATATAAATTCTGTGATAAATGTGGAGCAGTACAGCAAGAGTCGCCCCCATCGCCAGTTTCCAATACTGGAGACTATGCTAACCCTATAAATCAATCAACGGTACAAAAAGCACCATACAACAAGATGTGCATTATTGGATTGGTAATATCAGGCATTTCACTTCTAATTAATTTCTGGGGTCTAGTAGGTATTGCTGGAACAATTGTATCAGTTTATGGTCTTATAAGTTGTGAGCAGAAAAATGAGAATGGTAAAAGCACTTGCTATATTTGGTATTGTCATTGGTGTGGTTTCGATTTTATGGGGATGTATTGGACTATATCGTTTAATGATGTTATTCGTCTGATGCTAGATAGTGATGAATTGAATAAATCGGGATTTAATGTCAACATATGGATGATTAGTCTTAGCGTATCTATTTGTTCGTGCATTTGAAAAAAATAAACTGTATGGATATACAATAACATGTGTGTGATGTTTTATTTAATAGATGCATTATAATACAAATCGCCAAAGAAGGGCATATATATGAGAACTAATAATGAAATTATAGAACAAATTAATCAGACAGAAGAATTTATAAATAAAAAGTATTTAGAAAATTTAAAAGAATATCGTGTGGAAGAACTTAAAGAATATGAGAAAAAATATAATTTTGTCAGATTATTTCATATAACAAAACTTGCATATGATAAAGCTGAAGATATTAATGAAAAATTGATTAGCATTTTTAATGCAGTAATGCCATTCTGTAAGAATTCAGTATTTATTATTAAAGGCGAAAAAAGATTTTGTCAACATATACCTTGGAATACGTGCATCGCAAATAAGTGATGCAGCGCTGGCAGGAGAGGTCCTGCATGAATCTTTTTGTGGAAACTTTCCGGGAAGCAATTTAAAAGCTGTGAAAACAAGTGAGGTTTCCAAAATATTTCCCAAAAAGATGTTAAATGTAACGTTTCACACGTGAATATTGTTCCGGCTGAAAGAACAAAAAATAACAGTTCATTTATTCAGGGAATGGAAAAATTTATTGATACGATGAAAGGAACAGAATATGTATGTGAAATTCTTGCCACACCCCTACACGAGACTGCGGTAAAGGAAAGGCTTAGTGGTTTTGAAGAATTATACTCGGCGATTTTTCCGTTTTCAAAAAAGAAGCAGCTCTCATGGACATAATAAGGGACAGACATTTACAGAGGGTGTAACAGAAAGTATTTCTAAATCTATATCTGAGGGAATTACAAAAGCAACAGGAAAAAATGATTCACATAATCATGGGAAAAATTCAGGAATGAATATAGGTGCACATATGCTTTTGAATTTTGGCTTAATGTCAGGAAATTATGAGGGATGGGGAAACGGAAATAATAGCAGTGAATCTAATTCAAGTACACAGTCTGATAACAGGTCATACAGTACCCAAAAGTCAAAAACGTCCACAGATGGAGTTACGGATAGCTTAACGATTGAATATAGAAATAAAGAAATTGAAGAATTATTAGATAAAATTAACCGGCATATCAAAAGGTTAAAGGATGGTGTGTCTTATGGTATGTGGGAAGTATCAGTTTTTTTTGGCTGAGGAAAAGAAAGTTGCAGCAATTACTGCCAGTACATATCGTTCATTATTGATAGGTGATGAAACCGGTATTGAAAATTCATATTTTACTCTATTTGATAGTAGTAGTGATAGAACGCAAATGATAAAAGAAGCGTTGGAGTATTGTGAAAAACCAAGGTTTTAATTCCAATAAAAGATTTGTATGAAAAGAATGATGAGATTTCAATGATTCAACCAAGTTGTTATATCAATGGTAAAGAATTGGCTCTATTAATAAATTTGCCTAGGAAATCAGTGAACGGAGTAATAGTATCTAAAATGGCGGAGTTCGGAAGAAATGTAATTGATAAGCATTACGGAAATGAACGATATATAACAATGGGCTCAATCTATCATATGGGAAAGAAAGAAAATGCTTTGGTGAAACTGAATCTGGATAGTTTGACTGCACATTGTTTTGTTACAGGGTCAACAGGAAGCGGAAAGTCAAATACGATTTATAAATTAATTGAAAATGTTGCGGATGAAATTCCGTTTTTAGTAATAGAGCCGGCAAAAGGAGAGTATAGAAATGAATTTAGAAAAATGGAAAAGATAAACCTTTTTACTACAAATCCATTAATAGACCAAATGTTAAAACTGAATCCTTTTGCATTTGATACAAGAATACATATTTTAGAACATTTAGACCGAATTGTTGAAATATTTAATGGGTGTTGGGAAATGTATGCCGCTATGCCGGCAATATTAAAAGAGGCTATAGAAGAAGCATACGTAAATAAAGGATGGGATTTGCTGAATTCTGTATTCATGGAAGAAGGAGAACCTGTTTTTCCAACTTTCATTGATGTATTACAGGAATTGCCGAGAATTATTAATACTTCTGAGTATTCGGCAGATACGAAAGGAGATTACATTGGTTCGCTTGTTACCAGAGTTAATTCAATGACAAATGGAATTTATGGACAAATTTTCTGTGATGATTTTGAAGTGGAAAATTCAGTTTTGTTTGATGAAAGAACAGTTGTTGATTTGAGCAGAGTGGGTTCTTCGGAAACAAAATCTCTGATTATGGGAATTCTAATTCTTAAATTAACAGAGTATAGAATGGCAAATGCCGCAAAGGGCAACGCAAAACTTAAGCATATTACAGTTTTGGAAGAAGCACACAATATTTTGAAAAATGCTGACAATATCAAGGGAACGGCAGGAAATAACGTGGTTGCTAAATCAGTAGAAATGATTGTTAATAGTATTGCAGAAATGCGAACATATGGAGAAAGTTTTGTAATTGTGGACCAGTCACCGACTTCAGTTGATATTGCTGCAATTAAAAATACTAATACAAAGATTATTATGAGACTACCGGAACAAGGTGATTGTAAATTGGCAGGCAATTCTGTGACTCTAAATGAAGAACAAATTAAAGAATTAGCAAAATTAGAAACCGGAGTTGCAGTAATAATGCAAAATGGTTGGGAGGAACCGGTATTAACAAAGATATCACAAGCGAAACATGAATATGAAGAAGAAGGGAAATATCTAAATTTTGAAAAGTTAAGAGTGTTTCAAAGCTATGTTTTAAAGCAATTATTAGAAGAATATGAGATTACAGATAATCAAAATGTGGAGAAAATTATCAGGTTAATTGACAGTTATGACATTACTCGTTCAAAGAAAATGGAGATGAAGAGAATTGTCTGTCAATTTCACAATGTGATGAAAAGGAATTTGACAGTATTCTGTTTGGAAGAACAATGCTTCGTCTTACAGGATGTAATGATGCTTTTAAAAAAGCGGAAAAATTATTGCAGTATAAAGAAGATGATGAAGAAAATGAAATGGGCGAATTTACAGATGAGTCTATTAGAGAATGGTATTCCTATATAGATAATGTCTTTGAGAAATATGTTGCGCTAGATGAAAATGAGCAAAGTATCATAAGGCAGTACATACTACATGCAAAAAAGTTTGAGAATCATATGATAAGTTACAGTTCTCTATATAACCAGATTTTTCAGGATGTAAGGTGATGGATATGAACAATATAACTATAAAAAATTCTTATTTGACACAGAAAATAGAATTACGGATTAATGGAGAAGAAATTAGCCAATATAGCAGATTGGCAGCATTATCAAATGCATATCTAAAACAATATATGGAGAATCTTATTAGCAATTTGGATAACGAGGTTTTCGATGATTATAACATAGACTTTTATGGATATAAGTTTATGTATGAATTATTATGTATAAATGCCGAAAAGTCTGAATATTGCAAGGAGATTAACTATTACTCAATGGATATGGCTGAAACTCCACAAAATCTAATGAGTGAGCTTGGCAAAATAGCCGAAGTTCACAATGTTAAGATAAATAAAAATTTATATGCAACTCTTTATACAAATATTATTGATGTGGGTGTTAATGATAAAGAATATATACGTAAGGTTGATGATTTGTCGGCTGATATTGGTATATTTGAGGACATAGATGATGTTAAATGCAGCAAATGTAAGCTTTGCATAATTATTGATGACAGGGTTTTACTTGATGAAGAAAATGTAATAACAGTACCAAAGGAAAGTGTTGATGAGGTGCTTGAATATTACTATATTTACAACTTGTTTATTCCTAATTTTGAAAAAAATATTATGGCGCTAAAGTATCAGAATTTATCTGATAAGGAAAAAGTGTTGCTGGATGCGATTCAAAAACTCACCTAGGTATTATTTAGAATAATACCTGACACAATTGATTTAGCGGATGTAATTGATATTGATTTTGATTCATTTCCAGCAGACGTATATAGAATAGAATTTTTGGGTGAAGGCGTATTAAAGCAGGAAGAAAATAAGTGGAAAGCGGTAACGGCAGGCAATGTAACGATATCGGTAATTGATAAAGATAATATTGTTTGCGAAAGCCATGATTTGAAAATTATAGAACATCAGTATGCAACATCTATAAAAAATAATACCAAGGTTTGAATATTTAAAGGTAAATGAAAGAAATTATGTTGATGTAGTAGTAGTTCCGGCAGATGCAGAAGATAGAAATGAACTACAGTATGAAATATCTGACAATAACATTATTAACTATGAAGATAACCAGGTTATTGCATTAAAAAGTGGGAGTGCACAGCTTAAAATAAAGGGAAAAAAATGCGAGGGCATATTAAATATTCAGGTGAAATCTTTATTGACTCAGGTTTATTTGAATCGGACAAGTATTACTTTGAGAGGTGGTACAAGTGAGATTTTGCAGTGCAGCGTTTTACCACAGGATGCGGAAACAAATCATCTTGTGTGGGAACTTGATAATAAAAATATTGCAGCAATCAATCCGTCCAAAGACAAATTAAAATGTCAGGTGACAACATCAAAAAAGTTTTACCGGAAAAGGTAATATTAGATGTTATGACCAGACGTCAGGTATTGGTGCAATTTGTAATATCGAGGTGGTTTCAAAAATTAAGCATACATGGGCTGGTACCTTAACGTTGTTATGTATGCTGTTTGGATTCTTTTTTCCAGTGCTATCGGGTATATCAATAGGGCTTGGAATATATGGATTAGTACAAGATGAGGAGATTTCACATAGGCCAAGGTATATTGTGTGTATGGTAATCAGTGCATTAACTTTAATTGTGTGGACTGGTTTACTGCAATAAAATATAAAATTTTATGTTATCTACATATGAAGGAGGAGCGTATTTATGAGTTTATTTAGACACGGTGAGACAAAAGAAAATGAGGTGAAATCTCCTGAAAATGACAGGAAGAAAGCTGATAGTGTGGTTAGACCTATTTGTGAAGATGATAGAAAGAAGCTTACGCCAGAACAGGAATTTAGGAACAAATATAGGGTGTCGGAAGATAAATCAAATAAGCCTGAACGCAGCAAAATATCTAAACCAAATGAATCTGATGACGAAAAAAGGCGGCAATGGACGAGATATAGTTAAATATGAACGTTGATGTGTAATTTAGAGTTAAGAGGGTCATAAAGGATGAAGGAAATTAATAGAAATGATGAGTTGAGCAGCAATGAAAAAGGACTAGGATTAAAATGTGAAATTCCTATAGATGAAAATAAGCGAAAGCTGAAAGATGCTCAAATAGAGATAATAATAAAAAATATAAAATGAATCATGGAGCAACAATGGAGAGAATGAAAAAACATTTGCCAAAAAAAGAACGACAAAAAGATTTTGAGGATGGTGTAGCATCAGGAAGCAACCCAAAAGTAAAGTTAATTCCTAGAGGAGAAAAAATTTTTATCGGACAGGAAGAACGGATGGGGGCAGTTATTTTACAAAAGAGCATCCGGGAAAAAAACAAGTGGAGTAAGAAAAAGAAAATTTACAATTACCTCCGGGAAATGACGGTAAAGAATTATCAAAAGTGTGTTCGACCAGACCTCAGATTGGAATTCAAAGTAATATAAAACCACAGCCCGAATGGGCAAAAGAGGCAGGATATAAAGTCCGGCCCGGAATGAAGCAGATATATGTTCCAAGTGCAAATGAACATGGAGCATTAGCAGATAATAGGTTTGATGTTAAGAAAAATAATAACAGCAGAAATAATGAATAGGTGAATAGCACAAAAGAATGTAAAGAGGAAGATTATGAACATAGGAATTGTACTATCAGGAGGAATGGCAAAAGGTGCATATCAAATAGGCGCTTTAAAAGCAATTAGAGAAAATATAAACATAGACGATATAAAGTGTATGAGCTGTGCGTCTATTGGCGTACTTAACGGTTATTCATTTCTTATGAATAGGCTTGATGATGCTGAAAAAATGTATTTGAGTCTGTGCTCTGATAATTCCAGACTTTTTATCAATCAGATTTTGCGGAGTAGTATTTTGCAGCATGATATTAAAAATATTTGTACAGAAAAAGATATGGTTGAAAAAAGATTTTTTTATTTCTTTACTTAATATGAGTAATAAGACAATCGAATATAGAAATCTTTATCATGAAAAGCCTGAAAAGATTCCTGAGCTGTTAAAAGCCAGTGTTGCAATGCCAATTTATAATAAAGCGGTTATGGTAGAATCAAAAAAAATATTTTGATGGTGCAATGGTAGATAATATACCGGTATATCCACTGTTGGAGAAAAATTTAGATTTGATAATTTGTTTATATTTCGATGAAGAATATTATTTGTTTGAAAATCAAATATTTGACCAGAAAGTTTTAAAAATAACATTTCCAACAAAAAGTATTTTGATGGAATCGTTGATTTTTAATGCGGACGAGATTAAAAAAGTATAGATAAGGGATATAAAAGAACGGATACAATATTAAAGATGCTTTTTCAGGAAAATATGAGCACAAAAGCTGTTAAATACAGAATAGCTCAGATAAATGGAGAGCGAAACAAAAGCATAAGAATAACAGGTGATTTAATAGTGACTAATTTGAATCGAGTGCTTCAAAAAGTTTATTAAAAGGAAAATTGAATTGGAGGATGGATGTAATGTATAAAAAGTGCGTTATGAAACCAAAGGTAATATTTTTATTTGTAATGGTTTGTTTACTGATAGTATTGTTCGTTGGATGTGTACGAGAGAAGAATGTGCAAAAGCATTAAAAGGATGTATAACAGTTAATGATTAATAGAAACGGAGGAATTCAAAATGTTTTGTAAAAAATGTGGGACGGAAATCATAGAAGGCGCAAAATTTTGTGCCTCATGCGGTTGTAAAATTAACGACGAAAAAATTCCAAGAAGTATGAATGAAGATGGGAAAATATTATTAGTAGCAGAGCCACAGAAAAAAATATGTTTATTTTATTATGTCATGTGGATGTATTATATTGGGTATTGGTATGCTCCTATTGTTTGGTCTGTTTGATACACAAATTGAAGCAGATAGAAATTCTATAATTGTTATGTCACTTATAGTTATTGGACAGGCGTCTTCCATTTTTTATAATGGACTAACATGTGCAGCTCTAAAAATTACTATTTGTGAGAATGCAGTTTATGGTTCTTATGGTTATGGTATATCTAAGCAATTTAAGTTTACATATGATGACATAATTAATGTGTCAGTGGGACGTTTCTCTAATATTACCATTGTAACAAAAGTAAAATCATACACACTTGTTCATATGGAACATGCTAGTGAGGCAGTTGAAATGATTTGCGATAGAATTAATGTGAGTTCATAGTGTACAATGTATGATAATGAAAATACCAAATTATTATTTGTTTTTTGAAGGGAAAGTAGGACGGAGTTGTGAAAACTAAAAAATAATAAACTGTATTACGATAGAAAGTATGAATTATCTTGGGATAATTTTACTTTGGATTTTTCGTAGATGGGAAAAAATCCAAGTTGTCGAAAGGAGAAAAGTAAATGAAAGAAGGAGCAGGAATCATAATATTTTTACGATTCCGGCATTATTGATTGAAGTAATAGTGTTTGTGTTAGGAGCAATTGTATTTCAACCAATAGACCATGCAGAGGAGGCTTGTGTACATATAGTAAATTGGAGCAATTCATATACACCGATAATGCTTATGATATTTGCTGCTATAAGTGTGCTTATTTCATTTATAGTTAAAGATAATATGGCGGATAGGATTATTAATATTCCTGCATTTTTTTACAGGAATCTATTTGGTTTATAGTTTAATCTTATATGGGTTATGTGACATGTTAAGCACTTTAGATGGGATATGGTTTTTCTTTGCCGTAATTTTTTGTGCTATTTGGATACTGCTTGTCTTTATATTTATATTGCTGGCAGTATTAGGAATGTTTATTCCGTATTTGGTAGGACAAGTAATTATGGGAAATATAGCGCGATATATAACAACAGGACTTATAAGTTTTGCTGTGTCAATAATTATGCTTGGAATTAGTGCTATGTTTGCAACAGAATATTGGAAACCGTTAGGGAACATATTTATTTCAATATTCGGGCAATAGAAGGGGCTGTAAAAAGGTTCTTAGGCTCTCTTTCTTTGGGTTTTTTGGAACAAGTCCTAGCTAAGTCATGGTAAACCCAAAACCTTTGTAGACATCCATGCAAATTGCTTCTTAGCACAGCGTACACCTCAATAGACAAGGGGCCGTCGCTTCACGAATTTTCATTCGTTAAAGCGACAGCCCCTGCTTATACTGCCATGCCATAATTGCGTGCTTTTGTGTGTGTTGTAAATTTTTGTTTACAGATACAATAAAATGTGTTACAGTATATTTCATTAAGGCTGCACATCGCGCAATCGGGTATAGTTTATCTTGTTTTTTTCTAAGATTTTTTCTGTGTATGTCATAAAGTATATCAGAAATAATCCTAAAAGATATTGTATGTACAAAAAAATAAGTTTATAATGGAGGTATGGTTTATGGCATATAAAAAGATTGACTACATTCAGGAAAATAAGCGTTTATGGTTTCATTTATTTTGCACAGCAGTATGACGGACTTGTCGCGGCAAAAAATGGTAATATTTACGGAAAGAAGCTTATTAAATTACCTACGCCTCAGTTTATAGTATTTTACAATGGCGCTGAGGAAATGGATGATGAGGTTACTTTTATATATGTCAGATTCATATGCTGATGGACGTGGAAGCGGATGCATTGAATGCACTTGCAGGGTATTGAATATTAATCGTGGGCATAATTCAGCAATATTGAATAAATGCAGAAAGCTTTGGGAATATTCAGAGTTCGTATCTGAAATACGTGCATGGACGGATAAAGGATATAATATTAAAGCTGCGGTGCTTAATTCTATGGATTATTGTATTGAGAATGATATTTTAAAGGATTTTCTTATTAAAGAGAAAGCGGAGGTTTTGCATATGTTGTTAACCGAATATGATGAAAAGAAACACATGCGTTTGGAGCGTGAATATGGAATTGAACGTGGAATTGAAATGGGAATTGAACAGGAGAGAGCAAATACAGAGCGAGAGCAATTAGCTAGGAGCGCGAAAAGAAACGTGCAGATTACGCCGAACAGCGTGTGATTCAGTTAGAGGCTGAATTAAGGCTGTTAAAAGAACAGATTAAAAAATAAGATAAAAAAGCTATGCAAAATTAAAAGCTCTCGGGCAGACTTGAACTGCTAACCTCCCGCTTACCAAGCGGACGCTCTACCGACTGAGCTACGAGAGCATATATGATGCACTATATTATGAGCTGCACCGAAATGTTATTGAAATACTGCTTCTTACAGCCTGTTAATTCTTGGTTTCGAGAAGCTTTGAAAGTTTGCTTTTTGATACGGCATCTTGCGTTATCAACTGCCTTTGGCGTCTTGCCAAGCTTCTTGGCAATCTGCTTGTAATCCATACCTGTAAGATAAAGATTATACACGGATTTTTCAAAGCTGCTAAGCAGTTTTCCAAGTTCGTATTCTATCATAGATACCTTCTCTTTGTCAATAACAAAATCTTCAGGATTAGAGGATGGATTAGACGCCTCCATTATATTGATAAGAGCAGGAATATCTTCGTTCGCATTAGTAGATACAAGTGGTGCGTCAAGTGATATAGAATCGTTAAGCGGCTTGTATTTTTTGCGGTTGTACGCAGTTATAGTATTTATTAATTGATTTTGTATGATTGAAATGGCAAATGCCGTAAATGATTCTGAACGGGTATTGTCATATTCGCGTATGGCCTTGTACAGACCTATCATGCCTTCCTGTATAAGGTCCTCTTTATCGGCGCCGATAAGGTACATAGAATGCGCCTGATTAAGTACAAGTTTTTTGTGCCGCTTGATTAGTATATCAAGCGCAGTATCAGAATCAGGGGATTCTGATTTGATTATCGCAAGCAGGGAGGAATCATCCATTTGTAAATAATCCGAATAGCGCATAAATGTTATCCTTTCAAATAAGGTAAGTATTAATTTAGGGACTGTCTTACTACTTCAAATGCAAGAATTCCTGCTGCAACAGAAGCGTTGAGGGAGTCAATATTGCCTTTCATCGGAATAGAGGCAATATAGTCGCAGTTCTTTTTACAAGCCTGCTTACGCCTTTTCCTTCATTTCCTATAACAAGTCCCAAAGGACCGGTAAGATTAAGGTTGTACATTATTTCACCGTCAGCGTCGGCACATACGAACCAAAGCCCTTTTTCTTTTAATTCTTCAATTGTTTTTGAAATGTTGGTAACTTTGGCAACAGGAGTATAGTTAATTGCACCTGCGGAGGCTTTGGCAACCGTAGCGGTAAGACCACATGCTCCATGCTTTGGAATAATTACTCCGTGTGCTCCGCAGAGGTTAGCGGTTCTTATGATTGCGCCGAGATTATGAGGGTCCTCTATGCCGTCAAGAATAAATATAAACGGTGGTTTGCCCAAGTCCTCAGCTGCTTTAAGTATATCTGAAACAGAAGCATATTCATAAGCGGCAAGATAAGCAATCACCCCCTGATGCTTTCCTGTCTCAGACATAGAATCAAGACGTTCTTTTTAACATAATTGATTATTGTATCTGTTTTTTAGCTTCACGTAAAATCGTCTGTATCGGACCGTCATGGCAGCCGTCAAGAACAAATAAACGGTCTATTGTTTTTTTGAGCGAAATGCCTCAAGTACAGGGTTGCGGCCTTCGCATACTGATTCTTCATATCTCATAATTGCTCCTTAAGTTTAATAGCGTATTTCATAATCAGGTAAAAGAGGGAAGACAAGTTCATATATTCTGTCCATGTTGCCGTTTAGGTAAAGCCATCCAAGTAATGCTTCAAGTCCCGTTGCGGTGCGGTAATCGCATATATCTGCATTTTTTGCGGCAGTATATGATTTGGCGTTACGTCCGCGTTTAAATATATGTTCCTCTTCTTCTGTCAGAAGAGGCATAATTTTTTTCATCATTTCAGCCTGTGTTGTGGCATTTACAAGCGAAGAAGCCGTATGATGCAGTTTATTTACCGGAGCGTTGCCGTTCTCTATAACCCTTGTACGTACAATCAAATCAAAAACAGTATCGCCTATAAATGCCAGTGTCAAAGGTGATAATGATTTTGGGTCGTGATGCTTAAATGAATATTCCCGGCATATAAGCTCAGGAAGAGATTCTATATCCTTTTCCATCTTACTCCTTCTCTTGTATCTTCTAAAATAATTCCTTTATTTAACAGTTCGTCGCGAATTTCATCCGCACGCGCAAAATTGCGTTCTTTTCTGGCGGCATTTCGTTCTTCTATAAGTTTTTCTATGTCTTCAGAAGGAAGCTCTTCTTCGGTTTCACAGATAATTCCGAGAATGTCGCATAAAAGCGTTATGGCGTCTTTTTGCTTCGTTTATGAGTGACAATGGTTTATCTGCATTAAGGTACGAATTGGAATGGCGTACTATTTCAAATATAACTGAAATTGCATCAGCTGTATTGAAATCATCATCCATAGCGGTTTCAAAATCATTTTTCAGTGAGGAAAGAGTTTCTTTAAACTCATTATCCTGCTTGGTGTATTCTTTTTTCTTCTGCCGATTTTGCAAGATGTGATAAATTAAATACGGCAGTCTTTATTCGGTCAAGTGATGCGCTTGCAGATTCCATAAGAGCGTCGCTGAAATTAAGCGGGCTTCTGTAATGTGCGCTCAGCATAAAAAATCTGAGTACGGAAAGAGGATATTTTTCTGCAATATCTTTTACGGTAAAGAAGTTGCCTGCTGATTTGGACATCTTATGGTTGTTAATATTAAGAAATGCATTGTGCATCCAGTAACGCGAAAATTCTACGCCGTTAGCAGCCTCGCTCTGGGCAATTTCATTTTCATGGTGCGGGAAAATAAGGTCCTCGCCGCCTGCGTGGATATCAATCTGTTTGCCAAGGTATTTACTGCTCATTACCGAACATTCAATGTGCCAGCCCGGACGGCCTTTGCCCCAAGGAGATTCCCAGTAAGGCTCATTAGGCTTCATCGGTTTCCACAAAACGAAGTCCATTGCATCTTCTTTGTCATCATCAACTGCAATACGCGCGCCTGCTTCAAGGTCGTCAATATTCTTTCCTGAAAGTTTACCGTAGCCTTTAAAGCTGCGTGTACGGTAAAATACAGTGCCGTTCTTTTCATAAGCATAACCCTTGTTTATAAGCGTCTGTATCATCTCTATCATGCCGTCAATCTCTTCGGTTGCCTTTGGATGTGTTGTTGCAGGCATTACATTCATTCCGTTCATATCCTCAATGGCAGCCTTTGTGTAACGCTTGGCTATAACGGAGGCGTCAACATTTTCCTCATTTGCCTTTGCGATGATTTTATCATCCACATCAGTAAAGTTAGATACAAAGTTGACCTCATAACCCTTATATTCAAAATATCTTCTTACTGTATCGAATACAATCATCGGACGTGCGTTTCCGATATGAATAAAATTATATACGGTCGGACCGCATACATACATACGTACTTTACCTTCTTCAATAGGTACAAATTCCTCCTTGCGGTTGTTAAGGGTATTAAATATTTTCATGGTTATCCTCCTCTATGAAATACTTATTCGTCAAATAATGCAAACAGACTTCTAAGCCTTATTTTTACAGCGCCTGTATTGGTTACTTCATCAATTTTTATCTGTGTATATATTTTATCCTCAGACTCAATTATCGAACGTGTTTCGTCAGAGGTAACAGCATCGACTCCGCAGCCAAACGATACGAGCTGTACAAGATTAATATTAATGTCTTTGCGCTCAGATACATATTTTGCGGCGGCATACAGCCTTGAATGGTAAGTCCACTGGTTCAGTACGTTGGTACTGAACTTGCTTTCCTTTGCAGCTTATACTGTCTTCGGTAAGAACAATAGCGCCAAGGTTGCATATAATTCTGTTAATGCCGTGATTTACCTCAGGGTCTATATGGTAAGGACGGCCTGCAAGTACGATGACCGGCATTTCTTTATTTTTTGCAAGTTCAAGGTATTCGTCAGCTTTAGCGCGAAGGTCATGCATATGACGCTCATATTCGGCATATGCACAGTCGGCGGCATGTGAAACCTGTTTCTGTGTAAATGAGAAACCGTAACCGGAAAGAATCTTCCTAAAATGTTTAGGGAAATCTTTCTTTCTGTGTATGCCGACAAAGTCTTTTATAAATAAAGCATCTTTAATTGATTTAACGTTAGCGTCAATAACTATAGGATAATATGCAACAACCGGGCAGTTATAATGGTTGTCGCCAAGTCCTTAAATATCCTGACCTTCGTCAACGACATCTTTACAGAAGAAGGGGCACTCACCTGAGCGGCTTCCGTTCCGGCCTGACCCGCACGATCAACGACTACGGTCGTACGGCGGGACTGCTGAAGGACAAGGAAGAAAACTTATCCGGCGAAGACGTGCGCGAAGGCCTCACGGCTATTGTCAGCATCAAGGTAAAAGAAGCGCAGTTCGAAGGACAGACGAAGACGAAGCTGGGCAACAGCGAAGTCAAGGGGATCGTCGACAATATCGTGTCCGACGGATTGAAGGAATTCTTCGAAGAGCATCCCGGCGAAGCCAAGTCCATTGTCAACAAGGCGATTTCCGCCGCCAGAGCCCGCCAGGCAGCGCGCCACGCCCGCGACCTGACGCGCCGCAAAATGCCTGGAAATCAGCAGCCTGCCAGGGAAACTGGCCGACTGCTCGGAAAAGAACGCCGCTATGACGGAAATCTACCTGGTCGAAGGCGATTCGGCCGGCGGCTCGGCAAACAGGGCCGGGACCGGAAATTCCAGGCCATCTTACCACCCGCGGCAAGATCATCAACGTCGAAAAGGCCCGTCTGGACAAGATCCTGGCCAATGAAGAAATCCGCTCCATGATTACGGCCTTCGGCACGGGCATCGGCGAAGAATTCGACATCAGCAAGCGGCGTTACGACAAGATCATCATCATGACCGATGCCGACGTCGACGGAGCCCATATCCGCACGCTCCTGCTGACGTTCTTCTACCGCTTTATGAAGCCTCTCATTACGGAAGGCCATATATACATCGCCCAGCCGCCCCTGTATCAGGTGCGCAAGGGCAAACAGGTCTGGTATTACTACACGGACGAAGCGATGAACGCCAAGCTCGACGAGCTGGGCCGCGACAGCAGCGTCGTCGTCCAGCGCTATAAGGGCCTCGGCGAAATGAATCCGGAGCAGCTCTGGGAAACGACGATGGACCCCCCAGAACCGCACGATGCTCCAGGTCCACCTGGAAGACGCCGTAGAAGCGGACCGCATTTTTTCCGTCCTCATGGGCGACAAGGTCGAACCGCGCCGTCAATTCATTCAGGAAAACGCCAAGAAGGTGCGGAATCTGGACTTATAGGAGGATGTGTCTATGCCGAACATATCGAAACGAATTTCCTTGTTTTCCGAATCGGCCATTGCCAGAATCTCCCACATGGCCGAAACGTACGAGGCGATTAATTTATCGGAAGGCTTTCCCGATTTTCCCCCGCCGGAAGCCCTGCGGAACCGCCTGAAGGATATAGCCTCTCAGGGGCCGCACCAATACAGTATAGACAGCGGCGCACAGAACCTGCGGCAGGCCTTGGCGAACTACCGCCGGACCTTCGCCGGCCAGACGCTGGACCCGGAACAGGAAGTCGTCGTCACCTGCGGCGGCACGGAAGCCCTGATGACGACGATGATGGCCCTCGTCGACCCGGGCGATAAGGTCGTCGTATTTTCGCCTTTCTATGAAGCCTACGGCACGGATGTGCTGCTGGCCGGCGGCGAGCCCATTTACGTGCCTCTCCGCCAGCCGGACTTTACCTTCGACGCCGACGTGCTGGAAGAGGCCTTCCGGCAGCATCCGAAGGCGATTATCCTCTGTAACCCGTCCAATCCATGCGGCAAGGTATTTTCTAAGGCCGAGCTGGAAATCATCGCCGGCTTGGTGCAGAAATACGATGCCTTTGCCATCGTCGATGAAGTATACGAGCACATCGTGTATAAGCCGACGGAATATACGTACTTTTCCAATTTGCCGGGCATGTACGAACGGACCATATCTTGCGGTTCCTTGTCCAAGACCTATTCGATTACAGGATGGCGCGTCGGCTACATCTTCGCGCCGCCTCATCTGGCCCGCGGCGCTGCGGCAGCTCCACATGTTCATGACCATCAGCGCGCCGAGCCCGCTCCAGGAAGCGGCTGTGACCAGCCTCGGCTTCGACCGGTCCTATTACGAAGGGCTGCGGGAAGTATATACGAAGAAGCGCGACATCGTCATGAAGGGCCTCGACGCCATCGGCATTCCCCCACAACGTGCCTCAGGGGGCCTTTTACATGCTGATGGATATTTCGGAATACGGCTACGACGACGATACGGCCTTCTGCGAGGACTTGATCCGAAACTGGGCGTAGCCCTCGTGCCCGGCTCGACCTTTTTCCACGAAGACGTGCACAACCTGGTCCGCCTTCAATTTGCCGTCAAGGACGAAACGCTCTATGAAGCGCTGAACCGTCTGGAAGGCATTCACTGTATGAAACGGTAATCCCTATGTTGCGTTAAAGGAGGATTTTGTATGAAATGGCCTGTATTGGTATTCAGCGTATTGTGCTGCCTCGGCAGCTTTTTCCGCCTTTGCCGCCGCGCCGGCAGGGGCGAACGTAGATCGACCCGTCAGTCCGGATGGAAACATTGACGACTATTACATTACGAAGGGCAGTACGTATGATAAGATTACAGCCCTTCTGCAAAATCTTCCTTCCGAGGCGTCGGGCCTTTCGGGAGACTATTATTTCCGAATTGAAAGAAGCTGACTCACGACTATTTTTTTATCACGTCAAAGCCTACGATACGAATACGCACGTTCAGAAGGGAAATTACTTCTTCGCCAAGGATGAAAGCTGCGTATGGCGTCTCGACCCGACAGGCGACGCGGTGATGATTTACGGCAGCGCAGAAAATCTGCTGAAAAAAGACGGAAATCGTCGTCTATCCCAAGAAAATCGCCTTGGGCAGCTACGGCATCATCCGGGTTCACGTGCCGGGCATGCTCCCACGACATCAAGCTGACCAGCTTGAACGCCAACGGCGCAAATCTCCGATAAAATGAATATCGTCCCCCGTCAGCGCCGGCAAGACGGACATCGTCGTCGACTTGAAGATCGGCTCGGCGACGCGCACCTTTACGGAAAACGTCTCCATTATCGATACGGCCGACGACGGCCGCGACAGAGGCATGAGCCCCTCCGTCGGCATTGGTATCGGCGTAGGCTGGGGCAGCGGCTGGCATCATGGCGGCGGCATCGGAATCGGTGTAGGCCCCTGGTGGTAAGAGTTATATCATATGCATAGGCACAGAGCGGAATACCCATTGTATTCCGCTCTGTTTTTTCACTATAAGAGGAGCTGCCGCGTGCAAAAGCGCGGCAGCTCCTCTATAAGAAAAACAAGTTGGCGCATCTTCAGATGATAGTTCTCTAAAAGGGGGTATCCTGTCGTGATCGTATCAGGGAATGAGAAGGTATTTCCGGAGATGCGCAGTAGCGAAAGATTCAGGTGTTCAAAAATCCTTTGTCAATTAGCGTTTGTCCGAGACCGTTTGGGCCGACGTCAATACGACGGACTGGCAGCGCGTCATGATTTTGTATGCACCGTATGACAAGGCAGTCCAAATCGCCGCAATGAGTAAGGACAATCGCGTCTGAGGCATGAGCGCGATGCCGCAGAGGACGACGAGGATAAATGCGAGAACTACGTAATCGGAAACAGGATAGAAGGGGCTTTTATAAGAAATTTTATCGGTAATTCCCAGGCGCATTCTGAATTTGCGGAACTTCAGATGACTGAACGTAATGCATGCCCAGTTGTATAAGAGACAGCATACGGAAATGGACGAGAACAACTGGAATACGCCGTCGGGGGATAAAGTAATTCAGCGCCGTGCTGCAGAACATGAGGAATAAAAACCAGGAAAATCGCCCGGCTGGGAACGTTATGCCCATTGACTTTACCTAAAAAGGCCGGCGCATTGTGGTGAAGGGCCATGTTGTACAGTTTGCGGCTGTGGAAGAAAATGTACGAATTTACGGCGGAAAGAACTGCCGTAATCACGACTAGATTCATGATGGACGCCGCTGCGGGAATGCCGACCATGGAGAATAGGGAGACAAAGGGGCTGCCTTTGCTGGCGGCCAGATCGGTCCAGGGAAATACCGTGACGAGGACGAAAATCGCGCCGACGTAAAAAGGAGCAGGCGCCAGAACGCGCAGTTAATAGCCGTGCGCATGCTTTTTTTAACATTTCTCACTTCTCCGGCAGCCATACCTAAATCTTCGATACCGCCGTAAGCGAAGGCGACGATGACGAAGGCGAAGAACAGGCCGGAAGCGCCATTGGGCATAAAGCCGCCGTGTGACGTTAAATTGGAAAATCCAATAGGATGCCCGCCTATGCCAAAGCCGAACAATATCATTCCGAATCCAAAGATGATGAGGCAGATAATCGCTGCGACTTTAACGAAAGAAACCAGAATTCAATTTCTCCGAAATATTTTACGCTTACCAGATTAATCAGGGACAACATGGCCGTAGCGCATAAAGCCGTCAACCAAATCGGAATCGACGGAAACCAAAACTGGATATACGTTCCTTAAGGCGTTGAACTCAGCTGCTGTCGTCGATAAGATCAAAAAATAAGGGAATTCCAGCCGCAGACAAAAACCGGCGAAGCGCCCGATGTACCGATTGGCATAGGATACGAAGGAACCGGAAACTGGTTCTTCAACTGCCATTTCTCCCAGGGCCCGGACGATGAAATAAATGGCGACTGCGGCGAGCAGATAGACGATCGTAATGGCCGGCCCGGCCTGTTTTATGGACCACGAAGAGCCGTAAAATAAGCCGGTGCCGATAGCGCCGCCGATGGAGATCATTTCCAGATGGCGGCTTTTTAAATTCCTTCTTCGCAAGTCTTCCTTTTTCATAGGAAACGACGCTTGCTGTTTTCAGATTTTCCATATATATCCCTCCCACCTCATGGAAGTACTGCGAGTATATTAATGAGCCGATACGGCGACAGCCTTGGAAAGAAGCTGCGTAACAGCTCCAAACCGTTTTGCTCCTTCGATGAGCTGATCTGCCGTACCGTATGTGAAGTTTAAGCGGAAGCTATGGCCGCCGTGATGCACGGCGTCGACGGCAAAACCTTCGCTTCGCACGGCGCCGACACCGTGGCGAAGCATTTCGTCGTAAAAATCGTCCATCGATAGGGAGTCGGGAACCGTGACCCACAGGAACATGCCTCCGTCAGGGCGAATCCAGCGTACAGATGGATGGGCGTACTGCGACAACGTGTTCATTAAAAGCTGGCAGCGCTGGCCATACAGGCGGCAAATCGCGTCGATGTGAGCTTCGTAATCTATTGCCTGCAGCGTATTGGCTATGATGAGCTGATTGAGAAGAGGCGTCTGGCCGTCCATGGCCGATTGCGTATTGCGCAGATACTTGACGAACGTATCGCAGGCGTATAAATAGCCCATGCGCAAGCCCGGAGAAATCGTTTTAGAATACGAGCCGGCGAAGATGACGCGGTTATCCGGATCTATCGTTTTAAAGCAGGGAATATGCTCGCCGCGGAAACGGATATCGCCGTACGGATCGTCTTCGTAGAGGAGCAAGTCATAGTGCTGGGCGACGGCGTAGATTTCCTGGCGGCGCTTTAAAGACATTGTCGCGCCGGTCGGGTTGTGAAAATTCGGGTTCAGATAGACCATTTTTCCGCGTCCTGACGAAGCGGCTTTCGCCAATGCGTCGGGGAGCATACCTTCTTCGTCGGCGGCGATACCGATTGCCATACAGCCTGCGGCGCGGGCGGCTCGTATGGCGCCGGTGAATGAAAAAAGTTTTCAAAGTATATTTCGTCGCCTTCGCTGCAGAATGTGCGCGGCGCTAATCCCAGGGCCCTGCGTCGAGCCGTTGAGGACGACGACGGAATGGCCTTCGGCAGGAAATCCTTTCTTTTCGACGAGCCTTTTTTCGTAAGCTCCTTGTAGGTGTCATCTCCGCTGGCTGGGCCGTATTCAAATAAGGTAAGCAAGTTGCCCTGCATGAGCTTTTTCAATTTGCTGGCGAAGCGATTGGGACGGTATGGCGTCAGCTGAAGGATTGCCTACGGCTAAGGAAATAAAGCCGGGAATTTTAGCTCCGTCGTCATTGACTTTACGGATGTAGTTGGGGCCGACATGGGTCGTTTTGAAGGAAGTGAAAATGTAGTCATGACAATCGCTCCTTTTATCGTATTGGGAAAATCGTGATAATAACAAAAAGACGGCATATACTATAGTAGTAATACGCCGTCGTATACAATATATGTTGTTGTAATATGATGCTTCCTGCATCAAATCTGGTTCCCAGTATAGCATAGATAGGGCGATGTACCAAATCTCATATAACCAAAAGACACTATTGAATGCATTTCTATACGATTTACGTATAAATGGATGAAAAATAAAAGAAATATTTAAAATTGTTGTAAAAGTAAAAAAAATAAAAAGATTGCTGCGTTTAAATAATAAAAATATTATTCGAATACATTAAGAATCTATATAATGCCATATAGATTCTTAATGTAAAAAGGTGACTGCGCATGATTTCATAGGCCTTTTCTTCGTCGCTGTCGCATAAGGCGCGGTACAAGGCGAAATGCTTATTTTCCATGTTGCGCAATCGGTCGGCGCGGATCAGCTTTTGGGCGAAAACATCTTTTTGTCTGGTAGATTTTGAAGACTTCGATGAGGTAGGCATTATTAGATCCTTCAATGATAGTATCATGAAATTGATTATCTAAGGACACTACGGCCGGAAGATCTTGCTCGGCAATCGCTTTGCGGTATTTGTTTAGATTATCCTGCAGGAGCTGCAGCTGGGCGTCAGACATATTTCGGGCAGCTAAGTACGCTGCCTGAGGTTCTAGGATCAGGCGAAATTCAAAGAAATCTACGTAATCTTTTAACTGTATGGCGTACACATGATAGCCGGAACGGCTGTTTTTTCGATATACCCGTCGGCGCGCAGCTTGATGAGGGCGTCCCGTATGGGCGTGCGGCTCATGGAAAAGAGGTTTACTAAATCTTCCTGATTGATTTTTTTGGTTTCCGTAATTCGCCTGATAAAATATCGTTTAAGATCAACTGATAGGCTATGTCCGTCGTAGAAATAAAGGGGGGATTTTCCCTTTAATAAGGCGATTCGTTTTGATAAAATTCTTTGTCTTTCATGTGTTTTTTATTGCGCCCTCTAGCTTTGGTATTCAATTTTTATGATTTTCAGTATATCACAAGTAATTTACAATAAAATATAAATTTTTTATTAAACATAGTACGATTTATCATATGGCGGACGATCCTAAGGTAAAGAATTGAAATACGTATGAGAAATTGAAACGATGCGCTTCTTGTGATATAACCAAAAGGAGCCTGTCTAATCAAATATCATTGAATACGACGGCGTATGAAAGGTGGTATATCGTATTTCATGCGCCGTTTTGCAGAAAGGATGAGAATGCGATGAGAGTTGGAATTTTCAGCAATGTCAGAGGCGGCGTAACCAGATTTGCGCCGTATTTACACCTTGAACACGACGATATAGAGTTAATCGGCCTGCCTTGCGAAGCGGCACTGGATACAGTAGAAACGGTCAAGAAGGCGAAGTGTGAAGGCGTTATCTATTACAGCGACCATAAAGAAGGCGAGGCGTTCTATAAGGCGCTGGCCGAGAGCGGTGTCAAGTATATCGTGACCTGCAGCGCCGGGTATGATCAACTGAATTTAGAGGCTATGAAAAAGTACGGCATCAAAGGGGCAAACGTGCCGAAATATTCGCCCAACGCCATATCGGAACACACCGTCATGATCGTGCTGGCCCTTCTTCGCAAGCTGCGGACGCAAATATTGCGCGTAGAGCATGGCAATTTTAATACGACGGGCGTGCAGGGACGGGAACTTCGCAATATGGTCGTAGGCATTGTCGGCGCCGGCCGTATCGGATATACGACGATACAATGCCTGAGCGGTTTTCATCCTAAAGCGATCCTGACGTATGATTTGTACGAAAACGACGCCGTACGCCAATACGCGTCTTATACGACGCTGAATGAATTATACCGTAAGGCCGACGTGATCATCTTCCACTGCGCCTATACGAAAGAGAATTACCATATGGTAAACGACGAGGCCATTCAGGCTATGAAAGACGGCGTCGTCCTTGTAAACAGCGCCCGAGGCCCTTTATTTGACACGCAGGCCGTGCTGCGGGCCTCGACAGCGGTAAAATTGGCGCGTTAGAATCGACGTTATCGAAGGAGAAGGGGCGCTGCGAAAATCGTCGGAAGCCCGAAAAGGCGTCGCTTCCGATATTAGGAAGTTGCTGTCTCACGAAAACGTCATATTTACGGCTCATACGGCTTTCTATACGGATCAGGCCGATCATAATTTGTGCGAAACGACGATTCAGAATCTGCGCCAGTACGCGCAGACAGGGGCGTGCGACAACGAATTGGTACGCGAATAAAGAATTGCGAAGTGATACGATGAATTGGAAACTGGTACTGGGGATTTTTTTTGACCTGCAATGTTACCTTTATGTCGGCGAGCTATACGATGTTGATTCCTTTTTGCCGATGTATTTGTCCCGAGAGCTCGGCGTCGCTGCTGCCGACGTGCCGTTGTGGTCCAGCGTCGTCTTTTCGGCGACTTTCGTCGTCAGCGCCGTCATGGCTCTATTTGGGGGGCGCATGGCTGATAGGAGAGGGAAAAAGGCGATGGCCGTCCGGGCCGCGTTGTTTTTAGCTATCGCTTACTTTTTAGGAGGCATTGTCACGTCGCCGTGGCAGCTGACGGCTGTCCGCGTGTTCCAGGGATTCGCCGCCGGCCTGTGGCCGATGGATTTGGCTATTATGACGTTGTATGCGCCGCCGAAAAAGCTCGGCGTGTGCCTGGGGACGCTGCAGGGCGCGATGACGGCAGGGCAGGTCATAGGGCCCTTATTCGGCGGCATGTTAGCGGAATACTTCGGCATGAGGGCGTCTTTTTTTGCGGCGGCGGCTTTTTGTTCATGAACTTTCTCGTCTTTTGCTGGTCATCAAAGAACCGGCGGCAAGCCCTGCGCCGTCCCGTGCGGATACTGACGCTGCGCCGTCGAAGAGCCTGCTGCGGAAGGAACCGTTTATACGGCGCCTTTGTTATACGCCATGTTCGTTCAGATGGTCATACTTATCTTGCAGCCGATTTTGACGCCGTACATTGCCAAACTGGCCGGCGACCTGCCGAACATCGTGTTCATTGCGGGACTCGTATTTTCCCTAAGCGGCTTTTCAGTATTTTTCGGCTCCTGTATGGGGAAAAATCGGCCAGAGTCATGGATTCTTTAACGTATTGGCAATTACGCTGGCCGGTTCCGGCCTTGTCATGGCTGTCCAGGGCGTGCCCGATAGGCTGTACGCATTTGCGGCGCTGCAATTTGCGATAGGGATATTCTTTTCCGGCATTCAGCCGTCGATTAACGCCATTATCGCTTCCCATACGGATCGTTCCGTGAAGGGAACTGTATTCGGCCTCCTGTTTTCGGCTCAGCAGATGGGTTCTATTGCCGGGCCCATGTTAGGCGGCCTCATCGCTACGTTTTTTCGGCGTATCGTACGTGTTTTACGTTGGCGGCGCTATACTGATTTTCCTCAGCATAGCCGTGAGCCGGCAGAAACGCGGCATCTATAAGGAATGGCAGCAGGAACGTCTGAGAAAAAGACGCAGCATAGCTTGTCCATACGGATGCGCGCGGTGCGCAGCGTAGAAACAATCATGATGTGAAATACTGTGGCTGGGGCGGCTTCGGATCACTGAGCCGTCCTATTCGTTTGTATAACTAGCATAGGGAATACGAATAGGTAGATGAATGGCCCCTGTGCTGCGCTTGTAGTAAGGGGAAAAACACGATATAATATAAACTAAAAAATTATTTTTTGCGTATTAAAAGGAGACGTGATTTGTTTTGGAAGTTTCCCTAGGGAAAGAGTGCATCGTCATATTATTGCTGATTTTGGCAACGGCATATTTTCGCTGCTGGAAATGTCCATCGTCAGCTGCCATCAGCCGCGGCTCGAGGCCATGGCCGAAGAGGGCAGCAAGTCGGCAAAAATCGTCCTGAAGCTGCGGGAAAACCCGAATAAGATGTTTTCGGCCGTACAGTTCGGTATCACCCTGATGGGCCTTTTGACGGGCGTATACGGCGGTACGGAAATGGCCGGCCCCATGTCGCAGTACGTGGCTATGATTCCCGGCCTGGAGCCCTATGCCTACAGCGTCAGCCTGACGACTATCGTCGCCGTCATTACCTATTTGACCATCATTTTAGGGGAAATCGTGCCGAAGCGCATCGCCATCAACAAACCTGAAGCCATTGCCTGCTTTCTGGCCCGGCCGATGCTGTATTTCTGCACGGTCAGCACGCCCCTCATTTGGTTTCTGTCGGCTTCGACGGCCTTGGTGACCAAGGTCATCGGTATGGGCAAGCCGGAGGTGCAGCCCGTAACGGAAGAGGAAATCAAAATCCTTCTGGAGCAGGGCGCAGAGCTGGGCGCTTTCGAAAAGGAAGAGCCCGAGCTGGTAGACCGCGTATTCCGCCTGGCCGATATGAACGTCAGCGATATTATGACCAACCGCACCCAGGTTGACTGGATTGACGTAGAAGATCCCGACGAGACGATTATGAATGAAATGATCGCCTTCAATCACATCCACCTGCCCGTCGGCAGGGGCTCGCTCGACGAATTTCTCGGCATGGTTTCGGTCAACATGGTCTTCCAAAAATATTACGACGCCGTCCATTCCGGGAAACCGTGACCATGAAATCCCTCGTCGAATCGAGCGTCCAGAAGCCCGTCTTCGTTCCCGAATCGATGGATATCATGAAGGTCGTGCCGGTCTTCCGCGAACACAGCGTCCATGAAGCGGCCGTCCTCGACGAATACGGCAACTTCAGCGGCTTGCTGACCCTTCACGACATCCTGGAAGAGCTTGTAGGCAGCATGCCGTCAGGCGAAAAAAAGGAAAAAAGGAAAACGACAACCGCATCGTCCAGCGCGGCCCCAACGAATGGCTCATGGAGGGCCTGCTGACCATCGAAGAATTCAAAGGATTTCTTCAATCTGGAAGACGATCTTCCTGGCGAAGAAGACGACCTGTACAAGACCCTGGCTGGCTTCGTCACCTACGGCGTAGGCCGCATTCCCTAAGGAGACAGATACATACGTCTGGAACGAATTTACCTTTGAAGTCATGGATATGGACAACCTCCGCGTCGACAAAATCCTCGTCACGCGGCAGGAACCGGAAGAAAAAGAAGAAGATGCGGAAGAATAGAATACGCATATAAAACGAGAGGCAGGAGAATCGATCTCCTGCCTCTCTTGTCGTATCGTATGTTATCTTAATTTCGCCGTCATATCTCGGCAATGACGACGGGTTGCCGTGTTCCTTGAGGGAGGCCGATGAGGTCATTCGTCTGCATCCAGACCGAGGCCCTGTTGTCGTTGGGATGGACGGCGATTTGGTTTCCCATAAAGTCTTTGTCGAAGACGACGACGACCGACTGTGTTTCGTCGTTCAGGGCGCCTAAAGGGCGTGACGGCCCCTTTGGTCAGCTTCAGGTACTTCCACAGGTCGTCTTCAGAGGCGAAGCTCAGAGGGGCGCGAGCCCAGGGTCTGCCGCAGGGCCTTGAGGTTGACCGTTTTTCCTGTCGGACGACGACAATGTAGTAGGTCCTCTTCTTATCGTCGCGGATAAACAGGTTTTTGGCTACGGCCTCGCCGTCGGGGGAGGTGCAGGGCGGACATTTCGTCTATGGTGTAGACGGGAATGTGTTCTTTCACATGGTATTCTATATGGGCAGTTTGTAATACGGATAGTACGGTTTGGGCTTGTTCGGACAGCATAGGAGGGCCTCCCCTTGTATAATATTTTATCATATACATAGATTTTACATAAAAAGAAGGTATCTCAAAAAAAAAAGAATAATATTAAGAGATGAGGAAATTTGCTTCGTGAAGATGCCGTAGGCAGGAGGTGGGGGAATGGACAACGCCATTATTGCATTTTTTCATGATTACGGCGACATACTGTTTCTGGCCATCGGCCTGTATTCCCATAGGGGAGCCGTCATGCAGTGGTCCTGGTTTGTCAATAACAGCCGGGCCCGCAAGGTTGCCGGACGTACAGGCGGAACGACGGGAATGCGTATTTTTATGTTGTCTTAGGATTGGGCTTTTGTATCGTCGGCCTTATATCGTTTATGACGGGCATATCGGTCTTGTATATCATACCGATGATCAAAGCCGATCCGCTGTCTGTGTTTGAATTATTATAAGGGAAAGGATGAAGCGTTATGGAGAACAAAAAAATGGCTGGCGGCGGCACTGATTGCGGTCATGCTGACATCGGGATGCGGCTCGAAGGATACGAAATCTATCGTATGGCATTCCAGCGAATCGTCGAAAATCGTCAAACAGATTCAGTCCGATACGTCGCTGACGAAGGATCAGCAGGAATTTTTTTCCAATCCCTCGCTAAATCGCGGGATCAGAAGGCCTATGAAGGAAAGACCGTCGGCGAAATCCTCGACGTGTACGCCAAGTGGAAGGCTCAGGTCGAAAAGGACCGGGAGCAGATGAACCAAACGCTGCAGGTATCCGTCGTCGAAGGTAAGCCTCGACCAGAACGCCTCGGCCGGGCGCATGCATCCGCAGATACAGTTCGATATTTCCATCGCCAACGTATCGCAGAACGATATTCAGACCTTCAAAGGGCGGTTCATCGTTTCCGATGCGTCGGGCAATGAATTGTTCCGCGCCGATTATCTGGACACGATGCCTGTCATGGCCGGCGTGACGCGGACCGATACGATTTACACCGATATTAACGACACGAACGAAAAAGAAGTCAAAGCCTACGATTCTCCTCTCAGCGACCTCAAGGTCACCTGGGAACCGACGGCGATGAAGTTCATGGACGGCACGCGCATCGGCGAAGATAAGAATGAACTGCGGTAGCGCGGCATAGAGGAAACGGCACGATACACAGGGACTAGGGAATTTTCCCTGGCTGTGTTTCGTGTCGTTTTTTGTGTGTGATACAATAGAGCTGCGAACTACGAGATGAGGAGGCTGGAAATGCGGACCAGTTATGCGTTGAATCACTATATGGACGAAGCGGCGGAGAAGATAGGGAGGATTGCCCATGAGGCCCGCTCCCTGTCGGTAAACGGCACGCTGATGCTGCAGGATTATCCCTTTTGGCTATATAATGCTATATTTGCCGATTATTCGACGATCTCTTTTTTTGGCCAAGTGCATGTCCGATATCGATTATTTTGATTTGCGGCCCTTGTATTGTATATTGCGTTCTTCCCTGGAGAAATACGCCGACCTGGCGAATTTATGCGCCAAGGGACGGACCTATGAATGGTATTTGTGGTATTTGAACTTCGAGTCCAACGCCATGGAAGCCTATACGGCCGGCGACAGCCGGGAAGGGGCGGCGCTGCGCCGGAAGGCCGACTCGTATAAGCGGCAGTTCATGGAGCGATGGAGATTTCCGCTGCAACCGCCTGACGCGGTATTACGTACTGGGGGACTTTAATCAGCTCATACAAGGCAGCGTCTCGCCGGATATCGTCCGATTCAACCGCAGCCTTTCGAAAATCGACTCGAAGTGCAGCCAGATACTGCATAACAACGTGACCTTTGCGGCCCGGCATAACCGGGAGGAAATCAAGGATATCCTGACGTATATACACTACATCATGTGGACGTCCCAATGGATGCTGCCGCGGTTTTACTCCTGGAATTTGCCGGAACTACAGGAAGGCTTGGAGCGGCTGCAGCAGGCCATCGACTGTATTCACCAGGGGAAGGGATTTATGGAGTAGGCTCATTCGGCCTTGGTGGAGCGCAGGAAGAGCTGCTCCAGCATGGCGTGGGGTCCTTGCCGAGCTTGACGATGCTGTACAGGACTTGCGTAATGGGCAGTTCGACGCCGACGCGGCGGGACAGGTCGACGAGAGCTTCCGTCGTGTATACGCCTTCGGCCAGTTTGTGGAAGGGCTTGCCCTGGATGAAGTCTTCGCCGAAGCGGCGGTTGTTGCTATGGGCCGAAAAAGAGGGTCGCTTCGTAATCGCCTAAGTGGCTGAGGCCGTAGACGGTCATGGCATTGCCGCCCAGTTTTTCAATCAGGACGGACAACTCGTGGGTGCCTCTGGCCATGAGTGCCCCTTTGAGGCTCGTAAGGCCTGCGCCGTCGAGCATGCCGGCGGCGATGCCCATGACGTTTTTGGCAGCTGCCCCTGATTTCAATGCCCAAAAGGTCTTGTCCGTAGTAGAAGCGGATGAGGGGCTGGTGAAGACGTCGACGAGGCGGCGCGTCAGCTCCATATCGCGGGAGGCCATGACCATGCAGTTCGGCATGCCGGCGACGAAGTCCTGTACGTGGCCCGGGCCGACCCAGACGGCGGTCTGCACGTCGGGCCCCAGCTCTTCCTCCATGACTGTCGTGAGGCGCTTGCCGCTGCCGATTTCAAGGCCCTTCATGGCCAGGACGAAAGGCAGGGATGGGGAAAATTCCGTTTCCCGAAGCTGTCCGGCGAAGGAGCGAAGCTGCTGGGCGCTGATGGAAATGATGCAGACGTCGGCCTTATGCAGGGCGTCGGCCAAATCATCGGTCAGGGCGATAGACGAGGGCAAGGTCAGGTATTCGTTTTTTCCCGTGCAGCGAAGGGTTTCCAGATTGCGGGACGACGGGCGGCCCCATAAGGTGACGAGTGTGGCCGATGCGGTCGGCGTACCAGGCGTGAAAAGCACCCCAGCGGCCGCAGCCTAAGACGGTAATATTCATGAGTGTCCTCCTGATAGATTTTTTCCATTATACCATACTTACATAGGCGTTACAGCGTGAAGCGTGGTGTAAATATTTTATGTTTACAGATTATAACGCATACATAAAATATATTAGGAAAATCTGGCGATGATATTTTACTAACTTACGAAAATGTAGTACGGTTATACAAAAGCATAAAAGCGTTTAACGCGAGCACGATGAAGTGTACACTGTTCATCGTGCTCGTTTTCGTTTAAGGGGCGAAACATGTGGTTGTCACAGTAGGATTTTTTATATGCTAAAAAGTCAGAAAGTATACAAGATGCAGTGCCTGACAGGAACGCAGGGCTTTGACAGCCGTGTTTCGTGGATACACATTATAGAAAACAAGGAATCCGCTTTGTTTTTACACGGCGGGGAACTGGTGTTTTGCACGGAAGTATCTATAACGGCGAAGAGTGGCTGCTGATTATATCAAGAAGTTACAGAAAAGCAGAGCTAGCGGATTGGTGATCAACATCGGCCCTTTTATACGCAGCGTTCCGAAAATCCATCGGCGTTTTGCGAACAACGCGGATTTCCCTGTTCGTTATTCCGTGGAGCGTGCGGTTAGTCGATAATTACCCGCTATTTATGCCAGTTTATCATTGAAGAGGAAACGAGAGAACAACAATTTCTCCAATATTTCCTGTTTATTCTCATGCATCCGGGCCAGTGCGGCAATGCTTGCCGAGCGCTGCGGACGTACGGCATAGATATCGATAAGGCGCTTCCGTGTTTTCGTCGTCCGTCCGGCAGAACGCCGCCGTCTCGACGAGGCGGCGGCGCAGCGAGCGCTTGCGAGCCGACGTCCACGTTTTGACGTACGGCGACGCTTTGGTATGCGTAGCGCCGGACGAAAGGCGAATCAAACGCATGGAGCAGGGCCTGGGAATGGCGTGAATACTTTCTGAGCCGAGACCTTTCCGTTACGATTTGCGTCGGCTCGGCCGTACCTTCTGTCGAACGGTTGTCTGAAAGCTATACGCGGGCGTCAGCTATGACGGCTCTCGTTTCGGAAACGCGGCCTGTCGTACAATATGAGCGCGTCGGCGTGTATAAGCTGCTGCTGGACGGTCCTTCACCAGGCACGCTGCGGCAATTTTACGACGATACGATGAAAGGGCTGGACGAATACGACGCCGCTCATCATTCGTCGCTGGTGGAGACTCTGGAATATTACCTGTCTCATCGCTGCAGTATTAAGGATACGGCAGTTCACGAAGTGGTTCACCGCAATACGGTGCTGTATAAACTGAATAAGATAGAAACTATTACGGGGAAGAAACTAAACGAAGAAGAAGATAAGCTGGATATTCTCATCGCGCTGAAAATCAAGAAGCTGTTTTTCCGTACAGAAAGACGGATGAATCGGCGCGCAATAGTATACATCATCAATTATAGGCAGGGGGAGTTTGGTATGTTTACGTATGAAATGCCGACGAAATTGTATTTCGGGAAAGGATGCGTTGCCCAATCCGTGGCAGATATGGCGGCGCTGGGCAAGAAAGCCCTGATCGTTACGGGACGCAGTTCGGCGAAGCGAAACGGATCGCAGGACGCTGTCGTCGCCGTACTGGAATCGGCAGGCCTCGGCTGGGTCCTGTTTGACGAAGTAGAAGCGAACCCGTCTGTCGAAACCGTGCGGAACGGCGCGGAGCTAGGGCGGAAGGAACAGGTTGACTTCGTCATCGGCATTGGCGGCGGTTCGCCTATGGACGCAGCTAAAGTGATCGCCTTATTATGCACGAACGATTTGGACGACGAGATGCTGTTTACAGGGCCGTACGGAGCGCCGCCCTTGCCTATTGTCACCGTTCCTACGACGTCTGGCACGGGCAGCGAAGTGACGAAAATCAGTATCCTGACCAATCATAAGGCCGGCACGAAGCAGGGCGTCAAATCGCCAATGTTATATCCGAAGCTGTCTTTGGCCGATCCGTCCTTTACGATGGGCGTACCGGAACACGTGACGATCGACACGGCTATCGACGCCTTGTCTCATGCGATAGAAGGCTATATGGCGAAGGATGCGACGCCTGTCAGCGACGTATGGGCTGAAGAAGCCCTGCGCTTTTTCGGCCTTCATCTGACGCAGCTGCGCGGCACGCTGTCCTATGCCGTCCGCGAAGACCTCATGTATGCTTCGACCTTGGCGGGCATCGTCATTTCCCAGGCTGGTACGACGCTGGTACACGGCATGGGATATTGCCTGACGTATTACAGGGGTTTTTCGCATGGCCGGGCCAACGGCTTGCTGTTGCCTCAGTACATGAAACTCATGGAAGAATCCATGGCCGATAAAGCCCAGCGCGTATGGGAATTGCTGGGATTTGCCGGCTCCGATGACTTCGAAGCATTTATGAAAGATCTCATGCCCGATACGGTCACGCTGTCTGAAGAAGAAATTGAGAAATTTACGACGATGGTCATGAAGACGGCTTCCGTCAAGGCGACGTCGTATGATGTGACGGCAGGCGTCGTAACCCGTATATACGCTCATATATCTAAATGACGGCTTGACGGCGTTGCCCGGCCGGGGTTATGGGAGGTGCGAAGGATTATGGCTATATGCGAAACCATAAACGCAGATGTATTGCAGTGTACTGAATCATTTTTCGAGGCGTCCTATGTGGGCGCAGGTCGATTTGGATGCGGCGGCGTATAATATGCAGCATATTCGGCGTCTTGTCGGCGCCCATACGCTGATTATGGCTGTCGTCGTGCCGACGCCTACGGATGCGGCGCCGGCGATGGCCCGCGTGTTTTTTTGCAGAATGGCGCGGACCAGCTGGCCGGCCTGTCTGGACGAAGCCGTCGAGCTGCGCCGCGCCGGTATTACGGCTCCTATCTTGGTGTTGGGACATACAGATGGGCGGCGCGCGGCGGAAGTCGTGGGCTATCATATCGATAGGCCGTGTTTCATTACGACGACGTAAGCTTTTGTGGGAAGAACAGGCGTGTCATTGTCGCTTCCGTCATTGCCGGACAACGGCGCCGGCGTCCTGGCGTATCCGGCGTTTTTTCTGCAACATGGTGCGTCCCGGTATTATTCAGTACGGCTATAATCCCTTCGGTGCGGCGCGTCCTCCGGAGTTTGTACCCCATCCCGTCATGTCCCTGCGCTGTATTACATTGTGAAGCGCCTGGAAGAAGGAGAGACCGTAGGATACGGCCGCAGGTTCATGGGCGCGTCGTCCTACCTTGGTCGCCACCTTGCCGTTAGGCTATGCCGACGGATATACCCGCCTACTGTCCAATCGGGCCGACGTATTGGTACGGGGCGGCGCGTCCCAAATCGGCAATATATGCATGGATCAGTGCATCTGTTTGGCCGTCAGGGAACTGAATATATCGGGGCAGATGAACTGGCACGCATCATAGGGACAATACCTCATGAAGTGCTCTGCAATATCGGCCGCCGCGTCCCCGCGTATATTTCGAAAAGGGCCGTTGCGTCGGCCGGACTGAATATTTGTTTCAAACGTAACGCGTCTGCTTTTAGGGACCGCCGCGTTCGTATTGTGCGAAGGGACGGCGGCACCTTCACTTTTAAAATGAACGCCGGTAAATAAAAAATACAATGTTAAAATTTAACATATGTGATTATTGTGCACATATACAATAAAGTTTATGGTTTTGTCATATTGTTTTATCGTATTGCCTATGACATAATAAGCACAAGAAAAAGCAACGGCGCTTTTCCGAAAGGACGCCGCTGCTTTTTTAGTATTATAACGCAGGGGGATGATCTCATGACAGGACAGGAAATTCGCGACATGGATTTGACGTATAATCTGCATTCGTGGTCGAAGCAGAAGGGGCTGAACCCCGTAGTCATTACGAAGGCTGAAGGAATTTACTTTGGGACAGCGACGGCAAGCGATATATGGATATGTCGTCGGGACAGGTGAATTCCAACGTGGGGCACGGAAACAAAGACATTATCGAAGCGATTAAGGAACAAGCCGACAAATATTGCTTCATATCTCCGAGTCTGGCTGTAGAACCGCGGGCTAAATTGGCTAAAATGGTCATCGACCGCATGCCCGACAACATGGGGAAGGTATTTTTTACCAACGGCGGCGCCGACGCCAACGAAAACGCCATTAAGATGGCCCGCATGTATAGGGGCGCTATAAGGTCATGAGCCGGTACCGCAGCTATCACGGCTCGACCTTCGGCGCGGGCAATCTGACGGGCGAACCGCGGCGCTATCCGCTGGAACCGGGGATTCCCGGCTTCATCAAATTTTTTCGATCCCTACGTATACCGCGAAGCCATTTCCTTTGCCAGCGAAGAAGACGCGACGAAATTTTTTACATTGCCAAGCTGCGGGAACAAATTATTTATGAAAATCCGTCGACGATCGCCGCTATCGTCATGGAAACGATTACGGCTCCAACGGCGTCATCATTCCGCCGAAGGGCTATCTGGAAGGCGTGCGCAAGCTGTGCGATGAATTCGGCATCATGATGATCTGCGACGAAGTCATGGCCGGCTGGTGCCGGACGGGCAAGATGTTCGCCTTTGAGCATTTCAACGTCAAGCCCGACATCGTGACGTTTGCCAAAG
>VOFD01002111.1_pt1 | contig 40082 bp, 59 predicted proteins | sample 5384101 | NCBI WGS metagenome assembly VOFD01 (sample SAMN12384723, study PRJNA508395) | human gut metagenome | isolation source: healthy gut C | host: Homo sapiens
TCCCACCGGGCAGATTGATGGCGGTTTTTCCACCTACGGAGCTGTCCACCATGGCCAGGAGGGTGGTTGGGACCTGGAGGTAGGGAATGCCCCGGAGGTATGTGGCGGCGGCAAAGCCTGCCAGGTCGCCGGTGACGCCGCCGCCCAAAGCCACGAGCAGATCTCCCCGGGAGATCTGGTTCTGCGCCAGAACCTCCAGGATTTTGAGATAGGTCTCTCCATTTTTTTGGAGGCTTCTCCCTGGGGAAATACATAGAGTGCAGACCAGGAAACCAGCTGCTTCCAGGGCAGTCTGGGCCCGCTGGCCGTACAGGGACGCTACGACGCTGTCGCAGACCAGGGCAGCCCGGCGACCTGGGACGAGGGAGCGGCCCTCTCTCCCAGCCGGTCCAGCAGGCCGGGGGCGATTGCAACGTCATAGGGCCTGGAGCTCAGAATCTCGAATCTCAGTTGGCTTCATTCTGCAAGGGCCTCCTGTATCCGCGGATGCTCCGGGCAGTTTGGGCAAATTGGGTGCTCTTATGTCAGGGCCTGGGCCCCGTCGCATTGCGGGCATGGGGCGGGTCGCGTTAGAACTCCACCATGACCCCGTCTGCTCCCGCTGCTGCAGCAGCCAGGGGCCATGGGCTCCACCAGCGGCCAGGCCGGTGCCATGGCTGGGGGTCCTCAGCACCGGCAGGTGGCTCAGCTCCTTCAGCATGGGGACGGCAGCCAAATCCAGGGTGTTGCGGGTGTTGGTTTCGTGTAGGTGCGGATGCCGCGCTCACAGAGCATCACCTGCTGGTTTCCCTCAGAGAGGATGTATTCTGCGCTCATGAGCAGCTCCGTCAAAGTGGCGCAGAGTCCCCTTCCAGGAGCACAGGCTTTACAGCCTGCCAACCTCCCGCAGAAGGTCGTAGTTTTGCATGTTTCTCGCGCCAATTTGCAGGATGTCCACCTCTTCAAACAGGGGGAGCTGGTTGACGCTCATCACCTCTGTGATGATGGGAAGTCCAGTTTCCCGTTTGGCCTCCACCCAGCATTTGGATTCCCTGAGCCCCAAGACCCTGAAAAGGCGGGGGAAGTCCGGGTTTGAAGCGCCTCCCGCAAAATTTGGGCGCCTGCTGCCTGGACGGCTTTGGCGACCCCCAGGATTTGCTCCGGACTTTCCACGGAGCAGGGGCCGGCATAACGAGGCAGAAGCTGCCGCCGCCAATCCGGAAGGGACCTGGGAGCCCGGCAGAGAGATGACCGTGTCCTGGGGCCGGAATTCCCTGGCTGCAGCACTGGAAGGGCTGAGATACCCACTTTACCTCTTGCACAATCTCCAGACCGGCCAGCAGCTCTATGTTCATTCTGCTTGTCTTGCCCACCAGGGTGAGAGTTGTGTCATATTCCCCGGCAAGAGATGGGCCTGCACCCTTGGCTTTTGGGCCAGCGAATCAGGCGGTCAATTTGGTTCTGGGGGTTCCGGCTTTGATGATGACGATCATATGCAATTCTGCGACATCGTAGCAGGTGTATAAAGATGGTCCCGGGTCAGCACGGAAAAAGGAAATGTGGCTGCCCTGCTGGCGCACGGTGCGTCAATTTACAGAAAATTGAACAAACAAATGCGGTTAAATCAAAACATATGATCTAAAAAAATGAAAAATTGGGAGCCTGTTGCCATAACGGGTGGGACAAGGCGCTCTCTACAGAATATTGAGTAAAAGTAAAATACAATATCCTGAAGGGAGCTGCTTGGCTGTTCCGTTTCACAACAGGCCCCGGATGGATTTATGCACCAAATTTGGCTTTTACGTAGTCCCAGATGATGTCTGCGGATTTTTTCAATGCCGATGGAGCTGTTGAGGGGCCATATCGTAGTTGCGGATATCGCCCCAGGGGTATTCAGAGTAGGTGTTGTAGAAGGCGGCGCGGGATTTGTCCTTCTTTTTGAAGGGCTCGCTCCGGATTGTCCATGGGCTCTTTGTAGTCGTCACGGGCACGGCGGATGCGTTCGTCCAGTGGTGCATGGATGAAGACATGCACACTCCTGGGGAAATTTTTCAAGATGCAGTCGGCAGCCCGTCCCACAATGACACAGGGCCCCTGTTCTGCCAATTCCCGAATCACAGCAAATTGGGCGTTCCTGGCTTGCTCATACACCGAGGGCACAGTGGCGGCGGCATAAATGCTGTACAGGAAGCTGGCAGTTTGCTTTTCCTCCACCTCTTTCACAAAGTCCAGGGCAAACCCGGTTTTCTTTTGCAGTCAGGGAGATGAGCTCCTTGTCATAGTAGGCAATGCCCATCTTCTTGGCCAGGCATTCGCCGATGAGGCGGCCGCCGGAGCCATGCTGCCGAGCAATGGTGATGATTACATTTTCCATATTCCGTCCCTCCCGGTCTGGATTGTAGATTCTGTTTGCTACTGTAACTATACCGCATTTTCATAAATTCGGCAAGGTCTCTCGAAGAATTTTTCTGGTTTTGTACGGTTTTGATTTTGGATTTAGAGGTTACAGACGGGTAATCCGGGCAAAACGGGACAGACTATTCCCGAGGGGGGGAAGGAATATGAACATGAATCCCAAGGAATATGATGCATATGTGAAGCAAATGGGCCCCAAATCCCCGATTTGGAAGGACTGCTTCCATGCCTTTTGGATTGGTGGGCTCATCTGTGTGCTGGGGCAGCTGATTCAAAACGGCTTTGCCGCCGCTGGTTTGGACAAGACAGACGCCGGTACCGCAACTTCTATGAGTCTGGTGGTCCTGTCTGTTCTCCTCACTGGCTTCAGCCTCTATGACGACCTGGCCAAGGTGGCAGGAGCCGGTACGCTGGTACCCATTACCGGCTTTTTTGCCAACTCCATCGCCGCACCGGCCATTGAGTTCCGCAGCGAAGGAATTGTCACCGGCACCTGCGTCAAGCTCTTTTCCATTGCCGGTCCTGTGCTGGTATTTGGCATTTCAGCCAGCGCCATTTACGGCCTGATTTACTGGCTGAGCACCAGCGTCTTTTAGTGTGCCCCCGATTTCTTTTTTGTGGGGGCAGCGCAGAACCCCTGTAGGGCGCACAGCTCACACTGTGCGCCCTACAGGGGTTGGGACCGTAGCCCCGTAGCAGTAGGGTGTGTCCAGGAGGCCGCACCCTACACGGCTCCGGTTACCAAAACCCGAAAAGCCGTGCTGCATTCGCTTTCGCTGCACGCACATGCCCCGAAGCGGGGGAAGACAGGCGCTGCCGTACCGGCGATGGGTGGGTAACTTGGATCCAGAAATGGGAAATGCTGTTGCCATGCAAGGGTAAATTTCTCCCCTTGACAAAGGAAAGAATGGAGGTTAGAATAAACTAACCTTATTGGGAGGTGAACGCTATGTCCTTAGAGGCCTGGTACGGCATTCTGATTCCTTTTTGGGGACGGCCCTGGGCTCGGCCTGTGTATTTTGATGAAAAAAGCCATGGGAGACCGTCTGCAGCGGGCGTTAACCGGCTTTGCCGCCGGGGTCATGGTGGCGGCCTCCATCTGGAGCCTGTTGCTTCCGGCTATGGAGCAGGCGGAGAGTATGGGGAAGTGGTCCTTTGTCCCGGCTGCAGCAGGGTTTTGGCTTGGCATTGCGTTTTTGCTGCTTTTGGATCACCTCATTCCCCCCATTTGCACCGAAATTTGCCGCTGCTGAAGGGCCCAAAAGCCGCCTGCAGAGAAACACTATGCTGGTGCTGGCAGTGACCCTCCATAACATTCCGGAGAGGAATGGCGGTGGGGGTAGTCTATGCAGGATACCTGGCGGGAGATGGGCAGATTTCTGCAGCCGCTGCTGGCCCTCTCCCTGGGCATTGCCATTCAGAATTTTCCGGAGGGCGCCATTATTTCTATGCCCCTTCGGGCGGAGGGGATGAATCGGTCCAAGGCTTTCATTCGGGGATTTTGTCCGGAGTGGTGGAGCCGGTGGGGGCTCTGCTGACCATTTTGGCTGCGACGCTCCTCGTTCCTGCGCTTCCGTACCTTCTGAGCTTTGCGGCAGGGGCCATGCTCTATGTGGTGGTGGAGGAGCTCATTCCGGAGATGTCCCATGGAACCCATTCCAATGTGGGAACCTTGTTTTTGCCCTGGGCTTTTCCGTCATGATGGTGCTGGATGTGGCATTGGGATAGGGAAGGTTTTCTGGGGAACCGTCGCTTTCTGGAAAATTTCCCTTGCCATCTTGGAGCAGCCGTGATATAATGGACCGGCTATGGAATGAATGTCCTGCGGGACGTGAGATCGGCTTGCCGTCTGCCGGAAACTGCGGCTGCCGCCTTGCGGCGGATGGAGGTTTATTGTTATGAAAGCTTTGGAAATTGTGCTTGCAGTCCTGCTGTCTCTGGTCAGCTTGGCGCTGATTGCCATTGTGACGCTCCAGTCCGGGAAAGAGGCCGGCTTGTCTGGCGCTCTGTCCGGTGGCAGCAACGACAGCTATCTGTCCAAGTCCAAGACCGGGAACCGGGATAAGCTGCTGGCTTCTCTGACCAAGTGGATTGCCCTGGCCTTTGCGGTGCTGGCCCTGGTTCTGAATCTGGTGTAAGGCCAGGATTGAAACACCATATGCAAGCAAGGAGTCTGCTGTGCAGCGGGGGAGATTTCCCCGGCTGACGGCAGACTCCTTTGCGTCAAAGAGGCGATTGTGAAAAGACGGTCCAGGGATACGTGGAGGGCGGGTCCAGGCGGAAGGTCATGGGCGCTCCTGTGGCAGGATGGCAGAAGGCCAGGCTGTGGGACCAAAGGGCGATGGGACAGCCGTCGTCCAGCAGGCTGTATTTCCGGTCCCCCACCAGGGGAAGGCCCCGGGCGGAGAACTGAGCCCGGATCTGGTGGGTGCGGCCGGTTTGCAGCCGGATGCGCACCTGAGACAGGGACCCCACCTGCTCCAGCAGCCGGTATGTGAGCACGGCCTCCTGGACGCCCCTTGCCAGGCAGCTCCGTCACATAGGTTTTCCGTTCCGCCTTGTCCCGCCGCAGCAGGTCCTGAAAGATTCCCTCCGGCTCCTGGGGCAGCCGTGGACCACGGCCAGATACTCCTTCTGGAAGCCCTGCTCCCGGATTTGGCAGGAGAGCTGAGAGGCGGACTCCGGTGTTCTGGCCAGGACCATGAGCCCGCTGACTACCCGGTCCAGCCGGTGCACCGTCCGCACGCATCCATGGGGTTCCCCCAGCGCCGCCCGTACCAGCTCTGGTACGCCGCCGGGCTCGTCGGTGGACAGCACTCCTGCCGGTTTGACACAGACCACAATGCTCCTGTCCTGATAGATGAGTTCCATGGTGTATTCCTCGCTGTGTTTTTCCCCTATGATACCAAAAATGTCCCAAAAAAGGAAGAGGGCATTCGGCAAATTCCCCGGGAGCCGGGTGGTATGATGGAGTTCCCAAAGCTGGACAAGCAGGCGAGGAGGAACGGGAATGAAACGTGCGTGGGTATTGACCTTGGCGGCAATCTTTGTAGGTGTTTGGATTCCGGCTCTGTTTTTACTGGGCCGGCAGGAGGAGCCGGAGGGACCCCTGCCGCCGGAGCCGGTACAGACGGCCCCGGCGGACCGGACAGAGGCCGTTCAGACGGTCCCCAGTGGAGACAGTCTGGACGGAACGATGCTTTTTGCAGGTGCTGATGAGCGACGGAACGGTGGAGCAGAAGCCGCTGGATGACTATTTGGCAGGAGTGATTCTGGCGGAGATGCCCGCCTCCTTTGAGGAAGAGGCGTTAAAGGCTCAGGCGGTGGTTTCCCGCACTATACCCTGCGCCAGACCGCCCGAAACAAGCATGACAGCGCGGACATCTGTACGGACCCCGGCTGCTGCCAGGGATGGATTTCCTATGAGGATTACTGCACCAAGGCCGGAGAGGCGGGACCGGACGGAGCCCAGGCGGCGGCCCAGGCGGTGAAGGCCACGGATGGGCAGGTTCTGGTCTATGACGGCGGCCTCATCGACGCCACCTTCTTCTCCTGTTCGGGAGGCCGCACGGAGACGGCGGTGGAGGTTTGGGGCAGCGATGTGCCCTACCTGCAGTCCGTGGACAGCCCCGGCGAGGAAGCGCCCCACAATGAGGACACCGTCTCCTTCTCTCCACAGAGGAATTTTTCCGCCCGCATCCTCTCCCAAAACCCGGCGGCGGACCTGTCCGGCTCTCCGGAGAGCTGGTTTGGGCGGTTTCCCGCCACGGACGGGGGGCGGGGTGGAGGCCCTGGAGATTGAGGGGTTTCCTTCACCGGAAAGGAGCTGCGCAGCCTTTTTGGGCCTGCGCTCCACGGTATTTGCTGTCAGTGTGATGGGAGACGAGATCTTTTTTCCAGACCCGGGGCTATGGACACCGGGTGGGCATGAGCCAGTACGGCGCACAGGCCATGGCTCAGGCAGGGAAGCGGCTATGAGGAGATCCTTCTGCACTATTACACTGGCGTGGGCCTGGAAAATTACTTCCAACAATCTTAAGACAAAGGTCTGTTGCCAATGGAACCGGTTGTATCCGAACCGTTTCCATTGGTGACAGACCTTGTTTGGCTTTTTACCACCGGGGAATTTCCCGGGAAATCATGGGAAACGTGTGCCACAGCTCCCCCTCCGGTGGATGCAGGCAGGTGATGGTTTCACCGGTGACGGGATGGGGTAGGGTGAGGCGGAAGGACCAGAGGGCGGGGGATCTGATGTCATCCCGGCTGCCGTACTTGTGGTCTCCGGCCAGGGAAGCCCCTGGCTGGCAAATTGCACCCGGATCTGGTGGCTCCGGCCGGTATACAAGCGGATGTGCACCAGGGTCAGAGGAGTGGCCTCCTCCAGCACCCGGTAGGCGAGCTTGGCCGCTTTGACCCCCCTTCCGCATCCGCCGGACCACAAACACCTTGTTTTTGGCGCTGTCCTTCCAGAGCAGGTCCTCCCAGGTACCGGCAGGCTGGGTGGGGCAGCCGTGGATCAGGGCCAGGTATTCCTTTTGGAGGTTTCCCGCCTGCACCGCCTGGGACAGGGCGGAGGCCGCTTGCCGGGTCCGGGCATAGACCATGACGCCTCCCACGTTCCGGTCCAGCCGGTGCACCGGGAACACCGGCCTACCCAGTTGGTCCTCCAAAAAACTCCGGCAGAGAGCCGGCGCCAGCCTCTGAAGACAGCCCTGCAGGCTTGACACACAGCACAATCTGGGAATCCTGATACAGCAGCTCCATGAAAACGCCTCCTGATGCATTTTCTCCCAGTATACACCATTTTATGTTTCGCTACAACCGGGCAGCAGCATTCGCTTTGCCAGTGGGAAGGAGTGCTGTGCATTTCGTCAAAGCGTGCCATGTTGCAGTGCAGGCCCACCCTGACATCTTGAAAAACCAGGGAATTTCCAGATTTCTGGGGCATTCCTTCTGGTTGCTGCTGCGAAATGTTGCCGCTTTGTCCTTGCATCTTTTGAAAAAACCGGTATAATAGAGCCAGAATTTGTGTAGCAAGCGAGGAATGGAAGAATATGACCACCAAGGATTATCGAACGAAAGGCTCTTTGCGGATTTTTTTTCCTACTTTAAGCCCCATTTGCGGCTGTTTCTCCTGGATATGCTCTGCGCCCTTCTGGTGGCGGTCATTGATTTGGCCTTCCCCTGGTGTCCCGCCAGGCTCTGTATACGTGGCTGCCGGACCGGGCCTACCGGGTGTTCTTCCTGGCCATGGGGGTGGTGGTGGCGGCCTATGTGCTGCGCAGTGTGCTCAACTATGTGATTTGCTACTGGGGTCACACCTTTGGCATCCGGGTGGAAGCGGACATCCGCCGAGATCTCTTCACCCATATGCAGGATTTGGGCTTTGACTTTTTACGACCGCAACCGCACCGGGCAGCTGATGAGCCGTCTGACGGCGGACCTGTTCGACATCACGGAGCTGGCCCACCACGGGCCGGAAGACACGGTGACCTCCTGTATCACCATTGTGGGCGCTCTGGTGGTGATGTTCACCATTCAGTGGAGGCTGGCTCTGGTGGTGGCGGTTTTGATTCCCATTTTTGCCCTGGTGGTGACCACCCAGCGCAAGCGTATGGCAGCGGTCTCCAAGGAGGTCAAGCAGAAGGTGGGCCACATCAATACGGAAATTGAGTCCTCCCCCTCCGGCATCCGGACGGCCAAGGCCTTCGCCAACGAGTGCTGGGAGAACGACCGGTTCAGCCGGGCCAACGGAAAATACAAGACCTCCAAGCGCCAGTTCCACAAGGCCATGGCCCGGTTCAGCTCCACCATGGAGTTCTTCCTGTGCATCCTCCAGGTGGCGATAATTGCCTTTGGCGGCTTTTTGATTATGCGCAACCAGATGGATCTGGTGGATTTGCTGACCTTCTCTTTGTACATTGGCACCTTCGTCAGCCCCATGCGGAAGCTGGCCAATTTCTCAGAGATGTTCGCCAGCGGCTTCGCCGGCCTGTCCCGCTTCCGGGATATTATGGCCACAGAGCCCAGCCAGAAGGATGCGCCGGACGCCCGGGAGCTGCGGCAGGTGCAGGGGAGCATTGACGTGGACCACGTCTCCTTCTCCTACGACGGGACCTGGCGGTGCTTCACAATGTGGACCTTCATGTGCAGCCCGGGGAGACGGTGGCCATTGTAGGCCCTCTCCGGCGGTGGCAAATCCACCTTTGTGCCAGCTGATTCCCCGGTTCTATGACGTATCCTCCGGTAGCATTCGCATTGACAGGGGTGGATGTGCGCCAGGTGAAGCAGAGGTCCATTCACCAGAACATCGGCATCGTCCAGCAGGACGTGTTCCTCTTTGCCGATACAATTTTTGAGAATATCCGCTATGGCAAGCCTGACGCCACAGAGGAAGAGGTGTACGAGGCGGCCCGGAAGGCGGAAATTTATGACGACATCATGGCCATGCCCGATGGCTTCGACACCTATGTGGGTGAGCGGGGGCGCTCCTCTCCGGCGGACAGAAGCAGTCGGATCTCCATTGCCCGTATTTTCCTGAAAAACCCCCCGGTGCTCATCCTGGACGAGGCCACCTCCGCGCTGGACAGCGTCACGGAGGCCAAGATCCAGGGGGCCTTCGACGAGCTGGCCAAGGGGCGCACCACCCTCATCATTGCCCACCGCCTGTCCACCATCCGCTCCGCCTCCCGCATCGTCTCCATTGCAGACGGCGTCATCCAGGAGGAGGGAACCCACGCAGAGCTGTTGAAACAGGGGGCCTGTATGCCGACCTGTACAAGACCCAGAGCAATTTGGCTTGCTGACCATTATCATCTGGAAGTAAATTGCCAATTTTGGGAAGCACGTCTTACGCTTTGGCATTTGAAGCGATAGCTTCCTGCGTCTTCATGGATCTGAGGATGTAGGGTGCGGCCTCCTGGAGGCGCCGGCGGTAGAATGCTTCGCAACCCATAGCTGTTTGGCAAATCCGGACCGGCTCTCAGGCCGGTCCGAATTTGCCTAGGCAGTCTGCAACCGGCCAACCGCTTCGCTTCCCTGGCTCCCGGGGAAGGCAGGGTGCTGCTGCGCCAGTGCGTTTATGCTGGCGCTCTGGCATTTTTTTCTTGTGCGCTTGACTGTTTGCTTCAAATGCTGTATGATGATATCAAACATTTGGACTAGGGGGTGGACCTTACGGATACGAACCGAGTGAAGCGGGCGATGGAGTGGTTTAAACGCACCGTCTTTCAGGATGAAGCGGTCCAGCCCAGGCGCCAGGAGGGGAAGAGCCGTTGCCTGCCCCCATCCGCGCCGCCCGGTCTTTGGCAGAGGGTACCTTTGCCTACCGGCAGTCCCGGGAATCCCTGTTTGTGATGCAGGCAAAGGTGCTTGCAAATTACGAGGACGACTACGTCTATGATGAACCGGTGCTCCACTATTACCCCACATACCAGTCCCTGACGGATCCGGAGCTGCGGGGATACTTTTCCTGGCGGACGAAGCTACGCAGGGAGATGTTCAAAAAACGTCTCTGTCCTACGCATTTCTTTACATCTACGAGCTTCTCAACCAAATCGGCGTTACAGATCCTGTGGACGGCTACCAGAAATTGAAGAATTTCCAAAGCGTCTATGGCGGCCTGGATGGGGCGTTCTCCCCGCATTTAAACAGATGGCTGGTGGATTACGTCATCTATTACGGCCTTGACCCGGCCCTGCTGGCAGACACCGCCCAGGTTTCCTTTGACAAGGCTCTGGCGGTGCTTGTCCATATCGGTCGCCATGACAGCCGTGAGATTATGGAGGCAGTCAACCGCCTGGTCCCCGCTCTGACCCGCTCCAGGTTTTTACAGAGAATACCCCGAAGACATGGACGCCGTCGTCCCCGGGTACTCCGCCAAGTGTCTGCACACTACGACAGCCGGTGCAAAAGAACGATGGTGGAGCAGTATTTTGGCGCTTACAGCGAATTCTCCGTGACGCTGTTTGAAGCGGCCGTTTTTCTTGACCGGGCGGGCGCCCGCAGCTGCGAGTTCCATGTGGATGAGGTACGCACCTACCGCTGCCGAAACGGCTTCTGGTGGGTGCAAATGTACAACTGCCCGGAACGCTCAAGCGCAAAGCTGGTTGCTCTGGTCAAGACCATAGATTCTGTAATGCGGGAATGCTATGCCTACCGGTACCCGGTCAAACGGATGCTGGATACCAAATGGATTCTGAAGCTCATAGAGGAAGAGGCCCGTGGGCTTCTGGCGGAGAAACAGGCCGCCGAAGATAAGAAGGTCAGCATTGACTATTCCAGCTGGCCAAAATCCGCCGGGATGCTGCCGTGACCCAAGATAAGCTGATTGTGGAAGAGGAAGCCGCGGAAGCCGAACCGGATCCAGCCCCGGAAGTGGCAGGGCCAGAAGGGGAAACCGCCCAAACGCCCCTGAGCCAGGAGGAGTACCGACTGCTCCAGTGCCTCCTGTACGGCAGGGACTATGGCTGGGTGCGCGCCTCCGGCCTGATGCTCTCCGTTCTGGTGGACAGCATCAACGAGAAGTTGTTTGACGAATTTGCCGACTCAGTCCTGACTCTGGACAATGGGCCGGAGCTGATTGAGGACTATATTCAAGACTTGAAAAGAGGGTGCGCCCATGAAGATACCGAAAAAGAATCGCCCAAGCTTTGCTCAACTCCCTCAAAGGCGGCGTCGTGCCGCGGGTTGGGCCCCCTATATTGCCGTTGGACGAAAGGAAGAAATTGACGCCCTGCTCCACGATGTGGACATCATTGCAGAGGGCGGCGCTTCCTTCCGCTTTCTGGTTGGAAAATACGGCAGCGGCAAAAAGCTTCCTGCTGCAAACCATTCGCAACTATGTGATGGCAAAGAACTTTGTGGTAGTGGATGCCGACCTGTCCCCGGAACGCCGCCTGCAGGGCACCCGGGGACAGGGGTTGGCAACCTACAAGGAGCTCATTCGCAACATGTCCACCAAGACCAAGCCGGAGGGTGGAGCGCTGTCCCTGATTTTAGACCGCTGGATCAGCAATGTCCAGCAGGAGGTGATGGTTTCTGAAAATCTGAGCGTCACGTCTGCGCAGCTGCCAGGCCTGGTGGAGAAGCGGATTTCGCCGTCATCTACTCCCTGAATGAAATGGTTCACGGCTTCGACTTTGCACGGCTGCTGACCCTGTATTATCAGGCCTACATCGCCGGTGATGACGAGACCAAGGCCAAGGTCCTCAAGTGGTTCCGGGGGCGAATACGGCACCAAGACCGAAGCGCGGCAAGAGCTGGGGGTCCATATGGTCATCACGGACGACGACTGGTATGAATATTTGAAGCTGTTTGCCTGCTTCCTGAAGCAGGCGGGCTACGCCGGTATGCTGATTTTTGATTGACGAGCTGGTAAATATTTACAAAATTCCCAACGCCATCACAAGGCAGTATAACTACGAGAAGATCCTGACCATGTACAACGACACCATGCAGGGCAAGGCCCAGCATTTGGGGCTGATTTTATGCGGTACCCCCCAGTGTATGGAGGGACCCCCGCCGGGGCGTCTACAGCTACGAGGCCCTGCGCTCCCGCCTGGCGGAGGGCCACTTTGCCGGTGAACACAAGGATCTGCTCTCCCCGTGATCCGTCTCCAGCCTCTGACGCCTGAGGAAATGTTGATTCTAATCGAGAAGCTGGCGGATATTCATGCCGGACTTTATGAGTACGCCCAAATCGTCACACAGCAGGATATGGGGATTTCATTGAGATTGAATTCGGCCGCATCGGCGCGGACGTCCACATCACCCCCGGGAGGTGATCCGGGACTTCATTGAGGTCCTGGATATCGTATATCAGAATCAAGCCTCCAGGTGCGCACGCTTTTGAATTCGGAGCAGTTCACCTATGCGCGAAATGCGGTGCAGGAAGGGAAACAGACCAGGAATTTGCGGAATTTGACCTGTAAGGGGCCGATGGGTACCGCTGAGGGGCCACTTTTACTATAAGGGGAATCTATGTTGGGTGCATTTGAACGCTACGCGCCCTTTGTACAGGAGTATATTTACCGCAATCGCTGGGAGAATCTCCGGGCCATCCAGGTTGCCGCTGCCCATGCAATCTTCAACACGGACGAAAATGTGCTCCTCACTGCCTCCACCGCCTCCGGAAAAACGGAGGCTGCATTCTTCCCATCATCACCCTGTTTTCGGAGGATATGCCTGCGTCTGTGGGTTGCATCTACATTGGCCCTCTGAAGGCGCTGATCAATGACCAGTTTGCCCGCTTACATGACCTGTGTGCCGAGGCAAATATCCCGGTTTGGCACTGGCACGGGGATGTGGCTCAGAGTCATAAGGCAAGGCTGATGAAACATCCCTCGGGCATCCTGCAAATCACACCGGAGTCTCTGGAGGCCCTGCTTTTGCATAAGCATGCCGCAATCCCCAAGCTGTTTGGCGACCTGCGGTTTGTCGTGATTGACGAGGTACATTCCCTGCTGAGGGGCGACCGGGGCGGGCAAACCCTGTGCCTGATCGAGCGCCTATCCCGTATGGCAGGGTGAATCCCCGCCGCATTGGCCTGTCTGCAACCATAGGCGATCCGGAGGGACCGGGAATTTCTTTCTCTGGGCACCGGACGGGAACCGTCATTCCCAAGATTGAGGCGAAAGGCGCCAGGTGGCGGCTCAGCATGGAGCATTTCTATGTCAAGGGCGCACAGGCTGCCGAGGACCGGGTAGTCCCCGATGCGCTGCCGGTATTGGAGGAAAAGACCGATGAAGCGCCTCTGAACGCGGACCCGGGAATCGGATATATTTTTGAACACACCCGGGGAAAAAGTGCCTGGTTTTTGTCAACTCCCGGGAGGAGTGCGAGACGGTGACCACCACCTTGCGCCGGTACTGCGAGTGCCGGCACGAAGGGGATCGGTTTCTCATCCACCATGGCAATCTCTCCGCCTCCTACCGGGAAACGGCAGAGGAGGTCATGAAGGACGATTCGCAGTATATGACCACGGTGACCACCGCGACCCTGGAGCTGGGCATCGACATCGGTAAACTGGAACGGGCCTTCCAGATCGACGCGCCCTTTACTGTGTCCGGCTTTTTTGCAGCGCATGGGCCGCACCGGGCGGCGGAGCTCCCACCACGATTCCCTGGAAGCTGCTTCAGGGGATCGCGTTGGTTCAGCTGTATTTGGAGGAGCGTTGGGTAGAGCCGCCCCGGTTGGACCGGCTGCCCTACAGCCTCCTGTACCACCAGACCATGTCCACCTTGGCCTCCTGCGGCGAGATGTCCCCCACGAGCCTTGGCGGACCGGGTGCTACGCCTGCACTATTTTCACCGGATCTCTCAGGAGGACTATAAAATACTCCTGGGGCATTTGATCGGCACCGGCCAGATTCAGCGGACGGAGCAGGGAGGCTTGATTGTAGGCATCGCAGGGGAGCGGGTGGTGAATTCCTTCAGGTTTTACGGCGTGTTTCAAGAAAAATGAAGAGTACACCGTCCGCAGCGAATCCCAGGAGCTGGGTACGGTGGTTTTGCCGCCGCCTGTGGGAGAAAAGCTGGCCATTGCCGGGCATGTGTGGCAGGTGCTGGATGTGGATCACAAGCGCCACCTGGTTTACTGCCAGCAGGTCAAGGGCACGGTCCCCGCTTACTTTGGACAGTGCCCCGGGGATCTGCACACCAAGATCCTGGAGAAAATGCGCCAGGTGCTTCGGGAGAAGAAGCAGTATCCCTATCTGATGAAGCATGGGGTAGCCCGGCTCGAACAGGCTCGCTGCACGGCATCTTCACTCGGTGCGGCGGAAACGCCGCTCATACACCTGGGTGGCAACATGTGGTGCTTGTTGCCCTGGGTTGGAACGTATACCTTCCTGGCCATGGAGCGATTTTGAAAATCAAGTGTGCAGACCGTCTTGGCCTACGGAATTTTGATTCGGCCAGACCTTATTTTATGCAGTTCACTATGAAGGTGGATGAGGATACCTTCTTCCGGACCCTGTTTGAAGAAATCCAAAAAGCCTATGGACCCCCTGGAGCTGGTTTATCCCAAGGAGCTGCCCCTGTTTGACAAGTATGATGAGTATTTGCCGGAGTCATTGGTGCGGAAAGGCTTTGCCTGGGGGTGCTGGATGTGGACGGGCTGCGGGAGAAGATCCTGAGCTGGGAGGCTGCACAGACCTCCAGTCAAGCCTGATTGCATATCTTCAAATTCATTTCCACAGCCGCTGCAATGATGTCACATTTTTTCCACCGTCGGGGATACATTGATGGTAGGGAGTACCTGCGGGCGCTTCCGGAGCGATTGGCAAAGGGGTGGTTTCATGGACATAGGGTTATCTCTGGACCGGCGGCGGGCTGGACAGCGGGGACCGTGGAGAAAATTGGCCTCACCGGTCCCCTGGGGCGGAGACTGACGGACCTGGGGCTGGTAGAGGGGACCGGGTGGCCTGCCGGATGACGGCGCCTCGGGGGAGATCCCCTGGCCTTTGAGCTGCGGGGGACCGTCATCGCCCTCCGGGCTTCAGACGCCCGGAGAATCCTTTGCCGCTTGAGGGATGAAGGTGACGATTGCAGAAAAGAAGGCCACCCGAGACTGGGTGGTGGCCTTGGCCGGGAATCCCAATGTGGGAAAGAGCACGGTGTTCAACAACCTCACGGGAATGAACCAGCACACAGGAAACTGGCCGGGGAAAACGGTGAGCCTGGCCAGCGGCCGGGTGCGGTGGGGGAGGAGACCCTATGTTCTGGTGGATTTGCCCGGTACTTATTCTCTGAGCAGCCGCTCCAAGGAAGAGGAAGTGGCGGAGGAATTCATCCGGTCCGGCCAGGCGGATTGCGTGGTGGTGGTCTGTGACGGCACCAGCTTGGAGCGCAATCTGATTCTGACCCAGCAGGTGCTTCAACGGCAGGACCAGGTGGTGGTGTGCGTCAACCTCATGGATGAGGTGGAGCGCAGCTGCATTCAGGTGGATTGCAAAGCCCTGGAGGAGGCTCTGGGTGTCCCGGTGGTGGCCACTGCGGCAGGCCGGGGCCGGGGAATGGACCGGTTGCGCAGCGCCATTGCCCAGGTGGCTTCCGGCGCCGGAGATGTACGCCCCACCGGCTGGCGGCGGACTGCACGCCTCAGGACCTGGTCCGGCGGGCGGAGGCCGTGGCGAATCAGGTGGTGGTTCGGGGGAGAGCCAGTATCAGAAACGGCAGCTGCACCTGGACCGGCTGCTCACCAGCCGGGCAACGGGGCTTCCTGTGATGCTGGCTCTTCTGCTGGTGGTGGTATGGCTGACCGTCTCCGGGGCCAATTACCCCTCCCAGCTTCTCCAGAGCCTGTTTGACAGCGGGTATCTGTGGCTGACCGGCCTGGCTGCCCAGTGGGGCCTGCCGTGGTATCTGTCCGGCCCGCTGCTGGATGGGGTCTATACCACCGTAGCCCGGGTGGTGGCTGTGATGCTGCCGCCTATGGCCATTTTTTTCCCACTCTTTACTCTCCTGGAGGATGTGGGGTATTTGCCCCGGGTTGCCTTCCTCCTGGACCGTGGATTGGCCCGGTGCGGCGCCTGCGGCAAGCAGGCCCTGACCATGGCCATGGGCTTCGGCTGCAACGCCGCCGGGGTGACCGGATGCCGGATCATCGATTCTCCACGGGAGCGGCTCCTTGCGGTACTCACCAATGCCTTTCTCCCCCTGTAACGGGCGGTTTCCCAGCTTGATTTTATTGGGGACCATTTTTCTTTGGGACCGGTGGCCTCACCGGGGCTCTCCCATTGCGGGACTCATCGCCCTGGGGGGCAGGGGCGTCCATGGCGGCCTCGTGGCTTTTTGAACCGGACGGTTTTGAAGGGGAGAGCAGCGCCTTGATCCTGGAGCTGCCCCCCTTCCGGCGGCCTCGGGTGGGTCAGGTGATTGTTCGGTCGCTCCTGGACCGGACCCTGTTTGTGGCGGGGCGGGCTGTGGCTGTGGCGGCTCCGGCGGGTCTGCTCCTCTGGCTGTGCAGCAATCTGGGGATGGGGCGGGCGGAGTCTGCTGCTGCATCTGGCGGATTTTTTAAACCCGCCAGGGCTCCTGTTGGGGATGAATGGGGCGGCGCTTCTCAGCTTTCTCCTGGCGCTTCCTGCCAATGAGCTGGTGATGCCGGTGCTGCTTATGACCATCACCGGGGAACGGCGCTGGGCTGAGGGGAGCTGTCTGCCGGAGCCACGGGAGAGCTGCTCCTGGCTGCCGGATGGACCTGGCAGACGGCCCTGTGCGCCATGGTGTTTATCATTTTTCACTGGCCTTGCAGCACCACCCTCATCACCATCCAGAAGGAAACCGGCAGTTTCCGCTGGACGGCCCCTGGCCTTCCTCCTGCCTACGGCGTTCGGCGTAGTCCTGTGTATGCTGCTGCGTCTGCTTTTGCAGCTGGTGTAACAGGGAAACGCCCATGCCGCAGATGCGGAATGGGCGCATGGCCGGCTATGTAGCCGTATCCTGGTGGCACTGGGCAGTGAGGGCGGAGATCTCATAGGCGGTGCGGACCTCCCACGCCGTCGCCGGTGGCTTTCCGGTAGAGTCTGCTTTGCAGGCGGCCGGTGAGAAATGGTATCGCCGGTGGCGCACTGAGACATGGCCTGGGCGGTCCGCCCCCAGAGAATGCAGGGCAGGTAGTCGGAGCGCCGGTAGGACCGGGGCACCGCCAGCATCACATCGCAAATTTCCCGGCCCAGGGGGGTCCGGCGGTAGATGGGAGCCTTGCAAATGGTCCCGGTGAGAAGGACCTGGTTGCAGGGCTCCTCCTGACTGGTTTGGACGGAGTCTGCAAAGACGAAAATCAGCAGCCGCTGCCCCACAGAGCTGTGATTGTTAAAAAAGAACGGACCTGTCCCCGTACCTCCACGTACGAGCCGCCGGACAGGTCCATTTGATTGAGAGCCTCCTCCCGGGCAATCACCGGCAGGTGATCCACGGCTCGGACAGCCGCGGGACCTCCAGAAGGAAACGGTAAAACCGGCTGCCGTGATTTTCATGGGAAAACTGGGGCAGCTCCAGCAGGGGTGCCCCGAATGGCGGCCTGATTGGCAGTGTGTTCCATACTTCCACCTCAAATTCCAGTTCGTATGGAATACTCTATGACAGGCCCTGGCGGGATATGCGGCCAACTACTGGGGCTTGGCGCTGCCTCGGGGGGCTTCCTGGAGGCGGGTGTCAATGCCGGCCCTTGGGCTGGCAGGGGTGGTTTGATCAGACATTTGGGACCGAAGCCAATCAGGTCCTCCCGGCCGGCCAGGACCAGGGCTTCGTGGACCAGCCGGTAGTTTTTGGGGTCCCGGTACTGCATCAGCGCCCTCTGCATGGCCTTTTCATGGGGGCTGCAGGGGTACATACACCGGCTCCATGGTGCGGGGGTCGATGCCGGTGTAGTACATCACCGTGGAGAGCGTAGAGGGGTGGGATAGAAATCCTGGACTTGCTCCGGCATATAGCCCATGTCCCGGACGAATTCCGCCAGCTCCACCGCCTCGCGAAGGGTACAGCCCGGGTGAGAGGACATGAGGTAGGGCACCAGGTATTGCTTCAAATGGTACTGCTGGTTCAGGGCGAAATACCGGGCGGCAAACTGCTGGTAAACGACGTTTTTGGGCTTACCCATTTTGGACAGAACGGCGTCAGACACGTGCTCCGGGGCCACCTTGAGCTGGCCCGAGATGTGGTGCTGCACCAGCTCCCGGAGGAAGGTATCCCGCTTGTCCGCCAGGACGTAGTCAAAAGCGAATGCCGCTGCGGATGAACACCTTCTTCACCCCCGGCACCTGCCGGATCTTGCGCAGGAGGCTGAGATAGTCGCTGTGGTCCGCCCGGAGGTTGGGGCAGGGGGGGAAGAGACACTGCCGCCCGGGGCAGACGCCTTTGGTCAGCTGCTTGTCACAGGCCGGGGCCCGGAAGTCAGCGGTGGGGCCTCCTACATCGTGGATGTAACCCTTGAAATCCGGGTCATGGGTCATCTCCTGGGCCTCAGTCAGAATGGAGTGGTGGCTGCGGGTTTGGATGATCCGCCCCTGGTGGAAGGTGAGGGCGCAGAAGGAGCAGGCTCCGAAACAGCCCCGGTTGGACACCAGGCTGAACTTCACTTCCTGGATGGCGGGGACGCCCCCCGGATTTCCGGTAGCTGGGATGGTAATCCCGGCAGTAGGGGGAGGTCATAAACCCCATCCATTTCCGCCTGGGTCAGGGGCTTCTGGGGTGGATTTTTGCACCACAAATTCCTTCCCCATAGGGCTCAGCCAACCGTTTGGCTGTAAAAGGGGTCCGTATTGCGGTACTGGATACGAAAGCTTTCGGCATATTGCCTGGGGCTTTTCCGGAGCGCTTCGAAGTCCGGCAGGATCAGGGTGGGCAAGCTGTCGTCCAGGGCCCGGGTCCGGTAAACGGTGCCGTCGATGTAGGTCATATCCTCAATGGCAAGGCCGCTGTTCAGGCCGTCCGCCACTTCCCGGATGCTCCGCTCTCCCATGCCGTAGAGGAGCAGGTCCGCCTGGGCGTCCAGCAGGATGGAACGGCGCATCTGGTCAGACCAATAGTCGTAATGGGCCAGCCGCCTGAGACTGGCCTCCACGCCGCCAATGAGGATGGGTACATCCCGGAAGCTCTGGCGGATCAGGTTGCAGTATACAATGGTAGCGGTCCGGCCGCTTTCCCATCACGCCGCCGGGGGTAAAAGCATCGGTTTTCCGGCGGTGATGGGATACGGAATAGTGGTTTACCATGGAGTCCATATTGCCCCCGGTGACCAGAAAGCCCAACCGGGGCCGCCCCAGGGCGCAGACGGACTTAGGGTCCTTCCAGTCCGGCTGGGAGAGGATCCCCACCTTGTATCCTGCCGCCTCAGGACCCGGCTGATGATGGCGTGTCCAAAGGAAGGGTGATCCACATAGGCGTCGCCAATGACATAGACAAAGTCACATTGCTCCCATCCCCGGGCCGCCATATCCGCCCGGGAGACCGGCAAAAATTCAGGCATAAAAATGCCTCCCATTTCAAATTCTCCCCTCAGTATACCAGAAGTCGCCCCAAAAGAAAAGCCCCGGTTCTCTGCCAGCGTGGGGCGGGGCGCTCCCGCGCCAGTGGGAAGAAATCAGGTTGTGCGTGTTGCCTGACCCAGGATCGGAGAGATGGTTGAAAAAGATCATAAAAACATCGCTACCTCAGAGACAGGTAATTTCTGGTTTGACAAATCTTGACAGGCTGGCACATAGGTGTTCATGCCAATTTTACAAAGTAGTGAAGCGACGCTGTTCAAAGCAAGGCCTGGGGAATATCTCCAGAAAAAAACCTTGCCAGCGTCTACTTGACACATGCGTACCTTGAGAAAACAGGCGGAGCAACTTGACAATGCCTTCTCTTCATGATATACTAGCTCTACACCGAATACTTATATTGCACAGATAAGAAATACCTGTGCGAGGACCATGGGTGCATGCAGACGCGGTGTAGTCACGATCGGAGAAAAAATGGACTAGGAGGATGTATATGAAAAAGCGTTTATTCACTCGGGTACTTTCTGCTCTGCTGACTATTGTGTTGTGTTTGGGGAATATCGTCCCAACCATTGCCGTGGCTGCAGAGCCGAAGGAGAAGCTCACGTTTGAACAAGTGGAAAATAGCGGAATTTCACTGGAAACACAGCTGGAAGAAGTGGAAGATATGGAGGAAGCACCGGCTTACGCCGATGCGGATGTAGTCCGTGTATCCATCATTCTGCAAAAGGAATCTACGCTGGAGGCGGGATACTCCACCCAGGGGATTGGGGAGAATGCGACTGCTATGGCCTATCGGGACGGCTTGAAGGCAGAGCAGACCGCTGTGACAGCCCGGATTGAACGGGCCATGGGGACGGAACTGGATGTGGTTTGGAATCTGACCCTGGCGGCGAATATCATTTCCGCCAACGTGCAGTATGGCCAGATTGAGGACATCAAGGCCGTTTCCGGTGTTAGAGATGTGGTTCTGGAAGCGCTGTACGAGCCCTGTGAAGTGGACGAAGGGGAAGAGTACGAGCCAAACATGTCAACTTCACCGGAGCAGATTGGTAGCCCTGCGGCCTATGCAGCCGGTTATACCGGTGCGGGTACCCGGATTGCCATCGTAGACACAGGCCTGGACCTGGATCATATCAGCTTTTCCGCAGCAGGCTTTCAGTATTCCCCTTGCCCTGCAGGCCGGCCGGGCGGATGTGAGCGTTGAGGATTACATCCAGCAGCTTGATTTGTTGGATGCGGAGGAAATTCAGGCGCATTTGGATCAGCTGAATGTCAAAGAATATGCAGCTGGGATCACAGCGGATGGCCTTTATCAGAATAGGAAGGTGCCATTCGGATACAACTATATAGACCGGTCTCATACATATCTGGGCCATGACCAGGACCTGGAAGGGGGAACACGGCTCCCATGTGGCGGGTATTGCCACTTCCAACGCCTACATACCCAATGGGGATGGCACCTTTTCTACGGCGCTGGATTCCGTCCTGGTGCAGGGTGTCGCCCCGGACGCCCAGCTTCTTGTGATGAAGGTCTTCGGCCAGAACGGCGGCGCCTATGATTCAGACTATATGGCCGCCATTGAGGACGCCATTGTTTTGGGTGCGGATTCTGTGAACCTGTCGCTGGGTTCCACATCGCCCGGCTTCACCCGGAGCGAGGCATATCAGGAGGTGATGGACCGGCTGACGGAGAGCGACACGGTTGTGGTGATCTCCGCCGGAAATGCCGGCCACTGGGCCGATAACGGGTTCCATGGCAAGAAGGGTTATCTGTATGCCGAAGATGTGGATATGTATACTGGCGGTTCTCCCGGCGCCTATCCCAATGCCCTGACTGTGGCCTCCGTGGACAATGGGGGTGTGACCGGCGGCTATATTTCAGTAGATGGCAAACCGATCTTTTATAATGAGACCGCTTACAAGAATTTGCCTCTGCGCTCTTTGGCGGGGGAGCACGAATATGTCTTCATTGACAGTTACGGCCCGGATTTGATTTTGCGATCTAGCGGATGCTGTGGCGGGGAAAATCGCCATCTGCTCCAGGGGCACCAACTCTTTCTCAGCCAAGGCCGTGGCCGCTGTGGCCCATGGGGCAATTGCAACCATTGTGTATAACAACGAACCCGGCGTGATCAACATGGACCTGTCGGATTACCAGTACACCGCTCCCTGCGTGTCCATCACCCAGGAGGACGGGCTCTGATCCGGGCTGCCTCCACTTCTGCGACCGCCGCCAGCGGTGCGCGGTATTACACTGGAACAATCACAATCGGCGGCAAGGCTACCAGCGCTGCATCCGATCTGGAATACTACACAATGAGCGACTTTTCCAGCTGGGGCGTGCCGGGAGATCTGAGCCTGAAGCCTGAAATCACGGCGCCTGGCGGCAACATCTACTCCGTCAACGGCCTGCACATGACAGCTGGTGGCGTCCAGGGCGGCAACGACCAGTATGAGAAGATGTCCGGCACCTCCATGGCGGCGCCGCAGGTTGCCGGTATGTCGGCCTTGGTGAGCCAGTATATCCGAGAAAACAAGTTGGATGAGAAGACGGGCCTGTCTGTGCGGGCTCTGACCCAGAGCCTGCTCATGTCCACGGCGGAGCCGCTGCTGGAGGACCAGGGGATGGCGAGGGCTACTATTCTGTCCTGAAGCAGGGCGCCGGCTTGGGCAATGTGGGCAAGGCGGTGGCAGCCGGGTCTTATATCCTGATGCATGCCGATGCCACGGATTCCTATGCCGATGGGAAAGTCAAGGTGGAGCTGGGGGGATGATCCGGACCGCACCGGCCAGTATACCTTTGGCTTTACGTTACATAATCTGACGGATGTGGAACAGAAGTATAGCCTTTTATGCGGATCTGTTCACCCAGGGCTGGTTTGAAGAAGATGGCTATGCCTATATGGACACCCAGACAGACGCCTTGCATGGGGATGTTTCCTGGACCGTCGACGGAGAGACTCTGGTTCCGGAGACGGACATGGAGCAAATGGACTTTAACGGAGACGGACTGGTCAGTGGCGAGGACGCCCAGGCGCTGCTGGACTACATCACCGGTGTCCGGGAGGAGATCACCAACGCCGATGCCGCAGATTTGGACGGCAATGGAAGTGTCACCTCTTACGACGCCCATCGGTTCCTGCGCAGCCTGAACTCCGGCGTTTTAACGTTGCCCGCAGGCGGCAAAACCGAGGTGCAGGTCACCGTGACCTTGACCCAGGCGCAGAAAAGAGGCGTTGGAGGAGCGATTTGTAAACGGCGCGTATGTAGAGGGTTTTTGTCTTTGCCCAGCAGCTTCCAACCGCAGAAGGCGTGGAGGGGACGGTCCACTCCATCCCCGTGCTGGGCTTTACGGCAACTGGTCCGATCCTCTATGTTTGAAAAAAGGCACATATATTGATGGCCTATATGGAAGAAATCCCACCCCAATGTATTACCATCAGGAAAGTCCCAACTATGTGGGCCTGAAGTATGATGGTGATCGGGTGCAATATAAGTATGCTGTGAATCCCTACTGTGTGGAGGAGACCTATCCTGAAGGTCGAGCGGCAATCAGCAGCAAAACCACCTTCTTTTGTGCAGAGCTGGTCGCTCATTCGCAATGCCGCCGCCATTACCACAGTCATTACCAATCAGGATGATGAATGCCTGTATATGTGCCCAGTGTACAACCAGGATTCTAAGGGATTTAGCCCTCGTGCCGGTTCGTTCTTTGAGGAGAGAAGCGGCGGCGGTGTGAATAAAAAAAGGTCTCCGCTTTCGATGTGCAGGAGGGGGACGAGATCACCATCTCCCGTGTGGCCGTCCCAGAGCTGTATGAGACGGAGGGGCAACATAGACGCTGCCCAGCTGAGGGATCTGATGGACAGCGGCATTCTGGGCAGTGGCGTATCCCCTGAGTACCACCATGAAGGTGGATGACACAGCGCCTCAGGTTTTGAATGTCTATAAGGACCTGAACACCGGTAACCTGATTGTAGAGACCAGAGATAACAACTATGTGGCCTCCGTTCAGGTGAAGAGCGCCCGGGGCAAGCTCTATGCCTCCGCTACACCGGAACAGACCGAGGCCGGACAGAGGGCCTACGCCACCTTGGATTTGTCTGGGATTGCGGTGGGTTCTGAGTGCTACGTGGTGGTGGGCGACTACGCCAAAAATGAGACCGCCTATCTGGTACAGTACGCCGGCGAAGCAGAGGATTTTTCCGGCCAGATGTACGGCTACACCCGGGGCAGCATGCGGGGAGAGAGCCAGCGCTGGATGGAAATCGACCCGGAGACGGTGTGGTATGGCGACACCTCTGCCTACGGCGGTACGGCAAATCTGGACCAGACGGATTTGATCGTGACCGCAGCCGAGTATGCCAATGGGTACGTCTTTATGGCAGCTCAAGATGGTTACCTCTATGTAGCCCCCCCACGATGCCTGAGTAAGACCAAGCACGTCAGCTATTATGCCGATACCACAGCGGAGATCCTGGACATGGCCTACAGTTATGCAGATCAGACCCTGTACGCCTTGGGAGCGGACAGCACCATCTACAGCGTAGACCAGATCTCCGGAAAGCTGCAGCGGGTGGCCGTTGTGAGTGTTACCTGTCCCAATATGACGGACCCCCGTGGCTTGAAACTGACCGGTTTGACCATTGATGACAACGGAACGTTCTATGTCCTTAACCATAATAGTAATGAGTGCTATCTATACAGGTTTACGCTGGATCAAATCGTAGACGGTGCATTCATCACAGGTCTGGCGCCGATCAACAATACAGATGACGGCAGTACCGGCTACTTCGGCTATTATGGCTGCTTGGCCTGGGACCATGACAAGGATATCCTGTATATGACCAGCGGTGTCATGCCCACTTATCATAGCACTTCTTATTTAGTCCAGCTGGATCCGGAAACCGGCAAAGGCATCAAGGTCAACACCACCTATGTGGACAATCCAGCCTATGATCCGGCCACCTGTGGCTCTTATCTGAATGATGTGGTAGTTGGCCTGTATATCGTGCCCTCCAGCACCAGGTCCATCCTGTCCAGCACAGAGGCGATGGGGTCGCCCTGGACCAGACGGAGGTGCAGTGTCTGCGTGGCGCCACCTTCACCCTGACCCACTGGTGCTACCCATGGAACCTGACCAACTCCGCTGTCACCTGGACCAGCTCAGACGAGACGGTAGCCACTGTGGCCGATGGTGTGGTCACCACGGTGGGCGTTGGCACTGCCACCATCACAGCCACCACGGTGGCCAAGCCCAATTTCTCCGCCACCTGTGAGGTCACCGTGGAGAATCTACCCAATACCAAAGTGTCTGCGCTGATATACAACGGGGATGGGGACGCTTACTGGTCCGAATTTGAGACCGACAACCTCGCTGCCTGGAATCCCGTCAGCGAGAAAGCAAACGCCTACATTGCCGGCACATACAATGACAGAATGCTGTACACCCACGATGGCAGCCATCTGTACGGCGTTGACGCGGACACCTTTGCCGTCACCGATTATGGCCAGATCGACGCCAAGTGGCAATGGTCCGATGCGGCGGGGGCGCCTGCGGATGAGGATCGGTTTGGCTTCATGCTCGGTATCTGCAACGGGGGCGCCTACCTGGAGATGCTGGAGCCGGAGAAAGGCTCTGTGTCTTACTTTGACCTTTCCAGTGCCTTTGGAGAGGACCCCATGGCCACCATTGCTTTTTGCAGGCAACGGCACCGATCGTTTCTATGATTGCTGTTACTATATTCTGACGGAAGCCGGTGATCTGTGGTATATGACCCTCAGAACCGCATCTGGCGAATACCGTATATCCTATAAGAAATTGGGCTCTGTAGGTTTGAATCTGACCGGTGTTTCCACAGTTACCGGCGGCATGTATGCCTCCATGACCTATGACCCGGCCACGGGATATCTGCTTCTGTCCCGCTGCCTGCAGGGGGAGACCAGCGAACTCATTGCCATTGACCCGGAGACGCTGCTCTGGGCTAAGCTGGGGGACTTTGGCCAGGGGGTCCGGCCTGTGGTTTCGTTGTATCAGTATGAGCGGATCACGGAGTTGACCGTCTTCCTCAGCCAGGCCGAGGCCCAGGTGTGGGAGGAGGACAGCGTGACCCTTACGGCCCAGGTGCTGCCGTCCTCCTACCAGGACCAGGTGACCTGGTCCACCAGCGACGCCAGTGTAGCCACAGTGGATGAACATGGTGTGGTCACCGGCATCCAGGGAGGTACCGCCACCATCACCGCCACCTCGGTGGATACAAACGATGGGGGGAGCATGCAACGGCTTCCTGCGCCGTGACAGTCAAGAGCCTTGGGGATCTTTCCGCAAAGGTCAACGCCCAGGTGGTGACTGAGGACGGGGCCAAATGGGTCACCATCGACACTGCCTCCAGAGCCGTTACCGTCAACGGTGATGCAGGTACCGCCCTCACTGCCGCAGGAGCCCACGAAGGGAAGCTCTACGGCACCGATAACAACTACCCATTCACTGCTGACAATTTGTATGCAATTTGTAACATTTATGAGATCGATCCGGACCAGGATTATCAAGAAACGATACTCTATCACTGCTATCAACAATATGTCCCCATGGACCTGACAACCGCGCCTAAAACCACAGTGACACTGACCGATGACGACGGCAATCAGGTTACCAAAGGCCTTTGGTATGCCGCTCTATACCAACTGGAGTAAGCTCGTCACTTTCCTGGATCCAAACTGGGGAATGAAGGACCGCGCTACAGGTTGGAACTGGGGGCTGTATGGAACGTACGAGTCGCAGTGCGCCATTGCCTACGTTGGAGATTCTACGATAAACTCTGAAGGGGAGACCTACCTTTCCAAGGTTTTTTATGCTCTGGGGGTAGGCGGCACCCTGTACCGCTTCCACATGTGGGTGTGCTACAATGCGGAACGCCTGGACGGTGTGGATTACATGCTGACGCTTCCCTGTTACTGTGGGAAATATCGGCATGAAGTTTGCAGTGCGCGATGTGACCATGACCTATATTCAGGACGAGACGAATGAGGGCCTAGTTTTTGGGATACACCAATGAGAACGGCGCGGAGCTGTACTACATCGACCTGACGGGAGATGCGCCCAATTGCGTGAAAATCGGCAGAATCCCCGGTGCTTCCGCCATCTCCGGACTGTACACCGATGCGGATTTGAATCAGACCTCCTCTGTACCGGAGGACTCCGAGGTCGATGGGTTGCTGGCCTCCTGTGAGATTCCCTTCTCCCAGGGCCAGACAGAGCCCCTGGCGGCCACAGAGCTTCCCGAGACTGCGCCCCAGGCCGCCGGTGGCCTGAACGCCCTCACCAAGGCCGATCCCCCCGGCGGCGCAACCCGCCTCCACCGGCGAGGTTTCCGATGGCGAAGATGCGGTGGTTGTGACCGTCACCGCCAAGGACGCCTCCGGCCAGGATGTGGCTTCCGCAAACGGATGGATCACCGTGTCCTACGATGCGTCGGCCATGACACGGAAGCGCGTTGCTGTCAGTGCGGACTATCATTCGGTGGTGGAAAGTAATGGAACTGTCACATTTGCCTATGCAGGCGTGGAGCCAATTGTAGCCGGCAAGGCAATCGCCACATTGGAATTCCAGGCCAATGGCACAGGTGACACCGAAGTCACCGTCCAGCATCAGCAGGTAAATGATTTGACGCCTGCCTATGACGAGACGGTTCCCATCGATTTTGCCCATCCCAATACCGAGCTTCGGGACGCCAAAGAGGTCACGTGCACCGAGGACGGCTACACCGGCGATGTATACTGCACGGACTGCGGCCTGCTCCTGCAGAAGGGCGAAGTGATTCCCGCCAAGGGCCATACGGAGAAAACGGAGGGTGCGATTGAAGCCACCTGCACGGAGGCAGGCTTTACCGGAAACACCGTCTGCACAACTTGCGGCATGCTGATCAAAACCGGCGAGGTTGTCCAGCCAAAGGGACATACCCTGGAACTGCGAAATGGGAAGGAGCCCACCTGTACCGAGACTGGTTATACCGGTGATCATTACTGTGTTTCCTGCAATCAGGTCATTGTAACGGGAGATGTCCTGGATGCTTTGGGCCATGACTGGAGTGCGTGGGAGCAGACCAAGGCGCCCAGCTGTACCGAAGCTGGCGAAGAGACCTGCGTCTGTGCGCGCTGCCAGCTGAAACAGACCCGTGAGATAGAAATCCTCCCGTGTCCGTCTCAAGACTTTGAGGATTTGGACAGAACAGCCTGGTACCATGAAAGCGTTGATTTTGTCTTGAACCATGGCCTTATGATTGGCATGAGCGACACGGTTTTCTCCCCAAACAGTACCCTGACCCGTGCCCAGTTCATCTGCATTCTGTACCGGATGGCCGGTTCCCCTGAGCCTGAAACAGCCGACCTTCCTTTCCTGGATGTGCCTGCAGATACTTGGTACAGCAAAGAAGTTGCTTGGGCCTATCAGAACTCCATCGTGCTCGGCACCTCAAAGACGACCTTTACGCCGAATGCCGGTATCTCTCGGGAGCAAATGGTTGTGTTCCTTTTCCGCTACGCGCAATTCTGCAATCTGGATACGACATGCGAGGGAACGCTGGAGGCGTTCGACGATGCCGGCAAGGTCTCTGCTTACGCCAAAGATGCCATGGTCTGGGCAGTTCAGCGTGGTATCATTTTTGGGTGACCAAGGGCGCCTAAATCCTACCGGGACTAGCAAACGTGTGGAAGCTGCTGCGGTTGCAGTGCGGTATTTGGTAAACATCATGAAGTAACTGGAACGATTTTTGTAATCAATATTTGCGCAACACTCCATGGATTTCTCCATGGGTGTTGCGCAGCAAACGGCGCAGCAGAGGGGAACGACAATTATTAGGAATACAGCGAACCGGTACGTGGAAATCTATAATTTGCATATCATAATATTACAATAGTTACAGAATGGAGAACAAAATGTGGAAATATGTAGTTAGAAAACCAATGATTCTTTATGAAACAATTGAAACAATTTTTCGATACGTCAACGGCAGAACGGTGGCGAAGGAAAAGGAAGAATTTTTGAAAAAGTATGGGAATCAGCTATCCCCCGCAACATCTGGAGCGGGATAGAACTGCTGTGCAGCCATTTGGAGGAGGTGTATCAGGTCTGTGAGGCCATTCCCGAGAGTCCCAAAGCTTGCATACTATTTTCAGCGGTGGGACATGAATAGCAATTGGCTGCATGTATGCTTGGCAAAGCTCATGATTTACAGCTTTTTTGATTTTTACACCACGGACTACCAAGAGGCGCTGGATCGGACCTATGAGGATGCCACGAAGAGCTTAGCGATGCCCGTTGCTTTGACTGAGATCCGCAGTGCAGCACTTGAGTTCCGCAGTCTAGAACCCGGAGAGCAAACCGATTAGTTTGGCAGAACAGTTGGATGGGATAAAAATCCAGGAGCAATATCGTTGAGGCTTTATAAAGTGCTAAGTGATTATCCACAGGCGTTCAACGAATTGCGGCAGCTGATTGATCCTGCTGCCAGCGCCTTGAAGCAGTTTTTGAGCAGCTTAGGCCACTGCTGGAGCCTACCTATGATTATTGGCAGGAATGTTTAGAACGTTATAGCATCTCAGAATTAATGAGAAGGATGACCAATCAGGATCTCGAAGTTCATGCGACAGATATCTCCATCAATGTCGGAATTATGGGGTTCCGAGAGATGATCTGGGGTTATGGGAACAAGGAGGAAACCTGCTACCGGATATGCATTGGCTCCTTCCTCAGCGAGGACACCTGTATTGACCGGCGAGCCATGTCTAATGAGAGAATTTGCAATTTGCTCAAGGTAATTAGTGATAGCAGCAAATTTGAAATTCTTTTGCCGAATTTCTCGCGAGAGCTCCTATTGCCAGGAAATTGCCAAGGAAATGGGATTATCCACAGCAACCGTATCTCGTCACATGGGTTTGCTGATGGATGCTGGTTTTGTTCATCCCAGAAAGGGTAAGAACCGAATTTGCTATGATGTAGATCGTCAAGCAATTTCCGAATTCTGCGAAACGGTACAAAAACCCTGTTGGGCGAGAACGGTCCTTCCCACTGCGGATAAGGTTTGTCCAATACTAGGCGCATGCATGTCTTTTTCGGGTAATCAATTCTTTCCGGCCACCATGTGCTAGAACGTAAGTTGAAGAGGCAGACGCAAATGCGGTGTCGGGGAAATATCCCCAGGTAGAATCTTGCCAACGTCTACTTGACACATACGTTGCTGCGCGCTTGACGGGGGCGGGGTCTGTGATACCATAGGATGCGTAAAATTGGACGGGGGAGGCGTGAAAATGGATTGCAGGGAAGCGGGTGACATGACACTGTCCCGATTTTTCGGGAAAACCCCCGGGCAGCTCTGGGGTTTTCCGGCGGTGTGGACTCAGCCTATTTGCTGTATGCGGCTTTGACGGCGGGGGCCCAGGTGAAGGCCTATTATGTAAAAAGTCTCCCTTCCAGCCCCGGTTTGAGCTGGAGGACGCCCGGCGTCTGGCGGAGGAGCTGGGGGGCGGATTGGGAGGTTTTGGAGGGGGACCCTTTGGCGGACCCCCAGGTGGCGGAGAATCCTCCCAACCGGTGCTATTTTTGCAAAAGGATGATTTTTGGACGGATTGCAGAGGCTGCCCGGCGGGACGGCTTCTCCTTGCTTCTGGACGGCACCAACGCCTCCGACGACGCGGGGGACCGGCCCGGGATTCGGGCTCTCCGGGAGCTGTCGGTTCGCTCTCCTCTTCGGGAATGCGGCCTCACCAAGGGCAGGATTCGGGAGCTTTCCCGGGAGGCGGGGCTCTTCACCTGGGACAAGCCGGCCTACGCCTGTCTGGCCACCCGGATTCCCACGGGGACGGCTCTGACGCTGCCCCTGTTGGAACGAACGGAGCAGGGGGGAAGATGCTCTGACGGCTCTGGGATTTCGGAATTTCCGGGTGCGGTATTTGGACGGCCGGGCCAAGATCCAGGTGACAGAAGAGCAGATGGCTCTGGCTTTGGAGAAGCGGCAGGAGATCTTAGCGGCCCTGAGGTCGGTTTATACGGAGGTCCTTCTGGACCTGGAGGTGCGCCATGCATGACAATCGAACAAAATCCATTCTGGAGAGCTTACAGCAGGGACAAATTTCTGTGGACGATGCCCTGCTGCAGCTGAAGCTGGAGCCATTTCAGGACCTGGGTTACGCCAAGGTGGACCACCACCGGCGGCTGCGCCAGGGGGTGCCGGAGGTGATTTACGGGGCCGGGAAGACCCCGGAGCAGATGGTGGGCATTGTGTCGGCCATGGAAGAGGCAGGGCAGGAGACGGTGCTCATCACCCGATTGTCCCCGGAGGCTGCGGAGATTGTGGGCAGAACCCATCCTCTGACCTACCATGAGATGGGCCGCATTGCCACCGTGGGCCCCTGCCGGAGCCGGACGGCCTGGGAACCATCGTCATTGCCACTGGGGGGACCAGTGATGTGCCTGTGGCGGAGGAGGCGGCCGTTACGGCCCAGGCTCTGGGCAACCGGGTCCGCAGGCTCTATGATGTGGGGGTGGCGGGCGTTCACCGGCTTCTGGCCAACCTGGAGGACATCATGGATGCCAGCGTCATCATCGCCATCGCGGGCATGGAGGGGGGCCTTGGCCAGCGTGATCGGCGGCCTGGCCGACTGCCCGGTGATTGCGGTGCCCACCAGTGTGGGCTATGGGGCTTCCTTCCAGGGCCTGTCAGCCCTGCTGTCTATGCTCAATTCCTGCGCCAGCGGGATTTCTGTGGTGAACATCGACAACGGCTTTGGGGCCGGGTATCTGGCCAGTATGATAAATCATTTGGAGGGAAAACCATGAAAACACTGTATCTGGACTGCGGCATGGGCGCGGCGGGGGACATGCTGGCGGCGGCCCTGCTGGAGCTGCTGCCGGACCCGGCGGCGTTTGTGGAGACGCTTCGTGGTCTGGGGCTGCCCGGGGTGAGCTTTACCCTGGAGAAAAGCGTGAAATGCGGGATCACCGGCTCTCATCTGGCAGTCACCGTGGCGGGTCAGGAGGAGGGGAGGAGCATCCCCACAGCCATGACCACCATGGGCATAGCCATGAGCACCGGAATCTCCATGACATCCGCCACCTGGTGGAGGACCATTTGCAGCTGCCGGAGGCGGTGGGGGGGATATTTTGGCGGTGTATGACCGCATTGCCCAGGCGGAGAGTCGGGTCCATGGCGTGCCAGTGGAGAACATTCACTTCCACGAGGTGGGGACCCTGGACGCTGTGGCGGACATCACCGCCGTGTGTCTGCTGATCCACACCCTGGCCCCGGAGGAGATTTTGGCCTCCCCGGTGCGGGTGGGCAGCGGCCAGGTGCGGTGCGCCCATGGGCTGCTGCCGGTTCCGGCCCCTGCCACAGCGCTTTTGCTGCGGGAGGCGCCCATTTATGCCGGAGACCTGGCAGGGGGGAGCTGTGCACCCCCACGGGAGCGGCGCTTTTGACCCATTTTGTGACCAAATTCCGCCCCATGCCCGTGATGCAGGTGGAGAAAATCGGTTACGGCATGGGGAAAAAAGGACTTCCCGGCGGCCAATTGCGTCCGGGCCATGCTGGGCCGGAGGGAGGAGGAGGGGGGATACCGTCTGCCAGCTGGAATGCAACCTGGACGACATGACCCCGGAGGCCCTGGGCTTTGCCCAGGAGCGACTGTGGGAGGCTGGGGCCCTGGATGTGTATACGGTTCCCATCGGGATGAAAAAGTCCCGGCCCGGAGTGCTTCTGGCCTGCCTGTGCCGGGAGGAAGACGCCGGGAAGCTGGCAGAGGCAATCCTCCGCCACCACCACCACCCTGGGGGTCCGCCGAATGAGCCTCGCCCGCACTCTGCGCCCCCGCAGCTTCCGCACCGTCCAGACCCCTGGGGCCCGGTGACGGTGAAGGAGACCCTGGCGGGGAAAGCCGGAATACGAGGAGGCGGCAGCCATCGCCCGCCGGGAGGGCCTCACCCTCCGGGAGGTCCAGGAGGCGGCGATGGAGCAGTGGAGAGCTGTGAGGATCAAGCCATAAAAATGCAGGGTCTGCCCCTGATCTAGAAGGGCAGACCCTGCTCCAGTGTGAACCCCATGTGAAGAGGCCAGAAATGCACCGCGGTTTTCGGGGGTGCATGGGAACGTGAGGGATTTTTTACTTTGGAATGCCACTTGCCAGTTGCGGCGAGTTGTGGTATAGTGATTTTGTCGGAATCTGGCATGGGTTGTAGATGCCAGTTGGGTAGCTTTGCCGACACAGCTTAACCCCGCAAGGGGACGGAAATTTGTAAATTGGATGATTCCATGGAGGATTTCTAAACACAACTTATCCCCGCAGGGGACGAAGAGGGCAATGTGGGATTGCCCTCTACTACGTTATAACGTTCCAATATTGCAATTTGCGTCGCGAGTAAGGCCTTGGGGTGGGCCTATATGTCTGCCTGGAGAAGGCATTATGTGTTTCCAGCCTGGGTTTGGGGAACAGGAAATGCCTACTAGGGGCGGATCACATGGGTCCGCCCCTACAATGAGATACGGAAGCGGTGCATGATTGCCTCGGGTGGATGCGTGGTTTGCCTCCATGGTGCGGTGGAGAAGGAAATGGAACTTTTCGTGTGAAAGTCCCATTTTTTATTGTGAATTTTCTTTGCATCACAGGCAGGGGAGTGATATACTGATTTTGCCAGAAAATGTAAAAATTAGGGATTCTCAACCTGAGATTTTGCTGGATTTGGTGAATTTTGTTTTTTACGGGGAGAGAACCTGAGAATGAGGTGATTTTGTTTGCACACCCAGACCTTACAGGTGACCTTGCGCTGCTTGTTGCAGGGGTTGGAGGAAATGGGCCGCCGGGGCGGCGGGCAAGGGGACTGGGGGCAGTTGCGGAAGCTGGGGCCTCAGTGGGCGCCGGTTTTGGATGGACTCCAGGAGCCACTGCCCCAGAATCGGGTGACGGATCTGGCGCACCTGGCCAGACGCCTTCCACTGCCGGGCATGAGACGGAGGGAGCGGGCGGAACGGTGGATCCCCTGACGCCCCTGGCGACGGTATTTACCCACATGGGAGGAGAGCACTCCGGTTATCTTCGGCCCCGGCGGGGGCGGAGAACCAGATACCTCAGCTGGAATCAAAGAGGATCACACTCCAGCCGAAGGACTACCAGTGCGCGTGGGAGGGGCTCCAGATGTCCCTGGCGGAGCTGCAACCGGAGGAATCATCGGTGATTCCGGCGCTGCTCACTGCGCTGGAGCGGTGGACCAGTGATTTCCCGGATGAGGTCCGGGCTGGAGCAGAGACAGACCTCTCCCTCTACGACCGACGGCGGACAGCCGCTGCCTTTGGGTCCTGCTTGAGCGAGTATTTGCTGGATCGGGAGGATTCGACGTTCCAGGAGGCGGCGCTGCGGAAGGAGAAGACATTCCTCCTCTATACAGCCGGTTTTTCCGGGATTCAGAAATTCATTTACACCGTGTCTACAGATGGCGCGCTGAAGTCTCTGCGCAGCCGCTCTTTTTCCTGGAACTACTGATGGAGCACTATGTAGACGAGTTGCTGGCGGCATGCCAACTGAGCCGGGTCAATCTGCTGTTCCACGGCGGCGGGCAATGCCATTTGCTTCTCCCGAAGACTGAGGCGGTTGAGGAAGCTCTAGCGGTTTGGAACCGAAAGTTCAACAACTGGCTGATTCAGGAATTTGGGATTTCCCTCTACATGGATCACGGTTGGGTGGCTTGTTCCGGCAACGACCTGGTGAACGAACCAGCGGCGGAGAGCCCTTATGAGAAGGTCTTTTTGCAACCTGAACCAGAAGGTGGAGCTGCGGAAGCTCCGCCGCTATGACGACGGGACAGCTCTTAACCCTGAATCGGGAGAAACTGGACACCCAGGGACGGGAGTGCAAGGTCTGCGGCCGGATGGACCGTCTGGTGGATCTTGCTGGGCAGAATGAACCGCCGGACCTCCGCTGCCCCTGGTGCAAGCGGTTTTTGGAGATGTCTAAGCAGCTGGTGGAACGGGATGTGTATGTGGTGTACCGGGCCTTGGAGGAAAAGGAGAAGACCAACTTACCAGCTATAGATGAAAAAGACAGTCAAGCTCCCGTTGCCTGCTGCAAATGGAAGGGTATACCTTTGCTTAGAACCAGAAGAACGGCCTGCGCCCATTTGGAGGGCGAGAGGCCGTGGTACGAATCTATTCCAAAAAGTTTTTGCCGAAGCTGCCGGTAGCATCCGGCTGGATATGGGGGATTATGTATACCGTAAGCATGCCGCGCAGAAGGATTTGCCAACGATGGAGGAGCTGGCGGCTTGTTCCAGGGGCATCCAGCGCATTGCCGTCTGCCGGATGGATGTGGACAACCTGGGCGCGGCGTTTCACTCTGGTTTCCAGCAGGAGGGGGAAACGGACCCGGTGAAGCGGCAGCGGTTTGCGAATCTGCCCCGCGCGGCAGCCCTCTCCCGGCAGATGACCCTGTTTTTCCGGCGCTATATCAATGGATTTTTGAGCCGCTTATGATGAGAAATACACAAGCATGGCCGTTGCCATTGTTTACGCCGGTGGCGACGATGTGTTTTTGGTGGGGGCCTGGAATCAAGTGTTGGAGGCCGCTTGGCGAATTCGGGAGGCCTTCCGGTGCTTTTTACTTGTGGTGCGCTGACCATCAGCTGTGGTTTCACCCTCTTTGACAGTCATTTCCCCCCATCCGCTTGGCGGCGAGCCAGACGGCGGAGCTGGAGGAAAAGGCCAAGGGGCGGCGTGGGGCAAAGGAGCATGAAGAAAAGGACGCCATTGCCTTGTTTACGCCAGAGGAAAACCATGTTTATCAATGGGATGCGTTCCGGGAGCAGGTCCAGAATGGAAAGCTGAAGGCTTTGCAGACGTTCTTCTTAGAGTATCCAGAGCGGGGAAACGCGTTTTGCACCATATGATGGAGTTGCTGCGCCCAGTGGAAGATGGGGAAACCGGCCAATTGAACTGGCGCGGTATGCGTTTCTCCTGTCGAAGCTGCAGCCCTCGTGGCATTCTTCCCAGTATCCGACATATCGAGAGTTTATAGAACAGGCCTATGGGTGGGCCCTGAGCGGCGAAGACCGCAGACAGTTGATCTCTGCAAGTTATCTCTATCTTTATGAAAATAGGAAGGGGAAAACCGATGGCGTTACCCAATGATAGAAACCAGTTTCAAAAAAGGGGCGGTCAAGGGAAGCCGAAGCCGCAGAGTAAGGGCCCAGAGCCGGTGAAGGTGGAAGAAGTGCCGGAGAACTATGTGGAGCAGGCTGAAAACGTGATGTATGACCTGCGTAATCGGAGATCCATTACCACCACCAAAATTCGGAACTTATTCAGCTTAGTTGTGGATATTTGCAGCGAAGAAGAGCTGCGTACTGAGAGCACCCTTCAGGATAAGAGCGTGGCAAGGCTCAAGCGGATGCATGTCCGGGTCATCTATGAGTCTGGCAGAGACAGTGGAACCAAGGAATTTGTAGAGAAGACGAAGCTACTGGAGTACCTGAAATGGATTGGAAATGACCGGAAGAGACTCATTCGGTTTACCCGTTATATGGAGGCGCTAGTCGCATTCCATCGATATTTTGGCGGTAAGGAGACATAAATGGACATGTGCGGTAAAAATTCTGATTACATGCAGCCTCGTGGTGCGGACGGGCCTGCATATTGGTGGTTCGGGGATCTTTTCTCCCATTGGAGCTGTGGACAGCCCTGTGATTCGGGATCCGCTGACGCAACGTCCCATTGTGCCGGGTAGCAGCCTGAAGGGGAAGTTGCGCACGCTTTTGGTGCGCAGTGACAGCTATCAAAAGGGCAATGGGATTGAAAGTCTGCCCGAAATTGACCAGGAACCGGAAGGAATTCTCCGTTTGTTTGGCTGTGCAACTCCTGTCCGCCGGTCCCGTCTGCAATTTTCCGACTGCTTTGTCACCAACGCAGAGGAGATGGATGCGGTGGGGTTGACAGAAGTGAAGACGGAAAATGCCATCAGTCGTAGCAATTCCGTGGCCAATCCCAGGCAGATTGAGCGGGTGAATCCCGGCGTGAAGTTTGGTGTTAGGATTGTATATGATATTGCGAAGAAAGAGGAGATGGAGGCGGATTTGACCTTACTGGCTAAGGGGATGAAGCTGCTGCAGTTGGACTATCTAGGGGGCCATGGTTCCCGGGGCAGTGGGCGGTAAGTTTCCGGGACTTCCATGTGACAAACTGTGAAGATCATCAGGAAGACAGCTCCCTGACGCGCCTCTTCAAAGAGGTGGAAGATTATGAACTACTTCCTGTTTAAGCTCCGGTTTGAAACTGCCGTTCACTTTGGTCCCTCGGATGCGGCTCTGTCTCTGGCCGCTTCGGAGGAGCATGTTCGGGCGGATACGCTGTTTTCCGCCCTGTGTCAGACGGCGCTGTGTCTCTATGGGCCAGAGGGGTGGAGGAGCTGTGCGGGCAGGTGCAGGAGGGAAGCTGCTCCTCAGCGACACCATGCCCTGGCGGGGGATACCCTGTTCCTTCCAAAGCCAGTGACACCTGCCGAGACGGAGCAGGACCTGCTGTCTGACCAGAAAAAGAAGCGGAAAAAGCAGCGGTGGATACCGGTATCTGCCTGGAAGGATTATGCCACTGCCTTGCAGAGCAGCTCCAGCGTTCCAGAGCAAGCGTGTTGCACTCTCTTTGGGAGGCATATGGAGCGGACAAAGGCGGCGACACCCCAGGGGAGCGATGCGCAGCCTTACCAAGTGGGGCTATTTCAATATAAGGGGACTTGCGGGGAGGAGAAACGGGAAGAATGCCAGCATTGTCCGAATGCCCGGTCATGTTGTGGGCTCTACTTCCTGTGTGCCTGCCAGCCGGAGCAGATTGACCGGTTGACCAAGCTGGTGTCTGCCCTGGGGCTCAGTGGCCTGGGGGAAAGACCAGCGCCGGGTTTGGTAAGTTCCGGATTGCAGGAGAAGAAGAGAGGCCGGTTGCGTTGGAGGGGAGTCAGGAGCTCCAGAGCCTGGGCCGCAGCCTTGCTGCCCAAAGGGCTTTTTTATCTCCTCCTCACCACCAGTTTGCCGGAGGAAGAGGAGCTGGAGGGTGCGCTGAAGGATGGAGATTTCCGCCTCATTCGCCGCAGCGGTTTTGTTCAGGCGGAGCTTTCCACGGCAATGAAAAAACGGAGCCAGTATTTCCTCTCCGCCGGGGCGGTTCTCCAGGTTTTTCAGGGAGCGCTGTATCAGGTGGGCCACACAGGCGCTCACCCGGTGTACCGCTATGGCCGTCCGCTTTTTGTTGGGGGTGGCAGAATGAAAGAGCTGGGTCATCTGCAGGTCTATGACCTGATTTTGAGAACACGTACCCCCTCTTTGTGGGGAGCGGGAAGAAGTATGTGAAGAAAGAATATCTGTTTGACCCGAAGGGCAGACGGGCATCATTTCTCAAGGAAGATGCGTTTTTCAGTTGCTGACGGACCGGAATTTGGAGGAACGCTATGAGCAGTTTATGAGGGGAGAGCAGGACAATCTACATGCGTTTTTGACGCGAGACTGTCAACTGCGTCCCGAGGAAGTTCGTTCGGTGATTCGTTATTCTGTAGATGCCTCCGACGCAGAGGTGGTCAAAGACAAGAAGCGGGAAATTCATGGATTCATTCGCAATGCTGCCGGGCAAGTTTATCTACCGGGCAGCAGCGTCAAAGGTGCCATTCGCACGGAATTGCACTTGGAAAAAATACAGGCAGAGTTGCCCGAGAAAGACACGGATCAGCGGAAGCGGGTGTTGGCATCGCGCAAGAGGGAGAAAGAGATTCCGGAAGGGCGGTATCTCAACCTGCTGGAGCTGAGAACCAGAGACGGAAAGGTGATGGATGATGCGGTCAACAGCATCATGCGGGGGGTGCAGATCTCAGACAGTCTGCCTGTTCCAGATTCTCAAATGATGCTGTCGAAAAAGATGGATGTGAATCAAGACGGAGAAGCCCACACCATCACTTGTGTCCGGGAGTGCATCCGGCCGGAAGTGGAGCTGCATCTGAAGCTGACTTTGGATCAATCAGTATGCAAAGGCAGCATTACAAAAGACAGTCTGCTGCAAACGGTTGACAGTTTTGCAGATCACTATTATAAGACGTATGTGGAGAAGTTTAGGAAACCGTTGAACAGCGTCTATAAGGAGTACCAGAACTGCCTGATTCTAGGCGGTGGAGTCGGGTTCTTCTCAAAAACGTTGGCATATCCTTATTGGGGTGCAGAAGAAGCGTTGAAATGGGTCTCCGATCGGTTGGACCGGTCCTTCCCAAAGCATCATCATAAGTCGGACCAGGAGATTTCTCCCAGAATGTTGAAATACGCCCAATATGGTGGAAAATTATATCCCTATGGCGTCTGTGAGGTGGATATCCGGTGATGACCCAGCACCAGCTTGTGTTACATACCCGGATGGAAGGCCCATGCCGGCGGTCTGGGCGTACCGGCTATATGCCTGGCTTTTGACGCGGATGCCCAGGGAAGAGGGGGGACTGGCTGCACCAGACGGGAGAGCATCCCATCAGTCAATTTCTCTTCTATGACAAGGATACCCAGCAGATGGTCTGGACAGTCAATCTCCTCTGTACAGAGCTGGAGACGCGGCTTTCGCCCCCGCTGTTGGAGACGAATACCATTGACCTCCACGGCTGTCCCATTTCCGTAGAGCGGCAGACAATCCGCAAGGTCCCGGGGCCGGAGGCGCTTATTTTCCAGGGACGGGAGCAGTGCCGGAAACGGGTGGAGATTCGGTTTCTCACCCCCACGGCGTTCAAGCAAGCGGGACGCTATGCCATTTTCCCCCAGGAACGGCTTCTGCTGCAGAGTCTGCTCGGCCGCTGGAATTACCTGTGTCCGGACTATCCCCTCACGGATGAGGATGCCATTTCTGCCCTGCTGGAGGGGATTCACATCGTAGATTATGCCCTCCGGACCACCCGATACCGGATGAAGGACACGGCCATTCCTGGTTTCTGTGGCAAAATTCAGGTGGAGGCGAAGTTGCCGCTGCCCCTTTTGGAGCTGTGGGGCGCTTTGGTATGCCTTGCGCCTTATGGCGGGATCGGGATCAAAACCACATTGGGTATGGGGGGTACGCAGATATCCTTCCAAAGGGAGAACCGGCTTCCTTTGACCGTAGATGTCTATGCAAATGAGCCAACCCTCTTCGGGCTGGCTCATTTGCATGGTGCAGGCAGGGACCGTTCCATGGTCTATTTCCAGTTCATAAAATATAAGTACACCTCATCCAGCCCCACCCGGATGTCCGGGAAGCAGGGGGCGGGAGGTTAGCCTACCAGACGCAGGAGAAGCTGGCTGCCGTACTGGGAGATGTTGGAAATGCGGTACTGATTTTGGATCTGGGGCAGCTCCTCCGGCAGGCAGAGGAGCTCGGAGACGAAGGGTCTGGTTTGGTCCACCAGAGCTGCCGGGGTGTCCGGGCGATGAGCTGCCCTTTGCGAAGGAGAAGAATTTCCTCGGCAATGGACTCCACGTCAGACACCACGTGTGTGGCCAGGAGGACAATTCGTTCCGTGGCAATGGCGGAGATATAGTTCCGGATTCGAATCCTGCTCCTCTGGGTCCAACCCGGCGGTGGGTTCATCCAGAAGAAGCACCTTGGGCGAGCCCAGGAGGGCCTGCACCAGCAGAATCCGTTGACGCATGCCGCCGGAAAGGCTGCCCATTTTTTGT
>VOFD01000450.1_pt1 | contig 40041 bp, 47 predicted proteins | sample 5384101 | NCBI WGS metagenome assembly VOFD01 (sample SAMN12384723, study PRJNA508395) | human gut metagenome | isolation source: healthy gut C | host: Homo sapiens
AGCGGATCGAGCTTTGCCTCGGTATAACGGGAGGCAGCCCACTGCATATCACGGGAATACGCTTTACCGAAATTCCCCTTGGAATCAACATATGGGTGCAAAAGCGCCTCATACCCGCGGGAGAGGCGCACCATGGTATCATAAATCGCCGCGTCGCCATGGGGTTGAGCTTCATCGTGCTTCCGACGATATTGGCCGATTTGGTACGGGAACCGGTCAAAAGCCCCATCTTATACATTGTGTATAAAATCTTCCGATGTGAGGGCTTGAAGCCGTCGATCTCCGGGATCGCGCGGGATAAAATGACGCTCATCGCATAAGGCATATAGTTTGTTTCCAGCGTATCTGTAATGCGCTGATTGACTACCTCGCCCGCGCCGAGAATATGGGCGTTTAAATTGATCTCATTCTTTTTTTACCGGATTCTTTTTGCTTTTTCTGGGAGCCATAATAAAATGTCCATCCTTTCACAGCCTGAGAAAATCGGATGTTCCGTTTCCCGAATCAGCTAACATCCGTTAAATCAAGATACAGATGCCCGTTATCCGCAATATGTGTTTTGCGTGCCGCCAGATTGTTGCCCAGCAGCATATCGAACATCTGAGAGGTTGCTTCCGCCGCATCCGGCTCGATCTGGATGAGTCTGCGCGTGGCAGGGTTCATCGTGGTGAGGCTCATCATATCCGCGTCATTTTCACCAAGGCCCTTGGAGCGCTGGATATCCGGCTTGGGGCGGCAGTCGCCAAGCTCTGCGAGCACAGCTGCCTTCTCCTTCTCGGTATAGGCGAACCAGGTCTGGCCTTTATGATTGATTTCATATAAGGGAGATTCCGCGATGAATACCTTCCCTCGTCGATGAGTGTCGGCATCAGGCGGTAAATCATTGTGAGCACGAGGGTACGGATCTGAAAGCCATCCACGTCGGCATCCGTGCAGATAATCACTTTATTCCACCGCAGCAAATCTAGATTGAAGGAAGAAAGCTCCTTGCTCGCCTTGCTTCTCACCTCTACGCCGCAGCCGAGGATTTTTATGAGGTCCGTAATAATCTCGCTTTTAAATATCTTATCGTATTCACATTTTAAGCAGTTGAGGATTTTGCCGCGCAACGGATGATTGCCTGAAAATCCGGATCGCGCGCCTGCTTACAGGAGCCGAGCGCCGAATCGCCCTCCACGATGAACAGCTCGCTGCCCAACATCCTTGCTGCGGCAGTCAACAAATTTAGCCACGCGATTGGTCATATCGTTGGAGCTTTGCAGCGTTTTTTTGAGGTTTTGCCTTGTTGTCTCCGCCTTAATACGGCTGCGCATATTGATGAGCACCTGCTCGACGATCTTATCTGCCTCTAGGCGGTTTTCAATAAAATAGACCTCCAACTGATGGCGCAGGAACTCCGTCATGGCCTCCTGGATGAATTTGTTGGTAATGGCCTTCTTCGTTTGGTTTTCATAGGATGTCTGCGTGGAGAAGGAGGATATGACGAGGATCAAACAATCCTCCACATCCTGAAAGCTTATTTTGCTATCGCTCTTGAGATATTTCCCGTTTTGCTTGAGGTAAGCGTCGATTTGAGAGACAAAGGCACTGCGCGCGGCCTTTTCCGGCGCGCCGCCGTGCTCCAGGAAGCTGGAGTTGTGGTAATACTCCTTTCTCTGCTTCTTGTTTGAAAAGCAAAGCGCCGCATTAATTTTCACCTTATAATCAGGCTTGTCCGCCCGATCGCGGCCCTTGCGCTCCGTCTGCCAGAACTGCACGCTGCTGAATGCATCCTCCCCAGCAAATTCCTTCACATAATCGGAAATACCGTTTTCGTAAAAATACTCGTAGGTTGCAAAACCCTTCTCCGTCTGATCCCGCAGGATAAAGCGTACTCCGGCATTGACAACGGACTGCCGCATGATTGTCTCCTGATAATATTCCAGCGGCACATTGATATCCGTAAACACCTTGAGATCGGGCCGCCAGCGAATCGTGGAGCCGGTATCCTTCTTTTGATATGGCTCCTTGACGAGCTCTCCGGCGGGTTCGCCATGCTCAAAGTGCATTTTATAGCACCAGCCGTCCCGATGCACCTCTGCATCCATATATTCCGAGGAATACTGCGTTGCGCAGAGGCCCAGTCCATTCAGGCCGAGGGAGTATTCATAGCTGCCGTCGCTGTCGTTGGTGTTATATTTTCCGCCGGCATAAAGCTCGCAGAAAACAAGCTCCCAATTAAACTTCGCTTCATTTTCATTATAATCCATCGGAATACCGCGGCCAAAATCCTGCACTTCAATGGAGCCGTCTATATAACGAGTTACCATAATCCGATCGCCAAAACCCTCGCGCGCCTCGTCAATGGAGTTGGAGAGGATTTCAAAAATCGAGTGCTCGCAGCCCTCCAGCCCGTCAGAGCCAAAGATAACGGCCGGACGCTTGCGCACCCGGTCCGCGCCTTTGAGCGATGTGATATTTTCATTGCCATAGCTGGCTTTCTTTTTGGGCATGTAACTGGTCATCCTTTCGCGATTCCTCTTTGGGCGAAACACACATAGCAAAGCCCTAGGTTCGCTTTCTCTTTCCCATCCGGGAGAGTCAAAACAAAAATTTCCTTTTTTCAGAATACTACTTTACACGATATCTTAGGTCTGTGTCAAGGGCAAGGGAACGGCTGTGTTAATTTAAGGTTCATCCGGCGCGGATTCCTCAAAAAGGGTCCAACAGCGTAATATATGTGATACTCCTGATGAAAATGATCTATATAGATTATGCTGAACGCGCTACAGCGCAGGGTTGAACACGTTGATCACATTGCTTGCTCCCTGACCGTTCCACACGCCTCCAAACGTGGAAAAAGAGCCCGAACCACGCCGGGAAAACCGACGGTTTCAGGCTCTGTCGTCAGGATTGATAGAGCGTCAGTCGTTTTGAGGGCGACTGTTCCTCTGCGGATTCTGCATTCTGCCCGATCTGATCCGGCGCGTTTGCCTCATCAGCCGGGCTTTCTTCCTGTTCAGAAAGCGCATCTGCCTTCTACCATCGGCTCTATTTCAAGCGCGACATTCGTCATGAGCTCTTTGAAGAGGTCGCCATCCACTTTTTCATGGTTATACAAGTAATGGGCAACCTTATGCAGCTTATCCTGATGCTCCTCCAAAATGGAACGGCAACGGTTATAGGCGTTCACGATGATGCGGTTGATCTCTTCATCAATTTCAGACGCCACATTTTCAGAATAATTTCGCGTATGGCTAAAGTCACGGCCGAGGAACACTTCGTCATTCCCGGAGCCGAAAGCAATCGGGCCGAGCGCTTCGCTCATGCCGTATTTTGTGACCATCTTGCGCGCGATCTCCGTCGCACGCTCGATATCATTGGAAGCGCCGGTGGAAATATCGCCAAGAATCAGCGACTCCGCCACCCGACCGCCGAGCAGGACGACAAGCTCATCAAGCATGTCGTTTTTGGAGGTGTAGCTCTTATCCTCTTTCGGCATGGACATCGTATAACCGCCCGCCATGCCACGCGGGATGATCGAAATCTGATGCACCGGGTCCTGGCTCTCCAAAAAGAAGGTTGCAACCGCATGGCCCGCCTCATGGTAAGCGGTCAGCTTCTTCTCCTTGCTGCTCATCTTGTGGGATTTCTTTTCTGTGCCCACAACGACCTTGATCGTCGCTTCTTCGATCTCCGTCATGGTAATCGCCTTCTGATCACGGCGCGCGGCTAACAGCGCCGCCTCATTCAGAAGATTTTCAAGATCCGCACCCGTAAAGCCGACGGTAGAGCGCGCAATCACATTCAAATCTACATCCGGCGCAAGGGGCTTGCCCTTTGCATGAACCTTTAAAATCGCCTCGCGGCCCTTGAGATCCGGGTAGCCGACCGTCACCTGGCGGTCAAACCGACCGGGACGCAGCAGCGCCGGGTCAAGGATATCCGGGCGGTTGGTGGCCGCAATGATAATAACGCCTTCGTTCGCGCCAAAACCATCCATCTCCACGAGCAACTGGTTCAGCGTCTGCTCGCGCTCATCATGCCCGCCGCCCATGCCGGCGCCACGGTGGCGGCCGACCGCGTCGATCTCATCAATGAAGATGATAGCCGGGGAATTCTTTTTGGCCTGCTCAAACAAATCGCGCACACGAGACGCGCCCACGCCGACATACATTTCCACAAAATCCGAGCCGGAAATCGAGAAAAACGGCACGTTTGCCTCGCCTGCCACCGCACGGGCTAGCAGCGTCTTACCTGTGCCGGGAGGGCCGACGAGCAATACGCCCTTCGGAATCCTTGCGCCTAAATCGTTAAATTTACGCGGCTCCTTGAGGAAAGCAACGATTTCAGAGAGCTCTTCCTTCTCTTCATCCGCGCCCGCAACGTCGGCAAAAAGTGGTTTTGCGCTTTTCATCCTTCACCTGCTTGACGCGCGCCTTGCCGAAGCTCATCGTCCGGTTCGTCTCGTTGGTCATCGTCTGATTCATGCGGCGCGTCATATAGACCAGGCCGCCGATCAACAGCACAATCATCAACGCCGTCGGCAGAAGGCTTACCCACCAGGAATTTGCACTCCCGGCCTCCATATCATATTTGATAGGGGCATTTGGATGCGCTTTATTATATTCGCGCACCGATTCGTGGATATCTTCTACGAACAGGTTGGCATTGGGAACCGTGTATTTCTGCCACTCATTGCTGCCTTTCAGCTGATATTCCAACACACGGCTGCTTAAATTAAAACGATAGGCGGTTACCTCGCCCTGATCGAAATACTGGACAATCTGATAATATTCCGTCTTTACGCGGTTTTGCGTTGTGGTAAAGAAGGACAGCGCCAGAATCAATACGACCGGCAGCAACAAATACGGCAGGAAAACACGCCAGTTCCTTTTCTTATCCAAGTTAATGAATCACTCCTTCAGCTATCTTGCCCAAAACGGCAGATTTCATCAATACAATCATTTACCGCCATAGACGAAGGGCTTCAGCACGCCCACATACGGGAAGATTGCGATATTTTTCATCATAATCGGGCCGTAGCCCACCACAAATTCATCCGGCACACACGCGCCCACATAATCCGCAGCCAGGTCAACCTGACGGCGCTCCGGTTTATCAAGCAGCGTGCAGATACGGATGCTCTTGGGATTGCGGGAGGTTAAAATCTCGCGTATGTAGTGGAGCGTTTTGCCGCTGTCTAGAATATCCTCCACGATCAAAAGATCGTACCCCTCTAAATTAATATCCAAATCTTTTACGATTTTGACGACGCCGCTCGTTTTCACGCCGGAACCATAGCTGGAAACCGCCATAAAATCGATGCGGCAGGGAATGGTGATTGCACGCATCAAATCCGCCATGAATACGACGGAGCCTTTGAGGATGCTGATCATCAGCAGGCGTTTTCCCCTATAATCCTCGCTGATTTTTGCGCCCAATTCTTTTACAATGCCCGATAAGGATTCCTCGTTAAGCAGGATTTTCTCAATATCGTCACGCACTATTGTATCCCCCGCTGGTGATGATTAATATTTGATTCGTTTGACCCGTGACAGCAACCCGTTCATCCACACCAAAAAACGGGGCCCACACCGGGCCGGCAGCATCGCTCAAAACAGGCATGCCGCTTCGCTTCTCCGGTGGAACCTCCAGCTCCTGAAACAGATTCTTAAAGGTTTTGGTGCAGCCCCTTCCGGCTGGGCGCAGGCAGTCGCCAGCAATGCGCTGCCGCAAAATCAGGTTACCATGTATTCTATCATAATCCAAGCAATTCGCCAACTGGTGTTTATGAATTTTTTGTATCTTTACAAAATCTTTTTTGTAAACAAAAGAAAACGCCAGCCGCCCTCCTGCCCATGCAAAAACCTGTGCTTCAGGCCATTCCAGCGGTTGGACGGCAAGCGGCGGAGTTTGCGCCACAGCATCCTCCTGCGGAAACTCCAGCACGCCGCGCCGGACGCGAGCGGTAACGCCCCCGCCCACCTGCACACAGCCCTTCCCCTGCGCCAACAATTGCTCCACCGATGCGATATGGCAGTAGGCAGGCTGGGCGCATCCCTCATCCCTCAGAATTTGCGCGATGACCCTAGTGCGCAGGGCTTTATCCTGAGCGAGCAGCTCCGCAGCCTGATAACCGTTTTCTTTTTTTCAGCTTTTGAAGCGACTGTGAGGCAAGCCGCTCCAAAAGCACATCGTCGGCGGATAAAGTATCCATGCAGCGGCGCGCAGCTTCCTGCACATTGGGGTTGATGCCCCTCAGCACCGGCACAATCTCCAGCCGCACCCGGTTGCGCACATAGTCATGAGAAAGGTTGGTGCTGTCAATCACATAAGGGATTTGTCGTTTCGCACAATAAGCCTCGATTTCCTCCCTCGTGCAGCCGATCAGTGGACGGATAATCCGCCCTCGCTTTGCCGGAATGCCGCACAGGCCATGCAGTCCTGCGCCGCGCGCAAAATGCATCAGGAAGGTTTCCAACTGATCATCCAGCGTATGTGCCGTGGCAATGAGCGCTTGCTCATTCAAAGGCCTCCAGATAGGCATAGCGAACCCGCCTGCCACACTCCTCTATTCCCTCGCCCGTTTGCTTTGCTTCCTGCGCCACATCCGTATGCAGGATAGATAGAGGAATTTTCAACCGATTGCACGTATTGCGCACTAGCAATTCATCCCGGTCTCCTCCGCACCGCGCAGGCCGTGGTTAATATGGGCGGCTGAAAGCGTCAGATGAAATTCCTCGCGGATTTCATTCAGAAAAAAAAAAGAGCAGCGCCATCGAATCCGCTCCCCGGAAACGGCGACAATGACCGCCGCACCCGGCGTCAGCAGATGATGACGCTGAATCGTTTCAAGAGCCCTACATTTCATCACGGTTTCTCTCCAAGGTGGTAAACATCGTATAATCCGGGTTCCAGCCAAGCTCCACCGTCTCCACCGGGCCGTGGCGGTTTTTGGCCACGATCACCTCGGTGATGTTGGCGTTCGCCTCTTCTGGCGGATTTTCGTCCTTATAATAATCCTCACGGTAAAGCATCATAACAATATCCGCATCCTGCTCGATGGAGCCGGATTCACGCAGGTCAGAAAGCTGCGGGCGGTGTGATTTGCCGCGTCCCTCCGTGCCGCGCGCGAGCTGGGCAAGCGTGATAACCGGAACGTTGACATCCTTGGCCATCAATTTCAGGTTTCGCGTAATATCAGAAACCTCCTGCACACGGTTTTCCGTACGTTTGCCGGACTGCATGAGCTGGAGATAGTCGATGACCACGCAGTCAACATCCCGCATGCGGCGCACGCGCGCCTTCATCTCCGGCACGGTGATGCTGGAAGTATCGTCTACATAGAGGTCGCATTCATTTAAAACAACTGTGGCCGCGCCGAGCCTACTCCACTCATCATCCGTCAGCTGGCCGGTGCGCATCTTTGGCTGCCAACACGCGCCTCGCTCGAAAGCAGGCGCTGCGCTAATTGCTCTTTGGTCATCTCAAGCGAAAAAAACAAAACCTTTTTTTTCGCTTTGAGTGCAACATTGCGCGCAATGTTGAGCGCAAAAGCTCGTTTTACCCATTGCCGGGCGGGCGCCCACAATGATGAGGTCGGATTTATTCAAGCCGGAAATGACCCGGTCCAGATCAGAAAAGCCCGTGGTGAATCCCATATACTGCTCCCTGTCTGGGGAGCTCAGCTTATAGAGCCTATCATACACCTCATTAACGATCACATCGCTCAGGCGGGAGGGCCCGACCGTATTCTTCCCCTGCCGGATATCATAAATGCGCTGTTCCGCGGCATCCAGCAACAAGTCTGCCTCCGCCTCTTCCGTTGTGGCGGAATCAATAATCTCCCGAGAAACGTTGATGAGCGTACGCATGTAGAACTTTTCCCGCACGATGCGGGCATACGCCTCCACATTCGCAGTGGAGGGCACCGCCTGAGCAAGCTGGAACAAATAGGTTTTGCCGCCTGCATCATCGTATACGTTATCTTTTTTCAGCTGATCCAACACGAGCAGCGGATCGATCTTGCCACCCATGGCGTCGATATTGACCATGATGCCAAAAATCGCCTGATGCTGCGGCAGGTAGAAATATTCCCCTTTGACCAGCATCAGCACCTGCGGCATGCAGCCCGGATCGATCAGGAGAGAGCCCAGCACAGCCTGCTCCGCTTCCAGGCTAAATGGCATTTTTACGCCGTCAAAGCTGGAAAGCGCATTGATTTCATCCATGCTGATCACCACTCCTTTCTTACCCCCGGTTGTGTAATGGTACAATTTTTGAAAAGCCAAAAGTTTGGACAAAACCTTTGCTTAAAAAGCAGAAAACAAAGTGCGAAAGAAGGCGCTTTCAAGCTTTATTTTCTACCTGTCAGAGTTTTAGGGGTTATTCGCCTACCATCACATAAAGCTTGGCGGTTACGCCGTTATAGAGCTTAATTTCTGCCGGGAAGGTGCCAAAATTTTTGATATCCTCCACTACGATTTTGCGCTTATCAACCTGGATTCCGAACTCCTTGGCGATTAATTCCGCAATTTCCTTTGAGGTGACGGAGCCGAACAGCCGGCCGTTTTGACCTGCGTTGGCAGTGAGCTTCAGCGTTTTTTCCTTCCAGCTTGGCGGCAGCTTCCTTCGCTTTAGCCGTCTCTGTAGCGATGCGGTAATTTTCAGCCTCCTGCCGGTTTTTAGCTCGCTCATCGCCTGCTTATTCGCCTCCATTGCAAGGCCGCGGGGAAGAGGAAATTACGGGCATATCCATCAGAGGTTTTCACCATCTCGCCTTTTTTTTCCAAGGCCTTTTACATCCTGCTTTAAAATAACATTCCTTTTCAGAACCATCTTTTCTATCCAAAACACGGGTTCCGTCTATTACCTGTTTAGTTTTGCATCTCTTCCGGCCGCTCCTGTGGAGCCTCTTCCTGCGCATTAATCTGCGCATAGAATTGATCGATCACCTGCAACAGGCGAACCTTGGCATCGCTGACTGATATATTGCTCAACTGCGCAGCCGCCATTGTCTGATGGCCGCCACCGCCGAGCATTTCCATAATCAGCTGAACGTTCATAGCACCCATGGAACGAGCCGAAATATTGACAATATCCCCCGTCCGGTAAAGGACATAGGAGGACTGTATACCGCTGATATTCAGCATTTCGTCCGCAGCTTGCGAAGCGATGATCCGCAGATCCTCGGACTCAATATCGGCAATCGCGATTGCGCAGCCGCGATAGGTATCAAAATTCGAGGTGATGGCGTTGCGCAGCTGGTGATCCTCCATGCTGTTGGAAAACAGCTGCTTAACGCGCACGGTATCCGCACCGCGCCCGCGCAGGTATGCCGCTGCCTCAAAGGTATGCACTCCGGTGCGCAACACAAAATCACGCGTGTCGAGCATGATGCCCGCAAGCAGCGCCTCCGCCTGCAATTTATCGATAAAGGGCTTATTGCTCATATAGGGCAGAAGCTCCGTTACCATCTCCGATGCGGAAGAAGCTGTGGGCTCATGATAAAAAATAACCGCGTTATCAATGAAGTTGACCGTTTTGCGATGATGGTCAATGACGATCACGGTTTTGACCTTTTCCAGCAACGGCGGATATTCCACAAAATCCGGCCGGTGCGTATCCACCACCACAAGCAGCGTACGCTTGCTCAGAAGCTGCAAAGCGTCGCCCGGCTCCATAATGAAATCCCGCATGCCGCTCTCATCAAGCTGGCTGACCAGTGCCTTTGCAAGCGACTTGCCGCGCGACATAACGATATATGCCGGCTTTTTTTGAAAAAGTGCGCTGCGCTCCACACACCGACCGCAGCGCCCAAAGCATCCAGGTCGGCGAATCGATGTCCCATAATTAAAATGGTATCACTGCCTTCAAACAGCTCTGCGATTGCGGAGGCAACAATCCTTGTGCGCACCTTCGTTTGCTTTTCAACGCTTTGAGAAACGCCGCCGAAAAAAGGTAAACTGGCCATGCGTATTGACCGCCGCCTGATCCCCCGCGGCCCAGCGCCATATCGAGCGCCTGCCTCGCAGCATCCTCGCACTCGCGCAGGCTGTCTCCCCGGCCCACGCCGATAGAGAGCGTCACGCCGGTCAGGCCTTCATATGTATAGGCCCTGACGCTGTCGAGCACGTTAAAACGCTGCTGCATCATTGTTTGCAGCGCCCGTTCTTCCACAACCATCATATAGCGGCTGTTAGCATATTTGCGCATAACGCAATCGAATTGGGAAGACCAGGTTTCAATAATCTTCTCCACGCCGCCAGTGAGGGCGGCCTTCTCGCTATCCCGCAGGCCGTGGGCGATCTCATCCAGGCTGTCCATCGCCACCAGCAATACAGCCGGGCGGCTGGACTGATATTCTTCCGCCTGCTTTTTTCAGCTGAGTGTCATCGATATAGTATAGGACAGTGGCCGCATCGCTATGGTCGGAAACACGGTTGGCATAAACGGTATAACGCAGCCCGTCGTATTCCACCGGGACGCTGTCCTGCGCCAAGATCTCTTCCACTGGGACCCCGGAGGTAAACTGGATTGCTCCGGCATCCTCCAGCTTCTTTCCGCCCAACACGCGCGTGCGGAAAAGATCGTTAAACCAGAGCACCTTCCCGCCGCTGTCTACAGCTAGTATCGGCAGCGGGAAGTCCTGCGCCGACTTCTGATCGGGGAAGGAAAGGGAATTGGAAATCTGCAACACAGCCCTTTGGACGCGCCGCCCATGGAAATACAGGTGCAACAGCTCAAACGCCAGGCAGCCAAGCAAAAAGAGCAGCTCCACCGTGGCCAGCTGCCACGAAAAGGCGAAGGTAACGCCTGCAAAAAACAAGACATACCCCCAAGGAAATTACAGCCACCGGATACGTCTTCCAGAGATTTTTCATCCACCCCCCTTTATAAGGCCAAACAAAAATCGAATATCATTTATACGTCCATCAGGATCGGCAGGATCATGGGGCTGCGCTTCGTGCGCTCATACATGAGATGGGATACCTCATCACGCAGTTTGAGCTTGATGGAGCTCCAGTCATGCACGTTATGAGCGGCGCAATCCTCCAGGATGCGCTGAGCAACCTTGCAGGCATCCTCAATCAGCTCTTCCGATTCGCGCACATACACAAAGCCGCGCGATACCACATCCGGCCCGGAGAGCAGCTCTCCTGTTTTGCTATCGATCGTGGCCACCACAATAATCAGGCCGTCCTGCGCCAGATGCTTTCTATCGCGCAGCACAATGCTGCCCACATCGCCCACGCCATAGCCATCAACAAACACACGGCCGGACGGGACGTTGCCGCTGACGCGGAATTCCTTTTCGGATAGAGAAACCTCCACGCCATTATCGGCAATGAGGATATTTTTCGGATCCATCCCCATGCTCAGCGCCAACCCGGCATGCTTGCGCAAATGCTTCTGCTCGCCATGGACAGGGATAAAATATTTCGGCTTGATGATCCCAAGCATCAGCTTTTGCTCCTCCTGGCAGGCATGGCCGGAAACATGAACGTCATACATCTTTTCATAAACAACTTCCGCTCCCAGCTTCATCAGCTCGTTGACTACCTTGCTGACCGTTTTTTCGTTGCCGGGGATCGGATTTGCCGAAATAATCACACAGTCGTTCGGGCAGATCGAAACCTTTCGGTGATCGGAAAACGCCATGCGTGTCAGGGCAGACATCGGCTCGCCCTGGCTGCCGGTTGTGATAATCACCATCTGATCCGCAGGATAGCGGTTCACCATATCAATGCTCACCAGCAAGCCATCCGGCACATGGAGATAGCCGAGCTCCGTGCCGATGGCCACCACGTTTTCCAGGCTGCGGCCGGACAGCGCCACCTTGCGGCCAAGGCTCTGCGCCACATCAATAATCTGCTGCACACGGTGCACGTTGGAGGCAAACGACGCGACGATCAGCCGGCGGTTCCCAGCTTTTGCGAAAAGGCGCTGAAAGGCTTCACCCACCTTCCGCTCGCTTTCTGTGTAGCCCGGACGCTCCGCATTGGTGGAATCGGAGAGCAGGCAGAGCACGCCCTCCTTCCCGATCTCGGCAAACCGGGCAAGGTCAATCATCTCGCCGTCAATCGGCGTCGTATCAATTTTAAAATCACCCGTTTGGATAATGGTGCCCGCCTTGCAGCGGATCGCCAGCGCAACCGCATCGGGAATGGAATGGTTCACATGGATCAGTTCCACATCAAAAGCGCCGAACGGGATGTGATCCCCGGGCTTGACTACATTTAGGCTCGTTGTGTTTAAAAGACCATGTTCTTTAAACTTACCTTGAATCAGGCCGATCGTCAGGCGGGTCGCATAAATCGGGATATTCAGCGTTTTCATTAGATAAGCAAGGCCGCCGATATGGTCTTCATGGCCGTGCGTGATCACAATTCCGCGGATTTTATCGGCATTGCGCTCCAGATAGGTAAAATCCGGAAGAACAAGATCAACTCCCGGCATATCCTGATCCGGGAAAGCGAGACCGCAATCCACCAGGAACATATCGTTTCCGTATTCATACAGCGTAATATTTTTGCCAACCTCGTTGAGGCCGCCGAGAAACGCAATTTTCACCGGCGCAACCTTTTTCGCCGCCTGCTGCCGTTTCCGATTCTGATAATAACGGTGCTCCGCGGCGGCCGGCTTTTTGCCGCGCACGCTGGCATCGATCACTTTATCCTTTGGAGTTTTTGTGTTTTCGGTTCCTTTGTTTCATTTTTTGATTGGGCATTCCATCTACTCCTTCTATATTTTATATTTTCACGCAGCACAGTGTGGAACGAAACAGCAAACCATTATCATGCCGGGTTTTGTCCGCTTTTTTAAACCAATCAGAAAAAAACAACCGAAGCCCCTGCCATTTTATAAAACGTCAGAGAGCAGTTTTCGCTTCGGCGATCACGGCCATTTTTCTGTGTCGTTTTTTCCGACCATCTGGACTGTTTATAAAACCCGCCGTGCCATACCGCAGGCGGGATATGAATCAAGGGTACAATATCACATCGCGCACGGCAAACAAGGGAATCCTTTCTGCTCCCTCTGGCCGTTTGCCGGCTATCTCTATGTTTGCGGCCCTGCCGCACAAATTGCAATTCCGTCAACCATTCACAAATCCGTTATACCGCAGAAAATCTTTCCACAACATCGCATCGCCCCTGCACGGGGCACACGTTATTTGTAATATTTTACCGCGCCTCGTCCTTTCTGTCAAGTGACATATCGGCGCGAAGTTCATTTTCAATCTGGCTACACAGTTCCTGCGCGGCTTCCATATTGGCCGCCTCCGCTACCAAACGAAGCTTTCTCCCGCTGTGGGAAGGCGTAATCAGCAGGCTCCCATCCCCCCGGCTCAGGGTGATGCCTTCCTCCGCATTCGTCACCTCTTCTCCCTGGGAGGAAAAAGAAATGCGCCAGGCGAGAGGGCAGGATATCCACCTCTACCACCTGCCGTGCAACAGAAAACTCGGGCAGCTCTGATAAAAGCTGCGAAAGAGAAAGGCCGCGCTCTTTCATAATTTCCAGAAGCTTGACCGCCATGAAGAGCCCATCCCGCACCCAGAGCTGAGAGGCGCTGACCGTGCGAGCTCGCGCATCGCTGTTATCCGCCGGACTGATGAGATAGCGCAGCACCTTGCGCTCATAGCCTTGAGCAATCGTGTTGAGCAGGCGGGGCGCATCATAAGGCAGTGCAACATCGTGCCCGCTTTGCAGCTCATACAGGGTGCATACAGCGAGCAGACGGTCAAATTCCACAAGCCCCGTTTCCGGCGTGCTAACGCTTAATTTGGTGCCGTGCCGATTCACGTGGAGGACCATATCCCCTTCTTTACACTCCAGCCGCCCCAAGCAATCCCCCAAAAGCATTGTAATCCGATCGTTTGCGCACTGTACGCGCGCCTGCTGCCCTAAAAAGCCCTGCCGGAGCCGTCCGGCACAGCTCCTGCTGATACATCATTTGAATGCTGCTCATATCGGAAACATCCCGACAATTTTCGCTTGCGCAGCGGTTGAATTCTCCCTTTGCAAAGCGCGATTCAATATCCCGCTCCAAGGCGCGCGAGATCGGGAGCCCGCCCTCTCCGCAAATCCGGATACCGGCTTCTTCTCCTCCCGTGATGAACAGCCCTACGCCGAGCCCGCAAAAGGATGTGAAAAACGAGAGCTGCGCTTCAAAACATTCGCCAAAATTCCACACATGGCTGCCCACAGATAACAAACCCGACATCAGGCCATAGGCCAACGCCTGAGCGCCTCGCCGCGCATCACATGCTATGCCGACCCGTTTGCCTGCCTTGCTGCTTCCAATCGATGCGCCGATGCGGGCGGCGATTTCCGCCGTGACTTCAATGCCGCTATCTCCCCCCTACGCCGCCGTCGTCAAATATTTCATGCCGGACACCGCCATACTTCACATTTTCCGATACAACGGCTCCATCCCCACCGTTTTACCAGGCCAAATCAGCACATCTGGGCGCACGCTTGCCCCCGCGCCAACAACGGCTTGCGTCCCCACTGCACTGCCCTCAAACATAGAGCCGCCGCGTTTGACCGACGCCCGGAGCACAAAATAGCTCCGGTGAGCGTTGCATCTGCGGCCAGATAGGCGCTTTCTAATAAAACGGAAAAGCGTGCTTTTGCGCCGGGGCCGACAAAGCAATGGTCATCAATCACACAATCCGGGCCGATTTGCGCACCCGGTGCGATTTCAACGTTCTCCCCGATATAAACCGGTGGAATCAGATGAAAATCCCCTTTTGGGAGTTCGCCCTTCGCAAAAATACCCTGCGCAATTTGAGGTGCAAAGCGTGCCTTCACCTTCCCTGCCAGTAAATCCCGCTGGCATTGCAAATAGGCGCGCAGGTCGCCAATATCACACCAATACCCCTCCGCACGGTAACCATAGAGCGGCATTCCCCGCCGCATCATCTCAGGGAAAAGATCCTTGGCAAAATCAAAAGGCCTCCCCTCCGGCACAAGCGCCAGGCATGCGGGGTCAACGATATAAATACCCGTATTCGCCAAATCGGAAACCGCCTGGCCCCAGCCCGGCTTTTCAATAAAGCCCTCTACGCGGCCATCCTCCTCCAAGCGGACAAGACCATATTCACGCGGGTCTTCCACCTGTGCAGTCACAAGCGTTGCCTGCGCACCGGAGGCGTTGTGGAAGGCCACCGCCTCGCGCAATTGATAGTCGCACAGTGCATCCCCACTGATAACTAAAAATGGCTCCTGAAAGCCCCGCGCCGCGTTTTTACACCTCCGGCTGTTCCGAGCGGAATCTCTTCTTCTACAAAATGAAGCTGCATTCCGCAATAATTGCCTTGATTAAAATAGGAGGTGACCTCCTGCGGCAGGTATTTCAGTGTTAGATATACCTCATCCACCCCATTTTGGGCGAGCAAATCCAAAATATAACACAATACAGGGCGGCCGCACAGCCGCGCCATCGGCTTAGGAATATTACAGGTCAGGGGCCTGAGTCTTGTCCCCTCGCCGCCGGCCATGACAACTGCTTTCATGAAAAAATTCCTCTCCTCCGAAAAGCGCATGGATATGCCGCGCTTTTCCATCCATTTTTCATTAGTATGAACACAAGCCTAAGCGAATAACCAAAGGAAAAGGAGAAAAAAGAGAATTTTATCTTGCTGCCCGAAGTTTCCTGTGCTAGAATACAGCATTCCAAAAAAATTTTGAATTCATTTGTAACCATTTCCGTGTTTCATCCGTTTCTTTGATGAGAGGAGGGAAAGCCGTGCAGCCTGACATTCTGGAGGAGTTGTATCAAAACTATTATGACGCAGCATATGCCTACACCCTATCCCTCTGCAAAAATCGGGAAGATACGGAAGATCTTGTGGCCGACGCCTTTGTTAAGGCTCTATTTTCCTATGAAAACGAAACGGAGCATTTTCAATACTGGCTGTTGCTTGTATGCAAGAATCTCTGGATCGATCGGTTGCGGCACAAGCACAAGCAAATGGAGCTTCAAACAGAGCTGCCGATATACGCCCCGCCAGAACAGTCCCCTGAAACACAGTCGATCAATCGGGAGCGCAACCGCATGCTGCTGCAATGTATCTACTCCTTCCCGCCGCATTACAGGAAGCGCTGCTACTCTATTATTACGCGGGGCTTTCCACCGGAGAAATCGCAAAAATCACGCAGCGATCAGTAGGCAATGTAAAGACCACGCTTTGCCGTGGCCGCATCAAACTAAAAAAGCATTGGAGGAAAGCGGATATGGATTTTAAAGCCGCCTTTGAGCGCTACCAAAACGGAACCGCATCGGAAGAAAAAAAGAATATATCGAGCAAGAGCTCGAAAAAAATGAGCTGATTACCCAATATCTTTTGGAAACAGACGGAATGGAGCTGAACGTCTCTGCCTCGCCGCCAAATGGAGAAGCAACGGACGGATTGAAAAAGATGAAAAAATCGATCAAAAAGCGAAAGTGTGCTTGATTGCCTGTGCTGTTGCCGTAGTGGTATGCCTTGCCCTTTTCGTGCAATTTGCCGCTAAGCCACTGTTAAACCAAATGTTCTATGATCCACAAAAGAGCACATATGAGAAGCAAACCTCAAATTTTGGAATTTGCCTGGCTGCCTACACGGAACTCCATTGCCCTGGAAAGCAGTTTTATCGTTTAACAACAAAAACACAGGGATCGGCAGCTATGACCTCACCATTACCCGCGGCGATTCGCTGACGGGTGGCCTAGAATATCTGCCCGCAACGTTGCATCGGGGTAAGCTTTCCCTTGCGCAGGAATTTTGGAGCTATCCTATGGCAAACGCCTTTACGCGGGGCGTATCCTATTCGGGCGCAGAGCTTCAAAAAGAAAACCTGCCGGATACGGTTGCATACCTAAAAACGATACCCGATTATGTGAACGTAAAGGCCGCGCTCTCCTTCCAAAAGGATTTATCCATGGAGGAGCTGGCCGCGCTCCAGATGAAGGATCAAAACAGCCTTCCAATCCTCTGGGTTGCTGTGCGTAATGCCAACTACTATAGGAACGCAGAAATCGGCACGGAAACAACAGATTCCAGCGCAGACGTTACAGGGGCCACCGTTCAAATGAACGACTCTTTTCCCTGCCCAGCTTTTTGCCTCAAGTTGGTTTTGAGCCGAACGGCACGGGCATCTATTTTGAACAGATCAACAACAGTTACCCCAATTTTGAGCTTTCGCCGCACCTTTCTGATACGGACAGCAAAAGAACGGTGCGCTATATGAAAGCCATTTTCAAACGCTTTTACAGGTCATGGCGGATCACCCTGATTTTTTAAAGACCCTGGAGTCATATGAAAGCAATCTGTCAGACTATTATGCAGCTGTTCAACGCTTTATCAAAGCGAATGGAATCAAAACCTATGGCGTCACCGTGCTGGGCAGTCCATCGGAAATCCTGCAATTTTGTGAGCTGGCCGGCGTTGAGGGAATCTTTGTGGAGGAATTGACGTTCAGCCGCGACTGATGTATCCTTAACAGGAAGAAAGCAAAAGGAGTTGCATTATGCAGACTGGACTTGACCTTGTGGAACTGTTTACAGACGGCGCATGCTCCGGGAACCCCGGCCCCGGCGGATGGGGTGCGATTCTGCGCTGCCGCGGCAAAGAAAAGGAGCTTTCCGGCGGCGAAAAGGAGACGACGAACAACCGCATGGAGCTCACCGCCGTGATCGAAGGGCTAAGGGCTCTGAAAAACGCTGCCACATCAAAATCTACACAGATTCACAATATGTTGCCAATGCAATCACCAAAGGATGGGCCGTTAGCTGGCGGCGCAACGGCTGGCGGAAAGCAGATAAGAAACCCGCGCTCAACGCGGAGCTGTGGGAGGAGCTGCTGAAGCTTTTGGAAACGCAGGAATATGAAATCATTTGGGTAAAAGGCCATGTGGGCCATCCGGAAAACGAGCGGTGCGATCAATTGGCAGTAGCACAATCGCAAAAATTTAGATAATCGCGGCACAGCACAACAGGCAAACGCCCCCTGACGCAGAGAAACGAAACCGCGTCAGGGGGCGTCATTCTTTTGTGCAAAAGTTGGCGCGCAACGAAAGCCTCTCACACCCTTTCCTCATTGGTTTAGGATTTCCACAATGAATGTATGTTCGAGCAAAGATAAAATCATGACTATTGAAGCAATTTGACCCATACGATTCCTGTAAAAACTCCAAAAAATCGTGTAGCTACCGTCAACATAATCGAGTAAAGGGCTGCATATGTAAAAAATACCGTAAAAAGTGGACAAACCCTTGATAATCAAGGGTTTGTCCAAAAATATTATGGCGGAGAGCAAGGGATTCGAACCCTCGAATGAGCGTTGACTCATTACACGATTTCCAGTCGTGCTCCTTCGACCAACTCGGACAACTCTCCATAAGGAAGCACCGGTCGGTCATTTCCGGTGCTTTGTTATTATATCGGACCAACGAAAAAAAATCAAGGGGTAAATCAAATATTTTTTACTTTATCTTCCGGAAATTCGTGCTGTCAAACCAGAAAGGGAGCCTGCCAAGATCATTCGGCATGCTCCCTTTTGGGGGCTTACTTTTTCTTTTTTCATCTGCGCAACTTTTTTATTAAGACTGCAAGGGAAGAAAGCACATGTTCCTCATTGAGCAGCGCCACGATCGCAAAGGCCTCCTGCTCCGTCAACACATGGAAGCTTGTGACAATCGTTCGGATCGGCGCCGTATAAACAGCTTCCAAAAAGTCTCCATATCGCTCGCCTGCTATTTTGGCTAGCAGGCCCATAAAACGCTTCCCCCATTTGGTGTCCTTCGCATCCTCCAGACAGTTGTTGATCGTGAAGCGCTCGCCCGGCTCCATCTGTGCCTTTGGCATCGGCTGGCCGAGAAGCGCCTCAAACTCTCCGTCCGGCACCTTTTGCACCATGCCGGAAATATAGGAGGGATACTGCTCAAAATTCGGAAACGCATCGCCGGAAACCTCCACGCGCTGTTTCAGGCGGATATCGCGGCTGGAGGCCCCAATACGAATTTCATATGTGCCGGAGGCCGGCTCCCATGCCCTCTTCTGCACATTATAATAGGAAAAGGCGCGCTCATCGAGCGTGATCGTGATCTCTTGCTCATCACCCGGCTCCAGAAAGACCTTTTGAAACCCTTTGAGCTCCTGTGGTGCGCGGAAGCCGTGCTCCACAGGGGCGGCAACATAGAGCTGCGCCGCCTCCGCCCCTGCAACAGCGCCCGTATTTTTCACTCGGAAGGAAACAACCAGCGTATCTCCCTCGCCCAGCTTCTTCCGGCTAAGTTTTAGGCCGGAATAGGCAAACTGTGTGTAGGAGAGCCCAAAGCCGAAGGGGAAAAGAACGTCTTTGTCCGCCTTATCATAATAGCGGTAGCCGATATAAATACTCTCCCGATACTCTACGGTAAGCTGATTTCCGGGGAAATAAGCGGCACACGGGGTATCCTCCAAAGAGAGTGGGAAGGTTTCTGGGAGTTTGCCGCTAGGATTTGCCTCGCCAAACAGCAAATCAGCAACCGCCTCCCCCGCCGCTTCTCCGCCCAGATAGGCTTCCAAAACGCCTTGCACGTCCCCCAGCCACGGCATTAAAACGGGAGAACCATTGTGCAGCACAACAACGGTGTTTTTTTTGCACCTTTGCAACTGCTTTTACCAACTCATTATGCGAGTTTGGTAAGTTGAGATGCTTGCGATCATAGCCCTCAGATTCCATGCGGTCGGTCAGGCCGATAAAAACGACAGCAACATCCGCATCCTTTGCTGTTTGAGCCGCCTGACGCAGCAGCGCGGTATCCACTTCTTCGTTATCAAGAAGGTATCCGGGCGCGAAGGTGAGCTGCGCCTTCCCCTGTGCCGCCTCCCACGCGGAAGTAACGCGATGCGCATGGATATGGGAGCTACCGCCGCCCTGATAGCGCGGCTGCTTTGCAAATTCGCCAAGGAAGGCGACTTTCGCGCCTTCCTTAAGCGGAAGCACATTGTTTTCATTTTTTAGCAGCACCATTGCTTCCCGGGCAAGCTCCCGGGCAATTTCATGATCCTGCTCACGGTCAAAGATGGCCGACCGCTTCCCGTCCAGATACCGCTGAGAGGCTTCCAGAATCCGTCGGACGCAGAGGTCCAAACGGGACTCATGCAGCTTGCCGCTGCGCACAGCCCGGATAATCCGCTGCGTGTTTCGCTCCCCGCTGGACGGCATCTCCAGGTCGCAACCGCTGCCAACGCCGAGCACACGGTAATTGGATGCGCCCCAATCGGTCATCACAAAGCCCTCGAAGCCCCATTCCTTGCGCAGAACGCGGTTCAGAAGCCACTCGTTCTCCGAGGAATATACGCCGTTAATCCGGTTGTAAGAGCACATGAGCGTCCACGGCTTCGCCTCCTTGACAACCATTTCAAAAGCTGCCAAATAGATTTCACGCAGTGCGCGTTCGTCTACCACCGCAGAAATCGACATGCGACGATACTCCTGATTGTTCGCCGCGAAATGCTTGACGCTGGTGCCGACGCCTTTGCTCTGCACGCCGCGCACATAGCTTGCGGCGAGCTTGCCCGTGAGATAAGGATCCTCCGAAAAATATTCAAAATTTCGCCCGCACAGAGGAGAGCGTTTCATATTCACACCGGGGCCAAGCAGGATGGAAACGTCCTCCGCCTGGCACTCCTCGCCTAGCGTTTCGCCGAGCTTCGCAAGCGCATCTGGGTGAAAGGAGCTCGCCATGCCCACGGCGGAGGGGAAGCAGACAGCATCAATACTATCTTTGAATAAACCGCCGTTTGCATCTTCACGTTCCTTGCGCAGCCCGTGCGGGCCGTCGCTGACCATCGTGCGCTCCATCCCCAAACGCGGGCAGTTGCGAATATGCCAGGAATCTTCCCCGTGAGAAGCGCCGCCTTTTCTTCCAGCGTCATTTGGCTGATGATTTCCGGGATCGTCATGGGATTCTCCCTCCTATCAATATTTTCTGGAAAGCAGGGCCTCGGCCTCTGCTTTTTGTGATCTTGCCCGCATTGCAGTCGGACATAATCTGCACGTCTTTATCCCTTAAATTATAAGCAAACAGGAAGCCGATCGCAAGCAGCTGGCCGATGATCGGGACGATAAAGCTCGCCTTCCACATCCCGCTGACCGTCGCTTGGGAAACGGCAATTTCCACTACCTTGTGCGCCTCCGTAGCAGCTTTTTCCGCAGCCACATCATACCCCACAAAGGTGAGCACACCGCCGGTGATAATCGTCGCAACAGCCGCCGTCAGCTTGTTGGCGAATGTCTGGAGGGCAAACGTGATGCCCTCTTTGCGGGTTTCTGTTTTGTAAGTGCCGTATTCCACGCAGTCTTGCGGGATCGCACCCATTAAAATCGAGGGCAGAATCGCCAGCACCGCAATCACGACCAGGCAGGCGATGGCCAAAGTACGGTTTTGGTAGCCGACGAACAGAGTGATCGCATTCATCAGAATCGTTGCGATCATGCAGAAGCGATAGACGACGATCTTATCAAACCGCTTGAAAATCTTGCCGGAGAACAGGAACAAAATGCAGATTGGAATGACTGAAATGGCAACGACCATCGACATATATTTCACATCGCCAAGGCAATATTTTGCAACATAAATGAGCATCGAAACCGCAATGCTGCCTGAGATCATGCGATAAGCATAGAAATAGAGCAGATATTTGTTATGGATCAGATACTCCCAGGTGTCCCTCAGGGAGGCCGGTTTTTCCAGCACCTCCTCCTTCACTTTATACCGCTCTTTTCCAAAAAGGCTGATCAGCGACATAGCCAGGAAAGAAACCACCGCAACGATGATCGCGGCCTTGAGGTAGCCGTTATTTTCCGCATACGGAACCAAAAACACAGTGGCCAGCGCAGCTGCAAGCGAGCCGCCCACCGTGCCCACGGTCATAAAGCCGGAGCGCTCCTTTACGCTAGAGGTCATAGCGGTCGGCAGAGCGAAAATCGGCGCGTCGCAGAGCGTATAGCAGGTATCCCACAGCAGGTAGGTCACCACAGCCAGCACAATTTTGATCGTTGGGCTCATGCCAGCATTGAGCAAGCAAAACAGCGCGATCGTGCTCAATGGGATCAAAATGGTGGAGAGGCGAAGCCAGGGTAAAAAATTTGTGTCCCGATTTGAATTTCACCGCATCCACGATGAGGCCGAACAGCGTATCATTCACCGCATCCCAAACCTTGCCAATCGCCAGAATAATGGACACCACCGCCGGAGCCATCAAAACAGAATCCGTGTAATAATACATCAGGCATTGGGAAACGATGGTATACACCAGCCCCTGCCCCAAAAAATAGATACTATACGAAATTTTTTCCCTCGCCGTTGCCTGATGATGTTCGGCTAGGGGCGATACTGTTTCTTTTTCTTTCGCTATTTTCATTGCGCATCTCTCTCTTTCTTTTCTTGACGGAGACGGCTTACGAAATCCATAAGATCCGCCCAGGTTAATGCGTGATACCAGTAATTCAGAGCATCCCGGATTCTGGCGCTCTTTTTCATGTTCCAAACTGCTTCCGGCGCTGGCTCAATCCCAAGCTCGCTGACTAACGGCAGGAAGCTCTTCACGCGGCACCGGAACGATTGCGCGTCCTTCCCTCTGTGCCGCACCAGCCTGTTTCGGCCACTGCGGCCATGCGCGGAAAGGCCATATAGCCAACCTTTTTCATATCCGGCATATATTCTGTCCAGATTGGGGTTTCAACGCCGATCGTACTCTCCTTACGATTTTGTTCCGGAAAATAGGGCACATAGGCATACGCCCGATCCAGCGGAATGACGCCATAGCACATGTCAAGATAGTAAGAAAGGTTTGGCGACTGGATGACCGCCCCGCCCGCATTTGCGTGCGCGACGGTGGAGGCGTCGTCCCCGCCGACCCAGTATTGCAGCGTGATCTCCGGGCTGAGGCGGCCGCCCCCCTTGAGTGCGTCGTTCCATACGACCGCCTCGCGTCCATGGGATTTAAGGAAAGCCGCCATACGGTCTGTGAACCAGCATTGCAGCTCAACCTCGCTTTTGAGGCCCTCCTGCCGCATTTTCCGCTGACAAAGCGGGCAGGCCTTCCAGTGATCCTTGGGCGCTTCGTCTCCGCCCAAATGGATCTGCTTGCCTGGAAACAGTTCCATCACTTCCATGAGGATTGCCTCCAGCGCCGCGTAGGTTTCCTCTTTTCCGGCGCAGAGCGTATCCGCATAAACCCCGCCGCGTGTTTTCACCGCAACCGGCTTCCCGTCGCAGGAATATTCCGGGTAGGCGGAAAGCAAAGGCCGATGCATGGCCCGGCATCTCAATTTCCGGAATGACTGTGATGTGCCGCTCCGCGCAGAAGGCGACGATCTCACGGATATCGCTTTTGGTATAGTAGCCACCGTGCGGGCCGTACTCCATTGAACGGCCAAAATTGGAAAAGGGGCGCATGGAGGCAAGCTCCGTGAGCTTTGGGAATGCGCTGATCTCGATGCGCCAGCCCTGATCATCCGTCAGATGCCAGTGGAAGCGGTTGAGCTTCATGCGTGCGGCGGCCTCGATGAGTCGCTTCAAATCGGTGACCGGGAAAAAGTGACGCACGCAGTCGAGCATGAAGCCGCGATGCGCAAACACAGGAGCGTCCACGATTTCGCACAGCGGAAGCTTTCCGCCATTCTGCCGCTGAAGCTGCCGGAGCGTTTGCTCCGCATAGTAAAAACCGGCCTGCGTTTTGGCGCGCATCTCAATGGCCTGCGCGCCGATTTTCAGGCGATAGCCCTCTGTCTCTAGGGAATCGTCGCATATTTGTTCCGTCCGCTCCGGACCGCCCTGATAGAAGCCCTCTTCTACCTGTATCTCACGCGGTTTTGGCAAAATTGAATGAATCACGCCAGGCTCCCTCCCTTACTCAGAGAAACAGTGATCAGCTGCACGTCATTATCCGCAATAGCTGTTTCCAGAATGACGCCAGAGCTTGACAAACGAAATGGAATTTCTTCCGGCTTCAGCCGGCTTTTTTCCTCTATTTCAGCCGCCTGCTCCGGCGTGAGCAGATCAGGGGAGCCCATCTCCTGCCACAGGGGCAGCGGATTGCCGTGCGTGCGGTCGATGCGCCAGCGGCGGACCGATTGCACCTCGCGGCCGGTTTGAAGCGTAATTTGAACCGGCTCGGTTGCCCCTTCCTGCATCACATAGGATTGATGGTAAACAAGCAGCTGGATTTCATCCTCGGAGCGGAAAGCGGCGAATTCGACATCCTCATGTGTCGTGGGCAGGATATAGCGCTTATCCCCCAACAACTTGAGCAGGTAAAACGCCCAATAGCTCGGCTTCGGGATTCCATAAATATTCATCAAGCCAAAGGAGCCAGTAAACGGCTGCGGCAGAAAGGTGCTTTCCTCAAAAATATCGGAAAAGCACCAGAAGGAGCAGCCCTCCATGAGATATTGGCAATCCATCACATGCTTGACGATATAGGAGGAAGATTGCGTGGTATCATGCAGAGGCGCAGTGCAGGTGGGGTTCACATTCCACTCCGTATAAAGCAGAGGGATATCCCCCCGCCTCCTGCCGCGCCTGCTGTGCCTGCCGGAGCATGGAGTCCTTTTTGAATAAGAGGCAGCAGCTGCGGGCGATACATCATTTTACGGATCACCTGCGAAATATTATCGCCCGGGTTTCGCTTTGCTGCGAACAGCATGCGGCTGATATTCTCACTCGTTAAAATCGGCAAACCGATATCATCGCCAGGATAGTGATGAGTGGAGAGAAAATCAAGCGGCAGCCGCTCCTTCTCACAATAGGCGCGCATTTCGGGCAGCCAGCGGTTCTGCGAGGTGGCGGGGCCGCCCACGCGGATATTGGGGTCAATATCCTTAATGGCGTTGACGGTAGTTTTATAGAGAAGAAAATATTCCGCCTGCGAACCTGTCCAAAAACCGCGTAAATCCGGCTCATTCCAGACCTCGAAAAACCAACTCTCAATTTCCGATTTTCCATAACGGCCAATCAAAAACCGGATAAAATCCTGGATCAGCCGCCGCCAAGCCTCGTATTCCTTGGGCGGCGTGACGTTTCCTTTATAGTGAAATACCGTCCGTTCCCCCCGCCCCATCACAGAGGGCATGAAACCGAGCTCCACAAAGGGCTTAATCCCAATCTCCAGCAGCGCGTCATAAACGACAGCAACCTGATAGAACGACCGCGTTTTTACTTTTTTACTGCCCGGCAAAGGTAGATAATCGTGGAAAGAGGTGACAACCTGCATATCGTCATCAAAAATGCCGTGGAAGCGTACCCGTTGGAATCCCAATTCGTCATGCGCCCGTTTGAGCTGCCGCTGATAATCTGCTCGCAGCGCCAGTGCAGCGTGACAGCTCCCGACACAGAACTGCCAATAGCGGTCGTTGGGCCTGGTATCAGCCCTTTCATTTAGCGTAAAAGATTTCATAAAGACCTCCATGCGACTTACATTTTAAACTAGGATGCTTTGGGAACACAATACCCGGAAAAAGTTGGCCATTTCCTGCATGGTCTCCCGGCTCTCCGGCCAATCCGGATGGGCAACATTAAAAAATATGGGGAAGCTCTTTTTTCCGCATTTTTGGGCCAACAGCGAAACGTGTGCTGCACACCGTGTTGCCTCAGCAATTGCTCAAAAGCGGTGCTGTGCGGTTTTAATGCGCAATCATCGCTGGTGACCAGATAGCAGGGCGGCAAAATTTCCAGCTCAGGGAGCCGCTCTGGCTCCATAGACGGATAAAAGTCACGGCTGCGGTAGTCTTTTCCAAAAAACAAGGGCTGGAGCTTCCCTGCAAAATCCCTATGCAGGGTAAAATACATGCCAAAACTCAGGCCAAGGCCAAGCAGCGGAAGGCCAGACGGCTCCACCTGAAACTGACGTTGCAGCCGGGAGCTTTTGCTCGATCAGCGCGGCATAGACTGCCAGAAGCGCGCCTGCAGAATCCCCCGTCAAAAAAACAGCGTCTTTCTGGATCGGATGATCATCCAGGTGCTCACTCAGCCAACGAAAGCCAGCAAATAGATCCCGAATTTGTCCATCGAAACGAGTTTGCGGCACCAGCCGGTAATCAAGGCTGGCCACCGCAAAGCCCTGCTCTGCCAAGTGAAGCGTAAAATCGCGGTTGAGCGCCTTCGTCCCATAGATCAGGCCGCCCCCGTGGATATCGATTACCAGCGGAAAATCTCCGCCCTTTGCGGGATAGCAGAGATCCAGCCGGTGTGCCGGATCTCCGCCTGAACAATAGGGAAGGTCGGTATGTAATACGATCTCCGGAGACGGAACCGCGATCGGGTAGCGCTGCGTACGGTCCATCTCATCGAGCTTTTTGGCACAGAATTTCGCGCCGTATTCTAAAATGCCCATTCAAAAGCGCTCCTTAGGCAGTATAATCCATCGTCATCTGGAAGCGGACGTCACATTTAATTTCATAGGATGGGATACTCAGCTTCATATCGCCCTTTACCGTTTGCTGATAAGTAAGAGAGGCTTTTTCAATTTTGCCGTTTGTGGCAAGCGTCACGGTGTATGTGCCGGCACTCAGCGTGGTTTGAATCGACTTCGTTTTGATATTTGCCAGTGGGAACATCGCCTTTCCATAGGCTTTCGCCATGCTGCCAACCTGCTCGAAATTGACGAGGTCGAGGTATCCGCCCGCTCCATCGGCGATGCCCTGATCGCCGGATTTCGCTTTCAGGCGGATCGTCAGCACACGCTTGCCGCCGGCTTCCTTGCAGGTCGCAGATTCCACCAAACTCTCCTGTAGGGTAGGCAGTGTGACTGCTTTTGAGGCCGTATCTGTGCCGTTGAAAATCGGGGCGGCCTTTTCTTTGTCTTCCACCAAGTCAAACTGTGCATTGTCAAAATTACCCGGCGACCAGAGCTTGCCATAGGTCAGCTGGCGGTTGTATTTCGTGCGTTTGAGGCTGCTCTTTTTTCGTGCCTGCTTGGTAAAGAGCCAGCACCTCCGTTTTGCTCAGATCCTTCCCAGAATTCGGTGAAGCGGCCGTATTCTTTTTCAGTGGAGGGAGGCGTCTGGCCATTTTGGCTCTGCGCCTCCTCCGTGTCGGCAGGCGTTTGCGCGGAGTCCTCCTCCGGCGCCGTTTCAGACATATCGTCAGCCTGTGCAACGGTTTCGCCCGGAGTAGCCTCGGAGAGATTCACCGCAGCATCCCCTGTGCTATCAGGCTCATCGGCCGGCGTATCCTTGCATGCGGCAAGAGAGAATACCATCGCCAGCGCGCAGCATCCCGCCAAAATTTTTGTAAACAATTTCATCATATTTCCTCCATTCAGATTTTCACAAGAAAGCGCTTTCTTATGGTTCGTTTTTATTAATTCCTACTATATTCGAAATAGAGAATCTAAACAATACCCTGATTTATGAAAAAATATCGGTATTTCTTCACAAACAGACACAACATATGCTATAATAACCTCGCGTAACACATGAAAGCGAAAATTTTTAGTGTTTCGGAAAACATTGAACCATTGATTCGGGCTGCCCTGCGGCTATGCCGCTCATTATGCTATCATAATCAAAACGATTGCCGGGAGGATTCCATATGGATTTAAAGCGCATTTACCAGATGCTTTCCAAACTGGATGCGGATGAAGAGATCGGGTATGCTTATTATCGGCAAACTGGTAAAAATTTGGACTTTTTTGATATGAACCGCATCAAGCTCCACGCGCCTTCCGGTGCGAAGGATTTTGATTTTAGCTATTTGGAATCGGAGGAGGCCGTCCATTCCCGGGCTGAGATGGAGGCTTACATCAACCGAACCGGAGCCGACTTGCTCCACGAGCAGAACCATATTGCGAAGAATTGCAATGTAGAGCTCAACTATGTGCCGCAATATTTGGATATTCCCCCATCAGCACGATTTTTTTGAAATTGTTTACACTCTGCGTGGCAAATGCGGGCACCGGATCGAAACACAGACAATTGAAATGCAAACCGGTGATATTGTTATCATTCCGCCCCACATCGAACATTTTGTTTTTTCCTGCCAAAGAGCCGCTCGGTTAACATCAAAATCCGTAAAAGCACCTTCGACCGCGTGTTTATCAATCTCCTGCAAAATAAAACGGTCTTGTCCGACTACTTTGCCCAAACACTTTACTCCCAAAATTATCAAAACTCCTTAACCTTTCACTGCGGGGATGACGCCTTCCTGCTGGAGCTACTACTTTTTATATGTACGCACAGCAAGAGGAAAACAAAACCCTACGCAAACCATGTGATCGACGGGCTGATTACCACCTTTTTTTCCTATCTGATTCAGAATTACGAGGAAAGCGTTAAAATTTCATCCGCCAACACAGGGCTAAATCAGCGAATGGTGGAAATTAAATCCTACATTCATTTAAATTACGCTACCACTTCACTGAAACAAACCGCCGAGCACTTTTACCTCAGCGAGCCCTATCTGAGCTCGTTGATCAAACAACAGACTGGGCAATCCTTTTCGGACATGCTCAGGCAAATCCGTATGCAGCATGCCCGCGACCTGCTGCTTCGCACCAATATGAAAATTGACGATATTTGTGAAAGTGTGGGGTATCGGGATACCACGCAATTCATCCGCACCTTTAAGGCAATTTACGGCACAACGCCAAAGCAGTATCAGAAAAAGCAGGGAAAAAATCTTGACTGAAAAAACAGCCGCAAGCTGATGGCACCCACTGCCAAAGGGCGGCTAAAACAATCACAACAAAAACGCGCTGCAAACCGTTGACAAATCCGGTTTGCAGCGCGTTTTTTATTGAGTTCGTTTTTTATCATTTCATTATTTCGCTTTCCTGCGGTGCAAAAGCACAAGCACCCCTCCGGCCATAACCGCCGTTAAGGCAAGGGCAATGCCCGCCGTGCTCTCGCTCGTGGCAGGGATATCCGGCTCATCGGCAGAAGCGCCCGTCCCCTCATTCTGTTCCGGCTGGGTCCCCTGCTCCGTTTCATCCTGCTGGCCGGCTAAATCTGGCTTCTGCGTAGCATCCGCTTGCTCTGTATCAGCCTGTGTTTGGTCAGACGAATCAGGCGCATTCGGGTTGGCGGCCTCCGGCTGTGACGGCGCCTGCTCCGTTTCATCTCCGGCAGGGTTCTGCGAATCCTCTGCTAAATCCTCCAGCCGCCAAAGCTACGTCCCATAGAAGGGGTTTGCCGTGCCAAGGCACAGCCCGGCGTCCGTAATCGCAAATACGCGGCAGCCGTGATTGTATGGATCGCCAAAACCGTTGCGCGTGATTGCGTCAAAATTGATTCCATCACCGGAAACCAAAAGGTCAAAGCCACGTTCTCCTTTGCTGAGATACTTGCATACGCCGATAAAGTAATAGAAATTATCCACCGTATCCTGGTTGAAAATGCCATCGAGCTTTTCCGTAATGGAATCGGGTAGATATTTCCTCAGGTTTTCATAGAGTGATACGACCTTTTTCAGCAGGGAATAAAACGCCTCGGTGGATGCGAGATCCTCTATGCCGCCCTGATTGAGCAGGCTTGTCATACTGGTGAGCGTGGCGGACATGGAGGAAATGCCGGTTGCGCTCCGGGCCGCCAAGGAACCGCTGCTTTTTAGCAGTTCCAATAGCTTTATGATATATTCAAACTGCGTTTTCCACTCCTCCGGCGAACGTTTCAGAATATCGCCGTTGGTCACCTGCATGAGCGGATATGCAAGGCTGCCAATATCAAAGGTGCCGACATACAGCTTGCCGTTATAGCTCTCCATCCGCCAGACATACTGATTGAGGTTGCTGCCGGGCCGGCACCCAAATTCCCTTTCACCTCCGGGAACAGCTGGTTTGCTTCGCCTGCCACCAGATCGATGTTTTCGTTTGCATCCATCCGCCATAGGCAGACGGGAGAATCCAAATCTTTATAAAGCTCCTCAAAATCCATCTGAAGCACGCCGGGCAGCGCGATCATTGGATCATTATAACCGCCGATGTAGAGATAGCCGTCATGCACGATCAGGTTAGCCGCACCGGATCGGTCGGCTCCCAGGCCAAAGGGATAACGGGCCCCGTCCGCTTCATCGCCAATGATCAGGCGGTAAGACCATTCGCCCGTCGCCTCATCCTGCTCCCCGCAGAACATTGCAAACGCCTGTTTATTGCCCGCTTTTCCGGTGACAACCGTGAAATACAGTTTATCCTGGGAGCCGATCATATCCCAAATCGCGCCGCCGAAAATGCTGTCGTTATACATATAAGCCGGGTAGTCCAGCAAATCCTCCTGCGTGCCGATCGTTTCAAAGGACGCTTGCCCTGCGGACGGATTTTCAGAGGCCACAATATAGGTTCCATTATCGCCGATCATGCTTGCAATCAGCATACCGTTTACCACAGCCAGCCCACGGATGCCAACCGAAATGAACGGATCGCTTGGGCGCGCACAGGTATATACAACCTGCGTTGCATCGTTATTTTCCGGATCAATCTCCAGAAGATAGGGGCTTGCATCCGCCGCCACGAAATAGAGCTTGCCGTTATAGGTGATCGATGCACGATAACCGCCCATATTTTTGGGTTCTGCCACGAGCTTTACCTCGCCTGTGCGCACATTGACGCGCACCAGAATACTACGCCGTGCGTCGCTCGGATTGTTTTCTAAATCCCCCATATAAAGCGTACCATTGTAAAGCGCATTGAGGCCCGCTTTAAACACTTCCACATCAACGCCGCTCTGCTTGGCCATAATATTGATCGTTGCGTAGATGGCCGCATAGCAGGTGCCCACATACATATAATCCCCATACCCCTGCGCCGACCAGGAATAATTCTGCCCGCGGTCGTTTTCTCCGCTGTCATATTCAATGATCCCGTCAATTTCCCCCACACCGGCATCTGGATGAGAGAATTTCTGCGCTTGATATCTGCTGGTCGGGGAGGTATAGGTTACCGTTTGACCGGCCGCCAATACAGATGTACCACCGCATACGATACATAGTGCCAAAAAGGATGGCGAGTATCTTTTTCACATTTGTCATTTGCCCTCTACCCTTCTTTTTTTTTGTTGATTTTGAATTCAACGAATTCCATTACCATCATATCTGATTTTAGGGAGAAGGTCAATATTCTGCACAACATTAATCCTGGAAACGTATTAAAAATATATAAACTGGATAAATAAAGCCTAAACAAACACCAAAAATCCACACATTGGTTGAGATACACAGCATTACCTGCTATAATAAAAAGACTTATAGGATACGCGAAAGCAAAGGGAGGGTTTTCTTTGACAATCCTATATGAACTGGGAGCAAACCTGTATGTAAATATCACCAACCGGTGTCCCTGCCGCTGCACCTTCTGCATCCGCCAAAAATCAGATGGTGTAGGCTCCGGGGCGAATCTCTGGCTGGAGCATGAGCCAGATTTTGACGAGGTGATCCAAGCGTTTGAGCAGAAGGAGCTCTCCCGTTATCAAGCGGTCGTATTCTGCGGATACGGCGAACCGCTGGAGCGTATAGACTTGCTGATTGCGGTGTGTAAATACCTCAAAGAAAAAAGACCCGGACAGTGTGATCCGGGTCAATACCAATGGTTTGAGCGACCTCATACATGGCTTTCCCACAGTGCGCTTGCTTAAGGGCCTGGTGGATTCTGTTTCGATCAGCTTAAACGCGCCGGACGCCGCCTCTTATAACCGATTGTGCCGCCCAAGATTTGGGGAAGCCGCCTTTGATGCAATGTTAACCTTTGCTAAGGAATGCAAACACCTGCTGCCGGAGGCCATTCTCTCCGTGGTAGACTGCATCTCAGAACAAGAGCTGAAAGCATGCCAAGGGATAGCGCGGGAAGCCGGCCTTCCCCTTCGCGTACGCGAATATGCGGAATAGCGCTATCAGAAACGTCGCTATTTAAATTTACGCAGGTTTGCCGCAAAAATTCCTCCCAGCGCGCCGCACAGCAGCATGACGGCGGCCATGATGTAAAAATGGGCGCCGACCGAACCATGATTTGCCGCCAACGCCATGATGCAGGCAACTGCTGTCAGCGGAAGCGCGGCCAGAATGCCGAAGGGAAGACCCTTTTTATGAAACGGCCTCGTTACAACAAAGCCGGATAAAAAAGTGGCAAAGCAGCATGCTAACAGGCCCAAAATATAAACGACCGCTCCCGTAAGGTCAGATTTTACGATAATAGAAGAAAAAATTGCCATCATTAAGAGCATAACAATCATGCCTGCTACAAAGCCCACCAAAATGCGCAGGATCAGCGCGCGCGCTTCGTTTTGCTCAGATGCATTTTTCTTTTTTCCCTTTGCTCATAAAAATCCCCCTCACATTCTCTGATAAAGAATATGAGGGGAAATTCAAGGATATGCCGAATTTATTCTTCGTCTTTCTTCGCCTGTGCAGTCTCTTCCGCTTTTGCGGTAGAAACCTCGTCCAGATCTTTCTTTCTGCCGCGGCGTTTTTTGCCGCCTTCCTCGGCGGAACGCTTTGCACGCTCCTCCTGCGCCTTAGCCTGTGCGGCCTCGCGCTCAGCGGCAAGCTTCTCATTCGCGGTGTTATTGGTCTGCACGGCCCAGCGCGCGATACGCATCTTATTGCGGTCTGCGCCGGTTTCAATAATCAGGGAATCCTCTTTGACCGTAACAACACGGCCCATAATCCCGCCGATTGTTGTGATTTCATCGCCAACCTGAAGGCTATCGCGCATCTCCTGCTCTTTTTTCTGCTGCTTCTTCTGCGGGCGAATCATGACGAAATACATAATTGCGAACATGGCAACCATTAAAAGGATCATGGTAAAGGGAGATGAGGATGCCGTACTGTTGCCTGAAGTTAATAAATGGAATGCTGTCATTCAATTGCTACCTCCGTGATTTTTATAATACTGCTATTATACCTGTAACAAAACGAATATGCAAGCATCAAAATACAGATTGTACTATAAAAAGAGCGCAACAAATACAGACGCGCAAAAAGGAGGAATCCATGGAATACTGGGAAGTATGTAATGCCTGCGGCGACCGAACCGGCCAAATCCGGCCCAAAGGCGCCTTTTTTCGGGCCCGGTGAATATCACCCGGCGATGGAAGCATGGATTAAAAATAGCCGGGGCGAAATTCTGATCCAGCAGCGCAGCGTAGAATGTGAGATCTTGCCGGGTGCCTGGGGATTAACAACCGGGCGGATGATTGCCGGAGAAAGCACACAGCAAGGCTGTATCCGGGAGATCAGGGAAGAGCTTGGCCTATGCGTTACCCCCTCTCAAATTCAATTTTAAAAAGGATCCCACGCGGAGAACTATTGTGGGATATTTATTTGGTGCAGGATGATACGCCCAGCGAACGCCTACAGTTACAGGCAGCGGAAGTGGCACAAGCAAAATGGGTGTCTCCCCGTACGTTTCGTTTCTTGTTGGAAACGGGCAAACTATTTTGGTATCCAGAGATTGAAGAAATTCTATCGATGGTGGAGCGACATACGAAAACCGGGCAGCATAAAATTGGTTAAGGAGTGGCTGCAATGCAATTCATTATAGAGAATCATAAAATTTATGCCCAAAATGAGGCCGGGGAACGGCTTGCCGAAGTGGATTTCCCCGCATTGGACGAAAATACGGTTTCGATTGACCATACGTTTGTAGATCCATCGCTGCGCGGCCAGGGCGTGGCGGCGACGCTTATGAAAATGACAATCGAAGAACTCCGGCGATCGGGCAGGAAAGCCGTGCCCGTTTGCTCCTTTGCACAAAAATGGTTTGACGCACACCCAGAGCAAGCGGATTTACTTGTCAACCAATCCCTATCGGATAAAGCGGAGCTGTTATAAAACGCCTCTTCACAAAAATTGTAAAAGGCGTGGTTTCGGGCGGATATTCGGCCCCATTAGCGTGTATCCTGCCCTCAAATTCAGTTCAAAATTTATTTTCATGCGGCAAAAATGCATTTGAGGTTACATTCCCCATTCGATAAAAAAAGACCGGACGCTCCTGGGGAGCGTCCTAACAGGGATCAGAAACACATTGCTTTCGCATGCTGCTGTTTTTCAAGCAGACCCTGCTTCCTCCCTGCCGACTATAGTATGTGAAGCGCTGCATGGGAAATGCCAGGAAAAAAGCGCCGTAAAAAATGGATCAATCCGAATTTTATATGGGAACGGGAAGCTTACATTCCGAAACACCAGCAGGTGCAAAAATAAAATATGTAGCAAGGAAGAAAAAAATTCCCGTAATGAAAATTCATTGCGGGAATTTTTGTAATAGAATTAAAATTTCTCAAATTTACAGCACGTATCGAGCTTAGCCTGCCATTTCCGCAAGGCTTTGCTCCAGCATCTGTATTTTTTCTTCCAGCTTAGCCGCTGCATCGCGCTGATTCTGCACGATATGCGCCGGGGCTTTCGATGTGAACTGTTCATTATGAAGCTTTGCCTGCACGCCCGCAAGCTGCTTTTGTGTATTCTCCAGCTCTTTTGTCAGGCGCGCCTTTTTCCGCCTCCAAATCCACCAGCTCGCCCATCGGGATATAGAGCCGTGCGCTATCCGCCACAATCAACACAGCGCCGGGAATTTCGAAGGTGGAACCAACCGTCACCTCAGAAGCATAGGCAAGCCGCTGGAAAAACTCAGCCGCGCCGCGGAAGGTAGCCTCATCCGCCGTTTCAATATAGACATGCGCCTTTTTGGAAGGCGGAACATTCATTTCGCTGCGGCGATTGCGCACTGCGCGAATTGCCCGCATAATACGCTCCATCTGCGCCTCCTCCGCAGAGAAAGCAAGCGAAGGATTATAAACCGGCCACGGGGAAACGAGGATTGCCTCGCCTTCATGCGGAAGGGTCTGCCAAATCTCCTCCGTGATGAAGGGCATGAACGGATGCAGGAGCTTGAGCGTATTGCTCATCACATAGACGAGCACAGCCTTGGCCGGCTCCGCAGCTTCCCCGCCCTGCTGCAGGCGGATTTTGGCAAGCTCGATATACCAGTCGCAGAACACGTCCCAAATGAAATCATATAGCTTCTGCACCGCCATACCGAGCTCGAATTTCTCAAGGTTATCCGTCACCTCTTTGACGACGGCGTTAAACTGGCTCAGAATCCATTTATCCTCCAGTGCCAGTTCCTTCGGCAGATGCGGCGCCGGCTCATTCTCGTCGAGATTCATGAGGATAAACCGTGCCGCGTTCCAGATCTTATTGGCAAAGTTGCGGCTTGCCTCAACCTTTTCATCAGAAAAACGCATATCGTTGCCCGGGCTGTTGCCTGTGGCCAAAGCAAAGCGCAGCGCATCCGCGCCATACTGCTCAATCACTTCCAACGGGTCAATCCCGTTGCCAAGGGATTTAGACATCTTGCGCCCCTGCGCATCCCGCACGAGGCCATGGATCAGCACGGTATCAAACGGTTTCTCCCCGGTGTATTCGCATGCGGAAAAAATCATGCGCGCCACCCAGAAGAAATGATGTCGTAGCCAGTTACCAGCGTGTTGGTAGGATAATAGTGCTTAAGCTCCGGCGTTTCATCCGGCCAACCGAGGGTAGAAAACGGCCAAAGCGCAGAGGAAAACCAGGTGTCAAGCGTATCCGGATCCTGCACAATTTTTTGAGAGCCGCACTTCGGGCAGGCGGTTGGCTCCTCCCGGCTGACAATCAGCTCGCCGCAATCCGGGCAATACCAAGCAGGAATCCGATGGCCCCACCAGAGCTGGCGGGAAATGCACCAATCCTTGATGTTATCCATCCAATTGAAATAAACCTTGCTCATCCGCTCCGGAATAAATTTCACAGTGCCATCGCGCACGATATCGATCGCGGGCTTTGCAAGCGGCTCCATTTTGACAAACCACTGCTTCGAAACGCGCGGCTCGACCGTTGTGTGGCAGCGGTAGCACGAGCCGACATTGTGCTTCATCGGCTCCACCTTGACGAGGTATCCGCCTTCTTCCAGGTCTTTTACAATCTCTTTGCGGCACTCGTAAATGTCCATGCCCGCATATTTGCCGCACGCTTCTGTCATATGGCCGTCGTCCGTCATCACATTGATGACTTCGAGACCATGGCGCAGGCCCACCTCAAAATCGTTCGGGTCGTGGGCTGGCGTAATCTTCACTACGCCGGTGCCGAAATCCATTTCAACGTATTCGTCTGCGATCAACGGATTTCCTTATTCACCAGGGGAGGATCAGCTTTTTTCCCCACTAGGTGTTGATAGCGCTCATCATCCGGATGGACGGCCACAGCCGTATCGCCGAGCATCGTTTCCGGGCGGGTGGTTGCAAGCTCAACATAGCCGCTGCCATCCGCAAACGGGTAGCGCACATGCCAAAAGGAGCCATCCTTCTCGGCATACTCCACCTCCGCGTCAGAGATCGAGGTTTGGCAATGGGGGCACCAGTTGATAATACGCTCGCCGCGATAGATCAGCCCCTTCTCATACAGCCGGACGAACACCTCGCGGACAGCCTTTGAGCAGCCTTCATCCAGCGTAAAGCGCTCACGCTCCCAATCGCAGGAAGAGCCAAGCTTTTTAAGCTGCTCCACAATCCTGCCGCCATACTGTGCCTTCCACTCCCACGCGCGCTTTAAAAAGCCCTCGCGGCCAAGATCCTCCTTGGTTAGGCCCTCTTTTTTCATCGCCTCAACAATCTTTTTGCCTCCGTGGCGATGGACGCATGATCCGTGCCAGGCAGCCACAGCGTATCATACCCCTGCATCCGGCGGAAACGGATCAGGATATCCTGCAACGTTTCATCGAGCGCATGGCCCATGTGAAGCTGCCCCGTAATGTTGGGCGGCGGGATCACGATGGTGTACGGCGTCTTCTCCGGGTCGAGCTTTGCATGGAAATAATGCCCGTCTAACCAGAACTGATAGATGCGGTTTTCCACATCCTGCGGGCTGTACTGTTTGGCCAGTTCCTTTGCCATCCTTTGATTTCCTCCTCAATCCGCGCTTTCACGGCGGACTACGGTCATTTTCTATTTATTATCCCATCTGACCATTCGTTTGTCAAAAAAAAGGCGGCGCCTGTTCCCAAGGTGGCCAAACCAAATAAGCAAACGAAACAATGTGTTTGATCACACCGGCTCAAGCAATAAATTGTATAATTTGCTTAATATGACTGCAATATGACTGCTTTTTTTTTCGTGCTTTTCTTGTGTTTTTTGCAAAAACGTGTATGATATTTTTTCAGAAAGACAAAACTGTATGCACCAAGGAGCACCGTTATGGATATCAAAAAAGACGACTTGCTGATAAATCCCCCAAACAATTCCGCCCAATCTCCCTTTGGGCCTGGAACACACGCTTATATAAAGAAGAAACAGCCCGGCAAATTGCGCAGATGGACGAAGCCGGAACCGGCGGCGTTGTGATACACGCGCGCGGAGGACTCCGCACCGGCTATATGGGCCATGAGTGGATGGAAAATATACGCATGGCGGTGGCCGCCTGCCAAAGGCGTGGGATGGCTATATGGTGCTATGATGAATATGGCAAGCCAAGCGGCAACGCAGCCGGTTCGGTGAGCGGAATGGGCGAGAAATACCAGCAAAAATACCTGCGCTGTTCCATAACGCCGCTGAAGCAGGGCGTGAAGCCCATTGCGAGCATCCCGGTACACGGCCGCCTTTACTACTTTTATTATGAAGTGAACGAGAATTATGTGGACTTTCTGGAGCCCAAAGTGACAGAGGCCTTTCTGCGCAGCGTCCATCAGCAGTATAAAAGGCGATTAGGCAGTTATATAGAAAGTTTGGCGGGATTCTTTACAGACGAGCCTCAGATTTCAAGCGGCGGCTATCCTTGGACGCCTTCTCTGCCTGCGGAATATCAAAAGCAATATGAGGAATCTCTTCTGGAAAAGCTACCGGATCTTTTTTTTCACAGTGAAACGGCTTATAGAACGCGCATCCGCTTCTGGCGGCTCATCACCGAGCTCTTTGCAAAGCGCTATACAAAACAGGTTGCCGGATGGTGTCATGAAAATGGATTGCAGCTAACCGGCCACCTGGCCTATGAGAAAACAATGACCGGCCAGCTCACTGCAAACGGCACATGCATGCCACAATACGCCTGTTTTGATATTCCCGGCATTGATTGGCCTGGTCGCCGCGTCTCCGATTGCCTGACCGTCTTACAAGCCGCCTCCGTTGCGCACCAGCTTGGAAAGCGGCAGATCCTGAGCGAATCCTTTGCCATGTGCGGCTGGAATGTCAGCTTTGAGGAGCTGCGCCGGATCGCGGAATACCAGATGGTGCATGGTGTTACGCTTTTATGCCAGCATCTGGCGCCTTACAGCCTTGGGGGTATTCGCAAGCGGGATGCTCCGGCTGCGCTTTTTGTGCAGCAGCCATGGTGGAAGGAATACCGCCATTTTAACGATTTCATCAGCAGAGTCGGAATGCTTCTCACGCTGGGGAACGTCCATTTCAGCGTGCTTGTGCTGCATCCCCAGCAATCTGCCTGGGCGCTTTATGACGGCAGTGAAACAAGCAGGGCGGAAATCGACAGGCTCAATAGTGCCCTGCGTTCCACCGTTCAAACGCTGGAGCATGCGCAAATTCCCTTCCATTTAGGAGACGATCAAATGCTCAGCCAGCATGCCAGCATAGAGGGCAACCGCCTCTGTGTGGGCGCCCAGCGCTACCGGGCGGTTATCATCTCCCCATGCCTCTCGCTGGATGCCCGTGTGGCTGCGCTGCTCGCGCAGTTCGCCCAAAACGGTGGGACCATCCTCTGTGCTGAAGCCGAAGAGCCCAAAGCTCAGGCCGCAGTCGGCATCCCCTACCTGTCGGACGGCGTTTCCTGCGCAAATCTGCGGCGGCTTGCCGGAGGCTTTCTCCGCGTTCCACTACACCAAATTGCACAAGCGCTTCCTTCCGGCTGCCGCCCTTTTTTCTCTAAAGCGGCCGGACGGTTCCCCGCCGTGGGCATCGCTGCAACCGTTCGTGATTTTGACCGAGAAGGCGTGCGCATGTGTTATTTTGTAAACCTACAGGCGCACGCCACGCCGCTTACTATCCGTGTGAAGGGTGCTGCCGCGGTCCGTTTTGACCCCTCTACCGGAAAGAGAAGTCCGGTTCCCTCTGTGCAGGAGGAGGGAACACTATGCTTTTCCATAATGCTTGAGCCACATGGAAGTGCAATCTTTTTCGTATTTGAAAAGCTGCATCCATCATTGGCAAGGCGGAAAAAGGCAGCAGCCTCCGCGCCCCTTGCATCTATCCGTCCATGTCTTTCGCCAACCTGGGAGATCCTCCGCAGCGATCTCAACGCCATAACGCTCGATCGCTGCGACTGCTCTTTTAATGGGGTGCATGTGGAAAAAAACATCCCAGCCATTGAAATTACAGAACGTGCCTGCATGCTGGGGCAGCCTGTGGAGCTGCGCCTTACCTACCGCTTCCAAATCTCCCAATCGCTCGACGGTCCATTTTTTCTGGTGTGTGAAACGCCGAAAAATTTCCGTTTTACCATCAACGGCAAGCTTGCCCATGCTCACGCCGCGCGGCTTCTACCGCGATCCGGCATTTGAAAAATTGAATATCACCAAATGGATTCAGCTAGGCGAAAACGAGCTGTGCATGGAAACCTGTTTTCAGCAATACGATTCCGTATACCGGAATTTTCAGGCGGCAAAATGCGGCTTTGAAGCCATTCGAAACCGACTGACCTATGAAGAAGAGATTGAGGCAGTTTATCTGCTCGGGCATTTTCGAGTGGACACCCCTGGTGATTTTCAACCCGGCCGGCGGGAGGATAGCCTCTATCAGGGCCATTTTTCGCTCGTGCGGCCCTCCCCCATCGTATACGCCGGGGATCTCGCCAAACAGGGCTTCCCGTTCTTCAGCGGACAAATCACCCTGCGCAACACGTTTCGCCTCACCCAGGAGGAGTGCGTGGGCCGTTGCCTGCGCTTTGCCAAACGCGGCGCAACCGTGCTCGCCGTTCGCGTCAATGGAAAGCCAGCGGGCAAGCTCTTTTGGCAGCCCTATGAAATAGATCTCAGCCGGTTCTTACTGGAAGGGAAAATACAATTGAAATCACGCTGACTGGCTCCCTGCGCAATCTGCTTGGCCCGCATCATCTCAAACACGG
>VOFD01001557.1_pt1 | contig 40009 bp, 64 predicted proteins | sample 5384101 | NCBI WGS metagenome assembly VOFD01 (sample SAMN12384723, study PRJNA508395) | human gut metagenome | isolation source: healthy gut C | host: Homo sapiens
TCATCCGATACGTAATCAGGCAAAGCAGAATCCTTTAAAAAGCCAATCGGCTTTTTGGGCTTCAAAGTCATTTACCCTTGAATTTTCCCCAGAAACACAATATTTTCTGTTATAAAATACGGTATTTGTGTATATTTGATATCAAAAACAGATTCGGCCTGATAAGCGGACACAGGAGAACCAAACTCGCCTTCTTCGTCATATCTCGGCATAAAAACATCCGGGCAGCATATAATTTGAGGTTTATTATTTGAATATTTATATATATCCAAAAGATATTTTTAAGCCTCCTGTATGATCATTGTGTCCGTGGGAAAGAACAATGTAATCAAGACTTTTTAAATTTTTACCGAGTTTTTGAGCATTTTGTAAAAATACATCTGAATATCCTGTATCAAACAAAATATATTTTTTTGTTTGCTTCAATAAGAACTGATAAACCCGGTTCACCTAAAAAATATTTATCAGTAATTGTGTTATTATCCGTCAGAATAGTAATCTTTAACATTGTAACAGCTATATTTTCTTTAAATCAGAATTAATATATCACAGATTAAAAATTTTTATAATCTGTATTTTTCATGCACAAAAAACCAGTGACCTTTTGGGAATGAGCTGTTTTTTGAATTTTTAACGAAACAATAATCCAGTAAAATCAATGCTTTTCAAGATGTGAAACTTTTGCAAAAATGCTAAAACTTCATACCAATTACCCACAGATTACCCACAGTTTTTGGATAATTTTTACTAATTTTGTACCAGATAATTAATGACAAATAGCTCAATGTAACACCACCACCCCATAGTATAAAAGCAACTATATTTGATAAAAAAGCAGTCAATATATTCAGAAGAATTATTTGGAAATATATTAAAAATAAATGTTTCTATAATAGGTGTTAAAAATATACATAAAAAAATCACTTAATAAAGCATATAAACATTTTTTGAACTTATATTTTCGCTCATTTTTTATTCTTTCAAAAAATTGAGCCATATATGTATCTTTTATGTTTAATTTGTGAAAGTATAATAAATATTAATACTTTAAAAAATCCATACAAAAAAAACAAAAAATAAGGAAATCCATATAGCAAGACCAAATGGTTCTAGACCATTTATTAATGAATAAAAAACACAAGAAAACGGATAAGAATGTTAACAATAAAAAATCAAACAATAAGTTCGAAGAAATTAATAAATTAAACAAAATAAACGATGCTTTTGTTCATAATAAGAATATATCAGACAAGGTTATTTAAAACAATCTTGTCTGATAAAGCCGCTATTCTTTAAAAATACGTTGAAACAGGTTCAGCTATTTCTATTAGTACATAATAATTTTCTATTGCACCGGCTTCTTGTAAATCTCTAGGAAGTTTTACTTTAAAATCATTTGATTGTAATCAACCGTATCTAATACAGTTGCATATAGAATTCCATTTTTAACATGGATATTCAATATATCACAGCCGTTAATTGATAAAAAATTATTCCAATTAAAATTTAAGAAATAGGTGTAAAATTATTATATCTTTTTTTTAGTGTTAATTTGTAAATCAATAAAAAGCAAGATAGCTTGTAGTAACTCCTCCAAGTAAAAATATGTAAATCATTAAAGATATACAAAATATTTCATTACTCCATCAAACAGTGTTCCTTGCATTAAAGCAATCCAGAAATCTTTCTGCATTTTCAAACTTAAATCCAATTGCAAAAGTTGTAATTACAAACACTGCTACATCAAACATAAAAAAGATATTTTTAGAATTTTATGTGTTGTTTTTTTTTATATTCAAGAAAATTCTTCAAAAAAGAATGGATATAGGGTAGTTTATTTTTTAATTTATATAAAATCGAAAACAAAAATAATTTTAAGAATATGTAAATTAAGTATAGTAATTAAAATCCATAGAATAAAAATAAAATCGCCATTTTTATTATATGAAATAATATCAGATTTATTTATATATTGCACAAGAAAACTACATAAATAAAAAAAGTAATTTAATGTAATAATAATTAAAACAAAATATTATATTTATTAAAATAAATAATATTTTTTCAAGTAATGTTTTCATAAGATTAGTATAACAAAAAAGGAAGATGAGAATTATTAGTTCTCATCCTCTTTTTTTTTTCTATTTTTGCCATTGCTTTTTTAGGTATTTTTAAAACCGTAATTATATAATATGGCTCTAATTCTTGATTATTTTGATGTTTTTCCCCAATTCGTCCTTTAAGGCTTGTTCTGTCAGGGTTAAAATTATAAAAATCTTCAATTCTTAAGTTAAGATTTTCTTGATTATCAACATAAATATTTTTTATTTCTGCGCCATGAAAAAGTGCTATATAAATCTTTATCTTTATTACTAAATTCTATTTTACTATCTTTTATTGTCCCATTTCTTTTTAACTCTTCATAATTTTGATCTATAAAATTCCTAAAAGCATTACTATTTATTATTTTATTAGAAATAGAACTGTCAGTATTTAAAACAAGAACCTTGCAATCATTTTATTTTGTCTCTTGAATAACTCTATTTTTTATATCTTTTTGTAATTTGTTATTGTTTAAAGAATCGATGCTTGGATATAATTTTCCATTTTTCTTTACATATTTTTCATTGTAGTTGCCAACATTAAGAGCAATTTTAAGAGATTATATGACTCCGGCATGTTAAAAATTGATGAATAAATTTTACCGCCAATAATAGTTTCATTTTTGGTTATATTGGCAACTATTGTATTTTCTTTCTTAATTTTTATATTATTAAGTTCATCCTTAATTGCTTTTATTTGTTGTTCAATCCTCTGTATCACAAACTTGTCAATCGTGTCTCGGGTGAGTGAGTCTATCTTGTCTAACAACCCGTAAACATCATACTCTGTTCTTGCAAGCTTGTTCTCAAGTGTGTTTATATCAGTGGTGTTGTCTGTCTTCAGCGTTTTTTTTGATAATTTTTACTAATTTTGTACCAGATAATCAAAGATAAATAGCTCAATGTAACTCCGCCTAAACCGATTATAGAATGAAAAATAAAAGCAAAAAGGAAAATCTTTGATGCTATAAAAAAAGTGTTTCCAGTGAGAATAATAAAATTACTATAATGTCAGTTATACAAGCAAAAAAACAAAACTCTATTTCTAAAACTTTTTCGAGAGTTATTTTCTTTAAAAATTATGAATAGATGAATTATTTTTTGTTTAGTATATAGATTAAAGGAAAAATGCATAACTTAAAAATAAAGAACAAAAACAAAAGACAAAGAAGAATAACGACAAATAGATTATCTCCCAAAATAAAAGTATCATTAGAATATTCTTCAAAAGCTATAAACAATACAATTAAATAGAATAACAGTATAGAAGAAGCCGGTGTTAATAATAAATTTAATAAAATAAATAATGTATAACCAAATTTTTCCATAAATTAATAATAACAAACAGGGATATGAAACACCATATCCCTGTTTGCAGCTTTAATAATTTATCCAATGTTCTTTGGGTACCTTGATAATTGCGATATTATAATATGGCTCTAATTTGCCTTCATTTTGATATTTTCCTCCTTTTTGCACTATTGGATTATCTTCAAATTTATTAAAATCGTATGTATCAACAATTAAGGCACATAAATTGTCATTATAATCGAGTTGTATATTTATAATGTCTGCATAGTGATAAGCATTTTTTAAATTTCCCTGTTCAAAAGATAAACTTGTATTATCAATTTTACGATTATTTATCAATTCGGTTTTCTTATTTGCAATTAAAGTCCTAAAACTTTGCTCTTTAGTAATAGCTTGAGATACAGAACTGTTACTGTCATATATAACCCCCTTAGTTTCTATCGTTCCTATTTGTTTAAGCAGTTTACTTCTAACAAACAATTCCAAATTCCTATTGTTTATGTCTGATACTTTTTTCAAAAATTTTTCCATTTTGTTTAATATATTCTTTTGCTTTAGCACTAGCAAATTTACTGGCTGCAATTTCATAAAAAGCCGCAAAGCATCAGGTTGTTCCTTATATTTTCCGTATAATTGAATACTTTTATCAAATAAAGGCTTTGGAGCATATTTAATAAAGGAATTCTCTATTGATTTATATAATTTGCTAATAATACCAGATATATTTTCTACTTCTCTTTCAACATTCTGTATCACAAACTTGTCAATCGTGTCTCGGGTGAGTGAGTCTATCTTGTCTAACAACCCGTAAACATCATACTCTGTTCTTGCAAGCTTGTTCTCAAGTGTGTTTATATCAGTGGTGTTGTCTGTCTTCAGTGTTTTTTGATAATTTCTTATTTATTTTGTACCAGATAATTAATGACAAATAACAAATAAATACACCGCCAAATGACAAAATATAGAAAAATAGTATATAAAAATTAAATTTGTACCATATATATAAAAAAATAGTGTCGGTTAGTAATGCAAATGAGAGTATTATTATAATAAATTTTTTGACAAAAATTTATCAAAGTTTCTTTTTTAGCAATAAAGGTGAACAAAAAAGGAAACAAAAAGAGTTTTCCTATTGCCAAAATTTCCATAAAGATAAAAAAGCAATTAATAATATATTAGAAACAGGTTGAGATGGAGATATCAACAAAAACAAAATTGCTAAGTTTCCGATTATCCAAATTATATTACTGCTTAGTATTATATTCAAAATAATAAATGAAAAAGTCATTAAGAATTTTTTCATAGGAATTATTATAACAAAGAAGAGTGATTTTTACACTCTTCTTTGCCTATAATTTATTATTATTTGCTTCTGACAAAGTTTGATAATGGAACTTCTAATTGAATTACGAAATAAAAATTTTCTAATTGTCCTGTTTCTTGTAAGTATCTAAATATAGCCACAGTCATTTCACCTTCATTATAGTCGACCGTATCTATTATGTCAGCTTTAATCATACCATTTTCCAAACGAATGTTTTTATTGAACATCTATGTATAGCTCCAAAAAGATTTAAATTAGAATTTATAATTGGAATAAAAGTTAAGTTATCATCGGGCAAACATTTATTTTTTATCAATTTTTCAATATTATCTTTTATATAGCTTTTAAACCGTTTTGATTTTATTATATCTTGAGCTAAAGAACTATTTTTATTTAAAATAATACCTCTGGAATCACTCTGCTTTAATTGTTGCTTAACTTTGTTTAAAACATCTTCTTTTAATTTTTCATCTTTTATTTCAGAAATTTTATTATACATCTTACCATTTTTCTTTATGTATTCAGTACCTTTTGTAAACTTACTCGAAGATAATCTAAATAATGCAACTGCATCATTACCAACTGCTTCTAATTTATCAACTGCATTATCGATTGCTTTTTTTTTTCTTAAGTATTTCAAATCGATTTATATATTTGCTAATAATACCAGATATATTTTCTACTTCTCTTTCAACATTCTGTATCACAAACTTGTCAATCGTGTCTCGGGTGAGTGAGTCTATCTTGTCTAACAACCCGTAAAACATCATACTCTGTTCTTGCAAGCTTGTTCTCAAGTGTGTTTAGTTCACTGTCTTTATTCTCTTTCATCAGTCTTTCTATCTGATCTCTCAACACACTTGTGTCTCCAAGCAATTCATTTGCTTGAAGTTTCAGCTGCTCTATCTCTTCTTTGTACTCGTTGATTTCTGCTTCTATTTCATCTACTACACTGATTTCTTCAACTTTACAACGACAATTAGGATGAGGTCTTGGCGGTACCTCGTTTTCTTCAAATTCCTTTCCGTCTAAAAGTCGCACATTTTTTCACACGTGTTTTCTCCGAATTCTGCTATCCATTTGTACTTTCTTTTTACCGCATAACTTACATGCCCTTTTAATGTAAAGTTCCCCATTATCTTAAACCTCCTAAATTATTCTGAATTTGTTTAACCAGTGCTTTGGTATTTATCTCCTTGTCACTTGATGTATCTATCAAAGTATTGCTCAATGCACCTTTGCGTATAGCATTTTTGATAATCGAAATATCATAATGCTTAAATATGTCGTAAAATTCTTTAAATGTTTTTTCTCCAAACTCACCGTCTTCTTTCAACGGTTCCAATAAATCTTTGTGCAAAAAATTGAGCCCTGTTTGAAAATCTTTCACAGCCTGCTCTCTTCCGACAGAAAGAACATGATTTTTTTGATAAAATATGCTATTTCTTTGTAGTTTTCATTTTCAAAATCTTGTTTTTGTGATTCCTGATTCAAGATGCGCATTCGCTCATTTCTCATTGAATGCAGTTGATTTCTCAACTGTTCTTCAAATTTTTTGTGTCGGGGTTTGGCTCAAAGCCTGTTCATCCGGAAACAACAGCTTTGATACTGTTTTAAAATCTTTTTCCATAAAGTATCTCCTACGGGTTTTGAAGTATATATTTAACTTTTTCATTGTAGCAAAATATTTGTACCCGAATGGATAATAATTTTTGTTAAAAAACTATTGACAAAAATTTAATTAGAAATTGCAAAATTGCACAATAAGAGTTTGCCAATAAAAACTGAGGTCATATCTAATAAAAACGAAAACTCATCGTTTCCGTTTTTTATTTTTAAAATTATAAATAGCATAGACTGGGTTCGAACCAGTGACCTCCGGGTATGAGCCGAGCGCTCTGACCAACTGAGCTACTATGCCATCTGTTTTTTGTTATATTCAATTTTTATTTTAGCTCAGTTGGCCTTAATCTAAAAGCTGCTCCGCTTCCAACTCGCCCAGTGAGCTACTATGCCATTTAGTTTATTTTAACTGTAGTCATTATTATTAAATAAACAATAAAAATTACAATTTTTTTTAATTTCTGATTGTTAAGAAATGTATTAGTTAATTAAATTAAGTAACAAAACGAATTAAATTACAATAAATAAGGAAAAAACTTATATAAAAAAATTCTTGTAAAATAAGATTTTTAGAAAAAATTGACTGCATATTTTCCTCTGAGCATATATTTACAAAGTTTTTACAAACTATATTAGAAAAAAGTTTTTAATTGTTATAACAATACTATCAGATTTTTGGTACCAAAGAGTTAGATAGAAAAACCCCGATATTTAAAGTTGCGATTGTGAAAGGGAAGGAACGGATCTATGTTAAAATCTTCAACCGGGTATCTAAAAATGCCCAAACTACCGTAAAATTTGAATTTAACTTACAAGAAATTATTACCTTTTTTAATCTTGAACAATGTGAAGCAGAAAAACAGGTTTTATGTAATATAAACAAATTTGACAGGATGCAGTTTATGGGGTTAAGAGATAAAAATGATACATTAATATACTTCGGAGATATACTTATAGATGAAAATAATAACCTGCTTACCCCCGTGTGTGTGAAGTCTCAAACGGAGAACATATACTTTTCTTTAAACCTTTAAAACACCTTGATAAAAAAATAAGTATTGGATGCAAATCCACCTACAGCAATACACTGGAAGTGATAGGTAATATATATAAACTTTAAGCTTTTTGAAGCGGCAGCAAAAAAGACAAAATAGTGAACTTTCACGCATCATTAAGCAATAGGACAGAGATACAGACAACTATTCAATTTGAGATGACAAAATCTATTTGCAACAGATAATAAATAACTCTTGCAATAAAAGCATGTAGCAAATAAAATAAACTATAGCAAAAAATAAAAAACTCAATAAACACAATGGAGCGGTGTCCGAGTGGTTTAAGGTGCAAACCTGGAACGTTTGTGCGGGGGCAACTCCGCCGGGGGTTCGAATCCCCCCTGCTCCGATTTTGACTCCAAATGGAGTCTTTTTTTATTTTATAAGGGAGGATGAGAACCACAAGGCAACGCCTTGTTAAAGGTTCGAGCGGATTTTTGGTAAGTGCGCCGTGTCACGAAGTGACCCAGCACGCCCTGTGTAAAAAGTTCGCCGGAGTGGGATTTGCGCAAGCAAATCAAAACGGAGAGCAAGAACTTTGAACCGCCAATAATCCAAGAAGAGGATTTTCAAGTGCAGAATAACCAAGACAATCCCCCTGCTCCGATTTTTGACTCCAAATGGAGTCTTTTTTTTATTTTATAAGGGGGATGAGAACCACAAGGCAATGCCTTGCTCAGTTTTTTATATTAGTATCATTTTTGAAATAAATTTTATGCTAAATATTTACTGCTTTTATAAACTTTTCAAACATTTCTCTAATTTTGTCGCCAAATGCATACGCATCAACTTCCAACGGGTTGTTTCTATATGCATCGGAACCTGTACCCAAAAATCCGAGCCCGACATATTCACTCATTGCCTTTAAGTTTTCATGGGCTTTTATACCTTCAGACGAATCCGCCTTAATCTTTGGCATAGCAAGGACATCTTTGTAATTTTCTCTGACCTGTTTTGATAAATCTTCTGTCCATTGTTTTTTACATTTTCCAAAAACTCTTGCAGTCTTCCTTGTTCTTTTGCCTTATTATATGCGGCTTGATATTGAAAATTAAGCGCATTGTTTTTTGCTCCATCCATCATACTTTTTACGGCAGATTCAACATATTTTTCGACAGTAATACCCTCTGTCCTCAGCATATCCGTATATTGTTTGCAATGGCGCAGCTCATGGGCCATCAATCCAATCTGTCTTTCTTTGTTCAACTTTGTCAGAAAACCTTCTGAAAATTCAATAGTGTTGTCTATAAAATTATAACCGCCCGTTACACCGAGAAGACCATCCGTATTTTTTATAGCTACCTCTTTTGGTGCAACACCTTTAAGCCCCATATACTCAACAAGTTCAGAATACGCCCTGTCAACAAATTCCTTACCTTTAAGGTCTTTGATTGCAGAGAATCTTGTTTGCAGTTCCGGAGGAATATCAGCAAGCAATTTTGCCTTTTGTGCAGCTTTTCCGCAGCTTTTCCCCTTGTTATAACAAGGGCACCAATACCAGCAGCGCGGCGGCGAGCTGTTGCTATAGTAATCTTCTTTCCTTTTTGACATTCCCTTCGGCTGATTATTTTGCTCAACAGGAATGCTTACTTTTCTTATATTTGAGAAATTTTTTTTTGACATATTGGTATGGTTGTACGCTAACGCCGGCTGGACGAATCTCTGGCATTACGATATTCCTTTATTAACTTACCTACTATTTTTATAAAAACATTTATGTTTTCAAAATTGCCACAAAAAGCATATAAATATTTTTTTAGTACATAAATCAATAAACTATTGATAAAAAGAGAAATTTATTATAGAATAGGATTATTAGGTATAGGAGATTTACATTATGAAACAAGGTATTAAGTATTTTGCATTGGGGTTGAGTGCTTTTATTATCGGTATGTCCGTTAATAACTACGCAATTTCTAATGTTCCGTCAAAAATTGCAGTTGTTGACGTACAAAAAGTTGTTGCATCTTCTTCTCAGGTAAAAGCGTTAAAAGCTGAAAAGAAGTAAAAGTAAAAAGAACTGACAACTTTTGTAACAAACGCACGTGCATCAGTTGCAAAAAAGAAACAAATGCAGCTAAGAAAAAAGAATTGGAAAACAAATACAATAAAAGAGCTGAACGCAAAACGTAATGCAATACAAAAAGATTATGCTAAAAATTAGCTAATATCGACAAAAGCATATCTGCAATAATTGCCCAAAAAGCAAAAGCAGCAAGCTATGACATAGTCCTTGCAAAAGGTGTTGTATTATACGGCGGCACAGATATTACAGCAGAAATTACAAAATCTGTAAAATAATTAATTGAAAATCTTTAATTATACAAAAGACCGAATTTAGTTCCGGTCTTTTTTGTATTTGCATAACGGATTATTGATTAAAATCTGAAATCTCTTTCGCCGTGTTCAATTTTAACGAGATCTTCTTCAACCGCATGTTTAATTTTTTTCGCCGCTTTCTAGGGTTTCCATTTCGTGTTGAATAAATTTCTCACCAAGAGCCTTAGTTTCAGCAGAAGCATAATCCTCAAGATACTCTTTTAACGTTATAATTGCATTTGGGTGACAGAAGTTATGAATCTGCTGATTTTACAAACTTCCATAAACCTTTCCCCAGTGCGGCCGGCTCTATAGCATGCTGTACAAAACTGGGCAAATACCCGAGTTCCATAAGCCATTTTATAACTTCATCAAGAGGTCTTCTGTCTGAAATATCAAATTGTGCAGAATCTTCATCTTCCGGCATAGGGTTAAAATATCCGCCAACACTGGTTTTGACCCGCCGGACATTTGAGAAATACCGAGTTTCAACAGTCTTTCTCTGCATTCTTCCGATTCTCTTGTTGAAATAATCATGCCTGTATAAGGTGTTGCTATACGTATGCAGGCAACAATTTTAGCAAAAAGTATCATCATCAATGCCGTTATCAAATGCAGAAGGGTCAATATCATCCGCTTTTTTAATACGCGGCACGCTTATTGCATGAGGCCCTACTCCAAATCTTTGCCTCAAGGTGCTCGGCATGCATCATAAGTGCAGTAAATTCATACCTGTACAATTCGAGCCCGAACAGCACACCGAGACTTACATCATCAATACCGGCTTCCATAGCTCTGTCCATAGCTTCCGTATGGTATGCATAATTATGTTTTGGGCCTGTCGGATGAAGTCTTTCATATGTTTCTTTATTATAAGTTTCCTGAAACAATACGTATGTACCAATACCTGCTTCATGCAGTTTTTGTAATTTTCTACGCTTGTTGCCGCAATGTTAACATTTACACGTCTTATTGCTCCGTTTTTATGTTTTACGGAATAAATCGTTTTTAAAGACTCAAGAATGTATTCAATAGGATTGTTAACAGGGTCTTCTCCGGACTCTATCGCAAGTCTTTTATGTCCCATATCCTGCAGAGCAATTACTTCATTTCTGATTTCTTCCTGTGTTAATTTTCTTCTGGGTATGTGTTTGTTTTGATGATGATAAGGACAGTATACACAACCGTTTACACAATAATTTGACAAATAAAGCGGTGCAAAAAGAACTATTCTGTTCCCGTAATAATCCTGTTTTATCTCCATGGCAAGATCAAAAAAATTTCTTTATTTTTCTCTTCTATTTCACAATCCAAAAGCACTGCGGCCTCTCTGTGAGTAAGACCTTTTTTCTGTCTTGCCTTTGCAAGAATTTTATCTATTAATTCCGCATTATTCTTATTTTTTTCGGCATATTCTAAAGTTTCCAATACCTCTTGGTGGCAGATAAATTCTTCTGCCTTATGTGATTTTAGGATTATACATAATTTCTTTCTCCCTCTGTTATTATTATAACACGCAGAGAAATTTCGAATAAAAAATTCTTGTGAAAACAGGTTCTGCCTGATATTATAGACTTATGGTGAAAAATATACTACTTACGGGTTCAGGCGGATTTATCGGCAAAAATTTAAAAGAATATTTATCAGATAAATACAATTTATTCTGTCCGAGAAGTTATGAACTTGATTTAAGAGATTTTAAAAGCGTAAAAGATTATTTTGATAATAATGATATCGATTTTATTATCCACTGTGCAACAACAGGCGGAGTAAGAGGCTGTGAGGACCCTGATACCTGTGAAGAAGATAACATAAAAAATGCTTCAAAATCTGCTGGAAGTAAAGAACAATGATGTCAGGATACTAACGTTCGGCTCCGGTGCGGCATACGCAAAAAGACCGTAACCTGCATAAGGTAAAAGAATCACAAATAGGCGAGGTTATACCAAAAGACCTGTACGGAAAATCAAAAATGCGTATTGCTCAGCTAACATTATCAAGAGAAGATGTTTTGTGTTTAAATATATTTGCCTGCTACGGGAAATATGAAAAAAGAAAGCAGATTCCCTTCTTACGCAATAATACAAAATTTGAAAAAGCGAACCGATTGTTATAAATCAAAATGTCATATTTGACTATCTTTATATAACAGATTTATGCAAAATTGCAGAACAATTTATTAAACATTGGCCAAAAAACAAAGTAATAAATCTCACACCGACAAACAGCATATCTTTATTTGAAATTTCAGAGATTGTCAACAAAATCAGCGGATACAAATCACAAATATGCTTTTAAAAATCCGGGGATGAATTTTGAATACACCGGAGACAATACAGTACTTTTGCAAGAGATACCCGATTTTAAATTCACCTCATTGGAAGAAGGCTTAAGCCAATTATATTATCATTGTAAAAATTTATTAAACGAAGTTTTCTAATTAACAAAAAATTTTTTTTTCACAAACTTATATCGTACTGTAAACTACCAATATGAGAGAATATTTTATGACAAAAATAAATTCAGGTAACGCAGTAAATCCGTCATTTCAAGGCAGATTACATCTTACAAAGATGGTGCAGATAATTTAAACGAAAAAATGCAAAAATTAGCATTTTCTAAGCAACGCAAAAAAGTTCTTAATGAATATGACAAGTTTATCCATAAAGTTATAAATTCGAACTTTGATGTATATGTGTCAGAACTGCCTGAAGGTGATTTACTGGCAATGTATCTAAGAGCAAAAGCTCTAAAATGCTTGCATATGCCATTAATAAAAATAATATTTTTTCTAAGATCGGAATAAAAAACCCGATAAAATTTATGCAGAAAGCCTTCCAAAAAGCACAAAAAGCCTCTGAATAAAATGAAAATATACTCATTATCCCCATTACAATATTCAAAAAACAGAGATCTTGCTTATAAGTCAGGCAAAGAAACAGTCTGCAGTGCTTCCGTACAAATAAAAGAGCGACCTTTTATCAGTCCAAAACTTGTCCTTGTAAGCTTTTACGGTTCAAAAAATCCCGAAGATAAAAACAAAAAAATCACTCCGGCCAAAAGACTGCAAACCGGCGATTATAAAATATCAAAATATATTGCCGAAATCAGCAAAGCACGTTATCTGCACGGAGACAGAGCGGTTGTTGATCTGTCTATGGGTAATCCCGACCTGACACCGCCGAAAAATGCTAAAAATGCCCTAAAAGACAAAGTTGACGACCTATGGTCACATAGATACAATAACCCAAAAGGCGATGGCTATTTCTTTCATACAGCTGCAGAATGGTTTAAAAACGATTCGGAGTAACAATTGACCCGAGAAGAGAAATTATGGTTACGTCAGGGTCCTCCGATGCCATTGACCACATTTTTACGGCTTATGCAGAATACAAAGATAAAGTATTGGTGCCTGATCCCGGATATTCATTGTACGATGATTTGATTACCCGTCATGATTTAGAAAAAGTACCGTACAAACTGTACCCGCAAAACGGTTATCTACCTGATTTTTCTACAATGCCTAAAGATGCCAAAATAATAATTTTAAACTATCCGCACAATCCGACAGGTTCATTTGCTCGAAAAAGACTTTTGAAGAAGCGGTAAAATTTGCCAAAGAAAATGGAATACTAATTATTCATGATATGGATAACAGCGAAATAACACACAGCGAAAAAAAGCCTGCAGGTATTATGCAAGTAAAAGGAGCTAAAGATGTGGCTTTTGAGGTTCACACTTTTTCAAAAGCGCAGAGTATGCCGGGGTTAAGGGTTGCTTTTGCTGTCAGCTCAAAGAACATATTGACAATCTTTTGAACGCAAAATATCTATCCGGCGGGAGTGTTTATATACCTGTACAAACAGCTGCAGCAGAAGCGCTTAAGGATGAAGAAGGATATATTCAAAAAGTAAATAAAATATACAGAAACCGAAAAAATACAGCCATTCAACGATTACACGAACTCGGCAGCGATGCAAAACCAACTCAGGGCACTTATTACCTGTGGGCAAAAATCCCGCCGGATTTTAATTCCGATGAGTTTTTTAAATACGTTTTGCACAAATCACAAATAGCATTCACTCCGGGAGATGTATTTGGTGACAACGGAGACGGCTATGTCCGTATAGTTATGTCGGCTTCGGAAAAACAGATTAATGAAGCCTTTGACAGGATTAAAAAAGCAGGTATACGCTTTGATGTATCAAAACTTGACCTGCCGGTAGACCTGCAAAATGAAATAGAGTCTATGGCTGACGGTTTCTTACGATTACACCCAAAAGAAGACAGAGACTTCGCCAATTATATGGAACTTTTGCCAAAGAGAAGAAATCTGCTGATTGAGCGTTTAAAAGATAAAAATCCAAAACTTATGAAACTTGTCCCCAAAGAAGATGTAAAACTACCCTGGAATATTTTAAAAGACGGTCAAAGTGTATATCTTCAAAATGTCAAAGAAGGGCACTCCGTATTTGGTGAGATAAAAGATATTTTACCATACAGTAATGAAAACGAATACAAACAACTTGTGCAGGAGCTGAAACGGGAATGGAAGCAGGATAAATACCCGCAGGCAGAAATCCTTCCGCCATATAAATCGGGCAGGCTATATCCTGATGCGGTATATTTTGTGCTAAAAGCCGATGACAAAATACAGGCACTGGCTAATATTGAAGTACAAGACGACGGCTTTATATGGGGAAGAAGCCTCAACACAGCACCGTGGAATCAAGGTAAAGACAGAATTATGAGAAACTGCGCTAAAGCCGTTATTGCCAGAATGGTAAGTTACTGTCTTGAAACCGGTAATTATACATTAAAATTTGCAACAGACAAGCCATACAATATTGCTCTGTATAAATCTATCGGGATGAAAGAAGACGGAATAAGATACTTTAACGGCATAAAAAATACCGTGCTGACATTTGACAAAGAGTTTATGGAAAAATACCTGAATACATTCCAAATAAATTTAAGCTTCTGACAGAATTAACTCTTTGCGGTAATTTTCATAAGTTAAAAACAGTTTTATTATTTGAAATATGAAAAAACTGTTTTATATTTTTGCCCTGATAATACTTGTCGGGCTTGGGATTTACATATACAAAATAACTACATATACATATGTTACGGCAAAATTTAGTGAACTTCGCCCCATACATGAAAAACTGCCTGTTTACTATAAGGGACTTGTTATTGGAAAAGCCAGAGAACAACGCCATAGTGATGATTTTAATCATACTCTTATAAGGCTTGTTCTATATCCTAAAAATCTGCTCTTGCCTGATAATACTACTGTTCTGTTAAAAAAAAAAAGCATAACGACAAAGAACATGATTTTTTAGAGCTTGTTTATCCAAAAGAACCGTCTAACATAATGATTGCAAACGGAGCAATTCTCGAGGGCAAGGCAACCGTTGATATTGATGAATTTATGAAAAACCAAAATCCGGATGATTTGAAAGCAATTAGACATAATCTCGCGCAAAGTTCTGAGAATCTTAACAATGCGTTGGAAGGATTGAGTATGGTTTTTGAATCCGTAAATGAAATATTAAAAGAAAATCAAAAAATCTTTATACAACAACAGGCAATTTGTCAAAAGCCACACAAAATCTTGATAATATGACATCTAAGTTCAATAAATCAATACAACAGAAAAATTTAGAAAACGCTGTGTCCAATCTCGAAGCATCAACAAAAAATCTTGAAACAATGAGCGAAAATCTTACCGGAACAACAAGCGGAGTAAATGAAGTCATTCCCCACGCAGAAGCAACAATGTGTCAGGTACAGGGGCTTGCCGCAAATGCAAATGCAATTTCCTGCGGGATAAGAAAAACATTGAGAAAACGTTTCGGCGGTCTGAGACTTTTATTCGGCAAAGTAATTGATGAATGTGACAAACCGGCTTGCAGGTAAGGATTTATATATTAAAATCATAGTATAAGAGCAGAAAAGGTATATACTATGAAAATTCACGCCGTTACCCCAAGTTTTAAGCAGGCTTCTACCCCTAATCAGGCATCAGAAGCCCCTAAAAAACAAAGATTTTTAGAAAAATTCCATAGCGCACAAAAAATTCCGCTGACATGACAGATACTATAGTAGTGCCGCGTACTATTTTTAAAGGTTATCTCGGTATAATGACAGGGACAACACTTTTTGACAATAGGCGGACTATTCGCGCAAAAATGAAAAAAACATCCACTGTGCTGTCATTGGCGGGATTATTAACATCTTTATACGGAACATACGCATTTGTAAGGCCTTTTATAATTAAAGATGCACGGTGTTGAAACAAAAAAGTTTAGATATAAAAAAAGTTTTTGTTATAAAATTGTAAGCAAGGAGAGGTGTCCGAGTGGTTTAAGGTGCGGATCTCGAAAGTCTGTGTGCAAGCGATTGTACCGTGGGTTCGAATCCCACCCTCTCCGGATTTTTCCCGAGTTATTTCGAACCCACGGTTTCCGTGGGATAATTTGTATTGTTTCGAGCTGAGGCTCAAAACGTCCCACCCTCTCCGAATTTTTCCGAGTTATTCCCGAACCCACGGTTTCCGTGGGATAATTTGTATTGTTTCGAGCTGAGGCTCAAAACGTCCCACCCTCTCCGAATTTTCTCCGAGTTATTTCGAACCCACGGTTTCTGTGGGATAATTGTATTGTTTCGAGCTGAGGCTCAAAACGTCCCACCCTCTCCGGATTTTTCGAGTTATTTCGAACCCACGGTTTCTGTGGGATAATTTGTATTGTTTCGAGCTGAGGCTCAAAAATGTCCCACCCTCTCCGGATTTTAGACCTGCAAGGTTTTTTAATGCGGAGGGATGAGAACCACAAGGCAAAGCCTTGTGAAGGGTATCTTATTAAGTAATTTGAGTATTTAAAATTGTCTGATTAGTAAATCCGGCCTACATATTACAAACTTCAAAAGCCAAACATTTTATTTTGTAATCACCACAATATCGCCTCTTTTAACCTTTTTAGACAGTGCTCGTATAACATCATTATCCATCGCATGCATCCAAGAGAGGCATACTTTCCTATAGAGTCGGGATTATTATTTCCGTGGATAAATTCTCCTGTTAGGCTTCTTTCTCCTGTTTTAGGGTCAATTTTTTCAAGACATATTATTTTAGGGCCGTAATCATTGGGTCTGCGATATCGTCTTGTGCTTCTTGGTGCGGAACGATACGGGTATGTTTCTATATGTGTAACAACTCTTATACCCGTATCTGTCGGATATTTGGTTTTTCCGCTTGCGATAAGATATGCATATTCAGCCTGTCCGTTTTCATTATAGGTATATAAAACATTTTTTTGATAAATCAACAACTATCCTTGCTGTATCTTTAATTCCAGCAATCTCTATTTCCGGTGAAGGTGCACCTAATAAAACAGTATCGTCGTTTGTGCCTTTGGGAGGAATCGCAATATTTTTTTCAAACAAATCTTTATCAGGAGTTTTTTCAAGATTTTGTGCTTTTGTCTGCTGTGCGGTAAATAACAGCGGCAGCCCTGCCAGTCCCAGTATCCCAAGATTTCTTTTTATATTACCCGATATGTGCACAATTTTCATAATAAATAAAAAGTCAGCTAAACATATTTTTTTGCTATACAAAAATTTTTTATTACTTTTTATGTAACAATTCAGCAAAAATGTTACATATTGGCAAAAAGCAATATTTAGGGGTTATATTTATAAATCGTAGTAATGAAAAAAGCGAGGACGGTAGGTGAATATTAATACATACAACACAACTACCCCCGAAAAAAACAGCTTTAGCAGACTTCTATAAACAGGCATTTGTTTCCGGAAAGGAAGAAACAAGCCATTTTTAAGGCTCTCAGAAGAAGAGGTTGATTTTTTCTCCTGCAAAACAGGAACCAGATAATACTCACAAAGATAAATATGTTGATCCGCTTTTGACTTGGCCTTTGAGAGGCTTGGCTTTTACAAATGATATTGGTGCCGCAATTATGGATATTGCACCTACTTTGGGTGCATTGTTATGGATTCCTGCTCTTATGTATTTTGGTGCTGATATTTATGACAAATATAAATCTGATGAAAAAAGAATACAACCCTGATAAAAAACGTGCATTTAAACAGGCTATTTTTCAGGCTTTAGCCTCAATTACAATGCCTATTATAGTCGTTCATAACGGACAAAAAGGTGCATCTGCACTTGGGCAACTCGGCAAATCCGGAATGTCTCTACAGTTGAAAGAAGAAATTGAACAATTTACTGTCAATCATCTAAAACGCCGCAGGCTTCAGGATTATAATAACAATATAGACGGATTTTAAACAAGAGTTTAATGAACATTTAAAACAACATCTTTTTGACAGGGAAAAATCTTTTAAAACAAAAATCCGTTCAAACTTTTTAGGACGCTGGATTTTTAGTTCAAAACACGGTGAAAAAATAACGGATAAAAAAGTTAAAAAGCATAGAAGAGTATGCTGATAAAAATATTGATGAAATGTTCTCTATAAGAAGAGATTTCTTTGCAAGAAAGACGTCCGTCATCACTTTCTGACAAGCTTATGAAATTCTATGAAACGACAAAAAATAATTTTGCACAGGACAAAAATACTATTGAAGGGTATATAGAAGATTCTATTAAGGCATTATTGAAGAAAAGGCAGCGTAATGAGCTGTTTAAAATAAGACTTTTGAAATCCGTTGGCGGTTTTGTTGCGCTTGGTGCGACTATACAGTTTATTGATCATTTTATAGAAAAACAAGTTATGAAAAAGTTTATCGAACCGGGAATAGAAAATTTTGAACCTTCTAATTGGCAAAAAAGAACGTAAAATTACCAAGTTTTATGAAAAAATAAAATTATGACTAATTAATGTTATAAAGATTTATTTATATTTTATTCTTTTACCTGCTTTTTAATTCTGTTCATTTTATTGTTTTAATAATTTCTTGTAATTCTTCAATTCTTAAACTAAGTTTTTCTTCTCTTGAATAAACATAATTTAATTTTTCTGTAGTCAGCCTTTTTGAACCATAAATTCTGTTAAGGTCATATAGTTCTAATTCCATTTGGTTAATATTTTCTTGCAATGCAGCTATTTTTGCTTTATCAGCAACTGTTAAATTTAATAACGGTCCTTTGTAAGACTTTTTAGGAACAAGCCCACAAAAACTTATATTAGCAACAGAATTTTTAATACTTTCATAGTTAATCTTCCTTCTATTATTATAAAAGTATTAAAAAATTTTTTTTTTGCTATTTTGTATCATCAAATACGAGTTTTTCTTTTAGGACGATTATATTCCCATCCGTCGGTCAGTTCATAAACGACATAAGATGCACCTTCTCCTTTTGCATCCAGCCAGCCGAGATTGTCCGTTGAACTGCTCATTCCCTGGCCTTTTCCGTTAGTGATACATATATGACCGGCGTCACCGTCTTTGTAAACACAATTATTCTTCCTGCCGGCAGTTTTTTAGTTCCTCTTTTGATACAGATATTTTTTGAATTTTTCCGGGTGTTCATCAAAGTATTTTATTGATTCTTTTGCTTCGCCCCTTGGCATATCATCATAATTATTTATAATGCCGGCTGATAACAATGCTTTTTTCACTCCTGTATAACAGGCTCCGACATTGCTTATTTCGTCCGCTATTGCTTCTGCATAAAGTGCAAGACACACATCTTCGTGCGAAGCGTTTGTTCTGTTAACACCTTTATTGTCCTCGACTTTATATTCAAAGTCACCGTATTTTAAAACAGCATAACTTATTTTATAGAAAGGATTATATATTACAGATAATGGAGTATCTGCCGTATCTCCTTTTACAACATATGGCTGATCAATTTCCCATTCTCTGTATCTGTTTACATCTATTCTCGTTGATTCCTGCGGACAAATATAAACACCCCGCTCTGTTTGTGGCGGGATTCGTCTTTCCGTTGTTGTATTTTGATAATATTGATTACCAATTTTAGTCATAAATTTTATTCCTTACATATATAAAGAATATATAAGGAGTAAAATTGTTATTTTTTTAATTCTTATGAAGTTTTATTAACAAACAGCTTAAAAAGAATTCTTGTGAAAATCCAGTAATCTTTCAGATTTCAATTTTGATAATTCTCTTGAAAGTGCACTTCTGTTTACCCCGAGATATTGTGCCATTTGCTCTCTTGTATAAGGAATTTCAAATACACCGCTATCCTTTGCCGGTCTGTATTTTGTCAGCAGATATAAGATTTCTTTCTTTCAATGTTTTATGAGAAAACATTTCCAGTCTGTCTTGGAGAAACAAATTCTTTTGTGCAATTATTTTAATTAAATTTTCCAAAATCTTTTTATGAAAAATACAGTTTTGCGGACAGATATTCAAGATATTGTTAAAATTCAGAAAAAAAGAACTTTTGTGTCATCGATTGATTTTGCCTGTACTATACTTTTTGTTCCGGCACATACAAATGTTTCCGCAAAAGTTTCTCCCTTACCTATGCGTGTAAGCAGTATCTCATTGCCGTCATAATCATTTTTGTCAGTTCTATATTGCCTTCAATGACATAACATATAGAATCTATATTTTCATCGGTACAAAATACTATTTCTCCTTTTTTATAGTGCTTTAATACTGCCTTTACACATTTGTACAGCAGGTGCTTTTCAGATTCGGAAATATTATCAAATATATTCATATACTAAACTTATATTTTATGTTGCAATTGCAACGGACTTTTTTTATATTAGCAGAATATACTTCTATAAACAACATAAGGAGAATCATTATGACTAAAATGTTTTGTTTTCAATGTGAGCAGACTGCAAAATGTACAGGCTGCACAGTGTCCGGCGTTTGCGGAAAAACACCCGAGGTTGCAAATCTTCAGGATGAATTGACAAGTTCATTAATAAAACTCGCTAATACTCTTTCCGAAACGGAAGAAAATACGGAGCTTTTGATAGAACGTCTTTTTACTACCATTACAAATGTAAACTTTGAGGCCCAAAATATACAGGAAGATATTGATAATATAGTTAAAAAAACAGGTCAAAAAGACTTTGATATTCAAAGCGTATGGAACTGTGACGAAGATATCAGAAGTTTAAAATCTCTTATTTTATTCGGGTTAAAAGGTATAGCAGCTTATGCACACCATGCAAGGGTGCTCGGTTACAAAGACAATGATATTGACAGTTTCTTCTTTTGAAGCATTGCAAGCTGTTTCAAAAGACCTGTCAGCTGACGAATTACTGGCTCTTGTCTTAAAAACCGGTGAAATTAATTTAAAATGTATGGAGCTTCTTGATAAAGCAAATACAGAAACATACGGTACTCAACACCTGTTTCCGTCACAACAAATATAGAAAAAGGCCCCTTTATTGTTGTTACCGGACATGATTTGAAAGATCTTGCATTGCTTTTGGAACAAACAAAAGACAAGGGTATAAATATTTACACGCACGGTGAAATGCTTTGCCCTGTCATGCGTACCCTGAGATAAAAAAATATCCGCACCTTAAAGGCAATTTTGGTACAGCGTGGCAGAATCAGCAAAAGAGTTTGATAATATTCCCGCTGCTGTTTTGTTTACCACAAACTGTATAATGCCTGTAAAAGACAGCTACAAAGACAGGGTATTTACAACATCAGTAGTGGAATACCCGGGTACCGTACATATTGGAGAAGATAAGGATTTTACACCTGTTATACAAAAGGCTCTTGAGTTAGGCGGATACAAAGAAGATAAGAAAATGACAGGAATAAACGGCGGTGATGTTTTAACAACAGGTTTTGGCCATGGAGCCGTGCTTTCAATTGCCGACAAAATTATTGATGCCGTGAAAAAAGGTGATATAAGGCATATATTTTTGGTGGGCGGCTGCGACGGCGCAAAAACCGGACGCAATTATTATACCGAATTTGTAAAACAAACGCCTGATGACACCATAGTATTGACTCTTGCTTGCGGCAAATTCAGATTTAACGATATGGATTTGGGCAGTATTGACGGAATACCAAGGATTCTTGATATGGGGCAATGTAATGATGCATACTCTGCAATCAAAGTCGCTGTAGAACTTTCTAAGGCGTTTAATTGCTCCGTAAATGAACTCCCTCTGTCTCTTGTATTGTCGTGGTATGAACAAAAAGCTGTGTGTATATTACTTACACTGCTTTATCTCGGCATAGAAAATATAAGGCTGGGACCGACATTGCCGGCTTTTGTTTCGCCAAATGTTTTAAATATTCTTGTTGATAAATTCAAAATAAAGCCTATATCAACACCGGAAAATGATTTAAAGGAAATTCTGGGCTAAACCCCAAAAACGGTTCTTTGTACTTTATAAAGAGCCGTTTTTCTATTTCAACAAATTAGGTCTGTGAACGGTATCCGTTCTGTCAGCTAAGAATGTCGATATTATCGGTATAAGAATGTAGTATATTCCTCCGATAAGAAGTGCCGGTTTTGCTATTTTTATACCCTCAACATATTTTTCAAGTTCCGGCAAATCTTTATTTATTTTTTTAAATTTATCTATAAATTTTTCCGTAGATTTTGAAGTTGCACCGTTTAGTGCATAACCTCCGGCGATACATAACCCCGTTGAGATGAGAGAATTGTATATAAGCGGTTTTTCGTTTCTGTTCAATTTTTTGCTTTTTGCTGTTTGATGTACAAAAGCAAACGTTAGCAGTGCGTCTGTCAGTGATGTGATATGCTGGGCATAGTTTGTTTCATAATGCTTTTTACAAAGTTCTGCATAGGTTTTGTGTCAATAATTTTTCCTATTCCCTTTGCAAGAGATTCTGTCGCATTATTATAAATACCTTTAAATGAAATTATTCCGGATGTTTTTTAGCTTTGTTTGCTTCTGGCTCTTTCTCAGGATTCTTAAATAGCAGCATAACAGCCGGAATCAGTGCACAGGTAAGTGCTGATTTTGGCGCTGCAATTACAAAGCCTATACCGAGTTTAAACAGCTGTGTTGCAAAAGAGTATATTTTTGATGTTGTAAGGCTTTTTTTGCATTACCCTGCAGATTTTTTATAGTTGATTTTTTCAAAAAAGCAGACGGATTGTTATCTATTTTTCGTACGGCTTTTGCTACGGGTAATGAAGCAAGAAACATTATCAAATAACCTACCGCAGTTGAAGAAAGAGCTTTAGCACAGGCAAGTTTTTTATTTTCTTTATCTGTTTTCGGGGTAGACATTATCGCAATAGGTCTTGCTATGGAAGAAAGAACCAAAGACGCAGATGCATTAAAAAGCGTGCCGTTATCTGCTGCCAATTTTAAGCCTTTTAGCAAGCAATTTATTGTTATACAGCCCTTTAAATGTAGTCGGGGAATTTTGATTTGTAATAGTTTTAATTTTCATCTATCTTAATTAGATAACATACATATTAAAAAGTAAATTGAACGGTGAATAATTTTAAGGAATTTATAAAATCATTTATAAAGGCGGAATTAAAAAGGATGGAAACGAGGTGAAGTAATTGCTCTTGCTATCGTATTTGCCGTTATTTTTATAAATGCAATTCTTGTAAAAGACAGTATTATTGCTGTAATTTCCGCTGTTTGCGGAATCTTGTATTCCACAATTGCAGGCAAGGGCAAGATATCCTGTTATTTTTTCGGACTGGCAGGCACCTGCTGTTACAGCTGGCTTTCTTTTGAAAATGCATTATGGGGAAACTTAATTCTTTATATGTGCTATTACTTTCCTATGCAGGTCTTTGGGATTTTTTCGTGGAGCAGACATCTAAAAAAAAAAAAGAAACAAGAGAAATTGTTAAAAAACGAATGAATACAAAAGAACGTTTGCTGCTTTTTATTGTTGCAATTATCCTGTGCAGTATTGCTGTAGGAATCATCAAATATTTTAACGGAAGCAGCCCTCTATTTGACGGCATTACGACCGTGCTGTCAATATTCGGGATGTATTTGACAGTCAAAAGATGCATAGAACAGTGGATAATCTGGATGATAGTTAACGGTTTGTCCTCTATAATGTGGCTTAATCTTGTATTACACGGTGCAAAGACCTATGCAACTTTTATCATGTGGTGTGTATATTTTATACTGGCAATTTATTTTTATATTCAATGGAAAAAAAGAAATCGATGCACAAGACAGAAAGAATCAGGTTTGATAAACTTTGTCATTGCATCGATTTACGGATAATATGGTGCTATGATGAGAACATTTGCACCCGGTTGGGTTTGAGTTCGAAAATTAAGTATTTACTTTACAAAATAAGAGGCGTTTAAATTGGCATAAAGCTTGATACCTCCGCCTTGAATCGGGCTGGAACTTCCTTCTGCCATATCAGCGGATGCTGCCATAGACACATTTTTAGCCATCAGTCTGTATTGAGGCATTGCACTGGATGTAGAGCAGCTGCCGTTCATAGATTTAATACCGTTTAAAGTATTATGTGCCGATGAAGCCAGAATGCCGGCTCTTTTGTATGCTTTTTTTGCAAAGCAATGGACAAAAGATCATCGCATTGTTTATCGTAAGAAGATATTGAAAAATTAAGATCATTGATATTTGTTGCTCCGAGAGCAATAGCTTTATCAATCATTTTGCCGGCATCTTTAACGGATTTTGTATGTACAATTATATTATTTGATACTTCGTATTTGATAAGATCTTTTTGTTATTTTTATAGTTGTATACAGGTGCAAAGACTATAGTTTGCTGTTTTTACAAAGTCACCGTTTTCTTTATTAATCATAGATTCCAACGCTGCATATACTTTGTCCGAGATTTGTTTGTTCTCTTCCGTAGCTTTTTGAAGTGATTTTGAATCTTCTGTCTGTACGGAAATACTTATCTCTGCAACATCAGGCGGAAGCTCTGTATTTGCAGAGGTAGAAACAGAGACAAAGCCTCTTTCTATAACGTCAGCAGTGGCCTTAAGTGCCCCTGAAGAAACAAAACCTGTCACAAGCGCCGCGATTAGTGCTGCTGATAAATACTTTTTCATATTTTCTCCTTCTCAAATGTAATATTATCCTGCAGGAACCGGCGGCACCTGCTTACCTACATGATTATAAACGATAAAGAAAACAGATTGTTCATTTTTTAAATTTCTATATGTTAAAATTGAAATATGACAGAGCCATTTTATAAAAATCTGCCAGTATGGCAAAGCAGAACCACATCAAATGTTGTATACATGACAATCTTTTTCAGAATAAAAAAGTTCTTGAAGTAGGCGGCTATACAAAATATGAGATTACACAGTCACTCAACGTAAAATCCTGGTATTGTATTGATCCACTGTATAGAGGTGTTTATATTCATAGTGATGCATTCAAAGTATTTCAAGCCTCAATTTTGGATTTTGATGTTAATGAAAAATCTGATACCATAATTGCCACAAATTCTTTTGAACATGTAAACGGACTTGCTGCCGGTATTGAACATATGTATTCATTGTTGAATGACGGAGGAAATGTTTCTGCTTTGCTTGGACCTATCTGGTCGTGTTATAAAGGACATCATGTGTGGTATACACAAGAAAACGGGGAAATCATTAATTTTAATAATATAAAACTGGATGACTGGGCTCATCTTTTATATTCTCAAGAAGAGATTAAAGAACAGCTTTTAAAAAACTATGATGAAAAGTCTGCTTCTGATATCAGCAGCTGGATATTCGAGACAGATTTTCTTAATAAAATGTTTTATGATGATTACAAAAACTTATAGAGTCATCAAAATTTAATATTCTTGAGTTTAGGGATTGGCATAAATCAAAAATACCTTCTTCAAAAATTCAAAAAATTCTTGAAGAGAAATACAACCGTAAAAATTTTTCTACCGTGAGTATAAAAATGCTTTTAGAAAAATAATATTACTTTATGGACTGAGTTTGGCAGGTCTTTGGGTCATTAAAATACTTTAAAAAAGTAACCTCTTCATTTTGTCCGACAACAGGCATTCCTTTAACAAGTACAGACCCCTGAATATCAGGATTTATCATAGCTTTATAATATTCATCCATCTGTTTTGGTGAAAAATAGCAGGTTATAACGTTTGTACCTCTCTGCCAGGTATGTGTTTCAACATAAACACATTTTCCGCTTCCGTCAGGTGCAAAGCCCTTTATTTCATAGGTGCTTTTTGAGTTATATGGCGTATTAAACTTTGATTCCGAATAATTCCTGCATATTACAAAGTGTTGTATAAAAGCAGGTGTGTACTTGATTTTGCGGCTGCAGAGGGGGCAAAAAGCATCGAGAGTATAAATATTCCGAAAGCTATGATTACAAGAATTATCAACCCGAGACAGCCCGTAAGTATCCTGTTTGCTGTTTTTTGTGATTTTTCCAGTTCTTCTTCTTCCTTCATCTTTATATCAAAATTGAACTTTTCCAAAGTAAAGAGAAGGATTTGATTTTTTTGCATTTTCATATCTGTTAACGTAAGAAGAAAATACATCTTTTTCTATTGCCGAAATATTGCGAAGGTGTACAAAGCTCAGAAGCATTTTTATCTCATAGCTCATGTCTTTTTAGAATACAGGTATCGTCAAAATCTTTTGATTCTGTTTTCATAAGCCTGTAGTCATTGTCGTCGCACAAGAATTTGAAATAGCACCATTTGCCCTCATCAAAAAACCATTCTTTTTTTTTCTTGAGGTTCGAAAATAACTTTGGCGCAATCCAGAGAATTGCAGTATTTTCTGTGTCTAAAGTATTCTTCTACAATATCAGTATAGTTTTCGTCCATTTTTTCAGTTTATAGCATATATAAAGATTTGAAAACTGCTAAACGGAGTAAATAGAGAATATTAGTTTTTAATGATAATTCTTAAAGCATGATTGAAGGAGGAAATATGACGGCAAATCGTAAAACGGCTTTAATTACAGGTGTTACAGGTCAGGATGGATCTTATCTTGCAGAATTTTTGCTTTCTAAAGATTATGATGTTTACGGTATAAAACGCCGCTCTTCCAGTTTCAATACACAAAGAGTAGACCATATATATCAGGATATTCATAATAAAGACAGAAAATTTACTCTTGTATACGGAGATTTGACTGACAGCTCCAATTTAATCAGGCTAATACAGGAAATTCAGCCTGATGAAATCTATAACCTTGCCGCACAATCGCATGTACAGGTTTCTTTTGAATGTCCTGAATATACAGCTAATACTGATGCTCTTGGCACTTTGAGGCTTTTGGAAGCAATCAGGCTTTTGAAGATGGAAGAAAAAACAAAGTTTTATCAGGCGTCTACTTCCGAATTATACGGACTTGTACAGGAAATCCCTCAAAAAAGAGAGCACGCCTTTTTATCCTCGTTCACCTTATGCTTGTGCAAAGTTATACGCATACTGGGTAACTAAAAACTATAGAGAAGCATATAATATGTTTGCATCAAACGGAATACTGTTTAACCATGAATCCCCCAGAAGAGGCGAAACTTTTGTCACAAGAAAAATAACTATGGGCTGCAACAAGAATAAAACTCGGTCTTCAGGAAAAATTGTGGCTTGGTAATCTGGACAGCAAAAGAGACTGGGGACACGCAAAAGATTATGTGGAAGGTATGTGGCTGATATTGCAGCACGAAAAGCCGGATGATTTTGTTCTTGCAACCGGAGTAACTTCAAGTGTAAGAGATTTTTGTGAAATGGCATTTAAAGAGCTGGATATTGATTTAGAGTGGCACGGTACGGGCATTGATGAAATCGGAGTTGATGCAGCTACCGGCAAAACATTGATTGAGGTGGACAAAAGATACTTCCGTCCTTCCGAAGTGGATTTCTTGCTGGGCGATCCTGCAAAAGCTAAGAAAGAACTCGGCTGGGAGCCCAAACACAATCTCTCTTCACTTGTAAAAGAAATGATAGAAGAAGATTATAAACTTGCAAAACAGGAAAAAGTTTTGTGCAGTTTATAATTTATGAATATCGGGAGATGTTTCATTATTTTTGATTGAAAGCATATTTATCCATTGAGCATCAGTAAGCATTGTGAATGTATGAATCGTATAAGGCTCAATAAGGAATATATCACCTTCATTTAATATTACAGTTTCTTTTTTATCTGCTGAATTGACATCATACAATTCAGCTTTTATCTGTCCTTTAAGGATGTAGAAAAGTTCTTTTGTCTTTTTTATGAAAGTGTCCGCCTCTTACAGTATTTTTTGTAAGAGGTTATCATATTTATTTCCTGCCAGTTCCCAAAATTGACAAGCCCTTCTATTACACCTCTTTCATCTTTATAAGAAAAATATCTATTTATAAGTTTATACATCGTTTAACTCTTCTTTTAAATACTGCTCAAAACTTTTTTCTGTAAATTTTGTACATATTCCGATTGTACAAGAGAATAATCTTTATATTTATTTTTTACGGGTATGATTTTACAGTCAGAATTTATCTGCTCTCTTATAACTTTTGCCAGCTCAAAACGGCTCAGCCTTTTTTCACCGCAGACATGTATGATTTTGGGAGCATTGTTGTCCTGTATAACCTGTTTGATAATTTCGCATAAAAATTTTACTGAAGTGGGAGTAAAATAAGAATCTTCAAACATTTCCAGCGTTGATTCTTCTTTCAGGCTTTTTAAGAGCCAGTCAAAAAATAAAGAACCTTTTCCGATAACTGCGGAAGTTCTTATTATGGTTGACGGATTTTTGCTGTTTAAAAGGATTTCTTCCGCTTGTTGTTTCGTTTTGCCGTAAACAGTTGCGGGGCTAGTCTTGTCACTGTCTTTATAATATCCTTTTGTTCCTTCAAAAACATAATCAGTTGAAATGAATATAATTCTGCTTCTTGTATTTTCTACAAGTGTTTCAACAGGCTGTGTATTAATTTTATATGCATATTCAGGCTCTTGTTCCAGCTTTTTACATCTTTGCTTGCAAAGCAGAAAGGATTATCAAATCATATAAATTTTCTTGCAAAAAGTCTTTAAGCAGGTCTTTATTTGTAATATCAAGTACTTTTTGAATTTATGCCCGTAACTTCAAAAGTCCTCTTTTAAAGAACCGTATAATCTATTCCCGATAAATCCTGTGTTACCTATCAAAAGAATTTTCATTTGTTATCCCAAAAGCCCTGTTTGTTCAATTCTGTCATCAATGTATCTCTTCCGCCGTCCAGCTTGTTATGCTCTTCCATATATTCTGCACCGAGCTGTTCTTCAAGCTCTTTATAAAGAACCGTTCCTTTGTATGGAGAGCAGACTGCAAGCTGGTAAGAGTGCTTTCCGCAATTTAGCGTAAATCCCATATCATGTAATATTTTCATATCCTGTTGATGAATTTCTTCTGTTTGAGCCGGCATATCTTTCATCATAGTTACGTGTATCCACAGATCAGGATATTTTTCTATCAAATATTTAAGAGTATTCATAAAATCGACTCTTTCAATGCCTTTATTTATTCTTTTCAGGCAATCGAGATTAAATGTCTCTATTCCAAAACGCATACCAGTACAGCCGGATTCGACCATTTTGTCATACAGCCACAAAAGGGAACAATCCAGTCTGCCCATCATTGTCCATGGCAAGCCTATTTCTTTCAGATAATCGCATAATTCAGAAATTCTTTCCGTACCGATATTGAAGGTGTCATCGTCAAAGAAAATATTTTTGTAGGGGTGTTTTTTCAGGTTTTCTTTAATTTCCTGAGCAATAAGCTTGGGAGAGTGTTGTGCAACATTACCCTTATACATAGTTTGCGGCCACATACAGAACTTGCATCTGAAAGGGGCAGCCCTTGCTTGCATAAATTTGTAATTGCGGTCTTGATTCTGCATTTACGCTGCCGTCATAATATTTGTCCGCATTTTAAAGTCTCTGAAAGGGAAAGGTATATCATCTAAATTTGTGACAATTTCAGAATCGTAAATCCCTTCTTTTTGAGTTTTAGCCATTTTAAGACAGCTTTTTATATATTCACCTTTCAGTATATATTTTACAAACGGTGCCTTTTTGCGGATCTCAATGGCTTCTGCGTCTGTAAGGTGAGGACCGGCAAAGAGCGACTTGGGCAAATTTTGAAATTTCCTTTGCCATTTTTTTAGGTCTATTTCCATACTTATTGCAAAGACATTCAAGGACTACAATATCCGGTTTTGCGGCCTTAACCTGTTTTAGATATTTTTCATAAGAATATGTTTTGTCTACTATTGCATCAATAAGTTGTACTTTGTATCCCTCTTGTCGCAGACAGACCGGCACTGTATGCAAGCATAAACGGAAACGGAAATATCCGCTCACATGATTAAAGGTAAAGGCCATCTTGAACCGGCTCTGACACCGTATCTGATATTTTTTGCGGTTGTATAAGCTTTTTACCCGTATAATATTGTACAAGTCTCAAAATTTTATCTGTAAAAGTAACAGGTTTTAAGCTTATAAATTTATCGTCTACCGTTACAAAAGGTGCCTGTGTGAATAAAATTTTCATAAAATTTCCTTGATTATTTCGTATAATTCTTTTGCACGCTGTTTTGATGTGCAATGTTTTTGTACATATTCATATCCGCGCTGAGCAATTTCTCTTCTTTCTTCAGGATGTTTAAGATAATATTGGATTTTTCTGTCCAGATCTTTGCCACCTTTTGTTGTAACTACACAGCCTTTTTAAGTATTTTTCAATACTCGGTGTGTAATCCGTTATAACAAAACCTTTACAGGCAAGAGCTTCTATAATTCTGTAATTTATAATATCAAAATTAACATTGCCGGGAAGTGTTATGTTTAAAAGAATTTTACTGGAACTTAGCAGCTTTATCATGTTTTCCTGACTTATCTTGCCCTGTGAAAGTTTATAAAGCTTTTATTTATGGATTGTTTGTTGTTAATGTAGTATCTGCGGTATAAAGATGCCAGTGAATATCCGTCAAAATTTTTAAAATCTTTAAAAATTTTTAACGGCTTTGCTGTCTTTTGTATAATTGTTTTCCAGTTTCCGAAAAGACCAACATTGTATTTCAGTATAGGTTTAAAGAATTTTTATTGTTATCTCTGCCTTTTATATTGTCGCCGACATATGCTATTTCGTAGTCAAAATTAGGGTCATAATCAACCGGATGATAAATATCCGTGTCTACACTGAAGGGAAAATAATATACTTTGTATCCTTCTGACTTGAAATAATCAATAATCCGTTCAGAAAAAACTCAGCAAAGCATCAAATTTATATTTTTTTAAGAAAGTATTTTGAACCACATATTCAGAACCGTTGTGCCCAAAATCATTTTCTATATACATTATATTTTTTTTCTGCCCAATCGTAATTGGGCTTTGTGATGTAATTCATATAAATCATTACATCCAGCTTTTCTTGAGGAAGTTTATTGTAGCTGTATACATCGGCTGTTATATCAGGATTTAACTTCATCAATTCTTTTGCACCAGCCGAGAGAAAGAAGCTCCTCTCCCACTACATTCCATTTGTTTGAAGGATCAAGAGAATTGACCATCCACTCTATAAAAAATCCTATTTTCAAAATTTAACTCCAAATTTCTTTTAATATTTCCATAAGAGATTTTTTTACTATAGAAGTAACTCTTATATTTTCTCCCTCAAGCAGATTATATCTTAAATCTTCCAAAACAGTAACAACATTCATTGTGGAGACAAGTACACAGTCTGGTTTAATGTCTTTTATTTCAGACGGTGTACAAACCGGATAACCTGCATATGTACCCGGATTGTCCGTTTCAAACTTTCTGTCCGATACCGCAACGATATTTAAACCGCTAAGGTCATATTCCTCTCTTATTGTGTTAAAAAGTATGCCTGTTCCGTATATGATAATTTTTTTATCTTTATATCTTTTTAGGTCTTTCAATCGTTTATCAAATTTTTTCTTTTTTAAGTATTCAAGCATTTTTATTGTCCTTTACAAGCAAATTTTCTGTATATATATAATCTTTTGAATATGCGTCAAAACTGCCCCATCTTGAAATAGCTGTATTTATCTGCTTAAAATTCTTCATTTCGGGATATGTTGAAACGGGATATCCCGTATAAAGCCGGGATATTAGCAATATTTTCATGATAAAAATATCCTGAGCCTATCCTATCAATTTGTTTGAGATACTCACATATTGTGTCATAACCCATTTCGCCGAGACTTATTGTATTTATAAATAAATCTATGCTGTTATCTTTAAAATAAGGAAGCATAAAATTGGGCAAAAGTACGATATCGTACTTTAATAGATTTGTCAAAGACAAATCTATACATTCTGGAGAGTCTGTGTCAAAAGTCAGAATTTTTTTATCCGGATAAGTGATTTTTTAAAAAATATTCTGTAACAACAAGGTTCTCGGAATATCTAAATCAATGTAAGTACAATTTGCATTGATTTTGTGAAGGTAGTATCCTAACCCTCCAAAGCCACCGCCAATTTCAAGTATCAGTGATTTTTCTTTTTGTGACATTATTCTTTTACAAAAAGTTAGCCCTGTAGTTAAACAAAAAGCTGTTAACATTTATTATATTGCCATCAAGATTTATGCCGTATGGGTTGCCGGTAGCAGGTAGCCCAAGCTGTGCAATATTCAGTACTTTTTCACCCAGACTTTCTTTCCAAACCTTGAAATTGTGTGTAACCCATCTTGAATAACCAATGCTGTTTTTGAAAAATTCAAAAGCTTCTTTGCCGCCTAAAGTTCCGGTTGTAAGGCAATTTCTGCAAAAGTTTGCAAATAAATCTTTTTAAGAACTTCCAATCTTTTCTTTCAACTGCATTATAAAAATCTTTTCTTGTTTCTTTAAGAAAATTCCCCAGTTTGTACCTGTCTGATACTCTTTAGCAACGGTTGATGATACATTCTTTGCAAGATTGTACGAATTTATGACCTCTTTTACAATGCGTTCCTGGGTTTCTTCATCAGCAGGCGGTGCTAAATCTTTTACGTGCTTTTCAACAATATCAATCTCTTTTATCTCAGAAAAAAAGAGTGTTATTTTTTATTGAAATTTCTTCATAAAAAAGTGTTTTCGGGCAATGTACACCTAAGTCACACTGTATTTGGTTCAGGTCATAGCTTAATATAACAATTTTTTATCATCAATATTATTTTCAATTGCAAATTTTCTTAATTGTCCTATAGATTGAGGGTTGCAGACAATGTAATCATATGTGTAAGAGTTTAGATTTTGTGAATTAAAAACAGGATAATTGCTATAGGGAAAATTTTCTCTTACTGCTGATATTTCAAAATTAATTTTTTAAAAAATTTTTCCAGCTTTTTAAATTTATTGTATTCAATTGAATTTTTATCTCTTTTTGGGGTTTCATTGTCTGTCCAAAATAATAGTTTGTTCATTTTTTATTTTAAATCCTCATATAAAAATTTTATATTTTTACTTTTTACTTCATCAAGCTTTTTATAAAATCAACAGCTTTGTCTCTTTGTTTTAGAGTAATAAAAATTGCATCAAAATCAAATCAAAGATTTGTTCGGGAGCAACAGCCATTATACCATGTATAGCGGCTGTTTCCGTGAATTTTTGTCGCTTATTGCCGTAATATGCCAATTCTTAAAATAATTTTCTTTGTACAACTTTTCAAAATTTGAACCCGCTCCGTAAACAAGTATACGTTTATTTCTATATCTAATCCTGTCAAATTTTATTTTTTAGATTTTTTATAAGCTTATCTAAATTAAAAAGCCTTGTTATTTTTTCATAACAATATTTGAAACAGTTTTTTCTTACGGCATAAAGAACAGTTTCAACTCCATAAGCAGAGTGATGCTGAAAATAAAAATCATATCCTGCATTTAAAGAATCAATGTACAGCATAAGCTCATATAGATGCACAGTGGTGATGATATACGCATATTGCCATATTTGGTCTGTGTTTTTTATTGTTTTTTCTGCACCTGCGAGAGCCTGACTCTCAGCTCCTTCAATATCCATTTTTATATAATCAAGTTTTTTGATTTTATGAGATTTCATATAGTTATCTAACGTAACCAATTTGCAATCCATCAGATTGTCTGTCCATTGAAAAATCAAAGAACTTGCTGTTTCATCGACGGATAATTTTAAAGTTGTGTCATAATTCCACAAGCCGTAATTTATTAATTCTACATTTTTTAAATCAGTTCTTTTTGCCAGATCCTGTTTTATTTTTTTTCATATTCTACTGGCGAAGCTTCAAAAAGCCAACACTTTGCCTTTTGTTCCTGCCATAACACTGTATTTTTCAAGTTCTGGGTAATATGAAGAAACACCAACATCTGCAACAACATCTCCCTTTTTTACAACAGGCATGAGGTTTTGCAGGAAAATATTCCTCATCACCGTTCCAGTATAAATAGCCGGAGCTGCCTTCTATAATTGATTTTATACTTCTGAGATATTCTTCTTTGTCCTTCTCTGTTGCAAAAAAGATTATAACATCTATCAATTTTATCTTTATTTTCGTTGTAAAAATCAGGAAGCGGTATCCATTCAACCGGAGTGCCTTCTTTAATAAAGGTCGGATTAAAATAATAAAATTCTCTAAATGTATTTATCCAAACCGTATCAAGAAGATATTTCCATTTTTGTGATGTAAAAAATCTTTTGCAAATACTGTTAAATTGGTCTTGTCAAAATTTTTTCAAGTTCTTCAACAGGAATATTATCAAAATTTGTTAAATTATTGGTTCTTTTAATAGGTGAAGGTACACAGATTCTTTCTATAGTTTTATTATGAAAATTTTTAATTACATTAACAGCCTCTTCAATGTCCGTGTCATAACATACAAGTGAAATGGCCTTGATATCAACTCTGGACAGGTCTTTTCTATATTCCTGCAAAGAGTTCAATTTTTCTGTTAACAATTATATTTTTCTCCTCATAAAAATCGATACAAACTAATATTACCAAATATATGGACGGCATGCTTCAATATTACTTTCTGTAACAATTTTAAATTGTGAAAAAAATCACTTTTTAATAATGTGCCGATTTTATATATTTTGTATAAAGATTTTATAAAGATAAACCAATTATGACCGTACTTTTAAGTTATATCTTTTTATTAATAATTGTAAAAATAACACTTGCAATTTTTTTTTTGTAGGTTATATTAATAGTGAATAATTTCACGATAAAGGAGAATTACACTATGGCAACTAAAAAGCAGGCCGAAACTGAAAAGTTGGAAAAGGCTTTTAACAAATCAAATGAGGTAAAAACTCATGACGATTTGAAATTAATCATTGAAAGAGCTAAAAAAAGCTCAAAAGATTTATGCTACTTTCTCTCAGGAACAGGTAGATAAAATCTTTAAAGCAAAGCAGCAACTGCAAAGAGACAAAATGAGAATTCCTCTGGCAAGAATGGCTGTTGAAGAAACAGGCATGGGTGTTATGGAAGATAAAATTATCAAAAACCACTTTGCCGCTGAATATATTTACAATAAATACAAAAACATAAAACTGCCGGTGTTATCGAAGAAGATAAAGCAAACGGCATCAAAAAGGTTGCAGAACCTATCGGTGTTATTGCAGGTGTTATTCCTACAACTAACCCGACTTCCACTGCTATTTTCAAATCATTAATAGCATTAAAAACACGTAACGCTCTTGTATTTTCTCCGCACCCGAGAGCTAAAAAATGTACAATCGAAGCTGCTAAAAAGTTGTTCTGGAAGCTGCTGTTAAAGCCGGTGCTCCGGACGGACTTATTGGATGGATTGATGAACCTTCAGTTGAACTTTCAACCGCATTGATGCACCACGAAGATATTGATATGATTCTTGCAACAGGCGGCCCCGGAATGGTTAAAGCTGCTTATTCATCAGGTAAACCTGCTTTGGGTGTCGGCCCCGGTAACACACCTGCTGTTATTGATGAAACAGCTGATATTAAAATGGCAGTTTCTTCAATCCTTATGTCAAAAAACATTCGACAACGGTATGATTTGTGCTTCAGAACAATCAGTTGTTGTTGTTAAAGACGTATATGAAGAAGTTAAAAAGAATTCCTCTTAAGAGGTGCTTATATTCTTAACAACAAAGAAAGAGAAAAAGTAGGTGCTCTTGTTATTCAAAACGGCAGAGTTAACCCTGCTATCGTTGGTCAGCCTGTTTGCAAAAATTGCAGAAATGGCAGGTATCGAAGTTGAACCTGATACAAAAGTTCTTATCGGTGAAGTAACAGATATTTGTGAAGAAGAACCTTTTGCTCACGAAAAACTTTCACCTGTATTGGCTATGTATAAAGCAAAAGATTTTGATGATGCTGTACAAAAAGCTTATGATCTGGTAGACTTTGGTGGTGCAGGTCAAACATCTGTTCTTTATACAGACGAAAGATTCCCTGAAAGAATCGAAGCATTCGGCTTGAAACTTCATACAAGCAGAATCTTGATTAACTCACCTTCTTCACAGGGCGGTATCGGTGACTTGTACAACTTCAGACTCAATCCGTCATTGACACTGGGCTGCGGTTCATGGGGCGGTAACGCAGTAAGCGACAACGTAGGACCACAACACTTATTGAATATAAAAACAGTTGCTGAAAGGAGAGAGAACATGCTTTTTGGTACAAAGTTCCTGGAAAATTTACTTCAAAAGAGGGGCTTTGGATCTGGCTCTCAGAGAATTGCAAGGCAAAAAACGTGCATTTATCGTTACAGACAGATTCCTGTTCAACTCCGGTATGGCAAATGCAATTACAAACACACTGGATGACATCGGTGTAGATTATCAAATCTTCTTTGATGTTAAACCTGATCCGACATTGTCTACAATCAACGATGCAATGATGATGGTTAAAGCATATGAACCTGATGTATTCATCGCACTTGGCGGCGGTTCTTCAATGGACGCAGCTAAAATCTTGTGGTTGATGTATGAACAGCCTGACACTGTATTTGAAGATATCGCTATGAGATTTATGGATATCAGAAAGAGAATCTGCATGATTCCTGAACTCGGTAAGAAAGCAGAAATGGTTTGTGTACCTACAACATCAGGTACAGGTTCTGAGGTTACTCCGTTTGCAATCATTACTGATGATGAAACCGGTGTTAAATATGCAATCGCTGATTATGCATTGACTCCGAATGTAGCTATTGTTGATCCGAACCTTGTTGATACAATGCCGAAAGGCTTGACTGCAGTTTCCGGTTACGATGCTATTACACACGCAATTGAAGCTTATGTATCTGCTATGGCAACAAACTTCACAAATTCTAACTCTTTAGAAGCTTTGAAATTGTTGTTCAGATATTTGAAACGTTCTTACGACAACGGTGCAAAAGATCCGATGGGGCAATGGATTATAACAAAGCTGCAAACGACCTGAGATCCGGAATTTTTATATGAAATATTATAATAATGAACCGGTTGATGCACAGTATATTGCCGATACAAATACTATGGAAGAAAATTTGAGCAATATACTTTATGCAATGAATGCAGACCAAACACCCAAGGGACGCTATACTATGGGACGTTCTTTGAGAGCACAGGGCGAATTTGCCGCTGCGGCAACGGAGTTTCAAAAGGCTCAAACCGATGCAAATTACAGAAAATCGTCTCTTGCAAATCTGGGAGAAATATATTATATCCTGAATTTGAATGAGCAGGCTGTTTCTTATCTCGATCAGGCTCTTGTTCTGGATCCTCAGAATTCCGATTTGCATCTTAAGCTTGCTGAAGCTTATGAAAGACTTGGCAAGATAGATATGGCTGCAGAACAGTATAATTTGTCATTATCAAAATCCGGCGATAATCGGGAAGTTTTAATGTCTCTTGAAAATATATGGAAACAAAAAATAGCTGAAAATCCTAATAATGCTGAAGCTTATGCAAATTTGGGCGCAGTTTATCAGAGACAAAATAATTATACGGCGAAGCATTGCAGCAATATGAAAAAGCTGAATCTCTTAATCCTTCTAATGTTAACACACGATTAAATCTCGGCACTTTGTATCAGGCACAAAAAGAATACGAAACTGCAATAGCTGCTTATGACACAATTATTGACGTAAATCCGAATTTCAAACTTGCATATTTATACAAAGCACAATGCTACAGAGCTCTTGGCAACAAGGAAGCAGCAATTCAAAATTACAAGCTTGCTCTGAATCTTGACCCGAATAATCAAGATATAAAAAATGAGCTTTTTGATATGTATGAGACAAATATGACTCGGAAGAAAAACTTGCATATATAAATGAACAGATGCAAAAAGAACCTAATAATCCGGCTCTTGTGTATAAATATGCGTTCGAACTGCACTCTGCAAACCGCATTGCTGAGGCTATACCGTATTACAACCAGGCTATAAAATTGGATGCCAAAATGAAGATGCATACATAAACCTTGCACAGGCATATAAGCAGCAGACAAAAATACGATAAAGCAAGAGAGATTCTAACAAATGCCAAAGCAATGTTTCCGGAAAATACTACTATAAAAAACAACTGGCATCAATAGATACTGAAACTGCCTCTCTGTTGTATAATGATGCGTCGGAGTTGTTCAGACAAAAAATATATGGACGCAATTGCCGTATACAACAAAATTTCACCGGCCACGGCAGAAGCTCTGCTGGGTATAGGTGCTTGTTATCAGGCAATGAATAACAATAAACAGGCTGCAGCCTACTATGTAAAATCTCTTGCTCTTGATGCAAAAAATGCTGAAACCGCATATTACGCAGGTCTTGCGTATTCAAATGCACAGGACTTTGCAAATGCAAAAACTTATGCTAAAAAGCTCTTGAATTGGATTCAAACAACAAAAACGCAAAAGATTTGCTTACTTATGAATAATGTAATTGCGCAGGATCCAAAAGATTCCAATGCTTATTACTACAGGGCAATGGTTTATGATGCACAAAAGAAATATCAGCTGGCAATAAATGATTATAAAAAGCACTGCAGTATAATCCGCAGATGATAATTGCAAATTATTCAATAGCAGTAGATTATGATTACCTTGCCCAGTATACAAATGCATTGATGTATCATAAAAAATATCTTGCGGCGGCACAAAAGGCCGGAGAAACAAATGATTATACAAGATACTCGGCAAAAGAGTACAGGATTTAAAGGCTTATGAACCCAAACCCGCGCAAAAAAATAGAATTTTCATATTGTCAACTGACTCCGACAACTTGATGAACCTGTGCGATAAACAAGTCCGTTTTTGTCAACAAGTCCGGCACAGGCAACAAGTGCATGGGGTCACTTACTCAAAATGCTAGACGTTGCGTCACTCGCACTCCGTGTACCACTTCTACATGCAAGGCCGCCTCTGACAATATAAAAATAGGAAATGTTGAAATAAAAAGCTGTCTGGTCCTTGCTCCTATGGCGGGGATTACTGATATGCCTTTAAGACAGCTTATAAGAAAATTTTCCAAAAACTGTCTGTTAACTACAGAGATGATTAGCTCTGAGATGCTTATGCAAAACAGACCTGATGAACATGAAAAAATTACGGTATTTAAAAACAATGAGTATCCTCTGGCTTTTCAAATTTCCGGACACAAACCTTTTATGATGGCAAAGGCTGCAAAAATTCTTGCAGATAAAGGCGCATCAATAATTGATATAAATATGGGCTGTCCTGTAAAAAAAGTGGTGTCAGGCGGTGACGGCTCCGCTCTTATGCGTACACCGCAGCTTGCGGCAGACATTGTAAAAAGCCGTTAAAGATACTGTTGATATTCCGGTTACTGTTAAGTTTAGGCTTGGTTATACGGCTTCGGAACAAAATTTTATGGAGTTTGCTTCTCTTATGCAAAGCTGCAGGCGCTGACGCCATGACTATTCATTGCAGAACCCGTTCACAAATGTATTCCGGTAATGCAGATTGGGGTGCTATAGCTCAAATAAAAAAAGAGATTCGTGTGCCGGTTTTTGCAAACGGTGATATTGTATCTCCCGAAACCGCAAAAGAATGCCTTGAAAAAGCCGGTACAGACGGTATTGCCGTTGCAAGAGGCGTTTTGGGTCAGCCTGATTTGATATACAGAATAGAACATTATCTTTCTACGGGCGAAATATTGCCTGAGCCGGATATAGTTCAAAAAATTGAACTGTTAAAGGAGCATATATCAGATGAAATCAAGCTGAGGGGTGAAAAAGTTGCAATGCAGTTTGTTCGAAAATTCTATCCCTACTATATAAGAGGAATTCGGGATCTTTGCTATTTACAGGGGCAGGCTTGTAACAGTTTTAACAGAGTTATGGAGATTCTCGACTTGATAGCAAAAACAGAGACCGCTGCCGTATAACTTATGGAAAAGAAGTTTTATACATACATAATTTAACAGTGGATAA